>Ga0180732_1000066_pt1 | contig 113824 bp, 90 predicted proteins | sample KR11_01MetaG_FD_148674 | JGI IMG/M metagenome (GOLD analysis project Ga0180732, IMG submission 148674) | Groundwater microbial communities from the Olkiluoto Island deep subsurface site, Finland - KR11_0.1 MetaG | ecosystem: Environmental > Aquatic > Deep subsurface > Groundwater | place... | reverse complement strand
CTTTGATTTATTTGAAGACGAGTTGGAAGTTCATCGGCGCATGGCTTCTGTGCCCGATGTGCCCCGCTTCTACACGGAATTAACCGCGTGGGAACATCTTGAATTTATTGCTTCAGCAAACGATGTGGAAAAAAGTGAAATTGAGTCCCGCGGCAACAAATTATTTAAAGACTTCGGATTATGGGAAGCGCGAAGTCTCTTTCCGCATAACTATTCGAGAGGTATGCGTTTGAAACTGGGGCTGGCAATGGCTTTCATCCGTCCGTTTGATGTTCTGCTGTTGGATGAACCTACCTCCGCCTTGGATGTCGAAAGTGTTGACCTTCTGATTGACCTGCTGCGCAGATTTCGCGAGGCAGGCAAGACCATTTTGCTTTCAACCCACGATCAGCGGCTGATTGATTCACTGGCTGACAGGCGGTTTTTCATTATCAATAGCCTTATCAAGGAAGCTTGAATTGAAAGCGATCCATTGGCTGCGCTCCAAACAGGAAGAAAATGAGTTGGGCTACTGGTTGTCTTTTGTCGCCTATGATCAACAAGACCATTCGTTGACCAACAAAATCTATTTGCTTTACCTGGTTATCTTCTTTTTTTTCTGGTTTATGACTGTGTTTTTTTTCTTTGCCAAGGTTGGCGGTATGGCATTATCGCTTCTCAATCCTGATCAAGCGGCAAATACCAGCGTGACCATCATATGGTTTATTCTTGCTTGTTGGAACTTGTTCGGTCTGTTCAAATCCTCAAAAAGAAGCCCTATTGTTTTCTCAGAAACGGATCAGGTCTTGGTCTGTCAAACACCCGTCAACCGCCGTGCGCTTGTCATGCGCTGGTTATGGATGCCCTGGTTTAAAAATGCTCTGCTCTTTTGGGTTCTGGCGCTCATTCTCGGCTTTTCGACCGCAGAACTTTACTATTCAGGCGCAGAATCCACCAATGCCATTTTTAACTATGTTGGTTTTGGCCTTAGAGCGTTACTGCAGATTATTCCAATCCACCTGGCTTTCTATGCATTTCAATGGAGTGTTGGCGTACTGCGCTTACGTAAGAACGATCAAAAAAACTGGATCATGTTTCCGGTGATTGCGCTGGGGTTGATCCCATTGGGGATTCTGATTTTCGATAACACTTTTTATTCCTTGTATGGTTCGACACCTTTAAATTTTTTTATGAACCCCGACTATATCAACGGCACAGCTTCCTCATCGCTTTTATTAGGTAGCCTTTCAGCACTGCTCATGCTGGTGCTTCTATTCTCAGTCTCTCGTCATTTCAACTTGAACCGCGCCGCACAGGAGACTTCAGAGCTAGAATTTCTGACCACCGCGGCGAAGTATGGGTTTACCGATCTTGTCGAACAGCGCCGGCTGCAAAACAGACTTTCAAGCAAGCGCAAATTCACACTGCCTGCCAAGCACAAAGGCAGTGCGGCATTATCCTGGAAAAACCGAATCCAGGTCTTGCGCGGATGGAATTGGAAGCAGCTTTTTCCGTTGTTGACCGTTTTTAGCATCAGTCTGGGTTTGCCGCTCGTCCCCGGATTGGTGAGCAAATCGCTGGCCTTGTTCTTTTTGGTGCTGCAAATTGGACCGATCATGACGCAGCGTTTACGCAGCGATCTGGCTTGTTGGCCGATTCTGCAGCAACTTCCCTTGCGCAAACAGCAAATTCTGGTTCAGGACCTGATTTCAAGCCTGCCCATGCTTTTAGCCGCCGGCCTGTTGGGTCTGGGTTTTTCTGCTATCCTTTCAAAAACAGTCGCCATTAATTACTTGTTCATTATGCCCGGGCTGCTGGCCACCATTGCCTGCACAGCCGCTATTGATGTTTTACGCAAGTCAAAAAGAGACTTGTTGATCAATGGCACCGTCCCCTCCGTCGGCACTCAGGGCGTCATCCTCGGCGTGATTGGCACAGTCATTCCCGTATGGCTGGCATCTACCTTCACTGGTCTGGTTGGCATTCTCTTCTCTACGCTCAGCAGCCTCGTCATCACCTGGATTTGTTACAAATACGCTGTTTACTCTTTTAAGAATATTAGATCCTGATAACCTTGGAAATCTAATTAATCATCATTGTTGAAAGTCAATCAATATGCAAAAATACCCAATATTTGCCGATATTGGGTATTTTACTGACTCGGATTATTCAAACCAGAGTATGCGTTATCTAACGCACCAACTTAAACCTAATTCCTCAAGTTTTTCTGAAGAAGGAACTCCTTCATTGGACCATCCCATGTTCTCATAGTGTAAATCAATGGCTTTTTCTAATTTTTCAGCATCCACTGCCACACCGCTTGTTGGCCCTGTACCTTTTAGGGGCACAAAGAATTTTTCAGGTAATCGATCATCTTTTCGTGTGAAGCCTTCTCTTATGTTAAACATCCTCATCATATCAATTCGGCGCTCGCCTAATTTCATTAACTCGTTTATATCAACATCCCAACCAGTACAACCGTTTACCAAATTAATGATTTCAGCAGGCCCGTATAAGGTCCAGGCTGGACCGAAAACGAATTGACATAATGTCAGGCTGTCGAGCATGCTATAAAAGGTATGTGTAAGGCTTGCAAACTTCACTTTTTCTGGCCCAAAATCACCCGCTTCAGGTGGATTCGTTAAACCAAGCATGGCAAGTCGCTCGAAATAGATGTCTGCACCACCGACTTCATACATCCAATCGTGTTCACTAGATTGATGATCTGCGCCAAAGGCATTGACTGCATAGATAAGCGCAAGCGATTTTTTAGCTTGAGGCATATGCGCTGGTGCTTCTTCGTTCTTTACAGTAATAAGAAGCTTTTTGGCATCGCCTCCCCAAATATTAGCAGCCCTCGCAGAACCAAGAGAAAGAGTAATTCCCAGTGGGGTTGATTTTTTGACGATTTGGTCAAGAACTTCAAGCATTGCAGGGGTATTTCCAAATTTCAACTCGATGCCACCCGTCTCTGTTTTGGAGATAATACCTTTTTCATAACACTCCATGGCGAATGCAATGGTTGCGCCGCAAGTTATCGTGTCGACACCATAATCATTGCAAATCTGATTTGCATAACTGATTGCTTCAAGATCAGAAATTCCACAATATGAGCCAAAAGTACCAATTGTTTCATATTCAGGGCCGCCAAATGCCGGATCGACTTTGTAACCATCTTTCTCGGCTTCAACAACGCGCTTACATCTTACCGAACAAGCAAAACAAGTATCGGCTTTCTTCAAGATGGTCTCTGTCATTGTCTCGCCAGATATTTTGGCAGCTTCTTCAAATTGGCCTTCTGTGTAATTCCTTGTGGGGAATGTGCCTGCGTCATTTTGATAAGCAACCACTGAAGCAGTACCATGCTTGGCTAAACCATCGACATCCGGGTTCTCACTTACATCGTGAGCCCCTTGTTTAGCAAGAGAAGTTAATAATCCAAGGTTTGCAACATTGACCTTCTTTGTTCCTCTAACAGCAATTGCTTTGAGGTTTTTACTGGCCATCACAGTACCCATGCCAGTTCGGCCATTATTTCGATTGACCATATTTACAATGCTTGAGAACAGAACACCATTTTCGGCTGCCGGTCCAATTTGAGCAACTTGAACCTTGTGATCATTGAGTTCGTCTTTTATCAATGCATCTACTGCTTTGGTGGTTTTTCCCCAAAGGTGTGAAGCATCGCGAATTTCCACTTTACCATCATTTATCCATAAATAGACCGGCTCCGGCGATTTTCCCTGAATAACAATCCCGTCAAATCCTGCAAATTTTAATTCCGCCGGAAAAAACCCACCGGCTTGAGAGTCACCAATTCCACCCGTCATTGGAGATTTTGCATTGACATTAATCCGACTCTGACCGGGAACAACAGCTCCGGTTGTAACAGAACACATGAATGTTAATATGTTTTCTGGTAAAAGAGGGTCTGTATGAGGCGGGAGTGCTTTGAGGATGTAATATAACCCCATTGCACCACCCCCCATATAGGTTCTATAAAAATCCTCAGGCGGGTTTTCAATTTCTATTTTTTTAGTGGAAAGATTGATGTGTAGAATTGAACCTGTGTATCCAAAAGACATTCTATCCTCCTCAAATGGCCATAATTAATCAGGAATAATTTATTGTACAATAATGAATAGAGTTAAGGCAACCATTTTTAAACCATGAAAATAAAAATTAGTGTTTTAGGGTCAACAAGAACTTACACGGATGAAGAAGAATTCTTCATTGAACTTGATCATATGTCAACAGTGAGTGATGTTGTTCAAAAGATCGTTGAAATAAAACCTGATCTTCAAAAAGTTATGAAATATCTTTCCATTTCAGTGAACAATACGCTTGTCGCACGAACCCATCAAGTTTTTGAAAATGATGAGATTGCACTTTTTTCGCGTCCTGGTGGGGGTTGATACATCGAGTTAGTCTGACTAACCAAGTCTGCTGTTTTTATTAGATTGATATTCAATATCGTTAGACTGACATGAATAATTATAGAGGGAAGTGTCACAACTTTTGGGATACAATTTTTATCCATCTTTCTGAATCAAAACACGCTGGAAAAAATCCAGGTTCAAATTGCGTAAATCAATCCTAAATCTACGCGTTGTCCAGCTCTTCCCAACGTTGGTAAGCTTGCACCAATTCTTCTTCAATTTCTTTCAATCGGGCTGCCGTTTTTGCAATTTCGTCCGCATCCCCCTGATAGAACGAGGCATCTGCCATACGCTTTCCGATAAAAGCCTGCTCTTCTTCCAACGCTTCAATGCGCGTTGGTAACTCGGCCAGCTCTTGCTGCTGCGCTTCGAATGCTTTCTGTTCTTTGTAGGTCAATTTACGGTTCCGATCAGCATTAACTTCCGTTTTTGTATCAATTGCAGTGGTCTTAACCGATTTCACTGCCGCGGAGGATTTCAGCGCGGCCTGGCTTTGCCTGACCCAATCATCGTAGCCGCCCACATATTCCACAGCGTTGCCCTCGCCATCAAGGGAGATGGTGCTGGTGACCAGGTTGTTCAAGAACTCGCGGTCGTGGCTGACCAGCAGCAGCGTGCCTGAATAATCCAGCAGCAAATCTTCAAGAATTTCGAGCGTGTCGATATCCAGGTCGTTGGTGGGTTCATCCATGATCAACAGGTTGGTGGATTTTGCAAACAGCCTTGCCAATAGCAGACGGTTGCGCTCTCCGCCTGATAATGCAGTAATGGGCGCTTGTACTCGTTCTTTGGTGAACAAAAAGTCTTCAAGATAGCCCATCAGGTTGCGGCTTCTGCCATTGATCGTGATGGTGTCGCGTCCCTGGCCGACATTATCCAGCACCGATTTGGATTCATCAAGCTGCGAGCGCAGTTGATCAAAATAAGCCACTTCAAGGTTGGTTCCCAGTTCAACAATACCTTTATTGGGGGTGAGTTCCCCCATCAGCAGACGCATCAGGGTGGTCTTGCCCGAGCCGTTCGGCCCGATGATGCCCACCTTATCGCCGCGTTGGATTATGGTGGAGAAATCTTTGATGATCGGTTTCTCGTCATAGGCGTAACTCAGATTTTCGGCTTCGATCACCAGTCGGCCTGATCGTTTGACTTCTTGAAGCTGGATTTTGGCCTTGCCAGCGCCTTCGCGCCTTTCGCTGCGCAGTTCGCGCAGACGTTTCAATGCTCTTACACGGCCTTCGTTGCGTGTGCGCCGCGCTTCAATGCCGCGCCGAATCCAGGCTTCTTCTTGGGCCAGTTTCTTGTCAAAGAGCACGTTGTGCTCGGCTTCATTCTCGAGCATGGCATCTTTGCGTTTCACAAAAGTGCTGTAATCGCAGTTCCAATCGAACAGCCGTCCGCGATCCAGTTCGACAATGCGGTGGGCGATGCGCTGCAAGAATTGCCGGTCATGGGTCACAAAGAAGAGTGTACCGCCCCAGCGAGCGAGGAAATCTTCAAGCCAGGCAATCGAATCAATATCCAGGTGGTTGGTGGGTTCATCCAGTAACAACAAATCGGGGTTGTTGACCAATCCGCGCGCCAGCAGCACACGGCGTTTCAAACCGGCTGAAAGTGTGTCAAAACTGGCCTCTGCTTCCAGCCCCATGCGTGAGATTACCTGGTCCACTTGAAGCTGCCGCTGCCAATGTTCATCCGTGCTTTTTTCTTTAGTGTCGAATCCAGACGTGACAATCGCATTCACAATGCCGCTCATCCCCAGCGGAACTTCCTGCGGCATGTAGGCGGTGCGCACGTTCTGTTGCCGCGCCACTTCTCCTGATTTCGGCAGAATGTCACCATTAATCAGCTTCATAAGAGTGGATTTGCCCATGCCATTACGACCCAGCAGACCGATCCATTCGCCGGATTCAATCTGCAAGTTGACTTCTTCGAGCAGCAGGGGGCCACCGAACCCCAGGCTGACATTTTGTAAACTGATTAACGCCATAACTTCAAATCCTCAAAACAATATTGACACCAGAAGAATGGATTATATCCTCTTCAGTTCGGAATGAGAAAGCACCTATATCAAAAAACGGGACTCTTCAAAAGCAAGACTCCCGTTTTTTAGGGCTAGATTAATCAAAAATTATTGCACTGCTTTTTCAAATGCCTCTATAGCCCAATCATTAATACTCATTTTTTCAGCAGAGGCCTGAAGTGCAATCTCACGATGCAATTCTGGCGGAATTCTAACATTGAACTTACCAGAATATGGCCTTTCTGGTGAAACACCATCTTGCTTGCACATTTCCAAATATAAATCGATGGTTTCCTTAAAAGAAGATTCAACTTCTTCAGGGGTTCTTCCTAAAAAGGTTAAAACAGTACGTAAGCCTATAACTTCACCAGTGAATATCTTCCCTTCAGCATCATATTCGATATTATTACCAATATACTCTTTATACTTCAACATATCATTTCTCCACTTTTTTTATTGCAGCATTTGTAAAGAATCTTCTGATTCTTTTCAGGTCGGCCTGGTAAAGCGTATGCCCAGGGTGGGGTTTATGAAAAACAGCGTATTCGTTTCTCAACTTAATTCCATGCGCCGAACCACCTTGTTGTCGAATCGAAGCCCCAAGATAAATTAGAAGAGTAATAAAATCATCCCAATCTATATCATTTCGATCGGGTTTTTCAAAAATGAGAGCAAAAGTTTTTTCTGGTTTCTTACTCATACAATAAATAGTACCACTTTTTAGTACTATTTCAAATAGAAAACCAGAAGTCCTTGTGACTCCTGGTTTTTAGGGTTTGAATTTCTCTATCACCTCCTGTAAGAATCTCCGAGGGTGATAGAGTGTGAATTAAGCAGTCTGCAAGGCCTGGTCAAGATCCCACAGGATGTCTTCAATATCTTCCAGCCCGATACTCAGGCGGATGAATTCGGGGCTGACGCCGGCGGAGCGCTGCTGCTCCTCATTCAGTTGGGCGTGGGTGGTGGTGGCGGGATGGATCGCCAGACTCTTGGCATCACCCACATTGGCCAGGTGGCTGAAGAGTTTCAGACTTTCAATGAACTTCTTGCCCGCTTCTGCCCCACCCTTGACACCAAACCCGAGGATAGCACCTGGTCCCTTGGGGAAGTATTTTTGTGCTGCTTCATAATACTTGCTGCTTTTCAACCCGGGGTAAGAAACCCAATCCACTTTGGGATGTTTATCGAGAAACTCGGCCACTTTTTGTGTATTCGAAACGTGCCTGTCCAGTCGCAGGCTCAAGGTTTCAAGTCCCTGTAAAAAGAGGAAGGAGTTAAACGGCGAGAGACAGGCGCCGAAATCACGCAATATTTGAACGCGAGCCTTGATAATGTAAGGCGGAATCCCCGCCGCGGCCAGGTCAGCATAAACCAGCCCGTGATAGCTGTCATCAGGGGTGTTGAAATTCGGAAAGCGCGAGTTACCCTTCCACTCGAAGTTGCCGCCATCCACGATAACGCCGCCGATGGAGGTACCGTGGCCGCCAATAAATTTGGTGGCTGAATGCACCACAATGTTTGCGCCCCACTCAAACGGTCTAAAAAGGTATGGAGTGGCGAAAGTGTTGTCAATCATTAAAGGAATGCCGTACTTTTTGCCAATTGCTGCCACCTCTTCGATCGGAAAAACGTTGATCCCCGGGTTGCCCAATGATTCACCATACAGAATTTTAGTGTTGGGGCGGATGGCTTTGCGGAAGTTCTCAGGGTCGGAGGGGTCTACCAACGTGACCTCAATGCCCAACCGCGGGAAAGAATAGACGAATTGATTGTAAGTGCCGCCATAAAGCGTTGATGCCGAGACAATGTGGTCTCCAGCGCCAACAAGCGTGAAAATCGCCTGAAACTGGGCCGCATGCCCTGAAGCCACTGCCAGAGCACCAACGCCGCCTTCAAGATCGGCTAGTCGTTGCTCAAACACATCATTGGTGGGGTTCATGATGCGGGTATAAATATTGCCGAATTCTTTCAAAGCAAACAGGTTGGCTGCGTGTTCGCTGCTGTTGAATTGATAGGCCGTAGTTTGATAAATGGGCACCGCACGAGAGTTTGTGGTCGGGTCTGGCGCTTGTCCGGCATGAAGTTGACGGGTATTGAATCCAAATTTGCGATCAGTTATTTTGAGTACCATGATGTTTATCCTTTTAGGCTTAGATTATTTTATTAAGATCCTGAAAACGGTATGAATGACGCTTCGCATGTCTGATTTATCCATTTTTCTCCTTTTCACAACCCATTCGATGAAAACTGTTTGAATTGCGACAAATCGTAGGGTGTTTCCTGATAGACGTAATAGTTGATCCAGTTGGCAAACAGCAGATGTGAATGACCGCGCCAGCGTACAACCGGCGCCTTGCTGGGATCATCATCGGCGAAATAATTCACCGGTATCGCGATGGGCAGGCCTGCCTTGACATCACGGTCGTACTCAGCTTTCAAAGTGAATGGATCGTATTCAGAATGACCGGTAATAAAAACCTGCCGGCTATCAGGATGCGCCACGATGTAAACCCCTGCTTCATCAGATTCCGCAATTACTTGCAACCCGGGAACCTTTTCAACATCAGCGCGGCGGATTTCGGTGTGACGTGAATGAGGCGCATAAAAAACGTCATCGAATCCGCGCAGCAGCTTGACATTCTTCTCAACCACGTGATGCTTGAAAACGCCAAATTGCTTGGCCCCCAACTGGTGTTTCGGAACACCAAATTGATGATAAAGACCGGCTTGCGCCCCCCAGCAGATATACAAACGGGCAAACACATGCGTTTCTGCCCAGTCCATAATGCCCGCCAATTCCTTCCAGTAATCCACTTCTTCAAAGGGCAATTGCTCCACCGGAGCGCCGGTAATGATCATGCCGTCGAACATCTGATCGCTAACCTGGTCAAAGGTCTGGTAAAAATTAAGCAAATGTTCTTCAGGCGTGTTCTTGCTTTGATGTGTTCCGGTGCGCAGCAGGGTGACTTCAACCTGCAGCGGCGTGTTGCCTAGCAGCCGCAATAATTGTGTCTCGGTGGTAATTTTGGTGGGCATCAGGTTGAGCAGCGCAATCTTCAGTGGACGAATATCCTGGTGAGAGGCGCGGCCTTCATTCATGACAAAAATATTCTCGTTTTGCAGCGTCTCGTAAGCAGGTAATTGATCAGGTATTTTGATTGGCATTTTGGTTTCCTTTAAGTTTAATAAAAACGACCTCTTCTAACGAGATAAGAAGAGGTCGTAGTTCAAAAACTTGATCTCCTCTCATCTTCCAGAACATTTCTGCCGGAGGTGGCACCTTGTTCATTTGAACAGGTTGTCGAGGCTTCACAGGGCCGGTCCCTCTGCCTCTCTGGATAAGAGCGATGCACTATTTAATTTTCAAAACAAAAAAAGCCCGGGAGCATTTTCCCGGACTTTCATTTTCATGGGTCAGCTCCTTTTATTACTTGCCGGGAGCTTTACACTTTTTTGTCAGACCGCCTGGAAACAGGCATGCCATAGAGTGTGTTAAAGCTCCTCGCTTCGGCACATCATGCACATGACCATCATTCTAGTTACTTCCAATCGATTCAACATATAAATATCACCTTATTAGTTGAGAATGTTACAACTTTGAAAGACCAAAGTCAAGTACTTTGAAGAAATTTTAAGATTTTAACTTTTTTACATACAAACAGTAACAATCCCATTGTCATCAGCCTTACAATCATGAGTTGCGCATCAGAGCGGCTTAGAAGACCTTCGTAAACTGGATAACCATTTATACAACTCCATTACAAGCAAGATAATTACTCCAATTGCCGCGAATTGCAACCAATATTGAATTGAGAGTGATTGGGTCCTTAGCAAAGACTGCATAAAGGGTAATTCAGTCGCCAGCACATGAACAATGAACGCCAGAACCATTCCCCCTATCAACACGGGGTTGTTCTTTATAGGGATGCGGAAGGCTGAAGTGGTTTCTGAACGACAGTTCACGACATGGTAGAACTGCATGAGCACCAACAGGGTGAACAAAGCATTCCGGGCAACAGCCTCTTCCCATCCTGTTGCAAGCATGAATGCCCATGCACTAAAGCAGACTATAGCCATCGATAACCCGCTCAACAACACCTGCTGGATCATCTTGCGATTGAATATACCTTCTTTGGGTGAACGAGGTGGCAGTTTCATCACACCTTTCTCTCCCGCTTCAAACGCCAATGCAACATCTTGAATTCCGTTAGTCACCAGATTTAGCCACAGAATTTGTACGGCCAGTAATGGTATGGGTAATCCTACTGCAATCGACAACCCCATCAAGACCAATTCTGCCAATCCTGTTGAGATTAATAACAGTGTTACTTTGCGCACATTGGCATAAGCATGGCGTCCTTCTTCTATCCCAGCGACAATAGAAGCAAAATTATCATCCCTGACGATTATTGACGCTGTATCTTTAGCTACATCAGTACCTGAACCCATGGCAATACCGATATTGGCCTTACGCAAGGCAGGTGCATCATTTACACCATCCCCCGTGACTGCAACGAAATTTCCAATACTAACAAGTACATCCACAATATGCAGTTTTTGATCAGGGCTGACTCGAGCAAAAACACGGGATTGTTTTACTCGCTCATAAAACTCCGGCACATGAACATCACCAATAGCTGACAGCTCCTGACCAGTCACTACCTGTTCCATTGTTGCGGCAATACCCAGATCACGAGCGATTGCCAATGCTGTGGCTGGATGGTCACCCGTAACAATTGCTATGTGAATACCTGCTTGTTTGGCAGTTTCAACTGCCTGAAACACTTCGGGGCGAAGCGGATCAATAAAGCCAATCAGAGCTTGGAGAGTCAGCGATTGCAGATGATCTTCTACCAGTTCTACGGGATCATCAGCTTTCTGGAGTGTTCGCTCAGCAAGTGCAAGCACCCGATATCCCTCGTTCGCCAATTCAAGAGCCTGGTGATTTATTTTTTCCATATCCAAAGGCATTAGACCTTCTGGAGTTTGCATCGTATTGCAAAAAGAAAGAATTGTTTCAACAGCACCCTTAACCACAATCACATTGGTTTGATCATCCAATTGGGTCAGAGTGGCAGCATAGCGTTTTTCCGATTCGTACGGGATTTCTGACAGTTTTTGATGCTCTTTTTGAATTTTCGCAGGATTCAAACCAAGTTTATGTGTCAATGCCAAAAGAGCAACATCCATAGCATCACCGGTATTTGTCCACTCTCCATTGTGGTAATTCAAGGTTGCTTCGTTGCAAAATATGGCATTGCGTCCTATCCAACGGGCAGATGTACTGTGGTCTTCAGTGAGCGGTTTGCCATCATCAAATGAGATTTCCCCATCCCCATTGTATCCTTGCCCGCTAACCTGATAGCGTGTTCCATTCGGAATTGCAATCACCCGAACAGTCTGTTGATTGACAGTTAAAGTTCCAGTTTTATCACTTGCAATGATCGTACAACTTCCCAAACTTTCAACAGCAGTGAGTCGCCGAACGATCACGTTGCGTTTTGCCATCCTGTTAGTCGAGGTAGAGAGCGCTACTGTCATGGCAACAGGCAGCCCTTCTGGGATCGCTGATACCGCCATGGCGATGACAAGAATAAACACTTCATTTGCGGGCATGCCCTGCCCAAATGAGATCAAACCCAAAATTGTAGCAAAGCCCAATACAATAAAACTGATCTGATGTGAAAATTTTTCCATGCGTTGAACTAAAGGAGGTTTTGAACCTGCCTCTTCAACCACTGTTCGGGCAATCTTCCCCACCTCTGTATACTTGCCAGTGGCTATAACAAAACCCACCCCACGACCAGAGGTAACGGTCGAACCAGCATAGGCCATATTTCGCCGATCATTAACTGAAGAATCTTTGTCAATCAAGCTAATAACTTTGGTAGCAGCGATCGATTCTCCAGTCAAAAAAGATTCGTCGATAGACAGGTTATTCACTTGCACCAATCGAAGATCCGCTGGAACCTTGTCTCCAGATTCGAGTAAAACCACATCACCTGGCACCAATCCTTCAGCATCCAGTAGCAACTGTTGTCCTTCTCGGATAACACGACCCTGAATTCGCAACATGAGCTGCAATGCATGAGCACTTTTCTCAGCTCGCCATTCCTGGATACTTCCGATCGTAGCGTTAAGCAAAATAACACCTAGTATGAATATCGCGTCTTTAACTTCTCCAGTAGCAAGGGCTATCGCACTTGCTGCTAAAAGAATGTATATGAGGGGACTTTTAAACTGATGAAAAATAATTTCAAACAAGGTAGGTTTTTTGGGTTCAGGAAGCACATTGCGTCCAAATTCAATTTGACGCTCTTGCACCTGTTGGAGTGTCAAACCTTTCCTGTTGGATTGCAGTTTCTGGATGACACTAGGTTCCTCAATTGCATGCCAGGAAATCGGCTGATTAGGCATTTCCACCAACTGTACTCTTGTGTTCCCTTCCATTATTCCTCCTTTATCTAATAATTAATTGTATCGATTTAATAGAAGTTTTTTATTAGAAAATTTCATTTATCAGAGGAGTTGATCCGTTTTTCGATTTTTTGTTTATCGTCCAACACTGATGTATAATTATTGCATTAATCCGCTGGGTCTTCGTATCACTCAAACGGTTAAACCCAAAAACAAAGAAAAATTAAATAGTATTGATAGATAAACATCGCTCCCCAAAAGAGTTTACAATACTGGAGCGTGTGGAGGCATATTAGTGAAAACACAGACCACAAACATTCAAAAAAATACTTTGGTGATGAAATTCGGCGGCACTAGCGTTGGCACACCTGATGCCATGCGTCAGGCTGTGTCCATCGTCAAAAACGAAAAAGCGCAGTGGAAAAACGTGGTCGTAATCACTTCTGCCTTGAGCGGTGTCACTGATACGCTCCTCAAAATGGCTTCCTCTGAAACCATATCCAACCCCAAAGCGCTGGAAAAATTTGCCCTCGATTTAGTCCAAAAACACGATGAAATCGCCAACGCCTTGATCCACGAACCTGTCCTTTTTCAACAAACCATTCAGGCGATCAATGAAGTAATCAGCCAGGTGGTTAACCTTTGTAAAGCCATCGCCGTGTTGGGTGAATCCACTCCCCGCGTGATGGATACGATCGCCTCGGCAGGTGAACGCATGTGCATCCACCTGCTGGCAGCCGCGATTCAATCTGCCGGCGTGCCTGCCACGGCCATCGAAGCCACCCGCCTGATCGTCACGGACGAGCATTTCGGCGATGCACATCCCGATTTCGCACATACTAAAAAGAATACCTGCAAGGTGCTCAACCCGATCCTCGAAGCCGGCAAGGTGCCGGTGATCACCGGTTTTATGGCTGCCAGTGAATCGGGCACCATCACCACCCTCGGACGCGGCGGCAGCGACTACTCAGCCGCCATTATTGGCGCCGCTTTGCCCGCAGACGATGTGTGGATTTACACCGACGTTAACGGCGTAATGACCGCTGATCCCCGCCTGGTGCCAGATGCCGCCACGGTGCCCGTATGTTCCTTCCGCGAGATCTCCGAACTGGCTTATTACGGTGCCAAAGTGCTGCATCCCAAAACCATCAGACCAGTGATCGAAGCTGGCATCGGCTTGCGCGTGTGTAACACATTCCAACCCGAACACCCCGGCACACGCCTTGTGGCTGAGCTAAATGCTCAACACGACGTGATCAAAGCCATCACCACCGTACGCGGACTCAAACTGATCACGCTTGAAGGACGCGGTATGTTGGGCGTTCCGGGTGTGGCCGCCAAAACCTTTGAAACCGTCGCCAGGTTGGGCACGAGTGTGCCCTTGATCACACAGGCATCCTCCGAGCAGAGCATCTGTTTCGCTGTTCCGAGCGAAAAAGCCGACCAAGTCATCGCCATGCTTTCAAAGTCATTCGCTCGTGAAATTGAAAGCCGAGACATCGATCGTGTATGGTCTACTGATGAAGTCGGCATCGTCACCGTTGTCGGTGAGGGTATGCGGTCCACACCAGGGGTCGCCGGTCGTGTCTGCACTGCTCTTGGCGACAATAAAGTCAACATCGTCGCCATCGCTCAGGGCTCCTCCGAAGTAGCGATCTCTGTGATGGTCAACACCGCGGACCTGCAACACGCGCTCAAGGTGTTGCACAAATTAATCAATCATTCTGATGCCGCCGCTTAGTCAGCTCATCAGCGAAACAGAGGATAATTATGTCTGATCGAATTCCAGTCGCCGTACTGGCTGCCACGGGCAGCGTCGGCCAGCGTTTCATCCAGTTGCTGGATGGACACCCCATGTTTGAAGTGGTGGCACTCACCGCTTCTGACCGCAGCGTCGGTTTACCCTTTTCACAAGCCTGTCATTGGATCATCTCAAACGATATGCCGGAATGGGCGCGCAACATGATTGTCAAACCCACTGACCCCGGTTCCGCAGCAGTGCCGCTCGTCTTTTCTGCCCTGCCTGCGGATGCCGCCAAAGATGTTGAACCCGCCTTTGCGCGCGCTGGCAGCATGGTTTGTTCCAACGCTTCCACTTATCGCATGGAGCCAGATGTCTCCATTCTCTTTCCTGAGGTCAACCCGGAGCAAGCGCACATCATCCCCATACAGCGCCGGTTGCGCGGATGGTCTGGCGGTATTGTCACCAACTCCAACTGCACCAGCACCGGCTTGACCGTAGCTTTGAAACCCCTTTACGACGCCTTCGGCATCAAAAAAGTGTTTGCTGTCTCCATGCAGGCACTCTCCGGCGCCGGTTACCCGGGTGTTCCCTCTCTCGATATCATTGATAATATCGTTCCTTACATCAAGGGTGAAGAAGAAAAAGTCGAGATTGAACCGCGCAAGATGCTCGGTCGTGTAGAAGGCGATGCAATCGTCAATGCAGATTTCGCCGTTTCAGCACACACCAATCGTGTTTCCGTAGTGGATGGACACACAGTAGTCTTTTCGGTTGAACTGGGCCAAAAAGCCAGCCTCGAACAGGTCATGGATGCCCTGCGCTCTTACCAGGCGCCAGAAATCAGCCGCGATTTGCCGTCTGCCCCCAAACCTGTGATCGTATTACGTGACGAACCCGATCGCCCTCAGCCTCGCCTGGATCGTATGACCGGAAAAGGCATGTCCACCGTGATCGGCCGTGTACGCCCCGACTCCATTTACGACTACAAAATGGTAACCTTATCCCACAATACCATCCGCGGTGCAGCCGGCGGCTCGGTTTATAACGCCGAACTGCTGGTCAAACTCGGTTATGTGAAGTAACAGAGGATTGCAATGACATCATACGCAGGCGTTCTTGAAACCTACCGTCCATTTTTAGATATCCCCGCCCACACCCGCACCGTCACCCTGCTGGAAGGCAACACACCGCTCATCCCCATGCCTAAACTGGCTGAAACGCTCGGCGGCGGCTTTGAACTCTTGGTCAAGTTTGAGGGAATGAACCCCACCGGTTCCTTCAAGGATCGCGGCATGACCGTGGCCATCAGCGAAGCCTACGGACGCGGCGCCAAAGCCGTGATTTGCGCCTCCACCGGCAATACGGCTGCCTCCGCCGCAGCTTATGCCTCACGAGCTGGCATGCGCTGCATTGTCATCATCCCCGCCGGCAAGGTCGCCACCGGCAAACTGGCCGGTGCTGTCGCCTATGGCGCTGAAGTCATCCAGATAGACGGTTCGTTTGACGACGCCCTCAACCTGGTGGTAGCTATTTCTGAGCGCCACCCCATAGCCCTGGTCAACTCACTCAACCCATACCGCCTCGAAGGGCAAAAGACCGCCGCTTTTGAGATTTGCGATGTACTTGGCAAGGCTCCCGATTGGCTTGCGCTGCCCGTCGGCAACGCTGGCAACATCTCGGCCTACTGGATGGGATTCAAGCAACTTCACGAACGCATCAAAACTACCCTGCCCCAGGTCCTGGGTGTGCAAGCTGAAGGCTCCGCGCCGCTGGTGCTTGGCCACCCTGTGGAACACCCCGAGACGATCGCCACCGCCATCCGCATCGGCAAACCTGCGCGCGCAGAACAAGCGCTTGAAGCTGCTGAAGAATCAGACGGACGCATCATCGCGGTCAGCGACGATGCGATTCTCAAAATGCAAAAACTGCTGGCCGCCAACGGTGTGTGGGTCGAACCTGCCTCGGCTGCCGGGGTCGCCGGTCTGGCGCACGAACTGGAACGCGGTACCATAGACCTCAAGAGTAAAGTGGTTACCGCGGTTTGCACGGGTCATGGCATGAAAGACCCAGATATCATCACCAAAGACATGCCCAAGCCTCATATTCTGCCCTCAGAAATGAGCGCTCTTGAAGATTATTTAGCCAGAGAGAAATAAGATGCGCCATCTCATTCGTGTGCCTGCCACCACTGCAAACCTCGGCCCTGGTTTTGACTGCCTCGGGTTGGCGCTTGATCTGTGGAACGATGTTGAAGTAGAAGCCATTGGCGATTCTTTGGAAATTACTGTTGAAGGTGAAGGGGCTAATAATATCCCCATCGATCAAACCAATACCATTTACAAAGCCATGCAGATATATGCCGAGAGGCACCATAAAACCCTGCCCAAAGGCATTTATATGCACTGCCGCAATCGCATCCCTGTCGGATCAGGGCTGGGGTCAAGTTCAGCCGCTATCGTTTCTGGCATATTGGCGGCTTCTGTAGTATTGGATATTCCACAAAATACTGTTGATCAACTGGATTGCGCCGCACAATTAGAAGGGCATCCTGATAATGTCGGACCGTGCTTGTTGGGAGGATTGGTCGCCGCAATCTTGAGCGACCAGAAAGTCATTGGCCGCAAACTGGAAGTGGCTTCACTCTCCCTCATGATTGTGGTGCCTCAATATCACTTCCCCACCGAAACAGCCCGCGCCGCCCTGCCGACTGAACTGCCCCGGCAAGACGCCATCTTCAATCTTGGCCGTCTTGCCCTGCTTACTTACGCCATGGGTAGAGGGGATCTCGACCTGCTCGCTTCAGCCATGCAGGATAAACTGCATCAACCTTACCGCATCCCTGTTATTCCAGGCGCTGAAGAAGCCATTGCTGCCGCTATGAAAAACGGCGCTGCAGCCGTGGCCCTGTCTGGCGCCGGTCCAAGTCTCTTAATTGTGTTGCACAGCAATGCTGATCGAGCCAAAGTCGGGCAAGCCGTTACCGATGCCCACAAAGCCGCTGGTTTGAACTCCCGCGTGTTCACCCCCGATATCGCCCTTTCAGGGGCATCAATTTCTATAATATAGATTAAAAACAAGTGGCAAGCATAGAAAATTAATGCTTGCCACTTGTTTTACTGTTCCAAAATTAAAGAATTGTATAGCCGCCGTCAACGATGAAATCAGACCCTGTCGCAAACAATGAAGCGTCACTTGCCAGGTAAACATAGATGCCCACTAAGTCTTCAGGGAACCCTAAACGGCTTCCTTCCGGCATTTTTGATAACCAGGTTGGCAACAAATCTTTCAGCGATGCAACTAACTCAGTCTGGATGTAACCAGGGCTCACACTATTGACCCTAATATTGTATTTTGCCCATTCGACCGCGAGTGCTTTGGTTAAATGAACAACACCTGCTTTTGCAGCACAATAGTTTGCAATGTTTTGCGGTTGGTTGATAATATGCGCTGACATTGAAGCAGTGCTAATAATCGATCCACTATTTTTATGTTTGACCATTAATTGAGCAGCTGCTTGTGCAGTAAAAAAGACGCCATTTAAATTTACATCTATAACCGATTTAAATGTCTCTGGAGCAATATCGATGGCTGCATCAGGTGTGAAAATTCCAGCATTATTAACACAAAAATCAATCGTGCTAAAATCATTTTCAAATGCTGTCACCATCTTGCTAACACTTTCTGGACTGGTGACATTGCATTGATATGCAACAATTTTTCGCCCTGTTTTCTTGGCAATCTCTTCAGCGGTTGCTTTTGCTTTTTCACCATTCATATCAACTATTGCTAAGTCGGCTCCTAAATCTGCATATGCCGTAGCAATGGTTTTTCCAATACCTTGAGCTCCTCCAGTAATAAAGCCTTTCTTCCCTACAAGACTAAACAAATTTTTTGTATCCATAACTAGTTGCTCCTTTTTAGTATATGAATTAGTTTGAGTTTGAATATGGAACTCTTAATATTTAAAAGTTTGCCCAAAAATATTGATGATAGAAGAATGAATCCTTTCATAAATTCAATCCATTCTGTTTTAATACCAAGCATGCTCATACCTGTGCTGATCATAGATATCAATATCGCCACAAGGATAATTCCTGTCGTTTTAAATCGACCAAAAATCACACCTGAAAAAACTGCGATTGTGATGGCATCGAGAAGTTTTGAATCCACACTATTGATCTGAACTGCCCCGGCTCTAGCCGCAAACAATATACCACCAATTGCAGCTAAGATAGCTCCTAGGATAAAGGTGTACATGGTATATTGTCTGATATCGATTCCCATAAATCGACTAGCTTCGATGTTTTCACCAATAAACTGCACCTTTCGACCAAAAGTACTCTTTTCCATGAGGATGTAGCACAACACGGCAATAATGATTAAAACAAATACTAAATTTGAGATTCCTATTTGAGTACTGGCCAATGATTTAAACGATGCATTACTAATATACACGGATTGTCCATGAGTTATTATCTGCCTAATTCCGATTATCAAGAACTGCATACCTAGTGTTACGATGAAGGATGAAATCCCCATTCTGGATACCAGAAGACCATTTATCAATCCGACTAATCCCGCGACTACTAACCCAACTAAAACGGCCAAAATTGGATCAAACTTAATTCCGCCACTCATCAAAAATGCGACAATTAAAGCAATCATACTTGCAATATGACCAAGCGAGAGATCAAAACCACGACTGGCCAGAATTATTCCCATTCCAAATGCAAATATTGCTGGGATTACTGAATCCGTCAAAATATTATTGAGATTGGCTGTTCTAATGTAATAAAAATTTGGGATAGTAAATGTAAAGATGACAAATACAGATAGAATTAAAACCAGAAACATCCGCATTTGAGGTGAGAGCCAGTGAAATCTGGGTTTTTGGTTTAGCGTGCTGTTTTGCGTTTTCATAGGCATCGATCAACCTTTTCTTATAAACTTACTTGTTCAATTTTGTCTCTGTTTTTGTAAGCCACTAGACCAACGGCTACAATTAGGATGACACCCTGCGCAATCGAAACGATATGCGATTCCACATTGATCATATTCATAAATTTCTCAATAACTCCCAAGAAAAGTGCTCCGATCAATGTGCCAAAAACATTTGCCCGACCAGGAACAAACATGGATGAACCAAGGAAGCACCCAGCAAAAACAGGAAGCATATAAAACTTGCCCTGTTCATAAATTGCACCCACTCGAGTACTCTCGATGGAAGCTGCCAGCCCGATCAAAAAACCAGCAATAATATATGCTGCAATTTTCATCCTATTCGTGTTAATCCCTGCCTCAATTGCAGCGTTTTTGTTTTCTCCAACAATTCGTAATGAAAACCCAAATTTCGTTTTATTGATCAGGAAATAAGAAACAACAAAAGCAACAGCTGCAATCAGAACCACAAGGGGCAAACCAAACTCAATTGTAGAAAAAGAAAGAATTGTCGGATCTTGTACTAAAGTTGTCTGTTGATGAAGACCCTTTTCTACCCCATTAGCCATAAACATAATCGCAATTGAAACAATAAAAGAGGAGAATTTCAGTTTTGTAACCAACAATGCAATAAAAAGGTTAACGACTATTGCTACTGAACAAACTGCCAGGAAAGAGGCAGTGAAATTATTAAATTGATTTGAAACCATGGCAAATATTACCGTCAACAAACTGAACATCCCTGCAAAAGATAGATCTCCTTCACCACTGATCATGATATAGGATAACCCTAGTGCTGTAAGAGCAATACTTACCGTTTCCAATAAAATGTGTTTTAGGTTTAACAATGAGAACAATGGAACGTTAGAATATATACCTTGAACGACTAACAATACAATCAATAGACCAATCGGCATTCCATATAACCGGATGAATTTACTATGTGTGCTTCGCAACTTTCTCTCCTCCCATAATATAGGCTAGAATTTCATCTTTCGTGACATTTTTTGGATCAACTTCTTTTGCGATTCTTCCTTTGAATAAAACTATGATTCGATCACTTATACCGATTGCCTCTTCAATGTCGCCAGTTGCCAATAAAACACCCGCACCGCTTTTTGATAAAGAACCAAGGATTTCATAAATCTCGGATTTTGCACCGATATCAACTCCAGCAGTTACCTCATCAAGCAAATAAAGTTGATAATTTTCAACCATCCATTTTCCAATTACAACTTTTTGTTGGTTTCCACCTGAGAGATCATTGATCAAATACTCAATATTATTGGGAACAACAGACAATTTATCGTTCATTTTCTGAGCAAGAGTTTTTTCACGTTTTTCACTAATCAATGTCCGCTTTGATATTTGTTTCATATTTATCGCAGTGAGATTGTTTTTTACCGAATAATTTGCAATCATGCCTTGCAAAGCTCTATCTTCTGGAATTAATGCAATTGATTGGCGAATTGCCTTTTTTGGGGAATGACCTTTATGAAGATTTTTTCCACTAATCTGAATTACTCCAGAATCAGGTTTCAAAATTCCATAAAGTATATTTAAGATTTCAGTTTTTCCTGCGCCCACAGCTCCGACGATCGAAACAATTTCACCTTGATTTACAGAAAAGCTAACACCACCCAGCCGATCTTTAAATCGAAGATTTGAAACATTTAGTACTTGCTCACCTTTCACCGAAGCAGCTTTTGGAAAGAAAACATCCAATTTCTTTCCAAGCATCATGGTGACGAGTTCATCTTTTGGAAAATCCTTGGTTAATCGCGTGTCAATACGCAAACCGTCACGGAAAACGCTAATCTTGTCACAAATTTGGTAAATCTCTTCCATCCGGTGTGAGATATATATTGTTGTCGTTCCGTGTTCTTTCAGTTTTCGAATTACTGAGTAAAGTTTCTTGGTCTCCTCTAAGCCAATCCTCGAAGTTGGTTCATCCAAAACAAGCACTTTGGGGCGATTCACTAAAGCGCGAGCAAGTATTACAAACTGTTGTTCTGAAATTGAAAGTGATCCAGCAGGTTTTGAGAGGTCAAATTGGATATCAATAAAATCAAGAATTTCCTTGACTTTCGTTTTTCCTTCTTTCCAATTAAGAATACCATTTTGGGTAGGAGGGAACGCAACCAATATATTCTCAAGAATAGACATACTTTCAACAATATTTAGAACCTGGTGGACAACCTGAATTCCTTTTTTTTGAATTGCTAACGGTGATAAACCAGTAATATCTTCATCCTGGTAGTAAAGATGTCCCTCGTCAGGAACATATTCGCCAGCAAGAGTTTTCATTAGTGTTGATTTTCCTGCACCATTTGAGCCGACAATTGCATGTACCTCATTAGCACTGATGTCCAAATCGATACCATCCAATGCTTTTGTAGCTCCGAAATATTTCTTTACGTTTCGAATTCTGGCAACAACTGTGTCTGACAAATGGTCCTCCAAAAACTTGTGGAAATTAAAAAAATAATTTTATGATACCTTATAAGATCTTACCTTTTGTAATGCTTTAATATTTTCAGAAATGGGTAAGGTGCGATCAAAACAGCACCTTACCCTCTTCTCATCGCAAGTATTTAATTAATTGTACCGAATTCAGTTCCAAACACTTCCATCCAGTGCTGTTCTGGACTCTGAAGCTTAATTTCAGAGCCGTCGATCACTGCATCATCTGGTCCACCGAGATTTGAAACAAAATATGTGGGGCCAAATTGGGCAAATGGAACCAGGTCGGCCTGACCATTCAAGGCTAGATCCAAACCCTGTGCAGCGCGAGTTCCAAGAACATAAGAATTTTGACCCATGAAGACCCATTTTCCAGCTTCTGGTTCGCGCATGGCTTGCAGAACATCCTTACCTGTATCACCGCTGGCGATAACAACATCATCAGTACGGCCAGCAGCCTTGAGGGCAGCATAAGCGCCAACAGCGGGAAGATTCCAGGTGGTGACGATGGCTTTAATGTTATTATCAGGATCGGCGGCAAGAGCAGCAGCAACTTTGGTTTGAGCATCTGTCACAGCATTGCCAGCATCGATATCAAAACGTTCCACAACGATACCTTTGGTAGGATCATCGGAGCGGTGAGGATTGAAGACAACATCGGCAGCATCAGCGCGGGCTAACAAGGTGACCCAGCTTGGAGTATCGAGGATAAGGACTTTTCCTTTGCCTTTTGTCTCGTTCACAACATAGAGTCCTAACTGTGTACCACCACCCCAGTTATCGGCCATAACATTGGTAATTGCACCTTCCTGGAACATATCAATCACAGTGTATGGAATTCCAGCTTCAACGATTTTCGCGCAACCGGATTTCAATGCAGTACCGTCGCCACCGGCCATGATGATGCCAGCAACTTTATTGGCGATATGAGTATTTACAGCGGCATTCATTTTAGCTGCATCACCATTACCATCAATGATATTGACAGTGTAACCATAAACTTCAAGGTTGTCAGTGATGGCTTGAAGAGCGTTGCGGTTCCAATCATTAGCCTGGAAGAAAGCAACAACACCAATGGTTTTACCTTCGCCGCGTTTCGGATCCAGTGCTTTAATGGCTGCCTCAATTGCGGTGTCGGCAACAGACTCAACCTGTTGTTCAACCGCAGGTTGAACTTCAGCGACTGAATTGCTTTCTGCCACAGGAGCTTCAGCAGTTGTGGCACAACCAGTGGCGCTAACAAGAACTAGTACTATTAGAGTAATGCACGATAAAACAGTTAGTAACTTTTTCATTTTTTCTCCTCATGTGATCAAAATTGGAATTTGATTTTTCTTTCAATTAATAATTTTTATGCTCAAATCACCTCGCTTCTTCAATCTCATAATATTTGATTTATGCTCACCAATTTGTTTGTTCAATCAAATCACCCATGTCAGCGAACCGATTATTTAATTCTCTGAATAGGCGCAAGATAATTTCGTATTTTTGTACACTGTCGCGATCTGGCATTATTCGACTTTTTTCAACATGCAGCTGTTGAACTTTTCCAAAATCTTTCCACAAACCAACCCCAACTGCTGCAATAGCAGCCGCTCCCAAAGAACCTGCATCCTGACCAATTTTGGTTTCAACTATGTTCTTGTTATAGACATTTGCCAATAGATCTCGCCAAAATTGACTTCGCCCTCCTCCACCTACAATCAACATATCATTTGCAAATGGAGAATAATTTTGCATCACATCCAATCCAATTCGCAAACTCAAACTGATTCCTTCCAACACGGAACGGATCAAATCGTTTTGTGTATGACCGAGTTGAAATCCTATGAAACCTCCCTTAATATTGGGGGATTTATCCAGACTTGAACCACCTGCCAGGCTTGGGATAAATATTAACTTCCGCGATCCAATTGGTGATTGATTTGCTAATCGTGTCATCGCATCATAAGGCTCTTTTTCAGACAATAAATTAATGCAAATATTGTCTCTCAACCATCGAAAAGAGCTTCCTGCTGCAAATACACCTACCGAAGATACAAACATCCCAGGTATACAATGGGTAAATACATAGGGCTTTTTCTGGCAGTCAATAATCGGTTCACTTCCTGAAACAGCAATCCAAGCCGAGGAACCGAGAGAGGTATATGCCATCCCATTAGATATGCAACCAGCACCAAGCGCCATACATGAATTGTCAACGGCGCCACAAGCCACTTGAACGGATTGAGGAAGTCCCAGATCGATGGCAACTTGAGGTAGAAGAGTGCCAATCATCTCTGTGGACGGTAATATTTCGGGAAATTTATCAGCAGAAATCCCTGAAGCTTTAACATACTCTGGTTGATACATCCACTTTACAAGATCATAAACTCCACTTCCAGATGCGTAAGAAAAATCCGTACACAATCTACCTGTCAGAAGGAAATTGATATAATCTTTGGTTCCAATAAATTTATTTGCGTTCTTGTAAATATCAGGTGCATTCGACTTAAACCACATCAATTTAAAAATGGAATAGAGGTGCGCAGGAAAACCATTGCCTGTTGTTGAATACCATTCCTCTTGTGAGATACCATTGAAAAATAATTTTGCTTGCTCAACAGCTCTAAAATCGGACCAAATAGGAACAGCCGTAGTAAGAAGTTCACCGTTCATTCCGATCGGGATCACACCGAGGCTGTGTCCAGATACAGCAATAGAGACGATATTTTTTGAATCCACCCCTGGTTTTTGTAACAGTTTCGCGGTAGAAGCGACGACAGCTTCCCACCATTCTTCGGGATTTTGTTCATGAAAGCCGTTCTGTGGGTATTTTGTATCATAAGATACAAAACTTTCAGCTACAGAATTACCGTCAGCATCGTAAACAGAGGCTTTAACACCACCTGTCCCCAAATCAAACGCGAGAATCTGTTCCATTTTTACTCCACTTTGGTACGGTCGTATTCTGCCATTACATCAATGGCAGCCTTATATCCTAAACCAAATCTGGACACACCCATTTCATGGATCTTAAGCAGGGATTCCAAATTTCGAACGCCTCCTGCAACCTTGATATCAATCGAATTACCAACAGAATTCTTGATCACTCGAATATGCTCTAAAGTGGTTGCTCCACTCCACCCAGTACCCGTTTTAATAAATTTAGCTCCACAATCACGGATGATTCTTGAACCCGTAGCTATCTCTTCATCTGATAATAGACTTACTTCTAGGATCACTTTCACAGGGATATCACCTGCTATTTTGGTTACCGCAGAAACATCAGTTGAAACCTCATCAAGCATTTTTGATTTAAGTTTTGCAATATTGATTACCATATCAAGTTCTTGACATCCAATACCAATCAATTCCTTGGCTTCAAAAACCTTGGTATTCGTGGTGGTCGATCCGGATGGAAAACCTACCGTACCTCCAAGAATAATTCCTTTCTGTTCCTTAAGTAGGTTTTTTGTATACATAGCAAAAGTGGGTAAGGGAAAAACAGCTATGAATTTGTGCTCCATCGCTGCATTTACGCATGATTCAACTTCTTTGGCTGTTGAATCAGCCTTTACTGCACTAATATCAATCATTTGAGCAAGAGCTAACTTCGTTAGAAACATATTGAATTCCTCATAAATAATCTCACTTGACACAAAAGTGTATATACATCACTACCTTTATTTTTTTGCATACATTTTATATTGCTATTTATCACGAAAATCGACTAATTTCGGGATTATTTCTACTTATATATATTAACATTATTATGTTTCAAAGTCAATAGGTATGTTTTCAAAAAGGTGTTTGCTAATTTATGGAGCTTGGGGGTTTGTTTCTGCTGCTACTAAATCTCTGTAGGTTTGCCCTAAGATTGTGCTTGAATATCGTATGTTTTCCTATATATTATTGCTTTGACAACAAAACTTCAATAAATTATTCCCGTAATATGGTTAGAAATTTAGTATCCATAATTTGATTTATTGATATAATGAGAATGAATAAATACCACTTAATTATTTATGATTAGGCTCTATAAACATAATGATGTAAATTTCACTTAGGTATATAACAGGAGTTGCGAATGGATAGTCGTATTCCCTCATATATGAAAGTTTTCGCAATGATAAAAGAACTGATCCTGAATGATACTTATACTATTGGGTCACATGTTCCACGAGAATCTGATTTATGTGAGCAATTCGATGTTAGTCGAACCACACTCCGCAAAGCCATGGAGCTGCTTGAGCAAGAGGGGTTTATCAACATTCAACAAGGCAGAGGTACCGAAGTATTGGATTACAAGACCACCCAAAAACTCAATTATGTTACTTCTTTTTCAGAAACCTTGGAAGCAAAAGGGTTTACTGTCCAATCAAAAAGCATGTTTATTGATATGGTCGTTCCACCCAACAATGTCCTTGAAGATTTACTTCTTTTACCTGAAACTCAGGTTGTAAGAATTCAACGCATTCAACTTGCAAATAATAAACCAATTGCAATTATTACCAATTACATTATTGCAGACCTGGTTCCAGGAATTCTCTCCGATTCGGGTTCGTTCGTCTCCTTGTATCACCATCTTGAAAAGAAATATGGCATCAAGATCTCTTCGGCACGCGACGTCATTAAAGCAAAAATGGCTGATTTCCTTGAATCAGAACTTCTTCAAATCCCGACAGGAAGCCCTTTACTCGTCGATAGACGAATAACCTTCAGCGCTAACAAACCAATCGAAGTAGTTATTATGGTCGTTGATGGATCTAGATATGAGTTTTCAGTTACACTATCAGGTCGTCCATCTTAACTGCACAACTTTTAGGCAACTAGATAAAGCTCCCTGTGGACTCTAGAGTCTACAGGGAGCTCTATTTATTTCCACTCCACAATCCTACCCGATAAGAGATAGTATTTGTGAGTTTTGAATATCAACTATTTCTTCAACCCCTTCAACACTCTTTCTGGGGTCAGTGGCAATTCTCGGATCCACACACCCGTGGCATTATGCAGCGCGTTGGCTACGGCTGGGGCAACGCCATCAATCGCAATCTCCGATACGGATTTGGCACCATAAGGTCCGCTGGGCTCGTCAGTCTGAACGAAGATCACATCCATGATCGGCATTTCGGCAGCTTTCGGCACACGATATTTAACCATGCTCGGATTGAGCGGCTGGCCTTGTTCGTCAAACAACATCTCTTCGGTTAAGGCAAAGCCCAAGCCTTGCGCCATACCGCCTTCGACCTGTCCGGCTGCGGTGATCGGATTGATCACTCGTCCGCAATCCACCAGCATCAGCAGACGTTCGACCTTTATCTCGCCGGTCTCGGTGTTGACCTCAATCTCGGCGAACTGTGCCGAAGTCGGCGGCGGGCTCATCGGGCTGGTATGAGAGGCAGAAGCAATGATCTGGTGCTGATTCTGCATGTGCAGGCTGCTCAACCCAATATCATTAAAAGTGACACTTCTGCCATCAGGGGCAGTGACCTTGCGATCCTTGACAGTAAATTGAGTGCCTTCGGGTAGTTCAAGCATCAGAGCGGCTTGTTCTTGCAGTTGTTCTTTGATCAATTTGGCTGCTTTAAGCACAGCGTATCCGCTGATGTAGGTGGTGCTGCTGGCATAAGCACCCTTATCAAACGGAGTGAAATCGGTATCAGAAGAATATACAATGATGTCGTCCAGGGGGATTCCCAATTCTTCAGCAGCGATCTGCCCGAGTATGGTATCTGAGCCGGTGCCCAAATCCGTAGCACCGATCAACAGGTTGAACGAACCGTCGTCGTTCATCTTCAGAGTTGCAGAGGCCATATCCAGGTCGGCGATGCCGCTGCCGTGCATCGAGATGGCAAAGCCGATGCCCTTGCGAATCGGTCCGTTCTGGCTCTTGTACTTCTCGCGTTTGGCTCTAAAATCAGTGGCTTTCGCACCAATATCCACGCATTCGGCTATGGCACTGGTGGTCAGGGTTTGTTCAACACCTTCGCGTCCCTCACCCAATTTCTTGGAGAGGTTCATGGCGTCGCCCACTTTGATCCAGTTTTTGCGCTTGAATTCCACCACATCCAGACCGAGTTTTTCAGCAATCTCTTCCATCAACACTTCAATGGCATATTCGCATTGCATCGCGCCGTATCCACGGAAAGCGCCTGCGGGGGGAGTGTTGGTGTAGACCACATCGCAGTTGAAACGGATGTTATCAGGGTTATAGAGGGTCAGTCCTTTGAATCCGCCGACCATGTTGACGGTCAGAGCATGGCAGCCGTAAGCGCCGGTATCACCAATCAGGTTCAACTCGGCTGCACTAACGCGGTCGCCCTTGATGCCGATCTTATAGCGGATCACCATGGCGTGACGGCTGCGGGAACTGATAAATTCCTGAGTGCGGGTGTAGACCATTTGCACCGGTCGCTGCGTCTTGAGCGTCAGGTGAGCACATAAATCTTCGAGAATCATTTCTTGTTTGTTGCCAAAACCACCACCGATGCGCGGCTTAATCACGCGAATCTTCTTGACCGGCATCCCGATCAACGGTGCGACCATACGGCGCACATGGAAAGGCACCTGCGTACTGGTGCGCAGCACCAGGCGGTCGTCTTCATCCAGGTAAGAGATGCACGCGTGTGGTTCGAGGTGCACATGCTGTTGTTTTGGGGTGTGATATTCGCCTTCAAACACGTGATCCGCTTCTTTGAAGCCTTTTTCTATGTTGCCGTAATCTGCTTCAATGTGGCAGACCACGTTGCGTTTGGCGTCAAAAATGCCTTCGGTGTCAGTCTCGGCATGCACCATCGGCGCACCCGGTTTTAAGGCCTCTTCGGGGTCAATGATCGCCGGTAGCACTTCATAATCCACCTCGATCAGCCTCAATGCCTGTTCGGCTATTTCAAGCGTTTCGGCAGCCACCACAGCGACCCGGTCACCCACGTGCCTGACCACATTATCCAGGCTGACCTGGTCGTAAGGCAACGGCTGCGGATAGCTCTGCCCACCGGTGGCATACTTGATGCGGGGAATGTCTTTGTAAGTCAGAACCGCGTGTACTCCCGGCAAGGCGCGCGCTTTGCTGGCGTCAATATCGCAGATGTTGGCATTGGCATGTGGACTGGTCAACAAGGCTCCGTAAAGCATGCCATCCATGTGGATGTCGCTGGTAAAGACAGGTTTGCCCTGTGCCAGTTTTTTGCCGTCCACTTTTGTCTCAGCCTGACCGACCACTGCTTTGAGCGGCATTTCGGCTGGCGTTAACACCAGCGGCGGCAGCGGAAGATGTTCTGCTTCGCGGCGGTAAAAAGCTTCAGGCAGGTCAATCCGGGTAGCATCTTCAGGCAGCACACCTTCGAGATGCACATAAGGTTCAGGGGTCTCACCGCGCAGATACGCTGCAGCCCGTTTCACGGCGGCCACTCCGCGTACATAACCGGTACAACGGCAAATGACATTGTTTATCGCTTTGCGGATCTCATCTTCGTTGGGGTCAGGGTTGCGGTCGAGAAAAGATTTGACGGTTAAGATTTGCGCTGGAGTGCAGAATCCGCATTGGATTGCGCCGGTTTCAAGAAACGCACGCTGGATGGGATGCATCTCGCCGTCCTTGCTCAGCCCTTCCACAGTGGTTATTTCCGCACCTTTGACATCCAGAGCTTTGATGTGACAACTCTTGGTTGGTTTGCCGTTTACCAAAACAGTACACACACCACATGAATTGGTATCACAGCCAGACTTTACGCTAAAGTAAGATGCCTGTCTGAGTGCATCCAACAGACTTTCATCCTGCCCCACCATCAACGTCTTGATTTCTTGATTGATCGTGACCTTTAGTTCGGATTTTGAGTCTGACATGAGATTCAGTTCTCCTGATAAATTGAATTGGATTTCCGGGGTTTTTAGGGTTCTAAATATTAATAACAACCAAATTACACCTCAATTATACCGGGAATTGGTTTCAAGACAATAGTTGTCTGACAAACAGGAAATGCTTGACAAGTTGATGTAAAATGAAATCCTTGATGGTACTAGTATTCCAGAAAGAGGTAATTAAATGCGAGAGATTGCAGAAGATATTCATAAATGGAAGAGTCAAAATAAGGCTGTAGCCGTGGCCACCATCGTCAAAGCGAACGGCTCCCCCATGCGCCCCATCGGATCAAAGATGGCCGTCACCGCTGATCAGCAGATCACCGGTTCGGTGACCGGCGGCTGCATCGAAGGTGCAGTTTATGAAGAAGCACAAGAAGTTTTAACGAGTGGGATACCAAAAATTGTTCGATACGGCGTCGCCAGCGACCAAACGCCATGGGAGATCGGTTTAAGCTGCGGCAGTTCTTTGGATGTTTTTATCGAATCTCTGCAAAGTTCAGCCTGGCAGCAACAATATACAGCAATCCAGCAGAATCTGGGTGAAAACCGATTGTTCGCAGTAGTGACACTGCTAAACGGTGAAGACATCGGCGCCAAACTGCTTGTGTGGCCTAATGGGCACACACAGGGCGGCCTCGGCAGCCCTGAGCTTGAAAAATCCGGTCAAAATGCTGCCTTACAACAGCTCAACACGCGCGACCCCAAGACCGTAAAATTATCTGAAGAGGTTGAGGCCTTTATTGATGTTTATATCCCTCCCTCGCGATTGATCATCGTCGGTGCTGTGCATATCGCCATTCCCATGGTTGGCCTGGCCAAGGCGTTAGGTTTTCGCACGCTGGTGGTAGATCCGCGCAAGACGTATAACAACCGTGAACGCTTCCCCGATGCGGATGAATTGATCCTGGAATGGCCTTCTGATGCGATCGAAAAGCTAAATCCTGACCAGGGTACCTTCATTGCGGTGGTCAGCCACGATGATAAATTGGATAACCCTGCTCTGGCCTCGGCGTTGAAAAGCCAGGCTGCCTATGTAGGCGTGCTCGGCACCAAACGCAACGTGCCCAAACGCCTGAATGCCCTGCATGAATTAGGCGTAAGTGAAGAGCAGCTCAAACGCCTGCATGCCCCCATCGGGCTTGAGATCGGCGCCGTCCAACCTGAAGAGATTGCCCTTTCTGTGCTGGCCGAGATCGTCGCCGTGCACCACGGCCTGGAACGTCAGGGTGAAATAAGCAAAAAATCAGTCCTTTAGCTTTGAATTGTTGGCTCAGAAAGGTAAAAAATGACTGACTTACTTCCCATACGCGAGGCTCAAGAGAGAATTCTGGCAGTAATCAACGCCAGGGGTTCTGAACCCTGCAAGGTTGAATTTGCCATTCACCGCGTTTTAGCCGAAGACATCATTTCACCCCTCGCACTACCCCCCTTCAATAACTCCTCCATGGATGGTTACGCCGTGCGCAGTGAAGAAGTCAGAGGCGCATCATCAACATCAATTGTTACGCTCCCCGTCAGCCTGGATATCCCAGCCGGATTTTCTCAGCAAGGCGTTTTGGCAGAGGGAACGGCTGCACGCATTCTCACCGGCGCTCCTGTGCCCGACGGCGCGGATGCGGTTATCCCCATTGAAGCCACCGACCAATTCAAGAATCCGCAGACTGCCCCCATGCAAGGCACAGTCGGTTTCTTCAAACCAGCCAAAACTGGTGATAACATCCGTCTTGCCGGTGAGGATGTGCAATTGGGAAAGGTCGTGCTCGTAAAAGGCAGACGCTTGCTGCCACAGGATATCGGACTGTTAATCTCTCTCGGCATCCGCGAGGTGCAGGTCACCCAAAAAGCGCGTGTCGCCCTCTTCTCCTCAGGCGACGAGCTGTTATTACCCGGCCAACCCATGTCGCCCGGTATGATTTATGACGCCAACACCTATGTGCTAAGCGGCCTGCTTGAAGACGCTGGCGCGGAGGTCATCCACCTCGGCATCGCCCTGGATAACCCCGAGAGTGTCAGAAACACCCTCGATCAGGTGCTGCAAAACCCACCCGATCTAATCGTTGGTTCTGCCGGTGTCAGTGTCGGTGCTTTTGACTATGTACGCGAGGTGATTGAAGCCAACGGCAGTCTCTCGTTTTGGCGGGTAAACATGCGCCCCGGTAAACCTGTGGCTTTCGGTAATTACAAGGGCATCCCATTTGTTGGTCTGCCTGGCAACCCGGTTTCAGCCTATATCGGCGCGCGGGTTTTCGTGCTGCCCATCATCCGCAAGCTGCATAGATTACCGCCCTTCACGCAGCATGTCATCCAGGCCGTGTTGGATGAACCCCTCCGCTCACCCGACGGACGCGAGAGTTACTTCCGCGGTGTCATCTGCAAAGAAGAAGGCGTCTATCACGCCCGCCTGACCGGGCATCAAGGCTCAGGCAATCTCTTTTCGCTGGTCCAGGCTAACGCACTTCTGGTCGTCCCCGGCGGCGTCACTCACATTCCTGCTGGCGAGACCATTTCAGCCTGGTCGCTCGACCCCGAACTGACCTAACAAAAGAAACGTCATTTAATTCAACCTTGACAAGGCTTAAAGTAGCCTTGTCAAGGTTGGTGTTAATTGGGTTTTTAGAAATTATTATTATTTGTCCTTTATCCCCTTCAATACTTGCAAAACCCAATTGCTTTTTGTAATCAGAAGTGTTATGATTTGTATACTCAATTATTGAATAGTCAGCTATTGAGTTGTAACTCACCCTTAAGGAGTACTTTATGAATAGCAAAAGAATCCTGATCGTTGCCTTGCTCATCACCGTGTTGGCCGTCAGTGCCTGCGCCCAGCAAGCCTCGGTCACAACCATGGAACCCACCGCAGCACCCCCCGTCGAGACAGCGGACCCAACTGCTGCCCCTACTGAAGCACCTACGACCGGTTTCTCTGTTACGGATGCCCTCAATCGCACTGTCTCCTTTGAAAAAACGCCCGAACGCATCGTTCTGGTCGGTAAAGCCCTCTTTATGGTCGCGGATGCGATTTACCTCTTCCCTGAAGCCGGCAGCAACATCGTGGCTTTAGGTGCAACCAACCAGGGTACAGGCAACTTCATCCCTTTGATCGACGCCAATTACGATACCAAAACCATGCTGGATAACAACGCCGGCGCCGAACAGATCGCTGCCGAGCAACCCGATCTGGTGATCATGAAATCCATGAGCGCCGAAAGCCTGGGAGCCCCGATTGAAACGTTGGGCATCCCGGTGCTGTACCTGGATTTCGAAACCGCGGAGCAGTACCAGCGCGACCTCGTTACACTGGGTCAACTCTTCCAGAACCCTGCCAAAGCTGAAGAACTGGCTGCCTGGTATCAGGGTAAAGTGGATGCCGTCACTTCAGAGCTCTCCGGTTTGACCGACGAACAAAAACCCCGCACCCTGCTGCTCTATTACTCTGACAAAGACGGCACCACCGCCTTCAACGTGCCGCCGATGGGCTGGATGCAAACTTATCTGATCCAGACAGGTGGCGGCACCCCCGTGTGGGAAGACGCCAACCCCGGCAGCGGATGGACCACCGTCAACCTTGAGCAAATCGCCGCCTGGAACCCGGATGTAGTCTTCGTCGTTTCTTACTTAGCCCCAGTCAATGACGTGGTGGCCCAAATGAAAGCCGATCCCCAGTGGATGCTGCTGGACGCGGTCAAGAATGACAAACTTTTCGCTTTCGCCACCGATGTCTACAGTTGGGACCAACCCGACACCCGTTGGGCGCTCGGCCTGGATTGGGTCGCCGCCAAACTGCACCCCGACCTCTTCCCCGATTATGATGCCACCACCGAAGCCAGGGCTTTTTACAAAGACCTCTACGGCATGGATGACGCCGCCTTCGAGAGCAACATCCTGCCCCTCTTCAAAGGCGATATTGATTAAGACTTAACGGTCTCATCACGAGGCCGCCTGGATGCGTTTGGTCAGCCGTACCTTTTCTCGAAACCAGGTACGGCTGATGCTTTTAGCAGGCGCTTTTTATTGCATGACGTATAATTCAAACTGATAAACCTCCAAGGAGAAACCCTGATGACGCTTTCATCTGATATTTATTCATCTCTGCTGCCCGGCAAAATTATCGACATTCATGTGGGCTACTCGCGCACGGCGGTGCTGGCTGAAACCGAGCGCGGATTGTCTTGTGGACTGGCCGCCACGCTGGCCAACCCGGCTTTCATGCACCGCTGCAATCCCTCCGTGGCAAACGCGGGCCGGCTGCTTGAGATGAGCACCGCAGAATTGGTCAATCTGGCCGAATCTGACAGCTACACCGAAGTCTCCATCGGGCTGGCCGCGATCAATGCGCTTGTGCCGATTGACCCTGCCTCTTGCACCGAACTGAACGCAGAAGTCTATCTGCGTGAGCATGCTTTACACAAAAATGTGGCGCTGGTGGGTCACTTCCCATTCGTTGAAAGGTTGAAACCCGACCTGAACAACCTATGGGTGTTGGAGCTTGACCCCCGCGAAGGTGATATCCCTGCCGAATTGGCACCGGAGTACATCCCCAAAGCGGATGTGGTCGCCATCACCGCCACCACGCTGATCAATCATACTTTGGAAGGGCTGCTGGCGCTGTGCAAACCCGGCACACGGGTGATGCTCGTTGGCCCCAGTACGCCGCTTTCGCCGGTGCTTTTCGACAAGGGCGTGGATCTGCTTTGCGGCACCATCGTCACCGATCCGCGGGCCGTGATGCTGGGCATCAGCCAGGGCGCCAGCTCACACCAGTTGCACGAGGCAGGCGCTACCATGCAGGTTACGCTGCAAAAAGGTGATTAGCCACGCCTAGTGGATCAAACCGTTAAAGGGTGTAAAGCCGTAAACCCACAGCACACTGATCGAAATCACACCTGAGAGCGCCGCACCCACGACAGTCTGCCAGAAGTTGTGCCCTTTAGCCGCCAGACGCGCCCAGGTCACCAGAGGCAGAAGCAGCAGCAGCGGTGCGGCGATTATGCCGTAGAGGAAGATCATCGAGGCTACCGGTCCGCTGACGCCGGCGGCATGGCCGCTGGCCTTGTAACGCAGCAGCAGGTTGAACACAATCAGCCCCAAGGTCACAAAAGTATAGGTCGCTGCAATCGCCGTGAAAATCCGCGGGGCGTTGATCTGCGCCAGCACCAGCCACCCGACTGGATAGCTGACCATCATCATGACGAAACTGGCCACCCGCTGGCGGTGCACTGTGATTTTTGTCTCTTCATTGTGCACCGGAATGTAGAAGAACAGGCTGCTCAACGGGATGAGACTGACAAACACCAGCGCCCAGATCAGACCCGTTAGCGCATTGGGTTCACCGGCGGGCAGTCTGAAATAGAGAAAAGTGATCAATAAACCGGAAAGCACCGGTACATTTAAGAGTTGGGAGAGAATCTCTCCGACGATACTGCGAAACTTGCTTTGTTCTGGCATGCTGCACCTCAATCTGTAAACTTTTACTTGTCATAGTTTAGTTTGATTGGGTGCGTTTTGCATGTGAGGATAGTGACAGGTGTGGTCCGCATTTTGTGAGAGGGTCACAGTGACTAGATACCAGAGGAATTTTAATAAAATCTATCTCTCGCAAAGCCGCAAAGCTCGCTAAGAAAACCTTTTAATGTGTAAACCCTTTTCTTTGTCTTTCTGTTTTCATGCTCCTGCAAAACCGCTCAGAGGTACAAAGAAAATCTCTTTTTAGGAAAACCCATTCTCTCGCCAAGCCGCAAAGACCGCAAAGACCGCAAAGAAAATCTTATTATTAAGCCCTTTACTCCTTGAGCCCGTTTACAACTCTTGTTATGCCGTCTTTGATTAATGGTGCGCCAAAGTTAATAAGTAGACCTAAATGTAAATTGGATACTCTCAAGTAAGTTAATACTTGCTTTTTATGGATATCGGACATTTTTTCAACTGATTTCAGTTCAACTATTACCAGATGTTCAACAATTATGTCAGCACGGTATCCAATATCCAGAGTAATGCCATCATAATTAAAAGGCATTGGAGTTTCAGCCTCAATGGATAGCCCGCTTTGCATTAACTCGTAACATAATATTGCCTGGTAGGCAGATTCGAGCAGACCAGGTCCAAGTTTGGAATGAACTTTATACGCTGCGTCTACTACGATTTTGGCTATCTCATTTTCGTTCATTCTAGCCTCCCCATAAAACATAAAAGCTCTTCTTTGCGGTCTTGGCGCTCTCGCTCTGCGCACTAGCACACTTCGTGCGCTATGTGTTGCGTGAGAAAATGCTCTTCTTTGCGATCTTTGCGAGAGGAATGCCCTTAACAATAACTCTCTAACGCCTCTGGGGCATGTCTGACACCGCCCACGATGACACGCTGATAGCCTCCGGCGAGCAGATCGGGGACGATGTATTCAATGATGCCGCGGGTGACTGTATCTTCGGCCTGGTTGAAGAGGACGGCCTTCTGTGCGCCTGGGGGGATGTTCTTCATCCCGCCCAGCGGATGCAGGAGCATGTCGCGAACACTCTCGATGGTGATGGTTTGGCCCTCGAGCAAGCCGGTGAGCTCGGCGTATCGGCCGGCGCGGAAGACGGTCTGCTCGTTGAGCGGACTGCCCAGCGCGGAGGCTCCCACGACGACGATGACCTGTCGCGCCCACGCGGGGATGGGCGGTTCGTGGTCGCCCGGCGCTTTGAGCGGAATGGAGCGCGAGCCGTCTGCCTCGAAGATGAGGTGCACGCCTTCGCGTTCGGCGGCCTGGCGGATCAAGGTCAGCAGGTCTGGCGCGGGGCTGTGCAGACGGTCGTCTTGGGTGACGGCGCCGGTGAGCAGGGTGACTTTTTGCTGCAGCCACAGGGCTGGCGTGATGTCTTTTTCTGATTCAAGCACACAATGCAGGTCAGCGATGGTGGTTTGATCGGTGCCAAGGTGGGCTGTATTGGTCAGCCAGACAGCGCCCTCAACCTGCCTGGCTAACGCGGCCATGGCGGAGGTCTTGCCCCCCGCCCCGACGATGGCGGTGCAGAGAGGGAGTTTGGCATTAAGCGCTTGTAGAAGGTTCATGAGGTTAATTATACAAGAGGTCTGATTTAAGGTTTTTGAGAGGCTGCTTATCTGGTTATGACCGGTTTTTCTTAAGATGATTCGTTTTTTGTTTCAGAAAAAAATTGGAAACAAAGAAAACGAATCGAATACTGCTTTGAATTGGGCAATAAACACCTTTCTTTGTTTATTCGTTTTGGTTTTGATTTTAAGCACGAATCAAAGTGACTTATTGAGAGATTTTTAAGATTTATGATCATGACCGACCTGCCTGAAAAATGAAGTTTTTAAAGAGCCATTCAGCAATGAGATTATAGAATATTTATTCTATATTAAGTATAAGTCCATTGTCAAGGGGGATTGGAAAGGATAGTTTAGAGCGGATGTTAATGATTTACTATTTAGTTTAATGATTAGTAGGTAAGAAATAATCTATTTTTAATAACCAAAGAAGTGAGTAGTACCTACACAACCACAGATTTCGCGGTTAGTGTTCCTACCAAGCAAAGAGAAAATTGGTCATCATGGAATTGTTGGGTTGGGAACAATAAATAGGTTCTTTATTCCCTTAGAGACATTGTTATCTACATTAACAATGATAAATAATCATAATCGCTATTATATTGTGCTAATCCATCAATAAGTGCTTGCTTCCAATCACTTTGATAACAACAAGTATCATCTTTTAGTCTTAACCCTGAATTTTGTATTTCATCACCCAGTTGTATTGCACCAGTTAATATTTCTAAAGCAAAATTAGCACATAAACGAGGATCAACATCTTGAGCCTGTTGATTGATAACATTCCCAATAATATATATAAGATGCTTGTTTGCATCCCACCGAGACCAGGTAAATGGCGATATTGCATTTAATGAATTCGAGAATGGAGTTGGAGTTAATAGCCTTTGGCGAAGGTTATCTGGAAGTTGAAACAACTCATCAGGATAAACAAAAGTACCCCAAAGATTTTGCGAGAAATACCTTGGTGGGGCATCTCCACCTCCGCCTTGCCCACTAAGGACTATCTCCCATCTTCCTCTTGTAAATTGCCACAAGTTTTGTGAATGACCAATTGCAGTACCTGTTGCACCAAAACCCATCGAAAAAATTGATAAAGGACCTGAATATGAATGTAAAACGGGTTTTCCGGTACTTGCTAAAGTCAACAGTGATCGACCAAATCTTAAAAGATCATCGTAATTATTTGGTATTCGATTTTGATTAAATTCAAAACCAAAATACCAACCATCGCAATTTAATGCTGTGGCAGAAGACAATAAGGAATTAATAGAGCTTTCAGAAACTGTTGCTGACCTGCCAAGAAGGACAGATGCATACGTTGGTATACCTAAATCATTACCAACTTGTTTTGCAATTGAAAACAAACGTGAATTTAACCCAACTAAGTCCTGCCTACCTGTTTCGTAAATTAAAGCCGGTGCAATTAATGCGGTTGCCCCAATTGATCCATTAATATTTGTTAAACTTTCTGATAAACCTTGTAGTTGTCCATCATTGATTTGACACAGATCCGAAACGCTGATTCTATATTCATTTGTTGGGTAAGAATCAATAAACCTATTATGAAATTGTGGATTATAAAATTGGAGGTCAATTGTCACTTCAGCGCCTAAGTCTCTATAAGCATGAGCATAGTCGCATGCATTATTAAAAGATAGATCACGCGGACTTAATATAACACCTACTCCATTACCTAATTGTAACTGTTCAAGAACTAATTTCTGACTTCTATCCCCACATTGATGCCAAACCCCTCTTCTCATCCTAACCTCCAATTCTTTGTAAAATTGTGACAACTTGACTGGCATTTAGTGGTCGTCTCACTCTTTCTTTTTCCAAAAGTTTTGAGATTATTAATTGCCAGCTTACAGGTAAGGTAACAAAAATAGAATCCCTCAAGTATTCACTAGAATTACAAACAGCATCCTGGAGGTCAGAATAGCTATTAATTACAGAATGAAATGGGTGATGCCCAACTAGGACTTCAAATAGAATCGTACCAACAGCATATAGATCCGTTCTATGATCTATATCGTGTTTATTTCCTTGAAACTGTTCTGGTGCAAAATATGCAGGAGTCCCAATTGCTGCACCAGCTCTAGTTGTTGTTAAATCCGACAATGAAAGGTGACGAGCTAATCCAAAATCTATGATGACAGGTGAATTATCTGGTTTAACCCTAATGTTATTTGGCTTTAAATCTCTATGAACTAATTGCTTCATATTTAATGCATTCAATCCATCAAAAAGAGAAATAAAAAAGGGAGTAGCTTCATTTAAATCCCATGGTTGACCTGGAACTATATCATCTCGTAAATCTTGCCCTTCAATGAATTCTTCAATTACATAGTGCCGTTGAATTTCAGGTCTTGAAGAAAAAGTATATTCAATTAATCGAACGATATTTGGGTGTGATAACGATTGAAGTGCAAGAATTTCCCTCTGCAATCGATCAATATCATAGTTTGGAGCAATTATTTTTAGGCAAAGATCTGTTCCATTAGTATCTCGAACATGAAATGCTGCTTTTTGTTCACTTGGAGTTAGTGGAGATAAAAAAATAAATTGTGGAAACATACTTCGTGCTTCATCAATTGGAACTATGAACGGCATAATAAATCCTCCCTTTATTTATTTGCGAGTAATAATGCTAATTTATAATAATACTCCCAAATTTGTGGTTGAGTTTTTGTAGCTTCTATTTCTGTATAAACTATGTCCTTTTCAATTGAAAGCAAACCAATGCCTTGACTTAGAAATATTGGATTGTTTTTAACGCGGTCTGAGATTACTTTAGGTAAAGCGACATAAGATTGATGTGAAAATATTTTATTCCGTGACGCTTGATAGACTGCCTTTTGCCAATCCTGTACTTTTACCTCAACAGTGACAATTGTTGGGATAATATTTAACCAAGTTTTTGTAAGATAATAATTTTCGTCATGTTGTTCAATAATATTTGTATTAAGCAAATCTTCCAGATATTTACGCAGATTTTTTTCTGTATATTTTAGGTTAATTATTAAAGCGTCTAGTTGAGCACCACTAATTGCACGTAAAAATGCCAATAATTGAGTATGTGAAAATTCTTTCCCAGATAATGCATACACTTCTGGATTATAGTAAGCAAATAGAACGTCTGGCATTCCGGCACCGATTCTTGGTGAACAAGCAATCCAAGAAGGTAGCCTATCAGCAGGCGTAAAATCTTCAATATTATTAGTAACTATATCCTCAAGTACAATTTCTGGACCTGGAATACGAGATCTAAAATACGAAATATCCATAAACACATCTCACTTACAACATTTTTTTTAAAATGAAGCTCATTATAAACATTCATTTTTGTTGCAAGTTCTATACTATTAAAAATATATCAATTTTTGTGGAAAGAGTATTCAATCTTTATTAAAGTCGTGTAAAAGTCCTCTATATCTATTAAATTATATACTAAATCTGGAGTAAAACAATCCTTGTGTTTGCTACATTCTTTTTTCATTATGTTTAATTACACCCTTCAAAAGTTCATCTTTGAAATATAGAACTTTTATTCTATTATATACATTTTTTCTCGTTTATCAATGCTTAATCTTATTGAATATATATATTCTTCTAAAGTGCATTTCAGAGTTTACTTTTGACAAATTACCTATCTTATGTTTCTTTCATCTTTTGGAAAAAAATCTAAACCAATTTTTCCCTTTCCCCCTTGACATCCTTGCCACTCCGCGTTATATTGTGTATATACGATATACACAGTTCAAGGAGTCAAACGCAATGGAAATTCTTTCGGTTCAGCACCTCAGCAAGCACTACCCCAAGTTCGATCTTAAAGATGTTTCTTTCAGCCTCGAACAAGGCTTCATTATGGGCTTCATCGGAAGCAACGGCGCCGGCAAGACGACGACGTTAAAATCGATGCTCGGTCTGGTACACAAAGACGGCGGCACGGTGAGCATGCTCGGCATGGATTTCGATCAGCACGAGCTTGAGATCAAGCAGCACCTTGGCTTTATGTTTGGCGGGGTGGATTATTATGCCAAGACGAAGATCCGCACGATCACAGAAGTGGTGCGCAGGTTCTACCGCGAGTGGGACGATTCGATCTATAACAAGTATATGAAGCGCTTCGCGCTGGACGAAAGCAAGCGCCCCTCGGAACTTTCAAGCGGCATGCGCATTAAATACTCTTTGGTGCTGGCGCTTTCGCACCACGCCAAGCTGCTGCTGCTGGATGAACCAACCAGCGGGCTGGACCCTGTGGCGCGCGACAACCTGCTGGAACTCTTCCAGGAGTTTATTGAAGACGGCGAACGAAGCATTCTCTTTTCGACGCACATTACCAGCGACCTCGAAAAATGCGCCGACTATATCACCTATATCGAAAACGGCCGCATCATCGAAAGCCGCACCAAGGATGATCTGCTGCAAGCTTATCGCCTGGTGAAGGGCACGAGCGAACAGCTTGCCCCCGTGCAAGCGCGGCTGATCGCCAACAAAACCCACGCTTACGGTTTCAGTGGATTGATCAAAACCGCTGACCTTGAATCCGCCGATCACCTTGAGATCGAAGAACCCACGCTCGAAGATATTATGATTTACTACGCCAAGAAAGAAGGCTTAAATGAATAACCTGCTCAACAAAGAATTACGCCTGGTCATCCATCCGCTCTATTACCTCACCGCTTTGTTTGGGGCGCTGATCCTGATCCCCAATTGGGTTTATTTCGTGGCATTAATGTACGTTTTGTTCATAGCCTTCCCCAATATTTTTATGAATGCCAAAGCTCAAAACGACACCGGTTTTTCGGTGCTGATGCCCGTCAGAAAAAGGGATGTGGTGAAAGCTCGCGTCATGTCGATGTCCATCCTCGAAATTTTGCAGGTGCTGGTGGCGGCTCTCTTTGTAGCCATTGGGGCATCAATCAATCCGAAAGGCAATTTCTTGATCGACGCCAACCTGGCTTTTCTCGGCTGCGCCCTGGTGATGTACGGACTTTTTAACTTATTCTTCTTTCCGATGTTCTACAAGACCGGTCACAAGGTTGGTCTTCCCCTGCTGGTGTCTTTATCCATCGCCTTTGTGTTTTCGAGCATCATTGAAGTACTGGTGGTGATGGTGCCGGCGGTGGCCAAGGTTCTGGACGGGAATACACCTTCGGCCATGATCAGCCAGATTCCGGTGCTGGCAGCGGGAGCTGCGCTCTTTGTTGGGTTGACCTGGCTGGCTTACCGCCTGGCCGCAAAAAATTTTGAGAAGATTGATCTTTAGTGTCTATGGAAATTGTCATCTCAAACACTTCAGGCACGCCGATCTATCAGCAGATCTTTGAACAGATCAGCGCACAGATCATCAAGGGTGAATTGCCCAGCGACACGAGCCTGCCTCCGATCAGAACCGTGGCAAAAGAGCTGCGCATCAGCGTGATCACGGTCAAGCGCGCCTGGGAAGAACTGGAACATGCCGGCCTGATTTACACCATGGCCGGCAAAGGCTGTTTCGTCGCGCCGCTTCAGCCGAATGCGCTGGATGAAAAGCGCAGCCAGTTGGCTGGCGAGAAACTATCCAAGGACATGGCGTATTACAAGACGCTGGGTCTTTCGCTGGAGGAGATTATTGCGATGCTGAAGAAAGATTATGATAAAGGGTGATTATTAAACCCTTATCTCTCGCAGAGGCGCAGAGTACGCAGAGAAGAGCTCTTTTTAGAAAAACCAAAATACTTTTCTTATTTAAACATACTAGTACTCAAAATCTTTCTAAAATAAAAAACAAAAACCACGAATAAATTATTAAGAAAATCTTCTGGAAGAACGGTGGGGCAACGACCCCTCCACAAAAAGGCTGATTGGGAATTGGGCAATGGGTCGTTGACCGCACCCTACAAAAGCTGGAGGAGATCATTGCGATGCTGAAGAAGGATTATGAGAAGTAAGTCAAATTCTTTTAACCACGAACAACGCGAAATCTTTCTAAATAAAAGCAAAAAGCAAAAACCACGAAATTTACGAAATACACGAAAAAAATATTAGGAAAATCTTCTAGAAAAACGGTGGGGCAACGACCCCTCCTAATTGTCAGTGATTAAAAAATGGCCCATGGGTCGTTGACCGCACCCTACAAAAACTGGAGGAGATCATTGCGATGCTGAAGAAGGATTATGAGAAGTAATAGAACTTCAAAAAGCATATCTCTCGCAAAGCCGCAAAGCCCGCAAAGAAAAACTTTCTTATAAAAATCTAAAAAAGCTGAATACCATATTCTATTAAACGAGACATTAGCCATGCTCAAGAAAGATAATGAGAAATAAGTGCCGAGAGCCGAGAGCAGTTTAGCGATTTTCAATTCTCGAATTACTGTTCACGGTTTGACGATTCTCAGTTCTCGGCTCTCTGCTCTCGATTTTCTTCATTAAAAAAAATTAATGTAGAATTAATTCCATTAGCCATCAAGCCAACCGATAATAAGCGTGGGGCATTTATCGGTATTCCACAGAATATGTAATCCGGTTATCATTGAAACCACAATTTATTGTTGAGGAGCCGGTATGGAAAAGATCGTCAAAGAAATTTATGACGCCGTGGTCAACGGCAATGCCAGCGGGGTAAAAACCAAGGTTCAGGCCGCGCTGGATGCAGGCGTTAATATCGAATCCCTTTTAAATGAGGGCATGATCGCCCCGATGAAAGAGGTTGGCGAACTCTTTGAATCAGGCGAGTATTTTGTACCCGAGATGCTGATTGCCGCGCGCGCCATGCAAGCCGGCATGACCCTCATCCGCCCCGTGCTGCTCGCCCAGGATATCAAGCCCGTCGGCAAGGTTGTGATCGGCACCGTCAAAGGGGATTTGCACGACATCGGCAAAAACCTGGTTAGCATGATGCTCGAAGGCGCCGGTTTTGAAATGATCGACCTCGGCACGGATGTTTCCCCTGAAAAATTCCTTGAAGCCATTCAGGCACACCAGCCTGATATTGTGGGCATCTCTGCCCTGCTGACCACCACCATGACCAACATGGATGCCACCCTGCGCTACTTTGAAGAACACAAGGTGCGCGATCAGGTGAAGGTGATCATCGGCGGCGCGCCTGTGACCCAGGCCTATGCCAACACCATCGGCGCGGACGGCTATGCCCCCGACGCCAACCAGGCCGCCGCGCTCGCCCGTCAGTTGATGGCTGCCTAAAGAAAGAGTGTCTTTGAGTCGTTATTTATGCATCGCCTGTGAAGTCTTCGCGCGGCCGCTTTATTCGCTGGCCGCCACCTCACCGAATGTGATCGACATTCAGTTGGTGCAACGCAGCCTGCACGACGAACCCAACAAGATGCGGCCCAAACTGCAAAAGAAAATTGACATGATGGAAGATCGCGGCTACGAAGCCGTGCTGTTGGGCTATGGATTGTGCGGCAACGGCACTCTCGGCTTGCAGGCACGTACCGTCCCGCTCGTCATCCCCCGCGTGCATGACTGCATTGCCATGCTGCTCGGCGACGCCAAACGCTACGCGGATGAATTTGAAAAGACTCCCGGCACCTACTGGTTCACCCAGGATTTCGCTGAACGTTCTGATGAAGAAGGCAAGTTCCGCAACCTGGGGCCTATCCCCGATCAAGCGCTGGCTAAACAGTATGAGGTCTTCGTCACCCAATATGGCAAGGATAACGCTGAATACCTGATCGAAACACTGGGAAGCTGGCAGAGGCGCTACCAACGCGCCGCCTTTTTGGATATGGGCGTACTTGAACCGGATGGATATAAAACCAAACTCGAAGCGGATTCTGAGCGCTTCGACTGGACTTTTGAAGCTATCACCGGAGATCTCAAAATTCTGCGCGGATTGCTCAATGGCGAATGGGCAAAAGACAACAAGAACTACATCGTCATCCCCCCCGGCAGCAGCGTAGATATCACCTACGACAAGCATGTCTTCAGATGCACGCCAGGATGAACATTCCGCAACAAATTGAGTTAACCATAGAACCCTCGGGCCGCAGACTCACGCTGCCTACTGGTGCCAACCTGCTGCAAGCTGCGCGAGAAGCCGGCCTGTCGGTTAACGCTGTGTGCGGCGGCAACGGCACCTGCGGCTCGTGCAAGGTCAAGCTGATCAGCGGAGATTTTTCGCCCATCACCCCCAAAGAAACGGCGATGCGCCAAAACGGCAGCCTGCCCGCGGATGAACGCCTGGCCTGCCTGACGACCGCCCTCTCTGACGGCAAGATACACTTTAAGCCTGAATCGCTGGCATCCGCCCAGCGTCTGCAGCTTGAAGGCGAACTCAACCCAATCACAATAAACCCGGCGGTGAAACGCCTAGACATTGATCTTTCTATAGATATTTCAGGTCAGAAACTTTCGGCTGCGGAATCCGTGCGAGAGACGCTCAAGGTTAACGGCTATCTGCACACTGATCTGCCTGAGGCTTTAATACCCAGGCTCACACGGCTATTAGAGGAGCACAGCCAAAAGGCTGCGCTTGTGCTAAACGGTCACCAGCTTGTCACCGCTCTGCCCCCTGACCAACACATGCTCGGTCTTGCCGTGGATCTCGGCACCACCAAGCTGGCCGCCTTTTTGGTGGATCTTGAGACGGGTCAAACGCTGGCCTCAGGCGGCGCGATCAACCCACAGGTGGCTTACGGCGAAGACGTCATCAGCCGCATCCAGTTCGCGGATGAGCATAAAGACGGCGCTGCCACCCTGCAAAAAGCGGTGGTGGAAGGGCTTAACATCCTCGCTGCGGAGTTGACCGCCAAAGTTGGTCTGACCCCTGCAGCCATTGTGGATGGTGTGATTGCGGGCAACACCGCCATGCACCACCTGCTGGCCGGCCTGCCGGTGCACAACCTGGGCACCGCGCCTTACCATCCCTCTCAGGTGGAGGCGATGACCTTGGCTGCAAACAAGATCGGGCTAAAGCTGGCCGAAAACGCATCCGTCTATTTGCCGCCCAACATTGCAGGTTTTGTGGGCGGAGATCACATTGCCATGCTGCTGGCCACGCGTGCCCGGCATACCCTCAAGACCGTATTGGCGCTGGATATCGGCACCAACACCGAGATCAGCCTGCTGCACAAGGGCAGACATTTGGCCTGCTCCTGTGCCTCGGGGCCAGCTTTCGAAGGCGCTCACATCCGCAGCGGATTGCGTGCCATCCCCGGTGCGATTGAACGCGTATTCATTGAAGGCAGCGAAGTCAAGCTTCAAACCATAGAAGACCAACCGGCCGTCGGTATCTGCGGTTCGGGTATTCTGGATGCGGTGGCTGAACTGCGCCGCAACGATCTGATTGACCACCGCGGCGCTTTTAACAAGCAAGACGAACGTCTGGTGATGCGCGACGGCCAGCCTGAATTCGTGCTCACCAGCACGGACCAACAAGAGATTGCCCTCAATCGCCAGGACGTGCAGGAAATACAACTTGCCAAGGCCGCCATCCGCTCGGGGATTGAGGTGCTGCTGCGTGAAGCAGATTGCAGCGCTGATGAGATTGACCTCTTTCTGGTGGCTGGCGCTTTTGGCACCTACCTTGACCTGACCAACTGTCAGCGCATTGGCATGTTCCCACATCTTGCGCTCAAACGCTTCAGACAGGTGGGCAATGCCGCCGGCAGCGGGGCGCGCGAACTGCTGCTCTCAACTGATAAACGCGCCGAAGCCGAATCCATGCTGGAGAAGATTGAATATATCGAACTGACCACCGTCAAAGATTATGTCGAGTTCTATATGGATGCCATCGGTCTGTAATAGCAAAACAGGCTCACCGAAGCTGCGTGATGCCTGTTTTTGCTTTTTAGAGTAAATGATAAGCAGTTAATTTCTGCGGATCATCCGCAAGAGCAGCAGCAAAATGACAGCACCAATGAAGGCAGTGACGACATCACCCAGGAAGCCTGAGAACAGGCTGATGCCCAAAACACCAAAAAGCCAACCACCGAGCAAACCTCCGACAATACCCACAAGAATCTTACCGATCAATCCAAGCTTGATACCTTTGATCACGGCGTCAGCCAGAAAACCGGCGATTGCGCCAACAATTATCCATATTAAGATATTCATTTTATTCTCCTATTTTTGTAAACATTTTACTGATCATTGACCAGTTTTTTTGATTATACCGACTTGAATTGTTAATTGCAAAATATTTTGTAGGCATCATCATTGTGTTTTAGTTGCATATCAATAACACCGAAACAGGAAATTCGCGTCGCAAAGCGTTAGTGCAAAGCAGACGAATTCGCTATAATTTAAGTCTAGTGGACATATTTTGACTCAAGGAGTAGATGAATGACCGTCATTGACCGTAAGAGACTTCAAAATGTGCTTCAAGCCGAAATTTCTCTTTTTTCGAAAGAGCACCCCGAATGTTATAAATTATATCAACGCGCCAAGGGATGTTTGCTGGACGGCGTGCCCATGAACTGGATGGTGCGCTGGGCGGGAGGCTTTCCGCTCTTTGTTAAAGAAGCAAAAGGTGCCTCATTCACCTGCGCTGACGGCAAACACTTTATTGATTTCTGCCTCGGAGACACAGGCGCCATGGTGGGGCATTCACCTGATAAACCGATGCAGTTGATCGCTGAACAGCTTAAAAAAGGCATTACCTTCATGCTGCCTACTGAAGACGCGATCTGGGTAGGCGAAGAATTGCAGAGACGGTTTGGATTGAAATACTGGCAGACCACCCTCACCGCCACGGATGCCAACCGCTTTGTGCTGCGTCTGGCGCGGCACATCACCAAACGACCTTATGTGTTGGTGTTTGATTATTGCTATCACGGCAGTGTGGATGAGACATTTATCACCCTGAATGACGGCATTCCCGGTCCGAGGCCGGGGGCGATCGGCCCGCAGGTCAACCCGGCGATCACCACCCGGGTGGTGCCATGGAATAACCTTCAAGCACTTGAGCAAGCACTAGCGCCGGGCGATGTGGCCTGCGTTCTGGCCGAACCGGTGATGACCAATATTGGCATCATCCACCCCCAACCGGGTTACCATGAAGCATTGCGTGAACTCACCAAAAAATATGGCACCCTGCTGGTAATCGATGAGACGCATACCATGTGCACCGGCCCAGGTGGGTATACTGCGGCCAATGGGTTAAAACCGGATATTCTGACCGTTGGGAAAACCATCGGCAGCGGCATCCCCGCCGCGGTGTATGGGTTCACCGAGGAAGTCGGTGATATGGTATCAAAGAGTATCAAAGTGGATGAATCTGATATAGGCGGCATTGGCGGAACACTGGCTGGCAACGCACTATCCCTGGCGGCCATGCGCGCCACACTTGAGAATGCACTCGACCAAAAAACGTTTGATCACACAATTCCGCTGGCGGTGCGATTTACTGACGGTGTAAAAGAAGTCATCGATGAGTTGAAACTGCCGTGGGTGATCAATCGTTTAGGCTGCCGGGCTGAATATTGGTTCTGTGACAGGCTGCCCCAAAATGGCGGCGAAGCAGAAGCCGCTGTCGATTCAGATCTGGATCGCTACATGCATTTGGCAGCCCTCAACCGCGGTATCTTAATGACGCCTTTTCATAATATGGCACTCATTGCGCCTGATATCACAGAGAAAGAGATCGACACTCATACCCAGGTTTTCAGAGAAGCTGTTACAAAAATTATATGATCGTTCAACAAAATGCCCGGATTTCTCCGGGCATTCTTTTTAGTTCTTCATGTTTTCCCAAACAGGCTTGAGTACAAAATAAAGCAACACTAAAGGGAACAAGTGGATCAAAGCATCAATCTTGAAGCCCTTAATCGACATAAACAAGATGATGGGGACGATGGTAAATCCGAAATACAGGAATACCATGGATTTTGTCCGCAAATGCCAGATGAGCACACCTGAAACGGCTGCCGCAAAACTGAAACTGGCATCAATCCAATAGACCCAGGCAACAGCAGGGACAGAAGATAGTGCTGCTTTCGTGGCCATGTAAACCATATAAAGGCTGCCTGCAGCCGCTAACAGCAACAAATATGACAGATTCTTCCATGATTGATCAAATTGCGCTTCTGTCATTTTTGGTTTTTGCGGAGCTTCTTTAATTTTCACCGGCCTGTCGCCGGTCTCTTGAAGCTTTCTCGCTTTTTTCATACCTTGACGTACACCCAGCACAATCAGCAGGATGATTCCAAAAACGAGGGCTACGAATTTTAAATCGGGCATGAGGCTTCCTGTTTTCTGAAGAATAAGTTGATGGTATTTTTAGGCGTCCAAGGGATAAACCGTTGGACGCCTTTATTATACATTTACATCACAGGATGAAATTTCATATCCTGTAATTCAAATCTTATGTGGTTTCTTTTTCTTTATCAGTGATCTTGCGGAAGGCATCTCTTATGGGCAAAATACCAAGATTCAACTTCAGACTTGGATCAAGCGGTTGACCATAGTAATCCACCAATACTCTTGGAGGAGAAACCTTTTGAGTTGCCAGAGACACCACAATCATCAAGAATAAGGCTGAGAAGAAGGCCACAAAAGAGGCAATGTAAACTGCATCCCAGAACCCGCACCACCAGCCGTCACTGTAAAGACCCATATCAGCAGTGAATTCGCAAACTGCTGCTGTAGATTGTCCACCCAGGCCGGTGTTGAAGAAGAAGATTGTGGCCAAAATCCAGACCACAAACCCGCCGATAAAAGCAGTGACTGCGCCTGGTGAATTGGCTTTCTTCCAGTACATGCCCAGTGAAAATGGCACAAACAAGCCCACTAGCAGCAGCGTCCAGGCAACCACAGAGAGTTCATAAATGGTCTGGGCCCATAGCGCTATCGACAGACCAATGATCGCATTGACCAACACCATAATACGGGTTGCCCATAATGCTTTTTTACCCTCGAGTTTCTTGCCAATGATTAGTGGAATCAGGTTTTCGGTCACTGCAGAAGCACCAGCCAGTAATGAACTGTCTGATGTACTCATCAAAGCAGATGTTAATGCTGCGATGAAGATAGCAGTCAAAATGGCCGGTAGATGGGTCATGGCAGCAGACACGAGCAAGTAGCTGGTATCTTCCAAACCAGGGCTCAACTTATAGACCATGATACCGATCAAAGGAGACATGATGCCGAAGAAGAGATAAAGCACACCCGCGCCATAAGAGCCGTAAACAGAGGTGGCCTGATTACGGGCAGCCATTGAACGCTGCATCAAGTCTTGTGTGGCAACAGAGCCCAAACCGATGGCCATCCAGGCCGCCATCCAGTACATCCAGCCGGTCAAGCCGGTATATCCGAGGTAACCCTCAGTCACGGATGGAAGTATCCTGAACGGTTCTGCGACATAAGTAGACCCCGCTCCCTCGAATAATCCGGGGAACCCTCCAACTGCCTTCAGCATAAAGAGAAATACCAATGTGATACCGCCAGAGGTCAGGAACATTTGGAAGAAATCAAGCAGGGTGTCTGCCATCATACCTCCCATCATGGTATAAGCTGCCACAATGGAGATGATGATCACCATGCCCCAGACAGGGTTGATGCCAAAAATACCTTGTACAATGGCACCGCCAGCCACGATTTGTGCGGCCGTCCATGAGAAGTATGTCAGACATTCGGCGATGACGGTTAACACAATCATGGTTTTGTTGTAGCGTCGTTCAAAGAAATCCACGATGGTGAGGTATTTCGCGCGACGCATCAGGCGCACAAAGAAGAAGCCCGAAAGAAACAGACAAACCGATGCGCCAAATGGGTCAAAAATAACGCCAGAGAAACCATAATCATAAGCGGTTTCCGACGCCCCCATCAAGGTTTCAGCGGCAAACCAGGTTGCCATGATGGAAGCAGCCGCCATATGAATTGGCAGTCTGCGACCCGCGACAACATAGTCTTCGTTGTTTTGGACCTTCTTGCCTGCCCAAATGCCCACACCAATGCGGACTGCGAAAAAGATTGCTATAAATAGCACAACCAACCAAGCGTATTCATATCCTTCAAGTATCATAGGTACCCTTCCCTTTTTCTATGAATGATAAAACTAATTCAACATCCAGAAACGTTACAAGGTTTTGTTTACTTCCTTTAAAACATCTTCAAGTCTGTTGAGTACTTCATCAATCTGTTCATATGAGATAACAATTGGTGGTTCAATACGGATGGTATGAGCACTGGTCAAAGTGCCGGCGACCAGAACACCACGTTTAAAGAGTCCCGAGGCTACTTTGTAGCCAACATCAGGATCCTTGAAGTGCTGTCCAATTAAGAGGCCTTTGCCGCAAACATAATCATAAATGTTTGAATACTGCGTGGCTAATGCCTGCAGTTTGGGCATCATATAATCGCCTTTTTCGGCAGCTTGCTTGGGGAAATCTTCTTTGATAGCAACGTTGATCGATGCAATGGCTGCAGAACATGCCAGGGCGCCGCCACCGGTGGTGGTGGTATGAATGAAGGGGTTCGGATACATCATGCACTGCCAGATTTCTGGTGTGGAGCAGAATGCGCTGACCGGCATGACACCACCGCCCAACGATTTGGCAACCGCGATAATATCAGGTTGAACATCCCAGTGTTCTACGCCCCACATTTTACCGGTACGGCCCAGGCCTGTTTGAACTTCATCTGCAATTAGAAGCACACCGTGTTTTTTCGTGGCGGCGCGAATGCGCGGCCAGAAGTCATCAGGAGGAACAATCGCGCCAGCCTCTCCCTGAATCGGTTCCATCAACACGGCAGCAATACCGATGCCAACCTTGTCGCAGATTTCAAGTTGTTTTTCAACAGCGCCGGCGTCACCAAAAGGAACATGGTAGACCGGGCCAGCATAGAGCAAACCGGGTGGTTCGCGATAATCTGACTTACCCATCATTGAGAGCGACCCCATGGTTTTTCCGTGGAATGCGCTGGTGGCGACGATAAAACCAGGTTTCTTGGTGTACATCTTGGCTAATTTAATAGCGCCTTCAATGGCTTCGGTGCCGCTTGCGCAGAAGAAGGAGTATTGAATATCGCCCGGGGTAATATCAGCCATCATGTGAGCCAATACACCACGCAGGGGATCAATCAATTCCTGGCTGGGCATGGGCGTTCGCTGGAGTTGAGAAGCAACTGCAGCCACTACATCCGGGTGACTCCAGCCATGATCCATCATGCCGTATCCGCCCAGACAGTCAATATATTCGCGCCCTAAAACATCTTTAAATAGAGCACCTCGGCCGTTCCATTCCACACAGGCCCAATCACCCGCTTCGGTGACCGACTTGCGATACTCCAGCCAGTTTTTATTGAAGAATTCAGAGAAATTAGTCTTGCTTTCTTCAATAATTAACTTCCCTTCTTCCTGGCTCACTTCAGGCTTCTTAATTAACTCCAACCATTTTTCCGAATACTTTAGTGCATTCTGAATATTTTGCGGCATGTAAACTCCTTTAGAATAGTGATCGGCTTATGGAGCGATTAATCATAAGAATAAAATATGACGGACTTTACTTCCGATATTCCCTTAATAACCGATTATTCTTACCGATATATCATAAAAGCAATTGGAATAATGCCTGTTTTCCCTGGCACTTTTATTATTGCAAAAAAATTCGAGAAGTCAAGTACCCATATGTGTAATTAAAGGGTTTTTCTAATTTTTTTTGTGGTGCAAAAAAATTGATTTTCAATTAATGATTGTAATATCGGAAAAAATATCTATAATAAATGTAAATCTCGGAAACAAAACGGTACATCCATGATAAAAATAGACGCAATCGACAAAAAAATATCAGATCTTCTAATCGAAGACGGGCGGATGAGCTGTTCAAAAATTGCTGAACGAATTGGCAAAATATCAGAACGGGCTGTGCGTTACCGAATTGAACGACTAATTAAGAATAAAGTGATTTCTATTCATGGGAATGTAAATGCAGAAGGTCTGGGTTTAGTTGTTTTTGCGGATGTCTTTATCGAAGTTGAGCCATCTCTCGTTTTTCAAATTGCAAAACTCCTTGCTGAATACGAATCTGTCAGTTATGTCGCCTGCTCAACCGGCCAAAACGACATCAGTATTCAGGTCTTTGCACACGACAATAACGAATTGTTTTCATTTGTAACCGACATCATCGGAAAAATCCCCGGCGTGCGAAAAACACACATATCATTCGTTCCATTAAGAATTAAAGACGATCACATCTGGCATATCCCCTCGTTTTGCGTACAAGAAGAATAACTTACGGTTTCTCTCAACAACTCCTTTAGCGGTCTGGCTTTTCATTAGTGATTACGTGGCTAATACCACGAACTATTACAATCAAAACTTTTTCTAAGGAGGCAACTGTGGCAACCGTATCCAAAAACGAAGGTTTCACATCAACTGAGAAGAATAAACTCAAAAGGGAGTTAACCTTACTCCCCCTCTTCGGCTTGATCTACTTTACAGTTTGTGGCGGGGCGTTTGGAGCAGAACCCATGGTCGGTTTATCTGGCCCTGGTCTCGCCCTCTTGTTGATGGTCGTAACCCCCTTGATTTTTAGCATTCCCAATATGCTGATGGTGCGCGAAATGCAATCCATGATGCCTGTCGAAGGTGGTTATTACCACTGGACAAAACAGGCTTTCGGTCCCTTTGTTGGTTTCATGGCTGGATGGATGAACTGGGTGGTTTCATGGGTGGATGTTTCCATATATCCCGTCTGGATGGCCTGGTACCTCAGCTACTTCATTCCTCAACTTTCAGACGGTGCCACCATTTTTGGGGTTGATTTCTCAGGCAGCTTCCTCTCATGGTTGGTTGCTGCAACCTTGATCATCCTTATTTCATTGTTGAACGTGCGTGGCGCCAGACTATCAGGGCTAACCACCAACTGGCTGGGGATTTTTATGATCATCCCGCTGTTGATCATGTCTGGCTTCGGCATCTATGCTGGCATTTCTTCTGGCACGCCCCTGCGACTTGACTTCCTGGCTGGCGGGGCAGAGGTAAATAGCACGAATCTCTTGGCAGCTTTGAGTGTTGGCGTTTACGTTGCCATGTGGAACTTCATGGGGTGGGAACTGCCTGCCGCCGCTGGCGACGAGATCAAAGAACCCAAGAAAACCTATCCAAAAGCCATGGTGCTGGTATTGTTTGCCGCCATTCTTTCTTATTCAGTCCCGACCATTGCAGGCCTCTGGGGCGGAGCCGACATTGATGGCTCACACCAGATGTGGGGAATTGAAGAATACAACGAAGGCGAAGGTATTGGTGTCGTGCTGGCTGAAAACGGCGTTACCGAGTCACAAATCATTGAATGGGGTGCAGACCCTGCTACAGACGCTGGCTGGGAATTCCCGACCATTGCGCACAAGATTGGTGACAACATCGCTGGCAAAGACAGCAATCTATCATACTTTTTAGGCAGCATTGTGGGTATCTCGGCTATTCTCTCGATGATAGGGCTCTTCATCGGAAACGGTCTAGGCGGCACGCGTGTTCCATATGCCATGGCCGAAGACGGGATGATGCCCAAATGGCTCAACAAGGTGCACCCAAAATATGGAACACCCTGGGTTTCAATTTTGATTTGTGGCGCTTTTTTCCTGGTCTTTTCAACTTCAGCTTTTCAAAACCTGGTCGTGATTGACGTGTTCCTTAATATGCTGGTTCTGATGGCTGAAATCTTTGCGTTGGTGGTGTTACGCATTAAGCGACCTGAACTTCCACGCAATCGCGTTCCAGGTGGTGTTTTTGGCCTAATCTATATCGTCATTGCGCCACTCTCAATCATCGTTTTGGCAATCGTCAGTCAAGTTGTCGACTATGGCTGGCAGGGTGCAATTGGTTGGGGATTAATCGCCATGGCGATTGGTGCCATTCTTTACTTCCCGATTCGCAAATGGGTCAAAAAAGACATTCCTGATGTTGATCCATATGTTTTGAACGAATCATAAAAATAAATATATTTTCTAAAACTCAAGGAGTAACTTATGAAGGTACTGTTGGTTGGTGTTGGTGGTGTGGGTGAAGCAATTGCAGTTATGGCCGCAAAACGTCCGTGGCTAGAAATGATGGTGCTGGCAGATTATAACAAAGCCCGTACAGAAGAAGTGCAAGCCAAACTCAAAGACGCCAAGAAATTTCCGGCTGAATTCGTCGACGCCAGCAAAAAAGAGATGATCGTTGAATTGGCGAAAAAATACGACGTAGACCTGATCATGAATGCCTGCGATCCGAGTTTTAACATCCCTATTTTTGATGCCGCTTATGAAGCCGGCTGCAATTATATGGATATGGCCATGACTCTCTCTGAACCTCATCCGAAAGATCCCTACAACAAGACTGGTGTCAAACTTGGCGATTACCAGTTTGAACGTGCCAAACAATGGAAAGACAAAGGCATTCTGGCGCTGCTTGGGCTGGGTGTTGAACCCGGCATGGCTGATATTTTTGCCAAATATGCCGAGTTGTATCTTTTCGATGAAATCGACGAAATTGGCATCCGTGACGGCGCGAACCTGATCGTCAAGGGGTACGATTTCGCCCCCAACTTCTCAATCTGGACCACCATCGAAGAGTGCCTGAACCCACCTGTCATTTGGGAAAAAGGCAAAGATTGGTTCACCACTGAACCTTTCTCTGAACCAGAAACCTTCGATTTCCCCGGCGGCATTGGCCCCGTGGAATGCGTCAACGTGGAACATGAAGAAGTGCTGCTGGTTCCCCGCTATGTCAAATGCAACCGGGTCACCTTCAAATACGGTCTGGGTGATGAATTTATCGGCATTCTTAAGACCCTGCACATGCTCGGTCTCGATAACAAAGAACCCATCAAAGTGAAGGGTGTAGAAGTCGCGCCGCGCGATGTTGTGGCTGCCTGCCTGCCCGACCCCGCTCACATCGGTCATTTGATGGAAGGCTCAACCTGCGCCGGAACCTGGATCAAAGGCACGAAAGACGGCAAAGAGAAACAAGTTTACCTCTATCAGGTGGCCGAAAATAAAGAAAGTATGGATAAATTTGGCTGCCAGGTTGTTGTCACACAAACCGGTTTCAATGCTGTCATTGGCATGGAACTGCTCGCCACCAAAAAGTGGGTGGGCACCGGCGTGGATGGCCCTGAAGCCTTCGACCCCATCCCCTTCATGGATCTGATGGGCGAGTATGGCTTCCCCTGGGGTATCAAAGAGTGGTAAAAAGGTTTATCATTGTTTAGATAAGAATAATGAGTTCTCCAGTTTTCTCGACACAAAAGCTGGAGAACTCAATTTCTGACTTGCCAAAAAATGTAACAACTCTATTAAATCGCAAATTCACCGTCTGTTTATCTTTCACCACAGCAAAATTCGACTCAACAGACAGGTTGCAAAAGGACAAAAACCTGAAAGTCAGGAACTTAAAATGACAAATTATAAAGAAAATTTTGAACATCTCTCTCCGGTTTGGACGCATCACACAGACATTATTGTGGACCGTGCAGAAGGTAGCTACATTTACGCCACCGACGGCAGAAAAATCCTTGATTTCGCCTGTGGCATCGGCGTCACCAACACCGGACACTGCCACCCCAAGGTCGTCGAAGCCATTCGCGCGCAGGCTGGATTGTTGCTGCACGGCCAGGCGAATCTGGTGACGCACAAACCGATGCTTGAACTGGTGGATGAACTTCGCAGCATCATGCCACAAAGCATGGATGGTTTCTTCTTCAGCAACTCAGGTGCTGAAGCGGTGGAAGGCGCGCTTAAACTAGCCCGTCACGCCACCGGACGCCCCAATGTGATCGTTTTTCAAGGCAGTTTTCACGGACGCACAGTCGCCACCATGTCTATGACCACCTCGAAAACCATCTACAAGAACGGCTACCAACCGCTCATGCCGGGTGTTTTTGTTGCACCCTTTCCATACGCCATGAAATACGGCTGGGATGAAGAAAAAACCAGTCAATGGTGCCTGGATGAACTTGAAACCCTGCTGGCCTCACAGACCGCACCATCAGAAACCGCTGCCATCTTTATTGAACCGGTGTTAGGCGAAGGCGGATACGTGGTTCCGCCTGCCTCATTTATGAAGGGCTTGCGCGAAATTTGCTCCAAACACGGCATCCTTCTGGTTGCAGACGAAATTCAGTCAGGCTTTGGCCGCACCGGCAAATGGTTCGCACATCAATATTTTGATATCGAACCCGACATCATGACCGTTGCCAAAGGAATGGCGTCAGGCATGCCCATTTCAGGCGTCATCAGCCGTCTCGATTTGATGAAAAAATGGATCCCCGGCTCACACGGCGGCACCTATGGCGGAAACGCAGTAGCGGCGGCGGCGGCTGTGGCCACCATACGTGCGATAAAAGAAGAAAAAATGATCGAAAATACACTCGAGCGCGGTTCTCAATTGATGGCTGGATTGTCTCATTTGCGCGAAAGCTATCCGCAGATCGCGGATGTGCGTGGATTGGGCCTGATGGTCGGCACCGAATTCCGCGATGCCAAAGGCAAACCTGATAAACCGACTGCCAAGGGCGTGGTTGCTGAATGTGCCAAACGCAACATGATGCTGCTCACCGCCGGCACCTGGGATAACACCATCCGCTGGATACCCCCTTTGATCGTCACCCAGGAACAAATGAGTGATGCACTTGGGATCTTTGAAGAATCTCTGGCCGCTGTTACCAAATAACTTTTGATTGTTCGACCGACAAGAATCGTTCAAAAAGAAGAATAATGGAGAGAAACAATGACTGACAATTTGAATGAAATGTTGGAAAAAGCCCGCGCAGCACAGAAAATCATTGAATTCTGGCCGCAAGAAAAAGTAGATGAGATGATCCTCGCCGTGGGTTGGGAATGCTACAAACGCGAAACCGCTGAAAAAGCCGCCCGCATGGCCGTGGATGAAACCGGCCTTGGCGTCTATGAAGATAAAGTCATTAAACACATGAAGAAAACCCTGGGCGTGGTTCGAGACCTTCAGGGTGTCAAGACTGTGGGTGTGATTGAAGACGATCCAATACTGGGGTTGAAGAAAATCGCCAAACCTGTTGGCGTCATTGGCGCCATCACCCCCATGACCAATTCATCCTCCACCATGCCGTGCAACGGTCTGCCCATTCTCAAGACGCGCAATGCGGTGATCTTTGCCCCCCACCCCAAAGCCAAAAACACCTGCGAATTCATCTGCAATGAAATGCGCAAAGGTCTGAAGAAAGTGGGTGCCCCTGAAGACCTGGTGCAAAACATCAAAGAACCCAGCATGGAAGCCTCTCAGGATTTGATGGGCATGGTCGATCTGGTGTTAGCCACTGGCGGCGCGGGTGTGGTTAAGGTCGCTTATAGCAGCGGAAAACCCGCCTATGGCGTGGGTGCAGGCAACGCCACCATCATCGTGGATGAATCTGCCAACCTCGAAGAGACTGCCGTCAAGATTCACAAAGGCAAAGTCTTTGACAATGCCACCTCCTGCTCGGCTGAGAATAACGTCATCATCCATGAAAGCATTTTTGATGCGCTATTAGCCGGGCTCAAAGGTCAGGGCGGATACCTGGTGACAGGTGAAGATCGCGCCAAGCTGAAACAAGCCATGTGGCCTGACGGGTCTCACTTGAGCGGCAAGATTGTCTGCAAGAGCGTTAAGGTCATCGCCGCTGAAGCCGGCATTTCCGTCCCCGACGGAACAACCTTCTTGATGGTGCTGGGTGAGCACATTGGCGCTGAAGACATGTTCTCAGCCGAAAAGCTCTCCCCCGTGGTTACCCTGTGGAAGTATCAAGATTTCGATAAAGCTGTGCAGATGGTAATTGACATCACTGCCTTCAGCGGATACGGCCACTCCTGCGGCATCCACTCAACCAACGAAGAACACATCATGGAACTGGCTCTGAAAGCCAAAGTCAGCCGTATGATGGTGAGGCAATCTCAAAGCTATGGCAACAGCGGTGATTGGGTGAATGGCATGCCTTTTACCATGACTCTCGGCTGCGGTTCATGGGGCGGCAATATCACCACAGAGAACGTGACCTGGAAGCACTTCCTCAATGTCACCTGGGTGTCTTATCCGATCCCGGCAGTGGTTCCTGACCCCGAAGTGTTGTTTGCCGACCATTTCAAGAAATACGGCAAGTAGTAACAACAAAACAAAAGCATCCGTTTGACGGGTAGTTTCTGAGTATAAAAGCCTTATAAAACAGCCAGCGTCTAAAAGCGCTCGCTGTCTCTTTTTTCAAACACTTGTGCGTTGACAACCTTCACTCATCCAAAAGGAGTTCTTGCTGCCAGCGGCCTCTTCGAGGTGGATTTTTGCTCTACCAACAAGCTAAAGCTACTAAAACAAAAGCCGGATGTGTATCTCCGTCTCGAAGAGCAACATCCGGCAAGGCTGATAATTGCATTACATCAAGCCCGTTGATTAATCTGCAAAACAGAGACCTGCTGAGTAACGCGTTGATTGTAGGTGAACTCAATCAGGCTTGAAGGTCTGCTGGTGACCATTGGACCTGTGGTCTGGCCCCAGATCAAATTCTTTGCTGCATCAAACCAATCGTTGCCGTCGCCGCCGGCATAGACTGCATCACCCACCGGCACTAAACTCAACCTGGAAAAAGCATCATTGCTTACGGCTTTGGCAAACAGCCCGTTTTCTTCACTCCAACTTTTAGAACCTGCACCAATTCCAACAAGATGTTGACTGCCCTTGAAAATATCAACCTGTTCAATGATGCCGTCATCATAAGCGGTAAAGGTGACCCGGGTGCTATCTGCAAGCATGAAGGTTGTATATCTGTCACTCCCTCGTAAATCTTTGAAATCGCCATTATGATCACCCGGCTCGTCTGAAGTATCTACATGTGGATCACCCCAGATCGTGGTGCTCTTATTGCTCCATTTGTCGGTGATTTTCAATGTAGAGCCGTCACTAAATTCAAACCGATAGCGGTCAGTTTCAGCCAGGTTACGACTCTTGACCACCAACCCATTTACATGTTCAAGATTTGAATAGGTTATAGACGCTTCAGTTTCAAGTTGCTGGAAAAATTCAATTACGACTGCTTGCGGAGATTGCTGTGGTTTTTCGATTGGGCGGTAGATTTTATTGTAAAGATCAGACAGGCGAATATCCACATTTATATCATTTACCCGATTGGGAAGAGATACACGTGCAGACTGCGCAGATTTTCCGGCCTCGCTAATTTGAGCATCATCTTTTTCTAAATCAGAAGAGGCGGCTTTTTCGGCAGTCTTATCGCCTTTTTGTCTGGCTTCGGTGATTTTGTTGTGTAACAACAGACGATAAGCCATACGAATATCGGTAATATTACGTTCTATCGTATCACTCATGGTGTTCATCCTTGAACATTTTTGGCGTTCATCCTTGAACTGCCAATACAATTGTGCTTAAATGCATTCTCGGTTATTTAATAGAAAACTAAAATCTGAATCAGTTTACCTGATAAATGTGCAATTCATCCTTTCTTTTCAGATACGTGACACAATTCTGTATTTTTGAATTCAAGAAAGTTGTATTATCAAATCATAAGTATTTAAAAGATTTCCACTCAAAAACATCCTCGTTACATTTAGTAGCGGGATGCGTGTTTTAAGGTCATGGGAGGAACAAATATGGATTGGTCATTTGTTGTCATAATTATTCAATTGATCTTTTTGGAAGGAATTCTATCCATAGACAATGCGGCAGTCTTAGGCGCGATGGTGCTTCCGCTTCCGGATAAAGAACCGATTCCCTGGCCCAAGGCATTACAAAAATTTTCTCCAGCCCTTGATAAACTATTAGGGCCACAAAGAATGGCTGCGCTTAAAGTGGGTTTGATTGGTGCATATGCCGGTAGAGGCATCATGTTGGTTTTGGCCAGTTTCATTATTGCCAACCCCTGGCTTAAATTGATTGGCGCGGCCTACCTGATTAAACTGGCATTGGATGACCTAAGCGCTCATGGTTATGCAGGTGGTGGTAACGAAGAAACAAAACCTGTTCAAGTGCGTTCTTTCTGGATGACCGTCTTAAGTGTTGAGCTTATGGATCTGGCATTCAGCCTTGACAATGTTGTGGCAGCAGTTTCGCTTTCTGACAAATTATGGGTTGTAATGTTAGGTGTTGGCATCGGAATTGTCATGATGCGTTTTGCAGCCGGTTTTTTTAGCGTTATTGTAAAAAAAGAACCCATTTTAAAAACCGCTGCTTATATTTTGGTACTCAATATTGGGGTTGAACTGCTGCTCGAAGACCTGGCGCATATTGAAATTGGCGATTGGACACGTTTCGGAATTTCAGCCGCCACCATTCTTTTATCACTGGCTTATGCTCATATCCCCTTGCTGCGAAAAATTCGACCCGTATTGATTTGGCTCAGCCAGGGATTTAGTATCATCAATAACCTCATCAGTTGGGTGCTTGCCCCAATCTCAAGCCTTTTCAATTTATTCTTCGGATTGTTCAAGCGAAAACCAGTTCTTTCTGAATAGAAAGAAGGGAGTGTATTACAATAAACACTCCCTTCCATTTTGGTTTAAGGGTCTTTTACAAGTTTTTTTGCATCCAAACCACCTGGGTTGTGCCAACATATTGAGATGGCAGACCCATGATCACATAGCCTTCTTTGGCAAAATATTCAGTGGCGTTTAAACGCGCCATGCAACCTAAAACAGTGTAGCCATCACGTTTAGCCTCTTCTTCAATAAAAGCCAGCAGTTTTTTGCCAACACCCTTTTTTTGGCAGGCCTCTTCAACAGCCATATGAGAAAACCAACCAACCCCTTTTTCTTTTTCCATGAGTTTAATCACACCTACCAATTGGCCTGATTCACCATCAAGTGCCATAAAGTGCTTTGAGATAGGTTCAAAATCGTCTTTTTCTGTTCCTTTTGGCAGACCCCAGGGTTTTCGCAGGACAGTAAACCTGAGATCGTAATAATTCTTAAAATCCTCATGCGTTTTTGGCGAGATTATTTTGATCATGGGTATTCTCCTCGTGAGTGACAAACTAGTGAGATAATTCATTATAGACAAAGAATGATAATTTTGCACGTGTTATGGAAGGTTAAGGATGACCAAGAATTCTGATACTGTAATTGCATTTTTTTACCAACCGGGCATCACAACCCACGAAGCTTCTCTGCTAGCCAAAAACCTGGTGCGCTTTAGCGGCCATTTCAATGAATGCTTGCATTGGATCTTTGAATTACCTGCGATCCAACCCGGGGCAGCGATTGTACCCTCCAACCCAAACTTTATTCGTTTCACACCGACCATACCTGCTGAGGCTGCTGATTTTCCGTATGCCAACAAGGTATTTATTGCCGCAGAAGCCGAGTTGCTGGCGGATGAAGCGCTTGCCCCCCAATTAGTCTGGATGGACACTGATACACTGGTGATCAAAGAACCCCAGGCGCTGATCCTGAACGAGGGTGTGAAAATTGCAATTCCGCCGGTTCACGTTCAAAATATCAGCTCACGCATGGATCAGGCCGCGGATGGTTATTGGCAGTTGATCTTTTCACAATGCCATGTGTCTAAAAGCCATGTTTTTCAGATGACGACCGTTGTGGATAAAGTTCAAATTCGACCGCATTTCAATGCCGGTTTAATTTCGGTTAATCCACAAGCCGGTATCTTGCGTCGGTGGCGTGATAACTTCGCAGCGTTGTATCAAGACCCGCGCATGCAAGAGTTTTATCAACAAGACAAGCGTTATAAGGTTTATTTGCATCAAGCCGTTCTGGCAGCCACGATTTTAAATCTGTGCAAACGTAGTGAGATAAAACTACTGCCTAATGAGTACAACTTTCCGCTTCATCTCATCAGCCGCATGGATGAGAAAGATAAACCGGCTGCACTTAATGATCTTGTGACTGTCCGCTATGATGATTTGGACGATGCGAGTTGGCATTCTGCGCTGCCGGTAAAAGAGCCTTTTAAATCCTGGCTGATAGACGCGCTTCAGAAGAAATGATTACTCCTCAATGTTAAGCTACGGGGGATCAAGGTTTTTGGATTTATGAAATACTGGTACATGTGACTGTCAGGGGTTGGGTGGGGATCGCTTCGCATTGACGATGGGAATGGTCAATTGATTTCGGACTTGCGCCAAGTGCTATACGTTTAAAGTGTGTTTTGCAATGCTCGCGATGACAGTGGTGGAGAGTTGGGGATCACTTCGCATTGACGATGGGAATGGTGAATTGATCTCAGGCTTGCACCAAGTTGTATCCGTTGAAAGATGGTGTGGCAATGCTCGCGATGACAGAGCGGGGGGTTGGGGATCACTGCGCATTGACGATGGGAATGATGAATTGATCTCAGGCTTGCGCCAAGTTGTATCCGTTGAAAGTATGTGTGGCAATGCTCGCGATGACAGAGATGAAGAGTTGGGGGATCGCTTCGCATTGACAATGGGAATGGCAATCTGATCTGAGGCTTGCGCCAAGTTGTATCCGTTGAAAGTGTGTGTGGCAATGCTCGCGATGACAGAGGTGGAGAGTTGGGGATCACTTCGCATTGACGATGGGAATGATGAATTGATCTCAGGCTTGCGCCAAGTTGTATCCGTTGAAAGTGTGTGTGGCAATGCTCGCGATGACAGAGGTGGTGAGTTGGGGATCGCTTCGCATTGACAATGGGAATGGTGAATTGATCTCAGGCTTGCGCCAAGTTGTATCCGTTGAAAGTGTGTGTGGCAATGCTCGCGATGACAAAAAGTTATATTAACCGGTCGCCGTCATTCTCCAACGCATCTTCGCGATAGTGGCATCCCCGGCTTTGGCGATTATGCAAAGCTGCGCGGGCAATCGTCAACGATACTTCGACCGCATTGCGCAGACCAATCAGCCCGTCACTTAAACGCGTTGTGCGGTAGAAAGTTTCAATTTCACTCCACATATGCCGAAGTTCACGGATGGCGCGCGCCAGTCGCTCTGAATTGCGTTCTAGACCAACATAATGCCACATGATATTGCGGATGGTCTGCATATCACCCTGGATCAATGCCGCATCGGCCTCAGCCGTTAGCCCGCTTTCATCCCATGATGGGACTTCTGACGCTTGTTTGAATACGAAACCTGGAAGCCCTGCCAATCGTTCTGTGATGTTTTTGCCTGCGCGGTATCCCCAGGTTAAGCCTTCTAATAGCGACGTGGAAGCCAAACGGTTGGCGCCATGCAGCCCGGTGCAACTGCATTCACCCAGAGCATACAAGTTCTGGATGCTGCTTCTGCCCCAGCCATCCACCAGAACGCCGCCGCAGAAGTAATGTTCCGCAGGCACCACAGGGATGGGTTCTTTGGTGATATCGATGCCATGCGCCAGGCATTTTTTATAGATATTCGGGAAGCGTTGCTTGATGGCGTTTGCTTCCATATGCGTAGCCAGATCAAGCAGCACAAATTTATAGCCATAGGTTTCCATCTGGTGATGAATGGCACGTGCCACGACATCACGGGGCGCCAGATCTTTCCATTGCGGTGAATACTCAGCCATAAACGGCCGCCCATCAGGGGTTAACAGAATGGCACCTTCGCCGCGCACCGATTCGCTGATCAAGAATCCTTCTGCGCCGGGTGTTGAAAGCGAGGTGGGATGAAACTGCACATACTCGGCATTTTCAATGCGCGCCCCTGCACGGTGCGCCATGGCCAGGCCGTCTCCGCGGGAGCCCGCCGGGTTGGTGGTGTTCATATAAATTTGCCCAATGCCCCCGGTGGCTAAAATGGTCACTGCCGAAAAATAACGGTGAACGGTACGCTCTTTGCGGTCAAATGCATATGCACCATGGCAGGTTACGGTCTCGTAAACTTTTAACGGGTCGCGCGAATGGTGCGGAAAGGTAATCAAATCAACAGCCGTGAGATTATTAAGCACGGTAATGTTTGGATATTTTTTGATCGCTTCAAGCAAACCGGTGATGATCGCCTGCCCTGTACCGTCGCCGACATGCAGAATGCGCCTGCACGAATGCGCCGCCTCAAGGGTGTATTCCGGTCCGCCGTCTGAGCGGGTATCAAATTTTATACCTGCCAGGTCAACCAATAAATCCTGAATGATGGCTGGCCCTTCTTCTGCCAGAATACGGGCTGCTTCAGGTGATGCTGCACCAGCCCCGGCTGCGACGATGTCGTTGGCCAAAATTTCAGCGCTGTCATCCTCGCCGCGCCCGATGATGCCGCCCTGAGCGTAGCGCGTATTGGATTCCTGCGGGTCTTTTTCTCGCGTGAGAATGGTGATCTTAAGATCAGGGTTTTTTGCCAGTGTTAAAGCTGCCGAAGCGCCTGCAATGCCGCAGCCAATGATGAGTACATCAGAATTCTGCATATTTTTTTACTATCCTATGTGAAGCATGCGTTCTACTGCCTGATAGGCTCGCACACGGATTTCTTCTGGCACTTCAATGACATAGCGATTTAACTGCAACGATTCAAGGGTGTTTTCCATGGTGATCTGGTTCATATGCGGACAGCGTACACTGCACATACGCAGCATGTTCTTGTCGGGGTTTTCTGCGGCCACGTTGTCACCCATAGAGCATTCCGTCAGCAGTAAATATTTGGGGGCGTTCGTTTGGCGAATATATTTAATCATGGCTGATGTGCTGCCTGAAAAATCTGAAGCGGCCACCACTTCGGGGCTGCATTCAGGGTGCGCCATGATCAACACATCAGGGTGTTGTTCGCGCACATTGGCGATATCTTCCACTGTATATTTCTCATGCACTTCGCAGCGTCCGCGCCAGCCAATCATTTGCACATCCAGCAGTGATTCGTTAGCAGGCTGAACAGCGTTCAAACTCGGAAAGATGATGTGTTTGCCGGTTTCTCTGGCGACATTGCTGGCGAGGTATTCGTCTGGTAGAAATATGACCGAATCAGAATGCAGAGACTCGACTACAGCCACGGCATTGCCCGAGGTGCAGCAGATATCCGTTTCGGCTTTCACATCCGCGTAAGTGTTGATATAAGTTACCACAGGTACGCCTGGGTAACGCTGCTTTAACGCTCTGACATCATCCGCGGTGATGCTGGCTGCCAATGAACAGCCTGCCAGAGAAGGAATGAGCACTGTTTTGGTGGGATTCAATATTTTGGCGGTCTCGGCCATGAATTTCACACCGCAAAATAGGATGATGGATTTATCCGTTTCGGCGGCTTTGCGGCTCAACTCAAGAGAATCGCCTTTGATATCTGTCACTGAGTGGAACAGAACCGGATCCATATAATTGTGTCCCAGGATCACGGCATCTTTTTGTTCTTTCAATGCGTTGATTTGAACGGCCAGTTCTGCCTTGTAACGTAATTCAACATCAGGTACGATATCGGCCAGTTTCGCTTTTAAACTAAGATACATTTCTTCATTTGTCATGCTTACCTGCCAGGTTTCTCAAGATAATCAAAACTTACATCGAACACGATAACTGAATGGGTCAGCGCCCCAATGGAAATGAAATCCACTCCGGTTTGCGCTGCGGCATGCACGTTCTCAAGGGTAATGTTGCCAGAGGCTTCGAGTTTTGCCCGACCTTGATTCTGTTTAACTGCTTCACGCATTGTTTCAGCACGCATATTATCCAGCAAGATGCGCTCGACCCCCAGTTCGAGGGCGCTGGCGACGTCTGCCAGGGTGCGTGCTTCCACCTCAATTTCAAGGCCTGAGTTGGCAGCCCGTGCGCTTTGAACTGCCTTTTCAATGGACCCGGCGAAATCGATGTGGTTGTCTTTGATTAAGATCATGTCATAAAGCCCGATGCGGTGATTGGTGCCGCCACCAAGCTTTACAGCCAGTTTGTCGAACTCACGCAAACCAGGCACGGTTTTACGCGTATCCAGAATTTTGGCGTGGGTGTCTTTTACTGCATCCACATAACGCCGGGTTAAGGTGCTGATGCCAGACATGCGGCCCATAAAGTTAAGCGCGGTGCGTTCAGCCGTCAGCAGTGAACGCGCTGAACCTGACAACAACACAAGTTCCTGCCCTTTGGTTACGATTTGTCCTTCTTCAGCCATCAAGCGGCACTCAATGCCTGCATCAAAAGCATGGTAGACCGCTTGCGCCACCATTAAACCAGAAATGATGCCATCCTGTTTGGCAATGATGTGCCCGGTAAGTTTTTCATTAATTGGAATAATGGCGTTTGCGGTTACATCCCCTGAGCCTATATCTTCAGCCAGAGCTTGTTGAATCGTTCTTAACATATTTTGCGTTATTGGATAATTTATCATTGCCCATTCCGTCTAAAACACCATCCGCAGAATTGGATTGCTCCCCATATTATAAAGGCTGCCGGGGTGAATATTGAGAGGAGTTTAGATTAATAACATTTATCTATCTGGAGTTGCCGGTAAAAATGCCTGAGGATAGGCAAAAATCAACTATATTGGGGTCGAGGTGAGTTCCTGAAAGCGACCGAATATGTTCAATAACCTTCTCATGAGGCCAGGCTTTTCGATAAGGGCGGTCGCTGCTTAGTGCATCCCAAATATCAACCACTGCAAAAATCCGGGCTGAAAGCGGAATCTGTTCACCTGTCAAGCCGCGCGGATATCCTGTGCCATCCCATTTTTCGTGATGGCAGTAAGGGATATCAATAGCCTGAGCTAAATAGCCTATGGGAGCCAGCATCTCAAATGCGTATTTTGGATGCATGCGCATTATCACCCATTCTTCATCGGACAAAGGGCCTGGCTTCAACAAAATTCCGTCAGGAACCCCCATTTTTCCGATATCGTGCAACAGCGAACCCCAACGAATGTATTTGATCTGGTTTTCTGGCAAATTATACAATCTTGCCAATCGCTCCGTGGTATCTGTTACCCGCAAAGTATGACCCTCAGTTTCTTTATCCCTTAAATCGAGGGCGCGCGACCAGCCTTCAATGGTGGCATTATAGGCCATTACCAACTCTATATTTGAGCGCCGCAGGTTCTCAAACATTGAAGTGTTATCGATGGCAATGGCGGCCTGCTCTGACAGAGATTTCAAGAAATTGATCCAATCATCATCAGGAGTGTGCTCTGCTCGACTGAACACTTCCAACACACCTTTCAACTCCCCTTTGGCAACCAGCGGCACACCATAATAGCTTACAAAATCTTCAACTCCTAATTGTTGATTGGCAAAGGAAATATTCGAATCGACGAGGTTTTTGACGATCACCATTTCACGGGTTACAGCAGCTTTACCCGCCAGGCTTTCACCCAAACGTAAGACGGCGGTCTCAATCATGTTGGTTCGAAATCCCTGCCCGGTTGAATACTCTAACAATTGCGAATGCGGATTGTAAAGTAGCACATCCGCTGCATCCATTTTGAGCTGAGAAATCACATTGCTCACTAATATTTCAAAGCTTACCATCATATCAAAGCTCGAAGAAATCGCCCTGTCAATAGAACTCAAAGCTGACAAGCGCATAAGCCGCTGCTCTGTCTGTTCTTTTAATGAAACAGTTTGGATGGCATTACCGGCAATTTCGCTCAAAGTGGTAAGCAATTTCACATCATCATCAGTAAAAGTCTTTGAGGATTCTGCGCTGATGTTAATCACACCAATCACTTTATTGGTTGTGCGCAGTGGCAGGGTAATGCCGCCTAATTGAGTTTGCAAGCGATATTTTTTTGGGTCATCACACCATGGATCCTCACTGTAGTTTTGGCTGATATGGGCTTCCTGGGTAGCAAAAACTAACCCTGGAATTCCTTTGCCAGCTTTTAGAGGTTCTTCAACCAGAATTTGGTTATCCTTTCCACCGCCCATAGAATAAATAGGTACCAATTCTTCTCGTTCTGCCTTATACAACCAGATGCTCCCCATGGGGGCGTTTACTATTTCAAGGAATATTTCAAGAATTGCAGGCAGGATTTCTTCCAGTGAAGTTGCTACTTGCATACGGGTTGTCAGTTTGCTGATTGCTTCCATCTTTTCGAGATGAGTTTTTGCTTCAATTTCAAGTTTGATTTGCTCGGTGATATCTTCTGAGATACTTAAGATAAAGCTCGGTTTACCATGAGCATCATACATGGGTATTTTTTTCTCATGAAAGAATTTTTGTTGTTTATCTTTTGTAAATCCGTTTTCAATCGGGATGTCAACAATATGCTTCCCTTTTAAAGTGATTTCATCTTGTTCTGTAAAAAACCTGGCTTCTCCCTCTGAAAATAGATCATGAACGGTTTTGCCGATAATTTCTGCGTTGGTTTTTCCAAGATATTCTTCTACCGGTCGATTAACCTTGGAATATTTCAGAGTTGCGGCTTCTTTTACAGTAATCATGGATGGAATGTTATCCAGAATATTGTTTAAAAAGGCTTCACTTTCTTGCAATTTTAATTGGGATTCTCGTAATTCCGAAATGTCGTTACAGAGGATCAAAATTGACTGATCTGGCAATTCAACAGCTTGTGAAAAGAGCAAAATTTCTTCGCCATTTTTCTTCACAGTTCGATATTCAGCAGAAGCCTGCCCCATTTTTCTAAGTTTAACCAAGAGATCCACTGTTTTCTTTTGCTCATCGTCTAAAATGAGTTGATTAATATTCATTTTCAAGAATTCTTTCTCAGAATACCCCAATTTTTTAATAGCCTGAGGATTTACATCCTGAAAATTTCCTTCCTGATCAATCACCATTGCTATGACGGGAGAAAATCTAACATAAGTTCGGAAGCGGCTCTCTGAAAGTTGCTGATCATTCTTCGATTTTATTATTTCGGTTACATCGTGGCTGATGCTGCATACCAAAAAACCATGGTTATGCTTAATCGGAAAAATTGAGCTTTCTATTGTAGCAAGAGTACCGTCTTCTTTTTTTATTTCTGTATTTGTTTTTTTCCCAGCCCATGGAGCCTCCCCAGTAGTAAGTATCTCGAGAATGTTTTCCTTAATAATCTCGACAGGAATCTCTATATTTTTTCCTGCTCGCAACTCTGCTTGTACATCCCACATAAAACGACCAATAGTATCTTCGCGTGACCGCCCAGTGATTACTTCCTCAGCTTTATTCCACTCAATAATCTTCCCGTCTGAATCAATGATGGATATTCCTTCAGAGGATTGTTCAATTACTTTTTTAAAGAGATTTTCACTATCATGAAGATTTTCTTCTATGATTCTATTCTGTGAATTATTCGTATGAATTAAAATGATGAATTTTTGATCGGAGACAAATCTGGCAATCTTTACCCTGAACCAACGCATTTCAGTTGGGCTGTCGCACGGATAATCGACGAAATCTTCTTTTACTTCACCAGCAAGAACCTTCCGTATTCCCTCGGCCACAAGATGAGCCTCTTCTGCGCCAACCCCTATGACTGAATCGCATAACTCTAAATAATTTTGACCTAAGCCACAGCTTTTATCCAGGTAACCATTTTCTCTGCCGAAATCTTTCCAGGCCTGGTTGACCATGACGATTGTGCTTTTCTCATCCAGAATCGCGATATTGGAACTAAAAGAATCCAATAAGGGTTGAATAGTTTGATCAGTAAAAATTGAGGGTTTGGATTTCATTAACCTGATGCCTCATTTGTTTAGATTTGGTCACGATAAAATAACCGCACAGAGACTGCCACCTTCTCTGTGCGGTTTATTAACAACGACTTCTACAATGATGAGAAGCTGGACTTTCACCTCTTTAGTGATAGCTAGTCTATATTAACAAGATTATCACATAATCAAACATAAGTAAAATTTACGAACAGCTATTTTTTTTCAATCTTGGCCCAGGAGTCTCTCAACGACACGGTCAAATTAAAGACGGGGGTACCGGGTTTGGTGTCGATATCAGCACAGAAGAAACCTTTGCGCTCAAACTGGAATTGCTCACCGCTGACAACATTGACCAATGATAGTTCAACCTTGCAATTTGTGAGTATCTTTAAGGATTCGGGATTGACGTAATCCAAATAGGTTTTATTTTCGTCTACTTTTTTGGCATTTTCAACGGTAAACAAACGGTCATACATGCGAACTTCAGCATTAACCGCGTGGCTGGCTGATACCCAGTGGATGGTGCCCTGCACCTTGCGTCCGTCAGGCGCGTAGCCGCCGCGCGTCTCAGGATCGTAAGTGCAGTGGATTTCGGTCACTTCACCGGTTTGAGGGTCTTTAACCACATCTTCACACTTGATGATGTATCCATAGCGCAAGCGCACCTCACGGCCAGGCGTGAGTCTGAAATACTTGGGAGGCGGTACTTCTCTGAAATCGTCCTGCTCAATGTAAAGTTCGCGTGAGAATGGCAGGCTGCGGGTGCCGGCTTCGGGATCTTCAGGGTTGTTGATGGCTTCAAGCTGCTCTACCTGGCCCTCGGGATAATTGGTGATCACCACTTTAACCGGGTTTAAGACTGCCAGCACACGTTTGGCGGATTTATTCAAAATATCGCGCACATTGAATTCGAGCAGCCCGACATCAATCAGATTCTCGTTTTTGGCTACTCCCACCTGATCAATAAAGTTACGGACCGCCATCGCGGGATATCCACGCCGCCTCATGGCACACAAGGTTGGCATACGCGGATCGTCCCAGCCGCTGACGAATTTATCCGTCACAAGCTGTCGCAGAAAACGTTTACTCAAGATGGTATAGGTCACATTCAGACGCGCAAATTCGATCTGGCGGGTCTTGAACAATCCCAACTCATCCAGGAACCAGTTATACAGCGGACGGTGATCTTCGTAAGCCAGGTCGCACAACGAGTGGGTCACGCCTTCCACCGAATCAGATTGTCCGTGGGCAAAATCGTACATGGGGTAGATGCACCACTTGCTGCCTGTGCGATGATGAGGTGTCTTCAAAATGCGATACATGGTTGGGTCGCGCATGTTGATATTGCTGGAGGCCATATCGATTTTGGCGCGCAGCACGCAAGTGCCCTCGGCAAAATCTCCATTGTGCATCTTCTCGAACAGGGCGAGGTTTTCTTCAACCGTGCGATTTCGATAAGGGCTGTCTTTGCCGGGCTCGGTCAACGTACCGCGATATTCTCGAATTTGATCTGCGGTCAGGTCATCCACATAAGCTTTGCCTTTTTTGATCAGTTCGATGGCAAAATCATAGAGTTGGTCAAAGTAGTCAGAGGCATAAAGTTCCTGTCCCCACTGATAACCCAGCCACTGGATGTCTTCTTTGATGGCATCCACATATTCCGTTTCTTCTTTGACCGGATTGGTATCATCGAAGCGCAGGTTACACACACCGCCAAAGGTCTCGGCAATGCCGAAATCAATGCACAGTGCTTTGGCATGACCAATGTGCAGATATCCGTTTGGCTCTGGCGGAAACCTGGTTTGAACACGATCAAACCGACCCGTTTTCAAATCTTCTTCAACGGCCTCAACAATAAAATTACTGGGTGCGGCTGCAGGTTCATTGGTCATAAGAGTTACTCCTAGTTATATAAGGATAAAGCACCCGTGATTATCACTGGGTGCTTTATGGTGAGGCTGAGGGCAAAGGATTCGAACCTCTATATGCACATCCAGAGTGTGCAGTACTGCCATTGTACGAGCCCCCACTAACGAACGACTAAAATTTTATCACGGTCAGGGAGCCATGTCTAGGAAATTTTGTTCGAGTACCAAGACAGGGCTCCCCTCGTTATTAATTCAAAATGTATTTGGCGCCTTCTCTTAAGGCTTCAAAGTTTTTAGGCAGCAGCCGTTTATGCCGTTCAGGCAAGTGAGCGGTTAAGGCGTTTTCAATGGCGCTTAAGGGCAGCACCGGCAGATTCGCCAGCAAGGCTCCCAATAACACCATATTGGTCATACGTTTGTCGCCCAATTTTCCAGCCACTTCACCCGCATCTACTTCAACCACACGGATGTCTGTACGTTTCACCGGCCGGTCAAGCATGGATGAGTTAACCACCAGCAAGCCGCCTGGTTTTACCTGATTTTCATATTTATCGAGTGAAGGCCGGTTCATGGCAATTATGGCTGCCGGGTAGCGCACCAACGGAGAACCGATCTCTTCATCAGAAATGATGGCGGTGCAGTTGGCTGTTCCGCCGCGCATTTCGGGTCCATAAGCCGGGATCCAGGTGACGTGTTTACCTTCATCCAACCCGGCATAGGCCAGCAGTTGTCCGCCAAAGAGCACTCCCTGGCCGCCAAACCCTGCAATAATGACTTCAGTCTGCATGTCTGCCTCCGCCTTAGAGTTTGATCTCGGCCAAAGCCGGATGGATTTTGTAGTCACCCAATGGATAGTAGGGGATCATTTTTTCTTCGAGCCATTTGATGCTGTTCAGGGGTGAGATGCCCCAGTTGGTTGGACAAATCGAGAGCAATTCCACCATCGAAAATCCCAACCCGTGCACCTGGGTTTCAAACGCCATACGAATTGCCTTTTTGGCCATGCGGATGTGCTTGGGATCGTGCAGGCTGCGGCGCACGATATAAGACGCGCCATCCAGCTTGGAGAACATCTCGGATACCCTGATAGGAAAGCCCTGGGTTTCAACATCTCTTCCAGTTTGTGATGAGGTCGTTTTTTGCCCGGGCATGGATGTGGGAGCCATCTGGCCACCGGTCATGCCGTAATTGGTGTTATTCAAGAAGAACACGCTGATGTTCTCACCGCGGGCCGCGGCATGCACAATTTCAGCCATACCGATGGAAGCGAGGTCGCCGTCTCCCTGGTATGTAAAGACCATGCGGTCAGGCAGCACACGCTTGATACCGGTTGCCATGGCAGGGGCTCTGCCATGCGGAGCCTGAACAAAATCCATGTTGAGGTAGTTATAGATAAACACCGAACAGCCAACAGAAGCCACCCCGATGGTTTTTTCGCGCATGCCCATTTCGTCTATCACTTCTGCGATCAGGCGGTTGGCGATGCCGTGCGTGCAGCCGGGACAGTAATGCGTGGTGGTGCCGGTTAGCGAGTCAGGTCGTTCAAAAACGGTGGTTTCAATTTCGCAATTTTCCAAGACCATTCTTTTCTCCTTTACCCTTTTGCCAAAACACGGGCTAACCAGCGGTCGCGAGGATGACCGTCAGTTGAAATCGGTGTTTCTACCATGCGGTGAATTTCACCCAGCACTTCATCAGGGAAAGGCACCACACCACCGAGGCGGGCAAAGAATTCGGTTGGCGTGCGATAACGATTGGCCGCCAAAACATCTTCAAGCATCTGGCCAGCGTTCATTTCGACCACCAACATGCCCTTGATCTTGTCAGAAAGATCGGCATAAACTTGCCGGGGGAAAGGATTCAAAGTAATGGGTCTGATCAAACCTACTTTTATTCCTTCAGCGCGTGCTGTACGCACCGCACTTAAAGCAATTCTGGCGCTGGAGCCAAAACCGGTCACCACGTATTCCGCATCCTCCATGTAGTATTCCTGGCAGCGGATTTCGTTGGCTTCCACATCTATCCAGCGTTTGAGCAGACGGTAGTTCATTTCTTCTTGGGCAGCGGGGTCAAGATTAATGGAGGTCAAGAAGCGTCGTTCTCTACCTTCACACCCTTGAACGGCCCAATCTGCAAACGTAGTCTTCAACGGCTGCATGGGGGGCAGTTCACAGGCCTCCATCATTTGCCCAATGGAGCCATCTGTGAGGATGACAACAATGGAGCGGTATTTATCAGCCAGATCAAAGGCAAGTACAGTTAAATCTACGGATTCTTGCACACTGCAGGGCGCCAGAACAATACAGCGGTAATCGCCGTGGCCGCCGCCGTGCACCATCTGGTTGTAATCAGATTGTGCCGGAGCGATGTTGCCCAGACCGGGTCCGCCGCGCATTACGTTTACAATCACCATAGGCAATTCAGTGCCGGCGATGTATGAAACGCCTTCAAGCATCAGGCTGACACCAGGGCTGGATGAAGACGTCATCGTACGGTAGCCGGTGCAAGCCGCACCATAAACCATATTGATGGCGCCTAATTCGCTTTCAGCCTGCACAAAAGCTCTTCCCAGTTCAGGCATCCGGTGAGACATATATTCAAGTAATTCAGTTTGTGGAGTGATGGGGTAACCAAAATACGAAACCACTCCCGCGCGCACTGCAGCTTCAGCAACGGCTTCGTTGCCTTTCATTAATTCTAGAGACATGCAGCGCCTCCTAGGCGGGGATCCGGTTTACACCGGTTTTTTCACGATAAACGGTAATCGCGGCTTCAGGGCAGATGACAGAGCAAATGCCACAACCAGTACAGCCATCCGCGACCATTGTAGCAGGGTGATACCCTTTGGCAGTGATACGGTCATTTGCGAGAGCCAGCACTTCTTGCGGACAAGATGACACACACAGTTCGCAACCCTTGCAATACTTCTCGGTGACTACGATCCGACCCTTAAGGGGCATTCATACCTCCTGAAAGAAATTCCCGTCTCCGGGTGATTGGTGCTTCAAATCATTACCATTATCGTCCGATTTGGCATTCTTGTGAAGTGTCAGAAATCCTATACTACCGATACAATTCTTCTTCCGTATCGGCAGTAATCAAATTTATCATGATAGACATGTTCTTTTATTGGGTTTTTCTGCCAGTGATCAGTTCGCGATGCTCTCGGTGATGGTCTAATGTGCCCTCAAGCACTGACACCAACGGATATCCACTCAACCATTGATACTTGCCGGGGTCTAAAAACTCTTCTTCAGAAAGCAGTGAACACACCAACAGAACCTCAGAAAACCGCTGTTCCCATTCCTTTTTAACATCTGACAAGGTATGATCTTTGAAAGCCTGGTAGATGGCTGCGTTAACCTTGTTTGTTTCTTCGTCAGATTCAGGGTCAACACCCGGGAACCAGGCCGGGAATTCAGGTTCTTGTTTTATTCGGGCAGCAACCAATTTAGCCAGCGTCACCTCTTGCCAACTGGTCAGGTGAGCCAATACATCCTTTAGCGTCCAATGGTCATCTTGGGAGCAATCTTCGGGTCTTTCTTTGCAGTTCAACAAAAGCCCTTGCCATATTTTTAATTCTATTCTCAAAGCATCAATAGCGTCTTTAACCGATGGCATGTGGTCTCCCCAAGAATATAAACTTCACTTTTAATCACCAATCCATTCAACAATGGTGGCTTCGCCTTGCCCAACCCCTACGCATAAGGTCGCCAATCCGTAGAAAGGCTTTTTTGCTGTTAAAGACTGTTTCTTCATTTCGTGGATCAATGTGGTGAGGATGCGTGCACCTGAACAACCCAACGGATGCCCAAGCGCAATTGCACCACCATTTACATTGACTATTGAATGATCGAGCCCAAGTTCGCGCATGACCGCCAATGCCTGAACTGCAAACGCCTCGTTCAATTCCGCGAGTTGGATATCTTTGATACTCAAACCGGCGCGTTTAAGTGCCTTTTGTGTGGCCGGCACCGGCCCCATGCCCATAATTTTCGGTTCCACACCCGCCGTGGCGGAGGACACAATTCTGACCAGCGGTTTAAGCCCCAGTCCTTTGGCTTTTGCTGCGCTCATCACCAATAGCGCAGATGCGCCGTCATTCATACCGGATGAATTGCCGGCCGTGACGCTGCCATCCACCCGAAAAGCGGGTTTTAGTTTTGCCAGTGATTCAAGGGTGGTGTCACGCCGCGGACGTTCGTCCGTTTCGACTAACAGCGGCTCGCCTTTTTTTTGCGGTACCGCCACCGGGACAATCTCGTTTTCAAATTTGCCTGCATCCATCGCGGCAACTGCCCGACGGTGGCTTTCGACTGCAAAATTATCCTGCTCTTCGCGGGTGATGCCGGTCTGTTCAGCGATATTTTCAGCGGTTTCACCCATGGCCTGAGTGCCGTAGAGCGCCGCCATACGCGGATTCGGGTAACGCCATCCCAGCGCGGTGTCATAAGCTGTGATATTTCCAAATGAGAATCCGCCTTCAGCTTTGGGCAGAGAATAGGGTGCGCGCGACATGCTTTCAACCCCGCCTGCCAGAATTACTTCGCCTTCACCCGCAATAATGGTGTGAAAAGCGGCATTCACGGCACTCAACCCTGATGCGCACAGCCGATTGAAGGTCAATCCAGGTACACTGACTGGAAAACCCGCCAAAAGGGATGCCATGCGCGCAATGTTGCGGTTGTCTTCGCCCGCCTGATTCGCGCAGCCCAGGTAAACATCATCTATGGAGGCGAGATCCAGATTGTTGCGTTCAGCCAGTTTGGCAAGCAGCATGGCCGCCAAATCATCAGGCCGCACGCGCGCGAGCACCCCGCCCAGAGCTCCAATTGGAGTCCGAACTGCATCAACGATTACCGCATCTGACATGGCTTCCCTCCAGGGATTAATCTGTACATAAATTCTACCATTTTTGAATTAGTTGCGCTCATCCTTACAAAACCGTGAAATGAAGATGATAAATCTTAAAATTTCTTAATATTTTATCCAATTCAAACGTGCGCGATAAAAACATTTCATATATAATCATAATCAATATAAAGAGAATTGAAAGAAAAGATGAGCCTGATTAAAAAGGTTTCAAAAACACTGACACTACTTGTCATGACCGCCATGCTGATCTTTATGGCAGGCTGTTCACGCACAGTAGACACCTCCGCTTCAGGTAAAACCTACCCAGTCTCAGCCCCCCTGCAAGCTTTTTACGACCGCATGGGCGGCGAGGCTGTGCTTGGCCCCGCCATTTCAAAATTAAATGACAACACCACCGGACAATGCCAATATACCGTCAACACCCAGATTTGCCATAACCCCATGGTTGCCGGTGACGAAAGTTTTTCGCTTTATTCCCTTGGCAATGAACTTAATGTAAGTGAAGTTTCAATCAACACTGACTCGACTGACGGATTAATAATCAACGGCTTTAAAGTTTATGAAGAGTTTGTACCTTTTTTCGAACGCTTTTCTCAAACCACTTATGCAGGAAACCCCATTTCGCAGGTGCACATCAATTATGCCCAGCAGCGTGTGGAACAATTTTTTGAAAAAGTGGGTTTCTACCGCAACTTCAACGATCCGATTGGGACGGTGAAACTGCTGGCTTATGGCGCTGCTGGCTGCACCAGGGGATGCAGTTACCAACCCGCGACTGAAGCGGAATTGTCAAACCCGTCTATTTCTCTCTCCGACCTGGATCTGATGGAAAAGTTGGGCATTCTGGTTGATAAATCCGCTTTTGGAAAGGCGCTCGACAAAGCGCACACGGCCGCGGATGGCAGCCTGGAACAAGTTTACACAGGTGTGGTGCTGTTTCAAGATGTAACCGGTGTGGTTCGACCGCGTCCGCTTTCAATGATACTGGGGATGCCGGTGAAGCCACCGGCCGAGAAACAGTATGACTATTCAAGCGGCGTGGTTTTTTATACCGTCAACGACACACTCGGATACCATGTGCCCATTTTGTTTGATACATTCATCAACGCACACGGCGGAACTGCCATTTCTGGCGACCCGATTAACGAAGTTTTCGAATACGAACCCGGTCTCTTCAGGCAGTGTTTCACCAATTACTGTCTGGATTACGACCCCTCAAAACGCGAAAACAAAATGATAACCCTCACTCCGCTGGGTAAACTGTATCTCGCCATGGATAAAACCGTGCTGCCCCAAGCAGTCACTGCTCAACCCGATCCCTCGTTAATCAGTTTGCAGGTCAGCGAGACGCTGCCAAAAGTATCCACTTCCGAGGCGCAGACGATCCACGTGATGGCTCTGAAAACCGCAGATCAAACTCCGCTAACCGGGATTGAAACCGAGATTACCATTTTCTTGCCAAAAGAGAAAACCTGGTCTTCGCTGCTGGCCCCCACCGCGGTGGATGGAACGGCTGTCATCACGCTGCCGATCTTGAAGAACATTCAAAACGGCTCCATCCTGGCTTATAAAGTATGCACCGTCAATGCCTTCGCCAGCCAAACTTGCTCCACCGGCACTTACCTGGTGTGGACGGCTCCCTGATCAGGGATTAACTTCACCAAACAGGTCAACCCTTTCGATCTTTTCTCCGATGCTGTAAATATTAAGAGTAAAGGGCATCCATTCGCCCGGGTTCACTGCGCCTGGTGACACAAATCTGCGAATGCCTACAATTTTTCCAGCAGCGTCATATGCCACGGCGGCGATCCATATTTTGCCGGTAACCCCTTCAACGCCTTCAAATTTGGCCTGGGTGTTAACCACCACTGAGAGCCCATTCGTGCTGATGTTGGTCCCGGATTGATCCACGGTCACCAGCGCGGATTGCAGGGCTGTGGGTGTGCCGGTCAGGTTGACGCTGGTTGCAGTCAACAACTGCAAACTGATTTGCGGGCTGACTGCCACCGGCGGCGGAAAATAGGCAAACAGGGGCAGCGTGCCACCGCTGGCGAGGCGGTTCAACGGCACCAGGGCAGGCCGGCTAAGCACTTCACCAGTCGCGAGATCCGTCAGACTGAATTGTGCGCTGAGACCGTCGAGCATCATGGGCTGCGGGTTAAGCAGTTCTGCAAAGCAATAAGTTCCACCTGAGCGTGAAGGGGTGCACAGCGGATCGCTGAAGGTCATGGGCCAGGGGGTTGCGACCGGCAGGTTTTGCGTTGGCGCAACGCTCTGTCCGTTGGCTGCGGGGATGAAGATCACCGTGCCGGGGCCGAGCAAATAAGGGTTCACATCCGGGTTGGCAGCCTTAATTTCATCCAGGGTGAGACCGTTTTTAGCGGCAATACTCCATAACGAATCATTACTTTTTGATATATAGGTAACAGGAGTTGAAGTCATGGTGGGAACCAACGTTTCGGTTGCTACTACAGGTTGGGTGGCTGTGGCCGTTGGGGTTATGGTTGGCGTGGCAAAGGGCGTCAGCGCCTCACCGGGGAACAAAGAGGTCACCGGGGTGGGTGTTGTGTCTTGCTGACAGCCTGCCAGCAGTAAAATGGACGCCGTAATGAGAATGACACTAGTTCTTATTTTCATATTCCGCATTATACCTCTTCAAGGTGCTTGCCCGCCGCCGTTGGCTATGTTAAACTCAACTCACAAGTTGATTCTAAACCATAAAAAGGCAACTTTGTAAACCACCGTGCGCAAAACCGACCTGACCCTTCTCATCAAAAAACGTCACGAGAACCATTCCCGCAGAACCAACCGGGCAATGGCGATTTCGCGCCGCTTTGCCATTGGGGCGCTTTCCATCCTGTTGATCGTTCTGGCAGGCGGATTGCTGTTTGCTGGATTGTTTTATGCCAGGGTCACCGCCGACCTGCCTTCGCTGGCTATATTGCCCGTGCTACTCAACCCGGTGGATGGCGAACTGCTGCAGCCCACCGTGATTACAGACTTCAGCGGTGAAACAGTGCTCTACACGCTGGATAACCCCGGTATCGAACGCGCCTATCTGGCGGTCAACCCCGAAAAACCCGATCACTTCAGTCCGCAGCTCTTGCGGGCGGTGGTCTCGAAACTGGACCCCACTTTCTGGGAAAACCCCGGCTACTCGCTGAAAGATTGGCAAAACCCCGAACCCGCCTCCATTGCCGAAAGGTTAGCTAGTGAATTGCTGTTGTGGCAGGAACCACCCTCCGCCATGCGCGCAGTACGGATGCGCCTGCTGGCCGCCCAACTGGTGTCTGAATACGGACGCACCCAGGTGCTCGAATGGTATCTTAACAGTGCCTGGTTTGGTCATCTCGCCATCGGCGCTGAAAGCGCATCACAACTCTATTTCAATAAATCCGCGCGCGACCTGACGCTGGCGGAATCAGCCATGCTGGCCGTGGTGATTGAAGCGCCCGCCTTGAATCCGCTGGATGCGCCGGACCAGGCAATGGCCATGCAGCAGCAATTCCTCGGCGAAATGGCGCAGTTGCAGACCATCACCCTGGATGAATTCGGCTCAGCCCTGCGCGAACCGTTGTCGCTGCGCACCTCGATAAGCGATCCGGAGTCTCTGGCGCCTGCATTCACCCGCCACCTGCTCTCCAATCTGGACAGCCATTATTCGCAAAACCGCCTGCAGCGCGGCGGTCTGGTGATTCAATCCTCGCTCGATTGGCAGCTTCAAACCCAGTTCGCCTGCACCGCCAAAACCCAGCTTTTACGCTTACAGGGCATTTTGGATGCGCCTTCTGATGACTGCCCCACCGCTTTGTTATTACCCACGCAAACCTTTGCCGGTCTGGACGCCAAATCTCTGGCCAGCGCAGGGGTGATTCTCAACCCGGCAAACGGTGAAGTGCTGGCTTATTTGGAACCCACAACCTACGACGGTTCACATCAAGCCGACAGCGGCTACCAACCCGGCTCATTGCTCAGCCCGTTTGCCGCCGCCGCCGGTTTTGCCCGCGGACTTTCGCCAGCGTCTTTGCAATGGGATATTCCGTCAGATTTGATTGAATCAGCCAGCGGCTATCAAAATCGTGACCAAAAGTGGCACGGTGCGGTCAGTCTGCGCGAGGCCGTGGCCAATGACTATCTCATCCCCATCACGGATGTGCTGCGCCAGGCTGGCGCGGTCAATGCCTGGCATCTGGCCGGCGCCCTGGGGCTCTCCTCAATGAATGATGCCGCAGAAAGCGCAGATCCGCTGTTTGCAGGATCGACCAACTCACTGATGGATGTGGCCGCTGCTTATGGCACGCTGGCGAATTCAGGCATTAGAAGCGGATTGAAAGACGCTGCAACTGGCGAAATCAACCCTGCACTCGTGCGCACAGTCAGCTCAACCACCGGCAGAATGCTGCTCGATCAATCCACGCCGCAGGTCAGCGTCATTTTAAGTCAGCCGCTGGCGTATCTGGTCAATCATGTTTTGAGTGATGAGAGTGCGCGCTGGCCCACACTGGGCTACCCCAACGCGCTTGAGATCGGCCAACCCGCCGCCGCCAAACTCGGCACCACCCTGAACCATCAACAAGTATGGACGGTGGGCTACACCCCTGACCGGCTGGTGCTGGTGTGGATTGGAGACACTTCTGAAAATTCACCACAGGCACTTGATCCGTTGATGGCTGCGGGCATCTGGCATGCGGTGATCAAACAGGCACTGCAAGAAGCCCCCAGCGCAGGCTGGCAGCAACCCGAGGGCATTACCAGCCTCAAAGTGTGCATCCCTTCGGGGATGAGGCCTTCCATGGATTGCCCCGCCACCTCGGATGAGGTGTTTCTGATTGGCAACGAACCGACGCTGCCAGATACGCTGTATGAAAAGATCAAGGTTAATCGCGAAACCGGTCAACGTGCAACGGTGTTCACCGACCCCGCGCTGATAGATGAACAGCTTTTCATCAACGTGCCTGCCAAAGCCAGGCAGTGGGCCATCGAAGCCGGTTTGCCAGTCGCCCCGACTGGATATGACGCCATCCCTGTTAGTCAAACCAATGCCAACGTGCAGATCAGCGCTCCGGCCATCTTCTCAGCGGTCGGCGGCAAGGTCGGCATTTCTGGCACGGCCTCGCTTGAAAATCTCAATTCGTGGACGCTTCAGGTCGGCGAGGGTATCAATCCGCTCAACTGGCTGCAAATCGCCAGCGGCGATTCAGGCGTGACCTCTGGCGGCAGCCTGGCGGAGTGGGACACGACCGGCATCGACGGGCTATACGCCATCCGCCTGACGGTGATTGACCAGAGCCAACACGTGCAGTCTGCCACCATCCAGGTTACGGTGGATAACACGCCCCCGCAGGTCAAGATCACCTACCCCGCCGCAGATCAGGAATTACAGCCCGCGCAGGAATCTGTCACCCTGCAGGCCGCCATTGAAGACAATACCGGTATTCAGAAAGTGGAATGGTTTGTGGATGGAAAGCTGGTTGCCACACAGACTGACGGACCTTATTTATATCTTATGCCCGCTACCAGCGGAAAGCACAGCCTGATGCTGACGGTTGAAGACAAAGCAGGCAATATAACCTCGACCGAAAAGCTGGAATTCTCGATCAAGTAAAAAAAATTCGTGTTAAGATCCCCGAAGATTACCATGAATCCGCGGGGGTCTAGCTTTGTATAATCAGGTTGGGGATTCCCCCTACGGGGGACTTCGCGCTTCGCATTGACAAAGGGTGTGATTAATTAAGCTCTTCCCTGTTTCAAGTTATCACCTTTTAAAGCTTGAGTGGCAATGCTCGCGATGACAGAGATGGGGGTCATTTTTCCAGGTAGTTTAATAAAAGATGGGCCTGAGCCTGGACCGATTCTCTCAGCCCGGGCGGTGAGACGATTTCGACATCCCCGGCCAGGCCAAAAATCAACATTTTTGCCAGATGGTCGGAGTCTATTTTGATTTGCAGAGTTAGCCAGCCGTCCCCATTTCCATCCCCATCTTCAAGTTGTTCCCATCGTCCGGCGATTAACCCTTTTACAAAGGAAAGACGCTGCGGGTGAATCCGCAGGGTGCAGCGGTAGTCTGAAAAATCTTCGGTAAAATCCTGCATTCTGGCCTGCCAGTAAGCAGGCAGGTCAAAATCAGGCCTCCGGGTGAAGGTTTGATTAAGCACTCGGAGTGAATGGAAACGGGTCACCCGGTAGGTGTGCAGGTCCTGGTTGTGTTCAGCCAGAACATACCAGAGACTGGATTTGCAGATCAAACTGTAAGGGGCCAAAACGCGCTGGCTGACCATCCCGTTGTAATTTTCGTAGGTTGTTTCGATGAAACGGTCTTCATATACAGCGCTTTGCAGCTCCTCCCAGAAGAGCGGAATATTTGAATCATACCACCACCAGGTCGGGTCGATCATCAAACGCTGGCGGATGTGGTCTGCGGCAGCATGCTGGGAGCTCGGCAGGGAGGCCTCCAATTTCATTAACAGACGCCGGGCTGCCTCACCCAGGCCAACCTGCTGCATGGCTTGCAAGTTCTGGGAAACAAACAGAGACTGCACCTCTGCCGTATTCAGGCCGGTTAAGGAGGTGCGGTATTGTTCATCCAGGGAGACACCGCCGCCGCGACCGCCTTCGCAGAAAACCGGGATACCCGAGAAAGATAAGGCATCCAGGTCGCGCAGGATGGTGCGGCGGGATACCCCCAACTCAACCGCCAGTTGGTGGGTAGTCATTTTTCCGTGGGTTTGCAATAAGAGGATCAGGGTCAACAGCCGGTCGGCGCGCATAATCTCCTTTATTATTCGGTGACATAAGGTGTCACCGAAACAGTTTATCATAAGAATAACTTAATCACAGGAGAATTGAAATGAACCAGACGAAAAAATCTTTTTTTGAAGTGGAAGGTGGTACCCTCTATTACGAACAGACCGGTGATGGTTTTCCCCTGGTCCTGTCGCATGCCGCCTTCCTTGACTGCCGCATGTTTGACCGGCTGGTGGAACTATTGGCGCCGCATTACCGGGTGATCCGGTACGACATGCGCGGCTACGGCCAATCCAGCCCGGTGAATGGGCCGTTGTGTCGGCGTAAGGACCTGATAGACCTGCTGGACCACCTAGGCGTAACCCGGGCGCACCTGCTGGGTTGTTCCAACGGCGGAGAGATTTGCCTGGACCTGGCGCTGGAAAAACCACAACTGGCGGCTTCATTGACCCTGGTGGGCTCGACGCCCAGCGGTTTTAAAATGGAAGGCGCTCCGCCGCAAAAAATACTGGAAATGTTGGCGGCAATGCAGTCCGGCAACCTGGAACAGGCCAGCGAGCTCCAAATCCAGATCTGGTTGGATAGTGATTTCCGCCAACCAGACCAGGTTGAACCTGGTCTGCGTTTGAAAGCTCTGGAAATGAACCGGATTCCCATTAATCAAAATACGTTTTTTACTGCGGATGTTCAGCCGTTAACCCCGCTGGACCCGCCGGCCGTCAACCGCCTGGAAGAGGTGACCTGCCCGGCAATGATTGTTGCCGGGTCTCTCGACCACGCCGAGGTGTTAAGGGCTGCCGCCGAAATGACGGCTCGCATTCCCAACGCCAGACAATTCATTTTTAAGGACTGCGGACATGTCCCCAGTTTCGAAGAACCGGATTTATTTTCCAAAAAGCTGCTGGGGTTTTTAGGAGAATTACAATAATTTAAAACCTGGTTGGGGCATCAGTTCGCGGAGGTATTGGTTCTAATAGAGAACTCCGGGAATCTAGGAGTTCAGAGATTCCCGGAGTCTAGGGGTAAACCCGATCCAATAATCATTACAAATCAAGATAAACCCCAGATACCAGAAATTAGTAAATTCCCGGTATTTTATTGCAAGACACCCGGACTCAGGTTTCTTTTAAACCACAGGGGTTGAATTAGTAATTGTTGGTTATTTAGATTTTCTTTAAAATCCTGAAAATAATTCCTTGAGTTCCAACAAATCTTTGCAAATCAAATCAGCGCCAGCCCGGCGCAGTTCTTTTTCTTCACCAAAGCCGCACAACAGCCCCACGGTTTGCGCGCCGGCAGTCTTGCCAGCCAAAATATCCACGGTGGTGTCGCCGATCATGATGCATTCTTCGGCATTCAGCCCCATGGCATTTGCGGCAAATCTAACCGGGTGCGGAAACGGCTTGGTGTATTCGCAGGTCTGGTTGGTCACCACCGCGCGGAACAAGCCGCCCAGCTCAAATTGATCGAGAAAGCGGCGTGTAGAAGCATCGTCACGCGCGCTGACCACCGTCATTGGGTAGCGCGCATTGGCAAGCTCCAATAGTTCTTTTGCCCCATTCATCAGTTGAAAAGGTCTGACGCTGTTTTTACGTTTTTGCATCAACTTATTATAGATATTTGCAATATTATCATCCAGGCTGAGATGGTCAAGCAAATGATACATGCCATTCATGGGGGTTTCTGTGGCCATCACAAACCAGCGCGCAAAGGGCTGCGGATCGCTTTTTTTGAAGAGAAAACGCACCACTCTCAATGAATGCGTCAGATGCGCCACCCAGACGTCATCCGTGTCGCTGAGGGTGCCATCCACGTCAAAACACAAACCCTTTACTTTTGAGAGATCAATCGCCATGGTTTTACTCAAAATTCGGAAATGCTGCCAGGGTATTGACATAAGCCATGGAATCATTGGAAATGATCCAAAGCACCTGGTCACCGTACTGGGTCATGCTGATGACATCCTGCCAGGTGACTTCATTTTCAGTATCCACTGCCGGGGTACCCCAACGCAGCATACCGTATTCTTTGCTGCTGGCGAAGAACTCCTCCGCATCGTCAATGCTATCCCAGATACTCTGCCAGGCTAATACATAGGTGTCTGAATTGTCAGCATAATAAACATAAGCATCCCCGCCCCAGCCGGCAGCAGCTTCTGCCGCAGCAAAAGAGTCTAGCCGGAACCTTGAGTCAATACCTGAACCGAGCACCAGAGAGGTGTACCACTCGCCAATTACGCCCCTGTCAATTTCGGTCCAGCCGTCACCCAAAACAGCGATCAGGTCAGGCAAGTCTACCTTCACCGGCTTTTCATTGGGATATTTTTCGGGATGCAAAATCTGCTCGGTCGAGACAGGCGGATTCGCATACGCAGCGTCTACCGACTTCCATTTGTCCTTGCCGTATAACGACTGCACAAAACTAAACCCCTGTTGATACGGAAAGAGAAAATCCTGTCTCATATAAGCCGGCGCAGAATCAAAAATTGGGCTCTGATAAGTGGCTTGAAATTCGCTCACATCCGTTTTATCTTGATTTGTGCTATTCATTAGAAACCAATATTGTTCAGTAAGAACTGCATCCCCTTCAACCAATGCGGTGACCGCCGCGCAGTATTCACTATCCATCTCGCAGTAGTCTTCATTCAGTTTCAACCCGTTCTCAAGGTCATAGTTCTGGTCTTGCAGCACGTGGGTAAACTCATGGGCATAGGTCATGCGCTCCAGACCGGTAAAGCCTGCATCGCCGATCACATACATTTCTTTAGTGGTGCTGTCATAATAGCCAGCGATTTGTTCGCTGTATAAGTCGATATAAAATTGCAGCAGCTCAAAATCAGGCTCCAACAAGCCCAGCGCGCTCAATACATCTGCGTCTTCCTGTGCCATCTCAGGCGTGTAATCGATGAAGAACTCATTCATCACCACATCTTGCAATTCAGTTGAAGACATCATGGCGCGGTTTAACTCGGCACTCAGCTCCAATCCGCGGATGTCGCTGACTTCCTGCTGGATCAGATCCATTTGTGCGTCCACGCTGGGAGGTTCAGTGGCTTCTACAAGAGGTGGTGTGTAATTTTTTTGAGATTGCAACAGAAAAAATGAACCGACGATTAAACCCGCGCTGATCAAAACACAGCCCGATACGATGATTACCACCAATGATAAAGAGATTTTTTTGCCCATGTGAATTAAATCCTGATTTTTGAAAGATTTGGTTTGTTAGCTTCAATGTCTGATTATCTCATGAATGAGGCTTATGGTCTAACGGTCTCTAATGCTTTTTTAGCCACTTGATTACCCGGGTTAGCTTGTAAAGCCAGGTTAAAAAGGTTAATGGCACTCAGATGATCCCCTGCCAGCTCATAAGCCCAGCCCTTCCACAGCAGTGCTTCTTCTGAATCCGGTGTGATGTGCAGCGCGTAATCGGCAAGCCGCGTAAGGTCTTTTGCGTCGCTGGTGTGGTAAGCGGCACTCAACGGACCGAACTGGTAACGCAGCATGCGCGAAGGCAGACCGAGCGCTCTGGCGTTGTCAAAAGCCAAAAGTGCAGCGTCATACTGCTGAAGAGCGTTAAGGCTGCTGCCCAGATTGAACCAGGCATAGGCATTCGCCGGTTCTGACAGAACCTGATCTCGCAGCGCCGCAGCCGTCCACTCGAGGTTGGCCTCCAATGGCCAATCCTCGGCTAATAGTTGTTGAACCTTTTGCAGATCGCCTGTTGGAAAGATCACCAAATAAACATGGTTAAACGCCTCCCAGGCATCCGCTACATCAGCATATGTAAGCTGTCTGTCCGGTCCATGATAGCTGTCTTGCGCAGTGAAGTACTGCGATTGATTATCATAGCCGGTCAGCAGAATATAATGCCCTGCCCACAGGTCATCCCCTGGCCAGGCGGATTTTTCGAGCTTAAAGGATTCTTCAATAATCACCGGGTAGCCGGCTGCGATCAAAGCTTCAAGCAAAGTCAGATCGCCGCCAACACGAACCTCAGCCTGCAATCCTTCAACGGACCCGTTGACATAGGCAGCCAATTCTTCGATGTTGACATTTTTATCCTGTCGCTTGGGACGGATCGCCTCGCTGATGGTGAATTGATCACCCTGCCAGCCCCAGTAACGCAGACCCAAAGCCAGGGTAGCAGGGCCACAGTTATTCCAATCTTGATAATCACGCTGCGGGTTAAAAGTTATGGTTGCCAGCGTCATCGTGCTAGGCATATTGGGGGTCACTTGTTTTGAAATTACATTATTAGCCCTTCCAGTAAAATCGGCTTCCACAGATACCAGGTCGGGCAGCCAAAAGATTGGTTCCCGCTTTGATTTCACTTCAGCGGTGGGAAGCGCCTCGACAGGGTTTAAAGCTACCCTAAACCAGGTAAGTGCCTGGCTAGCCTTCGTTTGCAATTCAGGAACCCGGTAACAAGCAAACACTCCCATGCTTACAATGGCAAGCATAGAAAGAATTATTATGAGTAGTTTTTTCGACTTTTTAATCAACATTGCTCAATTTTATCCTGAAAAGTCAATAAATCTAATCAAATAAGATGTTTTTAGTGGTATTTAGCTTTTCATTTTATTGTTATAATCAGCCGAATGAAATATCACGTATGGACTGAAGGCTGTCAAATGAATGTCGCGGATTCCGAGAGGGTTTCTTCCGCGCTCGAACACCTGGGCTACAACTACACTCCGGTCATTGAAGAAGCGGATGTGGTCGTGCTGAATACCTGTGTGGTGCGACAATCCGCTGAAGAAAAAGCCTACGGACGTCTTACCACCCTCTGGCCTACCAAACGCGCCCGCCCTGAAATGGTGATCAACCTGATGGGCTGCCTGGTAGGCATTAGAGACAACCCCAAATTGCATAAACGCTTTCCATATGTAGACGTATTTTCTGCCCCATCCGATCCAGGTCCGCTGGTCGAATATTTGATAGAACATCACGGGCACTCCGTTGAAACTGCCGAGACCGTGCGCCGCTATGCCGTCATGGATGGCGACCTGGTGCTGCCAGAACCTGCCGTGGGCAAGCAAGTTATCGGCTGGATTCCGGTGGTCTACGGCTGCTCACACGCCTGCACTTACTGCATCATCCCCTACCGCCGCGGCATCGAACACAGCCGTCCGCCTGATGAGATTCTCAAAGAAGCGCGCGCGCTGGCTGCACAAGGCATTAAAGAAGTTACTTTGCTCGGTCAAATCGTTGACCGCTACAGTCTGGATAACCCGGCCTATCCCACCCTCGCCAGGCTGATGAATCAGATCAGCGAGATTGACGGCATTGAGCGCATCCGCTTTTTGACCTCACATCCCAACTGGATGAACGACGAACTGCTCGATTGTGTGGCCGAGAACCCCAAGGTCATGCCGCATATCGAAATCCCAAACCAGGCCGGTGACGACACCGTGCTTGAGAACATGAAACGCGGCTACACCGCAGACCAATACCGCCGTCTGGTGCAAAAGATCAGGGCGCGCATTCCGGGGGTGTCAATCGCCACGGATATCATTGTAGGCTTCCCGGGCGAGACCGACCAGCAATTCCGCAACACTTACGATTTGTTGGCCGAGTTGAAACTGGATAGCGTGCATCTGGCGCGTTACTCCGCGCGGGCCGGCACCGTTTCTGAACGCACGATGGTGGATGATGTCTCTGAAGACGAAAAATGGGAGCGTTTTAGGGCGATTGAAAAATTACAGGAAGGCATATTTGCAGAAATTCATGCTGCCTATCTGGATAAAGAAGTGACTGTGCTCTTTGAAGAAAAGATGAAAAACCGCTGGAAAGGCCGCACGCCAAACAACAAACTGGTCTTCGTAGATGGGGATGAATCTCTGCTTGGCCAGGTCAGACAGGTGCATATCTATTGGACAGGCCCCTGGTCCATGATAGGAAAACTGGCGTAAGTCTCATGAAAAAGTTAATTCTCTTTGTTTTTTCGGTGCTGGTGATTGCAGGCATCGTGGCGGTCTATTTTTTCTTCATCTCCTCTGACCGCAGAAAAAACGGTACGACCTTCGTCATCCCCTTCATTCGCAACGCTGAAGCCCACCAGGATTGGGTGGTCGAAGCACTATCCACCTGCAACGATGCACCTTTTGTCATGCCCACGCGCGGATTGATCGGCTACCTGTGGAATGACGCTTTCAAGATCGGTCACCATCATCAGGGCATTGATATTTTTGCCGGCACAGACATTGGCATCACTCCCGTCTATGCCGCCTACGACGGTTATCTCAGCCGTCAATCTGATTGGAAATCCACCCTGGTCATTCGCATCCCCTCCGATCCGCTGCAGCCTGGCCGCCAGATTTGGACGTATTACACTCACCTGGCTGGCCCGGATGGCACCCCCCTGATCGCCGCGGATTTTCCGCCTGGCACGACTGAAGTCTTTGTCAAAGCCGGCACTTTGCTGGGCTACCAGGGTAATTATTCTGGCGATCCGCTCAACCCGGTCGGCGTACATCTACACTTTTCAATTATCAAAGATAACGGCAGCGGCCAGTATCTCAATGAACTTGAAATCGCCAACACTATTGACCCATCTCCTTATCTCGGCCTGCCGCTCAACAAGAACGATCGGCCGACATTTCCCATCAAGTGCGAAAACAGCACAAATTAACCTCATCATTCCTTACAAAAGGCTTAGGAAGTTAGGCTGAACAACCCGAGGTTGGCTATGCTATACTGAACATAGTCTGGTACTTGTATATATGAAACTTTTGAATGAGGATATTTATGGATCAGGATATCACTCTATCGCCTCTTGAAATTCTTTACTCGATTAGCCGTGAATTAGCTGCGTCGCTGGATTTACGCAAGGTACTGGCCAATATTCTCACCTTAACCACAGAAAACATGAATGTCGAACGCGCCAGCCTGGTCGTTCTTGATATGCATGGCAAACCGGTGGATGCAGCCATTATGTATAACGGCTCGCTGATCTCTCACACTGTAGATCAACTACACGACGTGGTCACCTCCGGTTTGGCAGGCTGGGTGGTCAAAAACCAGAAATCTGTGCTAATCAATAACACGCAGCAAGATGAACGCTGGCTGGTGCGCCCCAACCAGGAAATCATCGATCCGGCACGATCTGCATTGTGTGTGCCCCTGATGGCCCAGGAAGTGCTGGTAGGTGTGCTCACCATCGTCCACCGCGAGGTCAATTTCTTCACCCAGTCACAGTTTGCATTGCAGCAAGCCATAGCTGACATGGCCGGTATCGCCATCCGCAACGCCCAGCTCTACCAGGAAGTCGAACACGCTCATCTGCGATACCGCGACCTTTTTGACAAAAGCATTGACCCGATCATGGTTACCGCCATGGATGGTATGATTGTGGCCGTCAATCAAAAATCTTTTGAAGCAACCCAAAAAACGGGCAAAGAGATCATTGGTCGAAACATTACTGCGCTTCAGGAATTACCTGAAAAAGTAGTGGATAATCTTTTTGAACAAATTGAAAAGAACCAATCCCTGATTTATGAAGCCAGCCTGCTCAATACCAAAGGCGAAAAAATCCCTGTGGAAGCGCATGTTTCTATCATCAACTTGCAGGGTCAGCCTTCATTGCAGTGGATCTTCCGCGATATCAGCGAGCGCAAGAATCTTGACCTGCTGCGAGAAGATCTTTCGGCCATGATCTACCACGACCTGCGTTCTCCGCTGGCCAATATTGTCTCCAGCCTGGAGTTGATGAAAGAGCCTATCGCGGCCACAAAAGATGCCTCCATGATCCAGTTATTTGAGATCAGCGACCGAGCCACTGAACGCATGAATCGGTTGATCAGTTCTCTGCTGGATATTAACCGCCTTGAAGCAGGACAGCCCATCACCAACAAAAAAATGACAAATGTTGAAAACCTGATGGATGACGCCATTGAAACCCTGCACACCTTATCAAAAAGCAAGCAGGTGATGGTGGAAAAAATGGTCTTTAGCAAAATTGCCCCCATATTGGTGGATGAAGACATGATCCGTCGGGTGTTGATCAACCTGCTCGAAAATGCGATCAAATTCTCGTCAGAAGGCGACAAGACTGCCATTGGCGCCAAGGCCAACGGCGACACGGTCACCATCTGGGTTGAAGATCACGGCCCCGGCATCCCCTCGGAATCGCTGGAAAAAATATTTAGCAAGTTCGTGAGATTGCACGGCAACAGCATTGCCAAAGGTCTTGGATTGGGTCTCTCATTTTGCCGTACCGCAGTACTATCTCACGGTGGTAAAATTTGGGTTGAAAATGTTACCGGCGGCGGATCAAGATTTATACTGACACTTCCAACCGCAGCCATCAAATGATCTGGCCACAAGGAGCCTTCATGCAAGAAATTGCACCGCATATTTTTATCGAAACAACCTACCCCGGTGTCACTCTTGGCGCCATCAACTGGCCCCACGGCTTGATTTTGATTGATGCCCCGCTGCGACCGGATGATATCCGTTTATGGCGCAGCACCCTGGCTAACATGAACGGCGGCATTGACCGGCTTCTGGTCAACCTCGACGAGCATTTTGACCGCACCATTGGAGCACGCCAGGTTGAATGCATGGTCGCCGGTCACGAAAAAATGAACCTGTTGTTCCGCGACCGCCCCATCACATTCAAGTCGCAGACGGTTGAGTCTGGCGCCGATTGGGAACTGCAAAACGGGCTGGGCAGCATCCGCTGGGCGCCGCCCGACATTTCATTCAGCCATCAACTGCGCATCAGTTGGGATGCCGATCCCATCCTGCTCGAATACCATCCCGGCCCTTCCGCCTGCTCCACCTGGGTGGAACTGCCCAACCAGAAGATCGTGTTCGTCGGCGATACCGTGGTGCCCAACGCCCCGCCCTTTATTGGCAGCGCTGACCTCACCGCCTGGAAGATTACCCTCAATCTGCTGCTTGACCCACAATACAAGGATTACATCATTGTTTCTGGCCGCGGTGGCGTGGTAGATCACAACACGGTAAAAGAACAGCTCAAATTCCTTGAGAAGGTTGAACATCAGCTTCTCAAGCTGGCCGAAAAGAAATCCGCCCCCATTGAAGTGGAAAGAGCCGCCCACGGACTGCTCAAAAATTTCGAGGTGGATGGCGACAAGGCCGCCCATTATTTGCTGCGCCTCGCCTGGGGCATGCAGCAATACCTCAAACACCATCCAGAACTTGAACAAGCTGGATAGCTAGCCCCTGCGATGGAAACCAAATCTGAAGCTGCCAGGCTCGTATTGACCCGCCTGCTGGATGCCTACGGCGTGCCGACATGGCGTGACCCCCTGCCAGCAGTGGACGAACTGGTTTCCACCATCCTTTCTCAGAACACCAACGATATCAACCGCGATAAAGCCTTCTTTGCCCTCAAGCGCCATTTTGCTGAATGGGAAGAGGTCAGGCTTGCCCCTGAAGCGGAGATCATTGAAGCCATCCGCCCTGCCGGGTTGGCCAATCAAAAAGGTCCGCGCATTAAGGCGGTGCTTAACGAGATTTTCGCCGAGCGCGGCAATCTGGATTTGGGTTTTCTTGCAGAGCTACCGCTTGAAGACGCCCGTCAATGGCTGTTGAAATTTAAAGGCGTCGGACGCAAAACCGCCGCCATCGTGCTGCAGTTCTCGCTCAACCGCCCTGCCTTCCCCGTGGATACCCACATCTACCGCATCACAGGCCGTCTGGGTCTGCGCCCTGAAAAGCTCAACCTTGAGCAGACCCACGACCTGATGGAGAAGCTCATTGATCCCGCGGATTATTACGCCGGGCATCTCAACCTCATCCGCCTGGGACGCGAAATCTGCCATGCTGGAAAGCCCGATTGTTTACACTGCCCGGTCAGTGATTTGTGCGAATATTTTAAGCATAATTAATTTGCAAGAAACAAAATTTTTCCAAATCTTCATCTCCTCTGGCCAAAATTACAAATGGTAAGATTGCAATTAGACAATATTATCTAAGAATACCCAATAGCTTACTGCACAAAGGATTCATAAGACCCACATGGTTGAAATCACCCTCGTCAGACACGGACAAACCGATTGGAACGCCGCCCGCCGTTTTCAGGGGCAGACGGATATTTCCTTGAACCCAACGGGCATCGAACAAGCCAACAAACTGGCTGCGATTCTTGCTGAAGATCATTTCGATGCCATTTATGCCAGCGACCTCAGCCGCGCTTCGCAAACGGCTAGCATCATTGCCGATACCCTGGGCTTGCCTGTCACCAAAGATGCCCGCCTGCGAGAGATTTGCAAGGGTGTTTTCGAAGGCATGGTATATGACGAAGTAAAAGAAAAATATCCAGTTGAACTGCAGCGAGATCATGACGACCCGATAAATTCACGCACCCCGGGGGCTGAAACCGTTGCTGAAGTAGCCATGCGCATGCGGGCTGCCGCGGACGAGATCGTCGCGCGCCATCCTGGCGGACGGATTTTGCTTGTTTCGCACGGGCTGGCCATCTCGACCTTATACTGTCAGGCTAACCGGATTTCACTGTCCGAGGTCTATCACCACATCCCCGATAACACCGTCCCCTTGAAAATTGTGTGGGGAAATCACAATTAAAGTGTCAAAAACAAGGCGTTTTTATTATTTAGACCAATTTTAGAACAAGTTTGCTAAACCTATTGACTTTTTAGAATTCTTGTTCTATAATGTGACTGTTCGTTCTAATCAGAAGCTATCGTTCAGGAGGCACAGTCATGAACCTAACCAGCACCCGCTCTTTCTTTCGCAGTCCGCTGCAAACCCTTGCAAAATCCGGCGTCCGTTCAAACACCATCTACGGCATGATCATCATCCTTGCCATGTTCGCATTCGAGGCGTTCAACTACGGCACAACCAACTACGCTTTGAAGGATCTTTTAGGCGACCTGCGTTTCGCCGGCATCCCCTGGGCCACGCTGATGGCGCTGGCCTTCTGCGGTCTGGATTTTGCCGGTATCGCTCGTTTAATCACCACCAACGGTCGTGAAGAGAACCCGAGAGCATCATGGTGCCTGTTTGGCGCCTGGCTGATTGCCGGAACCTTCAACGCCATCCTCACCTGGTGGGGTGTCTCGATTGCCATTTCGTCACACACTACCGTGAGCGCTGCCCTGGCGAGCACCCAATCACTCACTACGATCGTCCCTGTGATGGTGGCCGTCATGGTGTGGATCATCCGCATTCTCATCATCGGATCACTTTCAAGTGCGCTCGAGAAAACACAGAACACCAGCCGCCGGTCTCAGCCTGCTGCCAGAACTGCCAACACCAGCACCCCGCAGCGCTTCAATCCCAACCAGGAACGCCCGGCTGCCAACCTTCACCGCATCGTCCCATCGCAGCAGCGACCGACAGGCTCCGTTGCTGCCAGCGCCCCCCGTTCGGAACCTACCTATCACAAGTTCGATTCCAGCGACCATTCATCCAGAAGTCTATAATCGTCACAAAACCGGGGATTTTCAAAAATCCCCGGTTTCTTGGGTTAAACACAGACTTCCGCAGATAAAAAATCTGCGGAAGTCTGCATTAAATTATGATAAATGGTGGGTCGTCTTAAAGAATTTTGGTTGCGGCAATCTATTTTGACCATTAATTAGATGAAGTTGCCAAGCTTGGCGACCCACCAATAAATCTATTCCTTTTCCTTCAGCACGTACCCCACACCCCTGACTGTGTAAATCAACTTGGATTCCTTGCTGGATTCCAGTTTTTGACGCAAATAGCGAATGTACACATCCAGCACATTGCTCTCACCGCCGAAATCATAACCCCACACGCGATCAAAAATGACCTCACGGGTCAACACCTTGCGCGGATTGCGGATGAAGATTTCAAGTAGATCATATTCTTTGGCAGTCAGATGAATCACACGCCCATTGCGTAAAGCCTGTCTTGTTGATGTATCCAGGGTGAGATCACCAAAAGTGTAGATCATCGACTGGTCAAGTTGGGTTCTGCGCAGCAAAGCTCTGATGCGCGCCATAAGCTCTTCGGTTTCATATGGCTTGACCATATAATCATCTGCGCCTGCATCCAAGCCCAGTACCCGGTCTTTGGTAGATTCCTTGCCGGTCAACATCAAAATGGGTTGGGTTCCGATTTGGCGAATTCGGCTACAAACTTCAAGGCCGTCCATCCCCGGTAGAATCCAATCGAGAACCACCAGGTCAGGTGAATTCTCGGTGAATTTAGCCAAACCGCTCAACCCATCCTCAGCAATATCCACCAGGTATCCCTCAGCCAATAATGCTCTTTTGACCAAGCCTGCAAATCGATCGTCGTCGTCTATCAGTAATATTTTCGAACTCATTTTCCCTCCATTACACTCTATCAATACGAATAATTATCTAATTATTGCACACTTTGTCATATTAATAAACCATCAATCCTGATAACTCTATACAAAGAATGGCGCTCAAAGCGTTATAATTCGCTCATGGACATCGCTCCCTGTAAACCCGCTGTTTGGGTGAATACTTCGCAAGGCTTGACCGAAGCATTCCAGGCCCTGGAATCTCAACCCCGTATCGCTGTTGATACTGAATCAAACAGCCTTTTTTCTTATCAAGAAAAAGTCTGCCTGATTCAAATTTCTTCCCCTGAAACGGATTTTGTGTTTGATCCTTTTGAATTTACTGACCTTTCGCTGCTAGGTCAGCTTTTTCAAAATCCAAAGCAGGAAAAAATCTTTCACGCTTCTGAATACGACCTGATCTGCCTTAAAAGAGATTACCATTTCACTTTTGTCAATATTTTTGACACCATGATTGCGGCACGTATTTTAGGCGCCCCACAAGTAGGATTGGGATCTCTTTTGCAAAAATATTTCGACATCAATCTGGAAAAAAAATATCAACGCGCCAACTGGGGATTGCGTCCGCTGCCGCCTGAAATGCTCGATTATGCCCGCCTTGACACATATTATTTATTTAAACTGCGCGACATCCTCGAAACGGAATTAACCACACACGAGCTGCTTGATCTGGCGCTTGAAGATTTCTCCAACGCCTGCAATGCTGCCGGCCATGCCAGCGGAAACGGCCACGACACGTGTTGGAAACTGGCTGGCTCAGGCCACCCCGACCCTCGCCAGGTCACCATTTTGAAAGAATTGTGCGCTTACCGTGATGAACAAGCCAAAAAAGCAGATTTACCGCACTTCAAAATTCTTTCCAATGACATGCTGGTGGAGGTCAGTCTCCATCGCCCAACAACTTTTGATGAACTTAGTCTGGTGCCTCATTTTTCTGAAAAATTGGTCAAACGCCACGGCATCGGACTTTTAAAAGCAGTCGCCAGGGGTGAAAACGCGCCGCTGGTAACGCGCACAAAAAACCATCGGCCTGACGACGCCTTTCTAGCCAGGATTGATAGCTTAAAAAACTGGCGCAAGAACACCGCCAAGAAACTGGAAGTCGAGTCTGACGTAGTTTTGCCAAGAGAAATGTTGGAACACATTGCATCAACCAACCCTGACACAAAACTGGAACTCAAAACGGCTATGGGCAACTCACCCATCCGCTACAAGAAGTTTGGGACTTTAATCATGAAAGAGTTGAAGAAAACGGAGAACCTATGAAAATATCATTTGATGGTGCAGCGCAAACCGTAACCGGTTCCAGACACTTGATCGAAGTCAACGGGTACAAGATTTTGCTGGATTGCGGCCTGTTTCAAGGCAAGCGTGCAGATAACTACGAAAAGAATCAAAAGTTTGATTTTGATCCCGCTTCGCTGGATGCGGTCATCCTCTCTCATGCGCACATAGACCACAGTGGCAACCTGCCTAACCTGGTGAAAAATGGATATAAAGGTCCCATTTATGCCACACCGCCCACTGTCACCCTGGGCGAGATCATGCTGCAAGATTCTGCTCACATTCAAGAGCAGGATATTGCGTATGTAAACAAAAAACGCGCCAAACGCGGTTTACCCGCCATGGAGCCGCTTTATACTTTAGCCGATGCACTTGAAGCCATCGAAAATTATTACCCGGTAAAATACGAAGAAGCGTTCTCGCCGGTTCCCGGTGTGACGGTGCGCTTCTTTAATGCTGGTCATATCCTTGGTTCCGCCGCCATCCGACTTGATATAGTCGAGAACGGCCAGCACAAGAGCCTGTGGTTCTCTGGTGATATTGGCCGCAAAGACCTTCCCCTGCTGCCTGAACCCGTCTTCCCCTCTGATGTGGACTATTTGATAATGGAATGTACTTACGGCGACGAAAATCACGACAGCGTGGATTCAGCCTATGAGAAATTTAAAGCCATCATCATGAAGACCATCAAGCGCGGCGGCAAGATCATCATCCCTGCCTTTGCCGTGGGCCGCACCCAGGAAATTGTTTATTTTCTGAATATGATGAAATCGGAAAACCTGATCAATGACCTGCCTGTTTTCGTAGACAGCCCGCTGGCAGTGGCCGCTTCAAAGATTTTCAAAGGTTACCCGGATTATTTTGATGAAGAGACATTTGACTTCATTCGTAACGAAAAAAGCCCAGCCCTTGATTTTGCCGGATTGCGCTATGTCAGTTCCGTTGACGAATCCAAGGCGATAAACGATAAAAAAGGACCTATGGTGATCATCTCGGCTTCAGGCATGTCTGAAGCCGGACGCATCTTGCACCACCTCAAAAACAACATTGAAGACCAAAACAATACCGTGCTGATTGTTGGCTGGCAAGCCCCCAACACCCTGGGTCGGCGCCTGGTGGATAGGGAACGCATGGTCAGAATTTTCGGCGATGAGTACGACCTGCGCGCAGAAGTGGTCACCATCAATGGTCTCTCAGCCCATGCCGGCCAGGATTACCTGCTGCAATATGCCTCTGCTGTCAAAGGCCGCGTCAAAAAGATATTCCTCGTCCACGGTGAAGCGGAAGCTGCTGCAGTTTTTATGGCTAAACTCAAAGAGGCAGGCATCGGTCCGGTCGAGTATCCGGCTTACCAACAAGAAGTGGAAATTTAAGTTTTTCGGTTATAATCTTGCCATTCGGAGAGGTGCCAGAGTGGCTGAATGGGGCGGTCTCGAAAACCGTTGTGGCCTTCCGGGTCACCGTGGGTTCAAATCCCACCCTCTCCGCCAAAAGCGTGGCTCCAAGGGCGCTAACCCTTATGACTCCGCAGCCCTCTCCGCCAGATTTCAATTATTCAACCAGCAAATGATTCATAATTGGACTTTATTCTGCTGAATAATTAATTCACATGACAAACAACACTACGCCAGGGTAACATTTGTCACTATGCCTGGAGTTAACTCAAACTCCTATAATCAATCCATTGTTCACTAAAGAATATTATGCAGACTGAATCTATTAAACTCCTTTTGGAACAAGTTAAATCCGGCGCCGTAGGCGTGGATGCCGCCATGGATAAACTGCGCCACCTGCCCTATGAAAACGTGGACAACTTCGCCATGCTCGATCATCATCGCAGCATGCGCAACGGTTTCCCTGAAGTGATTTTTGCGCAGGGTAAGCAGCCCAGCCAGGTGGTCACGATTGCCCAAAAATTGGCTGAACGCAGCGATAAGGTCTTGATCACGCGGATCGATCAAATTACTGCCGAATTGGTACTATCCGCCCTACCTGAAATGACGTATCATCCGATTCCAAGGCTGATGATTCTCGACCGCTCAAACGCAACAGTCAAGAAACCAGGCATCCTGGTGTGTTCCGCAGGCACCGCGGATATGCCCGTGGCCGAAGAAGCCGTCATAACCGCCGAATTATTGAACAACAAAGTGGATCGCATCTATGATGTTGGCGTCGCCGGCATCCACCGTCTGCTGGATAAAGTGGACCAACTCTGGGAAGCCCGCGTAATTATTGTCGCCGCTGGCATGGATGGCGCTCTGCCCAGTGTGATCGGCGGATTGGTCTCGGTGCCTGTCATCGCCGTCCCCACCAGCGTGGGATACGGCGCTAGTTTCAACGGTCTTGCCGCTCTACTCACCATGCTGAATTCCTGTTCCACCGGCGTGGGAGTGGTCAATATCGACAACGGATTTGGCGCGGGTGTGCTCGCCAGTTCAATCAATCAGCTTAAGTGAGACTGATGAACCTGTCTGAAATGGCACAAACCCTGCCGCAAGAACTGCTTGCGCGCTGGAACCTTCTATTGGATTATTTCAAAAATCAACCCTCCGCGCTGGTTGCATTTTCTGGCGGAGTGGATAGCGCCCTGCTATGTGCTGCCGCTTACGCCGCCCTCGGGGACCGCATGCTGGCTTTGACCATCCATTCGCCAGTGGAATCTGCCGAGAGCATTGAAGTTGCCATGGCGCATGCCGCTCAAATTGGCTTTCGACACCTCGTGATTGAATATAACGATCTCGAAAATCCGCGTTTCGTGGCAAACCCGCCAGAGCGCTGTTACATCTGCAAGATAGCGCGCTTTGAAAAAATGATCGAATATGGCAAGCGCGAAGGCTTTGAGACCCTGGTTGAGGGCACCAACGCCGATGACATGGATGATTACCGCCCAGGCCGCAAAGCCGTGCTCGAACTCGGCATTCAAAGCCCGCTGCTGGAGCTGGGATTCTCAAAAACCGAGATTCGGGCTTTGTTGAAAGCATTAGGGCTAACCATTTGGGACCGTCCCAGCGCGCCGTGTTTTGCCACCCGCTTTCCATACGGAGCACCGGTCACACAGGAAGGGCTGCAGCAGATCATCACAGGCGAGGCGTTCATGCGCGATCTTGGCTTTGACACCGTCCGCGTACGCCATCACGGTGAGACAGTCAAACTGGAAGTAGATGCGGCTCAATTTGAAGGATACATTACCCATCGACTTCAAATTCTGGAATTTTTTACTACTTTGGGTTTTAAGTATATTACTGCTGACCTGGCGGGCTACCGCCGGGGAAGCCTGAATGAGGTGTTGAAATGAAAATAGCCTACGCAGATTGTTTCTCGGGTGTCAGCGGCGACATGTTTTTGGCCGCCTTGCTGGATGCCGGTTTGCCGCTCGAAGTCTTGCAGCAAAACATTGATAAGCTGAACCTCCCCGAAAAAGTGGAATTGAAACTGACCGAAACGCATAAAGGGGCTTTACGGGCCGCGAGCCTTGAGGTTATCGTTCCGCACAGCCATAACCACCGTCATCTCTCGGATATTCTGAAGATGATTAACACAAGCGATCTCTCGGAGAAAGTAAAAGCCACGGCCTCAAAAATCTTCACGCTTTTGGCTGAAGCGGAATCACGCGTGCACGGTGAACCCGTTGAACACGTCCACTTTCACGAAGTCGGAGCGCTTGATTCGATCGTAGATATCGTCGGCGCGGCTATTGGTCTGGATTATTTGGGCATTGAGCAGTTATTTGCCTCACCGCTGCCATATGGTTCGGGCACCATCAACAGCGATCACGGCCTGCTGCCGCTGCCTGCCCCTGCCACCCTCGAGGTGCTGCGCCTGATCAACGCCCCCCTTAGCCCATCCTCCGCGGAGGTAGAACTCGTCACCCCCACGGGGGCCGCGATTTTGGGTTGCATGGCTGAATTCAAACGACCCAACCTGGTGATGACCCATATCGGCATTGGTGCAGGCAAACGCGACCTTGAATGGCCCAACATTTTGCGCCTGATGATCGGCATGGTTCCCGAAGCAGAGCAAACCGAAATGGTGCAGCTCGAAACCAACATCGACGACATGAATCCGCAGTTCTTCGGCTATCTGATGGATAAACTCTTTGCCTCCGGTGCACGCGATGTCTTCATGACCCCCATCCACATGAAAAAGAACCGACCGGGGATTCTGCTGGGAGTAATTGCCCTGCGCAAAGACGAAGCCACCCTCGCGGAACTGCTGCTGCGCGAAACCACCACCCTCGGCTTGCGCGTGCAGCCCATCGGCCGCTACGAAGCCAGCCGCGAATTCCAACAACTTGACACGCCATATGGCAAAGTCACCATCAAAGCAAAAATCATGGATGGCAAGGTTATTCACGCCACACCTGAATACGATGACTGCGTGCGCCTGGCCAAAGAGAATCAGGTCAGCCTGCTCGAGATTTATCAAACCGTCAATCAACACTTGAAAATAGATTAAGTACAAATAGACCATCCAGGAGGTACAAAAACATGCAATATCGACAATTTGGAAAATTAGATTGGAAAGTCTCTGCCCTTGGTTTTGGCGCTATGCGCCTGCCGATTCTGGACGGAAAAACCAGCAACATTGATCAGGCAAAAGCCACCGAAATGATCCGATATGCCATCGACAACGGCGTGAATTATTTTGATACCGCCTATGTTTATCACGACCAAAAAAGTGAGGGTGCCGTTGGACTTGCCTTGAAGGACGGCTACCGCGACCGCATCAAAATAGCCACCAAACTGCCCATATGGCTGGTAAAAACGACCGCAGATTTTGACAGGCTACTCAACGAACAGCTTGAACGCCTGCAAACGGATCATATCGATTTTTACTTGCTGCACGCCCTGAATAAAGGCTCCTGGCAAAAAATCCTGGATTTAGGATTGATTCAGGAAGCCGAAAAAGCCCTCGCTGACGGACGCATCCGCCACCTCGGATTTTCCTTCCACGACAAGCTTGACACCTTCAAGCAGATCGTGGATGGCTATGACAAATGGACCTTCTGCCAGATTCAGTACAACTTCATGGATACCGAATTCCAGGCAGGCAAGGAAGGCTTGCATTACGCAGCCACCAAGGGTCTGGCTGTGGTGATCATGGAACCCCTGCGCGGTGGTAAACTGGCCGCGGATATTCCTGCCGCCCGTCCGATATGGGAATCAGCGCCCATACAACGCAAACCCGCTGATTGGGCGTTGCAGTGGCTTTGGAATCAACCTGAAGTGGCTGTCGTGTTGAGCGGTATGAGCACCCTGGATCAATTGAAAGAAAACGTAGAATCTGCTGCCATTTCAAGTATTGGCTTACTTTCAGCCCAGGAATTGGATCTGGTTGAAAAGGTCAACAAAGAATTGACCGCCCGCAGTCCGATCCCTTGCACGTCCTGTGAATACTGCCTGCCCTGCCCACACGGCGTCAACATCCCACGCAATTTTGAATCATACAATAATGCGGCCATGTACAACGATGTAAACGACAGCCGCATGGATTACAAAATGTGGATTTCTGATCCAGAGAAGGCGTCAGAGTGCATCCAATGCGACGAATGCCTTGATAAATGCCCGCAGCAGATTGCCATCAGCACCTGGATGCCCGTGATTGACAGTGTCTTGGGTCAGGGACAGCCCTTTGTCGAAAAAGTAGCCTGATTCTTTACACGCACAATAAAACACTATTCAAAGAGTCCGAAAACCAAATCGGACTCTTTTGTATTCAAAATTGCCTTAGAAATTAAGTGGTTATATGGATAATTTTTATCATATTTCTTATATTTATCTTGTATACTGAAACTTATAAGGAGAGTTTATCTCCCGTTGGTTTGTCAGGTCAGGAGTCAAGATGAAGATAACAAATAAAGTTTTTGTGGTTACCGGCGGCGGTAATGGCATTGGCCGAGAGCTGGTACTTCAATTAGTTAATGGCGGCGCCCGTGTGGCAGCCGTGGATATCAGCGTAACAGGCATGCAAGAAACATTAAAACTGGCCGGAAGTCTGGGAGACAAGATATCCACTCACGTTGTGGATATTACCGACTCCGCTGCTGTTGAAGCGCTGCCCGAAAAAGTGATCGCCGCTCACGGCAGTATGGATGGATTAATCAACAACGCCGGCATCATCCAACCTTTTGTAAGAGTTGTGGATTTAACTTTTCCCCAGATCAATAAGGTCTTTGATGTCAATTTCACCGGATTAATGTTCATGACCAAAGCCTTTCTGCCATACCTGCTCAAACGCCCCGAAGCCCACATCATCAACCTTTCCAGCATGGGCGGCTTCCTGCCTGTGCCTGGCCAGACGATTTACGGTGCATCAAAAGCAGCCGTCAAGTTGTTTACCGAAGGCCTGCATTCAGAACTTCTCGACACCCAGGTGCATGTCACGCTGGTCTTCCCCGGCGCCATAAAAACCAACATCACCGTCAACTCAGGTATTATGACCCAGGAGCAAGTCGACAAACAAGACATGGGACAGTTCAAAATGACTGAGGCTGATAAAGCGGCTGAAATAATCATTTCTGGCATCGAAAAGAATGCTTATCATGTGTTTGTCGGCAGCGATTCAAAGATGATGAATTTTCTCGTCCGCCTGGCGCCGAAGCGGGCAGCCAAACTCATTTTCGATCAGATGAAGTCACTACTGAAGTAAACTACACGTGTGAGGGCAATTCGTGAATTGCCCTCACACTTAATAATCAATTAACCCTTGATTTCCGTCGATCCCATCAAGTAGCGATCCACCTCGCGGGCTGCGCCGCGCCCTTCGCGGATGGCCCAGACCACCAGGCTCTGACCTCTGCGCATGTCGCCAGCCGAGAACACGCCGGGGATGCTGGTGCCGTAATGTTCGCCATCCGCCAATACATTGGAGCGTGCATCACGCGCCACACCCAACTGTTCAAGCAAATGGTCTTCAGGTCCCAAGAAACCCATCGCCAATAAGACTTCCTGCACCGGCCACACCTTCTTGGTGCCCGGAATTTCTTTAGGCGTCATGCGGCCGTTGGCGTCTCTGACCCATTCCACCTGAACGGTGTGAGCTTCTTTGACATTGCCATTTTCATCACCCACAAAGCGTTTGGTGGTGATACTGAATTCTCGCGGATCGCGGCCATAAAACGAGATGGCCTCTTCCTGCCCGTAATCCACTTTCAATACTTTCGGCCACTCCGGCCACGGATTGTCCGTCTGGCGCGCATGCGGAGGTTCCGGCAAAATTTCAAATTGGGTCACGCTGCGGCAGCCGTGCCTCAGCGAGGTGCCGATGCAATCGGTACCTGTATCGCCGCCGCCGATCACCAGAACATCTTTGTTGCGCGCAGAAATGGTGACTGCATCAGCATCGCGGTTCAAGCCACCCAGCAGGTTGCGCGTATTGGCGTGCAAAAAATCCATGGCAAAGTGGATGCCATTGAGTTCGCGGCCTTCAACCTGCAGATCTCGGGGTTTGGTTGCGCCACCGCACAATACCACGGCGTCGTAATCTTTCACCAGCATGTCGGCAGGCATGTCTTTGCCCACTTCAGTTTTAGTAACAAATACAATACCTTCATCCGCTAGAAGGTTCACCCGGCGTTCGACCACGCTTTTATCCAGCTTCATGTTGGGGATGCCGTACATCAACAATCCGCCGATGCGGTCTGCCCGTTCGAAGACGGTTACGCTGTGTCCGGCGTGGTTGAGCAGATCAGCACAAGCCAGCCCAGCAGGGCCGGAGCCCACCACCGCCACCGTCTTACCCGTTCGTTTAAACGGCGGTTGGGGATGGATCCAGCCTTCTTCAAACCCTTTTTCAATGATGGCGTGTTCGATGGATTTAATGGCCACAGGTGAAGTGACCAGCCCGGCTGTGCAAGAACCTTCGCACGGCGCGGGGCAGACTCTTCCCGTGAATTCGGGGAAGTTGTTGGTTTTCATCAGCCGTTCGAGCGCCTGCTTCCACAACCCGCGGTAGACCAGTTCGTTCCACTCGGGGATCAGGTTGTGGATGGGACATCCCGACGCCATGCCGTTGATCATGCTGCCGGTGTGGCAGAAGGGGGTGCCGCAATCCATACAGCGTGCGGATTGTCGGGTGAGTGCTTCTTCGGTGAAGGGCTGATGAAATTCCTTCCAATGCAAAATGCGTTCCTGCGGCGGAAAATCCGTCTGGTTTTCGCGACTGTAATCCATGAATCCGGTTGGTTTTGCCATGTCTGCCTCTTAGTTCCCGCTCACGCGCGAGAGTTCTTTGCTGTTCAATTCAAACGCAGCTTTGACAGCTTCGTCTCCGCTCAAGCCAGCGGCTTTCACTTCTTCAAACGCTTTCAACATGCGCTGATAATCTTGCGGAATAACCTTCACAAACATGGGGATGAAATGCGTCCAGTCTTTTAAGATGCGCCCGGCCAGCGGACTGCTGGTCAGGGTTTGGTGCTTTTCGATCATAGATTTAACATCATTGATCTCAAATACATCCTGCAGCGGTTCGAGGTTGACCATTTCAAGGTTGCAGCGCGATTTGAAAGCCCCATCCCAATCGATCACGTATGCGATACCGCCAGACATACCCGCCGCGAAGTTGCGGCCGGTCTTGCCCAGAATGACCACGCTGCCGCCAGTCATATATTCACAGCCATGATCGCCAACACCCTCCACCACGGCTTTGGCGCCGCTGTTGCGCACGCAGAAACGCTCACCGGCCAGACCGCTGATGAAGATATCACCTGAAGTCGCGCCGTAAAAAGCCACGTTGCCAATAATAATATTCTCATCCGGTGCAAAAGGCGACCCCTTGGGCGGATAGACGATAATCCGGCCGCCGGAGAGCCCTTTGCCTATGTAGTCATTGGAATCCCCTTCAAGCTCCATGGTCACGCCTCGCGGAATGAAGGCGCCGAAGCTCAAACCTGCCGAGCCCAGGCAGTGGATGTGAATGGTGTCGTCAGGGAGTCCTTCAAGCCCGTAGCGGCGCGTTACCGCGCTGCCGACCTGTGAGCCGATCACACGATGCACATTGCGCACCGCGATATCCACGGATACACGTTCGCCGCGTTCGATGGCAGGCGCACACTTTTCCAGCAGTATCTTTTGATCCAGGGATTTTTGCAGGTTGTGCTGCTGCGGGGTCGTGAAGCGAATGCCCACAGAAGCATCTACTTCGGGGCGGTAAAGCAAAGCCGAAAGATCTATACCGCTGGCCTTCCAGTGGTCCACGGCTTGTTTGGCTTCAAGCTTGTCAGTGCGCCCGATCATCTCGTCAATGGTGCGAAAGCCGAGAATCGACATCCACTCACGCATTTCTTGCGCAATAAAGGTCATAAAGTTGACCACGTAAGCCGGGTCGCCCGCGTAATTCTTGCGCAGTTCGGGGTTCTGGGTGGCGATGCCTGTCGGGCAGGTATCTTGATGGCAAACGCGCATCATTACGCATCCCAGCGTCACCAACGGAGCGGTGGCAAAGCCAAATTCTTCGGCCCCAAGCAGGGCGGCCACAATCACATCGCGGCCGGTTTTGAGCTGACCATCCGTTTCGACAGAAATGCGGCTGCGCAGATTGTTGAGCACCAGCGTTTGGTGGGTCTCCGCCAAACCGAGTTCCCAGGGCAGGCCGGCATGTTTGATGCTGGTCTGCGGCGAGGCGCCTGTGCCGCCATCGTGTCCGCTGATCAAGACCACATCCGCGCGCGCTTTGGCAACACCCGCTGCCACCGTGCCTACACCCACTTCAGACACCAGTTTGACGTTGATGCGCGCCTCGGGGTTGACGTTCTTCAGGTCGTTGATCAACTGTGCCAAATCTTCAATTGAGTAAATATCATGATGCGGCGGAGGCGAGATCAAACCCACCCCCGGCGTGGAATGTCTGGTCTTTGCAATTTCAGGATAAACTTTGCGCCCGGGGAGCTGCCCGCCTTCGCCGGGTTTTGCGCCTTGCGCCATCTTGATCTGCAGTTCGCGCGCGTTCACCAGGTAATAGCTGGTGACGCCAAAACGTGCCGAGGCTACCTGTTTGATGGCGCTGTTGCGAGAATCGCCATTGGCGTCTATCTCATAGCGGGCCGGGTCTTCACCGCCCTCGCCGGTGTTGCTCTTGCCGCCAATGCGGTTCATGGCGATGGCCAGCGCTTCGTGAGCTTCTTTGCTGATCGAACCGTAAGACATGGCGCCGGTCTTGAAGCGTTTGACAATGGCTTCTACTGGTTCCACTTCATCCAATGGGATGGGCGTCTCGGCCAACTTGAAATCGAGCAGACCACGCAGGGTGGTGAGTTGAGTAGATTGATCATTGACCAATGCCGAATATTTCTTGAATAAGGCATAATCATTATTGCGAGTGGCCTGTTGTAAATAATAAATGGATTCCGGGTTGAAAAGATGGTGTTCACCGTCTTCTCGCCATTGATACTTGCCGCCTGCATCCAGGGGTTCCAATTCACCGGGCCGCTTGGGGAATGCCTGCTCATGTCGCATGACCGCTTCACGGGCGATCACGTCAATGCCTGCGCCGCCAATGCGTGAGGGTGTACCGTTGAAGTAACGCTCTACGAATTCATGGTTCAGGCCGACAGCTTCATAAATTTGCGCACCGCAGTAGCTCTGAATGGTCGAAATACCCATCTTGGAGCACACCTTAATAATGCCCTTGACCACGGCTTTGCGGTACTTCTGCGAAGCCGTGCGGTAATCAATGTCCGTCAAAAATCCCTGGTCGATCATTTCGCGGATGGTGTCAAAAGCCAGGTAGGGATTGATGGCCACCGCACCGTAACCCACCAGTGTGGCAAAATGATGCACTTCACGTGGCTCGGCAGACTCCACCACCAGGCCAATATGGGTGCGGGTTCCCTTGCCAATAAGATGATGGTGCAGCCCTGCCACCGCCAGCAGCACGGGGATGGCCGCATGTTCGGCATCCACACCGCGGTCAGACAGAATCAGAATGTTGGCTTCGTCATTGGCGATGATCTCATCCGCGCGGGCAAACAACCTTTCCAAACCCGCTTCAAGCCCTGGCCCGCCCTCTGCCGGGTTGAACAAAATCGGAATGGTCATGGTATGGAAGTGCAGGCGATTGAGGTGGCGCAGTTTCTCAAGCTTTTCATTCGTCAGAATTGGGTTTTTGAGTTTGATCTGTCGGCAGTTTTCAGGCCGCGGTTCCAGCAGGTTCTGCTCCGAGCCGATCATGATCTCGGTGGCAGTCACAATCTCTTCGCGGTTGGCATCAATCGGCGGATTGGTCACCTGGGCAAACAACTGTTTGAAATAATCAAACAACAGCACCGCTTTGTCAGAGAGCACTGCCAGAGGCGTGTCATTGCCCATCGAGCCGATGGGTTCCACGCCATTCTTGGCCATTGGAGCGATGATGACGCGTAAATCTTCATATGTGTAACCAAAGGCGCGCTGGCGTTTGAGCACGTCCTGGCTGCGTTCGTAACCTTCCTTTTTGCGTTCCACTTCGAGGTTAACAGGGTCAGGCAGGTCTTCAAGGTTGATCAAAAATTCATTCAGCCATTTTCGGTAGGGTCTGGCGATTGAAATATTGTGTTTGATCTCTTCATCACTGACAATGCGTCCTTCTTCAGTGTCGACCCACAGCATACGTCCGGGTTCGAGACGGCCTTTTTTGATCACATTTTCAGCAGGCACATCCAGCACACCCACTTCAGAAGCGAGGATCACGCGGTCATCGCTGGTGACGTAATAACGTGAAGGCCTCAATCCGTTGCGATCAAGACAGGCGCCAATACCAATGCCGTCGGTGAAGACCATCGAGGCGGGTCCGTCCCAGGGTTCCATCAGCGAACTGTGATATTCGTAGAATGCTTTTTTCTCTTCGCTCATGCTCTCGTGTTTTGACCACGGCTCAGGGATCATCATCATCATGGCTTCAGGCAGGGTTCTGCCCGCCAGCACCAGAAGTTCAAGTACGTTGTCGAAAATGCCAGAGTCCGACCCATCAGGGTTGATCACGGGCAGCAGCTTTTGCAGGTCATTGCCAAAGCGGTCAGAATGGAATTTGGTCTGCTGGGAATTAAGCCAGTTGACATTACCGCGCAGCGTATTAATCTCGCCGTTGTGAGCCAGCATGCGGTTGGGATGCGCCCGATCCCATGAGGGGAAGGTGTTGGTTGAAAAACGAGAATGCACCATCACCATGGCGGTTTCAATGTCAGGGTCTGAAAGATCAGGGAAGTACGCCTCAACTTGTTTGGAGGTTAACATCCCTTTATAGACCAGGGTTTTGTAAGACATGCTGCAAACATAAAACTGGTCGCCGCCCGCCATCTCAGAGTAGCGGATGGAGTGTTCGGCGCGTTTGCGGATGACATAAAGTTTACGTTCAAAAGTCATGCGGTCTTTGATGCTTTTATTGCGCTCTACAAAGAGCTGTCGGGTCACCGGCTGGGCGGCTCTGGCAGTGGGGCCAAGTGTGCGGTCATCCGTGGGGACAGTGCGCCAACCCAAAACGTGCTGCCCCTCTTCTTCACAGATCGCTTCAACGATACCTTCAAACTGATGACGCAGCGCTTCATCCTGCGGAAGATACAACATGCCTACACCAAAATAGCGTTCACCTGGAAGGCTGAATCCCAACCTTGCGCTTTCACGTTGGAAGAATTTGTGCGGCACCTGAATCAAAATGCCAGCGCCGTCACCTGTATCCGTTTCGGAGCCGGTAGCACCGCGATGGGCTAAATTATCGAGAATGGTCAGACCCTGACCAATGATTTCATGTGAGACATTCCCCTTAATATTCACCACAAACCCTGTTCCGCAGGCGTCATGTTCAAACCGGGGATCGTAAAGCCCTTGTTTCTTGGGAGCAGTCAATTGAGGAAATTCGCGTTCATTCATCATGGTGAGTCCTTAATGATGCATTTTTGATATGACAAAAAAGACCTGCTGGCAGGCGTCAATGTTTAGAACGTTTTGGCTCTAAATTGGGCTGGATTTGCGGTGCAAGCCGAACAGTGCAATAATTCTCAGTGAAAAATGGTGCTTTCACCGTTCGTTAATAATATAATGGATTGTTTATACCACTTTTTCAAGATGAAATTTTCATTTTTTATGGAATTTTGATATATTGGTTACGTAGCTAATGTCCCCTTCAGGTACCATGATTATGGTATTTGCATGGCAATATCATTCTTCATTTTCATTATTAAGCAACTTTTACTGCCAATTCTTACGAAATGATACAAGAAACAGCCACTCTCGTTCACGTTATGGCGGTCTGAAAATTATGATGCTTATCAATCCAAATAAACGACTGGTCGTAAATCATTTATCCAAATCTTTTGGTGTCGTTGACTCACTGACAGATATTAATTTCGAACTTGAGGCCGGAGAAATACTCGGCATCGTCGGTCAGCGCGGTGCTGGCAAGTCTACCTTGGTAAATATTTTGTCTGGTCTATATCAACCCACTCGCGGAAAATTCATACTGGATGGCAAACAGATTCAGTTGACTGCTGCATCACAATCTTTGCATGAAGGCATCGAAATCATCACCCAAACGCCCTTTCTGGCGAACAATTTGTCCGTATTGGAAAACATTTTTTTAGGAAGAGAAATATTTTCATTTAACAAAATCAAATTGGTACCTAACGTTGGTGACATGGTTGACAGAGCAAGAGAGCTCTTCGCCGAATTTGATGTTTCGCCGGATATTATCAGTGATTATCCGGGCAACCTCTCAAATGAATTAAGACAGATTGTGGTGTTGGTGCGCTCTTTTTGTTTTCCGGCAAAGTTGCTTCTCATTGATGATATTCTAGGATCATTGATCTATGAACGCCAGGAATTGTTGCTGGAATACTTGAAAAAATGCAAAAATAAAGACATGTCCATCATTATTATTAGTGATGATTTAAAACATTTATTTACGATTTCAGATCGCATTCTCGTTTTATATCAAGGTAAACAACTGGCAACCCGAACGACATCAGAAACGACTCCGCGCGAGATCGTTGAGCTAATTGTTGGAACAAATCTAAAGGCTCAAGTCACGCCTGTTATTTGGGCTTTCGAAAATTACCATGCAGCCCAGAAACAAACTGAAGAATTGAAACAGACTCAAAAAGTGCTGCGTCAAAGTCTGCGCGAACAGGATTCACTAAATCGGCAGTTATTTGAACGATTACGAAATCAAGTGGATGCTTTGGATCAGTTGAACCTGGCGCTTCAAGATGCCAACCGCCGCTTGGTCACCGAGCGTGAAGCTGAACGAAAATCGCTCGCCCGAGAGCTGCATGACCAGGTTATCCAGGATCTGTTAAGTTACACCTATCAATTGGAAGAGATTGAAACCCGCGGATTCAGCGATACAAATGAGAACGAAATGCAAGAAATCCGTGATGGATTGCGCAATGTGGTCAGCACTCTCAGGCAAACATGCAGCGACCTGAGACCACCCACCCTCGACAGCCACGGACTTTCAGCAGCTATCCCGTCACTCGTTCACCAGTGGTCAAAAATTTCGGGATTAAAGTTTTCGCTAGATATAGACCCAGAGCTGGGCCGCTTGCCAGAAACGATTGAACTCTCGGTTTTCCGTATTATTCAAGAAGGCTTGAGCAATGTAAGAAAACACGCCCAAGCTACATCCGTAAATCTCACACTAAGACGGCGGTCTAATGCAAGCTTGTTGGTCACTCTGACAGATGACGGCAAGGGTATGATCGCCCCGGTAAATCTGGCTGTCTTGCAGGAAGAAAAGCATTTTGGATTGGTTGATATCAGTGAGAGAGTTTCACTACTGGGTGGAGCGCTTCAGGTCACATCCAAACCAAGAGGCGGAACCGAGATTAAGATCGAGATTCCCAGTCCGTACCCAACTTTATAAGACTACCTGGGTATGGAGTCGTCAATCACCTGCCGGATTGTAGAGGAATCAATATCTTTTTTATCAAGAAACGCTGCTGCTCCAGCAGCAATACCTAAACGATGAAGCTCACGATCAGGATAAGCGCTGATCAACACCACCCGCGTTTCAGGTGATATGGATTTTATTTTACTGGTGCACTTGATTCCGTCTTCATCACTCATTACAACATCCACAAAAGCCAGTTTTGGATGAAATTGAGTCACGATATTATAGGCATCTTGTGAATCTTCCGCTTCACGAACAACTACTGAAGGGTAAGAGCGGTTGATCAATCTCCCCAGTTGCGTCCGAAAACGGCTGTTATCATCCACCAACAGCACCGAAACCATGCCCTCATTGATAGATCTAAACCCGGGGCTCGAACTCTCTTTTTTGGGAGGCGCCACTAACTCAGGATGTAGAGAAGCATATTTGTTAGCTTCTAACCGGCTTTCAACCCCAATGAGACGATATAACGTGGTCAAATGATTTTCAACAGTCTTGACACTGATGCCCATCATCAAAGCGATTTTATTATTATTGAATCCCTGGCTGAGCAGGTATAACAGCTCACCCTGGCGTTTGGTTAAACTTTGCGCGGTCGAAGAGATGTTGATTTGACGATGAACCAAAAGATTAACTAATGGATCAGATAACCACCGTCCCCCGGCCAGTATGCGATTGACTGCCAAATGTAGATCTGAAAGTGGTTGGTCTTTAAGGTGATATCCCCTGGCTCCGGCAGAAAGTAAACCTGTAATATAAGCTTCATCATCATAAGCACTCACTACCAGAATTTTAAGATCAGGCAACCACTGTAAAATCTGTTTTACTGCAGAAACCGGCTCAAAATCAGGCATGTTAACATCCATGACCAATAAGTCAGGTCTCAATTTATTAATGGCATTAAATAATTCAGGACCGTTGCTCACTTCACCCACAACTTCAAGTTCAGGGATGCTAGAAAGCGCATCTCTTAGTCCCGCACGAACCAGTTCGTGGTCGTCTGCAATAAGGGTTTTTATAGGATCAGTCACTTTTTATCTATTGGGGAAACCCCCTAAGCAAAACAAGGGGTATTCCCTAGTAATCCCGGGAAATCAGGAGTTGAAAACTGAGGTGCCCATTCAGTACTATTATAGTGCATTAAGAATCTATTAAAAGGAGGGTAACAAACTGTCGTAACAAACTATTGTTCAGTTCGACTCAGAATTACCAAACCAAGAGGAGAGAAAAAGAAATGTTTAAGAAGAAATCACTATTTTCAATCATTGCTATTTTGTTTGTTCTAGCAACCGTTTTGGTTGCCTGCGGACAAAAACCAGCCGATTCAACTGACGCTGGTAAGATGTCAGTCGGTGTCGTTTTGCCGACCAAAGACGAACCCCGCTGGATTCAGGATGAAACTCGCTTCAAAGAAGCCTTCACCGCAGCTGGCGTTGATGTCGAGATTCTCTTCAGCCAGGGCGATTCAGCTAAAGAAAAAGCCAACGTTGAAGATCTGATCACCAAGGGTGTCAAAGTATTGATCATCTGCCCGCAAGACGGTGCAGCCGCTGCCGCAGCCGCTGAAGCCGCCAAAGAAGCAGGCATCAAGGTGATCTCTTATGACCGCCTCATCCTCAAC
>Ga0180732_1000065_pt1 | contig 114121 bp, 92 predicted proteins | sample KR11_01MetaG_FD_148674 | JGI IMG/M metagenome (GOLD analysis project Ga0180732, IMG submission 148674) | Groundwater microbial communities from the Olkiluoto Island deep subsurface site, Finland - KR11_0.1 MetaG | ecosystem: Environmental > Aquatic > Deep subsurface > Groundwater | place... | reverse complement strand
GGGCGAAAGTGTGAAATCTTGTCCGAGAGCCGGATGCGGGAGATCCGCCTGTCCGGTTCGATGAGGGGGATGTGGAAACGGGGCGATTGTTGATTACATTACTACCGCGCCACATCTCTACTCTACCCTGCCGCGTTCTATAAGCCACGTTCAGTGGCCGTCGCTGGTTACCCTTAGCATTAGCGGCTTCGCACCACCTTGACAAAACGTACGTATTGCCGTACGGTATACACCAATCAAGGAGAACATCATGCATACACTCACGGCAAGCCAAGCACGCTCAAACCTCTACCGCATCATTGACGAAGCGGCCACAAACCATGAACCGGTAGTCATCACCGGCAAACGAAATAATGCCGTGCTCATCTCGGCTGAAGATTGGGCGTCAATTCAAGAAACCATGTACTTGCTGTCCGTTCCGGGTATGCGCGAGTCCATTATGGAAGGGTTGCAGACTCCAGTTGACGAATGTGCCAAGGAACTGGACTGGTGACTTGGGAATTGGTGTATACAAAACACGCCCAGAAAGATGCTCAGAAATTATCTTCAGCAGGTCTGAAAGAAAAGACACAGGCACTTTTGATGGTTCTGCGTGAAAATCCATTTCAAAATCCACCACCTTATGAAAAATTGGTTGGTGATTTGTCCGGCGCTTATTCACGGCGGATCAACATTCAGCACAGGTTGGTTTATCAGGTTTTAGAAGATCATAATGTTGTTAAAGTGCTGAGAATGTGGTCCCATTACGAATAGCACCGCTAACCGTTTGACATGGCCATGACAAAAAAAAGACCCCCGGCCTGCATGTGCAGGAAAACGAACCCAGAACCCTTTCTCCTCAAGAGTCCTTGAAGCCATGAGTGCCACCACCATCCTTTATGTCATTATCGCCATCGTTATGGCGGATTATCTCCTGGAAAGGGGGCTCAGCTTTCTCAACTGCCGGAGTATCAGCACGCACCTGCCTGAAGAGGTGAAGGGGATTTACAGTGAGGAGAAGTATCAACAGTCCCATGAGTACAAGAGGGCAAACTGCCGGTTTGAGCTGGTCACCGCCAGCCTGAAGCTTGTGCTCCTCTTAGGCCTGCTCATGGGTGGCGGCTTTGCCTTTATCGACAAGCTTGCCCGGGGCATGGTGCAGGCGGAATTGCTGGTCTCCCTGCTCTTCTTTGCCTTCAACAAGACCACCCTTGCCACCTTTATCACCGACAAGATCAAGGGCTGGCTCCTCATTGTCCTCCTGGGCGGCCCCCTGCTGGCGACGGTGATCTGGTTTTACCAGGTCACCCAGGACAATTTCTGGATCTCGGCCTGGCTGTTGATGAGTGGTTTCATGATCTTTATGACCATGTTCTACTCCACCCTGATCGTCCCCCTCTTTAATAAGCAGACCCTTTTGGAGCAGGGTGAGCTGCGGGATGCAATCGAGGCCTTCAGCACCAAAAGAGAAGAAATGGGTCAGGCTTCCAAGTTGTCAAGTTGAAGTGAGAAGAAAAGTGAGATTTATGCAAACGGCCAATTTCCCGATATAACATCTTGGAAGCTTGCAGCCATGTTTCTTTTTAAGCAGGTGACCCCATGTTCCAGCGGCTATTCTGACGTATTTACGATACATAGTAAAATGAGAATGTTATTCTACTCTCATTTGTCAGATGGGAGTGGAATAACATATAAATATTAAACGCTTGACAATAGGAACTAATTTCTTCACGATAGGATATAAACAGTCGAGAAATTTTCCTGTCCTCGAATGCCGAACATGTGAACTTTGAAGGCCCAAATAACTCATTCACAACAAAAAGAAAAAAAGGAGAAAACCATGAAAAAGAAAACCGTAGTGGTAGCGGCTATTATGCTCTTTCTGTGCGCTGGGACAGCAAGTCAGGCGGCAGCAGACCTTCGTGAACAGGCAGTGGCCAACTTCAAACCTATCCCTACCAGTCCGCCGGAACTAAAGGGAAATCCCGCCACCCCGGACAAGCTGGAACTCGGCAAGGTGCTCTATTTTGATCCCCGACTGTCAAAAAGCGCGCTGATCAGTTGTCACACCTGTCATAATGTGGGTTTGGGAGGAGGTGATTTCCAGGAGACCTCCACCGGTCACAATTGGCAGAAAGGCCCACGCAATGCACCGACTGTTCTCAATTCCGTCTTCAATATCGCCCAGTTCTGGGATGGCCGCGCCAAAGACCTGGCAGAACAAGCCAAAGGTCCCATTCAAGCAGGCGTCGAAATGGCCAACACCCCGGATGGGGTTCTTAAGACGCTGAACAGCATGCCCGAATATATAACGCTTTTCCAGAAGGCCTTCCCCGGCGAGAAAAATCCGGTTTCCTTCGACAACATGGCGAAGGCCATCGAGGTGTTTGAGGCAACATTACTCACACCTAATTCACCGTTCGATCGCTTTCTCAGGGGAGATAAAGATGCACTCTCCCCTGAAGCCACCCTGGGGCTACAGGCCTTCATGGAGAAGGGCTGCGTGGATTGCCATAGTGGTGTCAACATCGGTGGCACTGATTATTTTAACTTCGGCGTCCAGGCGGTACCACCTGCGGCAGTCATGGCCGGAGACAAAGGGCGTTTCGCGGTAACCAAGACCAAAAGCGACGAATATGTGTTCAAGTCCCCCTCCTTGCGTAATATCGAAATCACCGGGCCTTATTTCCATTCCGGCAAAATATGGGGTCTTAAGGAAGCGGTGGCCATCATGGGCTCATCCCAGTTGGGTGTGACCCTCACCGACAAGGATATTGACCCAATTGTTGCCTTTCTCAAAGCTACCACTGGAGAACAACCCAAAATCGTTCACCCAACTCTCCCCAAACCCACGGATAGCACTCCACGCCCTGCATTGAACTGAGCAAGAACGTAGACATTACCTAGCCCAGCGGCACGAAATCGAAATCCCCATCTTCCGGTTTCGTGCCGCCATAAAAAAAGAAAAAAAGGGTATCAGGTTTTTGCTTGGCATGGCCATGACAAATTGTCACGATAACCCACCCCCCCCCTTTCCCATAAAGAGTCCTTGAAGCCATGAGTGCCACTACCATCCTTTATATCATTATCTCCATCGTTATGGCGGATTATCTCCTGGAAAGGGGGCTCAGTTTCCTCAACTGCCGGAGTATTTCCACGCAGCTGCCTGATGAGGTTAAGGGGATTTACAGCGAGGAGAAGTATCAACAGTCCCAGGAGTACAAGAGGGCCAACTGCCGGTTTGAGCTGGTTACCGCCAGCCTGAAGCTTGTGCTCCTCCTGGCCCTGCTTATGGGTGGCGGCTTTGCCTTTATCGACGAGCTTGCCCGGGGCATGGTGCAGGCGGAGTTGCTGGTCTCCCTGCTCTTCTTTGCCCTGCTTCTCTTTGCCTCGGAAATTCTCTTTCTGCCCTTTGCCATCTATCACACCTTTGTCCTTGAGGAGCGCTTTGCCTTTAACAAGACCACCGTGGCCACCTTTATCACCGACAAGATCAAGGGCTGGCTGCTCATCGTCCTCTTGGGTGGCCCCCTGCTGGCGGCGGTTATCTGGTTTTACCAGCTCACCCAGGACAATTTCTGGATCTATACCTGGCTGTTGATGAGTGGCTTCATGATTGTTATGACCATGTTCTACTCCACCCTGATCGTGCCCCTCTTTAATAAGCAGACCCCTTTGGAGCAGGGTGAGCTGCGGGATGCAATCGAGGCCTTCAGTACCAAGGCCGGTTTTCAGCTTGATAATGTCTTTGTCATTGACGGCTCCCGCCGCTCCACCAAGGCCAATGCCTATTTTTCGGGCTTAGGTGCCAAAAAGCGTATCGTCCTCTATGACACCCTGATTAACGACCTGGAGGTGAAGGAGCTGGTGGCGGTGCTGGCCCATGAGATCGGCCATTATAAGAAAAAGCACACCATCAAGGGGATTATCCTCGCCCTCTGTCAGACCGGCATTATGCTCTTTGTTCTGTCATTGTTTATTGCCAACCCGGTGCTCTCGGCGGCCCTGGGTGCCGATATCCATAGCTTTCATCTGGCTCTGATCAGCTTTGCTCTTCTCTACTCGCCGCTTTCCACGGTAATGGGGTTGGCCATGAACAGTTTCTCCCGCAAGAATGAGTATGAGGCGGACCGTTTTGCCGCCCACCATTTTGACGCTACGGCCCTGGGATCTGCCTTGAAAAAGCTTTCCGTCAACAACCTCAGTAACCTTACCCCGCACCCGGCCTATGTCTTTTTCCACTACTCTCATCCCCCCCTCCTGCAGAGACTGCGTGCCATGAGTACAACCTGAGCAGTCAGCTCTGTCCGGGAAACTGGGGCCGAAAAGCAAGAAAAGTGAGAGCAACCTTTTGTGAAGGATTGATGGACGGACCATGGAACTATTCGAAATAACAGCCATCCACAGCGCCTCCCGTGGATCCATGGGCTCAGTGGTGGGATTCGGATGAAGATTCGGTTTGTTTTTCTTTTAATTTCCTATATTCTGTCATAAAATATCTTCATATGTGGGAACCAGCCTGAGAAAAATGCAAAAGGTGGACAGGGAATTGGTTTATTTTCTATATTTCAAGATTGATATAAAAAATAAACGGAAAATGTGTCCATCCACCGGTTCGATATTATCAACACAATTCTAGGGTATTTTGAAAAATGGTCTTTTTGCCCAAGCTCTGCGTTGTTCTGAAAATTTTATCATCGGAATATCAATTATATACCTGCGGTAAAATTTTCTTCACGCCTTGATCTTGAATACAAATTCTGATTTTTAAAGGTACCCTCTAGTTATTATTGCTGGGCGTCAAGAAAGGAAGACGTTTGCCTTTGACCGCAATAGATGTTCTGAATAAACAACATATTGTGGAGAATCCTCCATCCGAAAAGAATTCCTGTCTGGCCATCTGACCAGCGGAAAAGAGTTTCAAAACGGACCGTCATACCAAACTGCCAAGGAGTGAACGAATGGGTGATCGATTGAGGTTTTTTCTAAATCGTCTCAACGAGCGGTTATGGGTGAGGCCACTCCTGATGTGCCTGCTGTCAACGGCCGCAGTGTTCCTGGCGAAGACGGTGGGCAATCTTGGGCTCGGCCTGCTTGTTCCGGAGATTACTCAAGACTCAATCGAAGCTTTGCTTACCATTATTTCCGGAAGCATGTTGGTGATTGCGACCTTCGCTGTCGCATCGATGGTCGCCGCCTATGCTTCGGCCAGCAACACCGCAACGCCGCGCTCTTTTTCCCTGGTCATCGCCGACGACGTATCCCAGAACGCTCTTTCGACCTTTGTTGGTGCCTTTATCTTCAGCATCGTCGCGCTTGTAGCCTTAAAGAATGGCTATTACGATAAAGCAGGTCGCTTTGTGTTGTTTGCTCTAACCTTAATCATCCTTGCCATTGTTATTGTTACCTTCGTGAGTTGGGTCGATCGTATTGCTCGCCTTGGGCGCCTCGGGGGCACCATTGATAAAGTTGAGGCAGCCGTTACTGCTGCTTTACAGCGAAGGCGACGCGCGCCCACCCTTCTCGGCGTTCCGGTAGGGCAGCGGCAGAATGGAGGTAAGGCCGTTTACGGGGGGACGATCGGATATGTTCAACACATAAATGTCTCCTCGCTGCAGGCGTATGCGGAACGATCGCAGCTGCGAATCACGCTGTCAGCCTTGCCGGGTACTTTTTCTGCTCCGGGCCGGGCTCTTGCCTTTGTGACCGCAGACTCAGGCGTCTTTTCTGATATCGACACAAGTCAGATAGCAAAGGCGTTTCTGATCGGTGATGACAGACAATTTGACGAGGATCCACGCTTTGGTCTTATCGTTCTTTCTCAAATCGCCAGTCGAGCGTTGTCACCTGCCGTCAATGATCCCGGTACCGCCATCGACATTATCGGCACCTTCGTGCGACTTTTTGCGCTCTGGATTGAGCCAGTCGAAGAAGGTGATTTACGAATTTCCGAATATGATCGCGTGGAGGTGCCTGAAATATCTGCGCAGGACATGTTTGATGATGCCTTCACCGCGATTGCTCGTGACGGTGCTGGTTTTATTGAAGTTAGCGGGCGGCTGCAAAAGGCGCTTGAGGCGCTGGCATCAATCGGAGATGCCGAGATGCGGAACGCTGCCATGCACCATGGCCGCCTGGCACTTGCCAGGGCAGAAAATGCAATGGCCCTTCCGGAAGACCTGGAGCGTGTTCGAAAGCTGGCAAAGTTTGCCGCTTCCGGTTAAAATGATGCTGCGGCCCTGGGATCGGTCTTGAAAAAGCTTTCCGTGGGCAACCTTAGCAATCTTACCCCGCACCGGGCCTATGTCTTTTTCCACTACTCCCATCCCCCCCTCCTGCAAAGGCTGTGAGCTATGAGCACGAGCTGAATAGCTTGTTCTGTCCGTGAAACTGAGGGCCACTTCTCTTTTAGGCATTAAGAACCTGGAAAATGGAGGACAGTAGAATGTCGGTGGACAGACACTAGATAAACCGAGATCGGTCCCTTATTGCACACTATATTTTTTAAGATCAATACAAGAATAAACAGAAATTCCGTCCACCCATAGGGGGTGATTTGACGGACAAAATTCTAATTATCAGTCTGTGAGAAAACTGGAGTCATAATGGTAACCCCACGACAAGTCGCAAGAATTGAATCTGAAGACCCAACGCTTCGATTGGCAGTTTTAATTGACGCCGACAATGCTCAAGCTGCTGTTATTGAAGGTCTTCTTGCAGAGATAGCACGATTTGGTGAAGCCACTGTGAGGCGCATATATGGCGATTTCACGGCTCCGACGAGTGCCTCATGGAAGAAGGTGTTGCAGCAATACGCTATCAAGCCGATTCATCAGTTTACGTACACAACCGGAAAGAACGCCACAGACAGCACGATGATTATCGATGCGATGGACTTGCTTTACACGCGAAAATTTGATGGTTTCTGCCTGATCACAAGCGACAGTGACTTCACTGGTCTTGCGATGCGATTGCGTGAAGAGGGGCTCATGGTTCTTGGATTTGGTGAAAAGAAAACACCTATGGCCTTCCGCAATGCCTGCCACAAGTTTGTGTTTACTGAAGTCCTTCGTCCAAGCACCGAAGCCGAGCCTGTTGATCTGCGGCCAAAAGTTGAAAGTGAGCAAAAAACAACGCGATCTCAGACACCTGCCGAAACAACAGAGCCAAAGCTTAAATTCCCTAAAAAGTTTGTTCTCTCTGCTCTTGAGCAGTCAACTGACGATGCTGGATGGGCACAGCTTGGCACCTTCGGGAGCTACCTTACCAAGCTGCAACCCGACTTTGACTCCAGGCTATACGGTTACAAGAAGCTCTCTGATCTCGTTAAAGCAAGGACAGATCTCTTCGTGACAGAAGAGCGGCAAGCATCAGGCGCAAATCAGAAGGTTTTATACCTTCGTGCGAAATAGTTTTCTAACCCGGCAGTCAACACGGATGCTGCATAATAGAGCTGTGCCATGCCGGTTTATTATTAAATTCTTATTTTAATTCTTTTACAGGAGGAAAAATCATGAATATCGCCTTGGTTGCATGTAGTGATAATCCGGAAATTTTATGGAATGTATTTCGCTTGGGAAATCTCATGCTTGAAAAAATGGACGATGTAACAATTTTTCTTAACGGGCCATCAGTTTCTTACAGCCAAATCGCTACTAAAGAATTTCCTCTTTTGGATCTTGCAAAACTATTTACTCTGTCTGAAGGTGTTTTGCTTGCCTGAGGCAAGTGCCTTGACCTCCATGGAGTGGAGGACGGATATCACAGTCGCGGTAAACAAAATGATTTGTATGAATTAATTGTCAAGAGTGATCGGGTTCTCTCTTTTTAATACTTTCAAGTATCCGCAGTTGGGTATTATTTCATTGATTTTATAGGACCATGATCCTGAGAAAGTGAGAGCAACCTTTAGTGAAGGATTGATAGACGGACCATGAAACTATTCGAAATAACAGCCATCTTGATGGTGCTGACAGCGCTGTTCAGCTTCATCAATTACCGCATGCTCCGTATGCCGACCACCATTGGGGTGATGTTTATCTCCCTGGTGTTCTCCCTGGGAATCGTTTCACTGGGCTGGCTGGGTATAGATATCGGACAGGCGGGAGTTGCGCAGATGTTGGAAACGATCGATTTTAATCAGGCCTTGTTGCATGGCATGTTGTCGTTTCTGCTTTTTGCCGGGGCCATGCATATTAACCTAAATGACCTGAAAAGCCAGAAATGGGCTATTACGATTCTGGCAACGGCAGGTGTTGTTGTATCAACATTTATTGTGGGGAGCCTGACTTGGCTTGTGCTGGATTTTCTGGGGTTTCCGACATCGTTCCTCTACTGCCTGCTTTTTGGTGCTCTCATCTCGCCCACTGATCCGGTGGCTGTTATTGGTATTCTCAAGACGGTGGGTATTCCCAAAGGCCTTGAAACCAAGATAGCCGGCGAATCGCTTTTTAATGATGGTATTGGCGTGGTGGTGTTTCTGATCCTGCTTGAGCTTGCACTGGGCGGTGGCGATATTACCGTGGGCGGGGTAGCGCTGCTCTTTGTTGAGGAAGCGGTGGGCGGGGCCTTGCTGGGATTGGCTATCGGTATGCTGGCCTACCAGATGCTTAAACGGGTCAACAACTACCAGGTGGAAGTAATCATCACCTTGGCGCTGGTCATGGGAGGCTATGCCCTGGCAGACAGAATCCATACATCCGGTCCCATTGCCATGGTAGTAGCAGGTTTGCTGATCGGCAACCACGGTCGCGCTTTCGCCATGTCGGAAGTTACCCGCAGGCGTCTGGATGATTTCTGGGAACTGATGGATGAGATCCTGAATGCCCTGCTCTTTATGCTGATCGGCCTGGAAATGCTGGTTATGCCCTTTACACCAGCCCTGCTGATCGCAGGGCTGGCAGCGATCATGATCACCCTGTTTGCCCGGTGGGCGAGTGTTGGGGGAGCAGTATTTCTCATGCGAACATTCAGGCCATTCAGTCCAGGGGCGATCAAAATCCTCACCTGGGGTGGATTGCGTGGCGGAATATCGGTGGCACTGGCCCTGTCTATCCCGGCTGTGCCCGAGAGAAGCACAATCGTAACCATCACCTATATTATTGTTGTTTTCTCTATTATCACGCAAGGTATGACATTAGGGAGACTTGTTAAGCAAATCTATCCGCATGTTGAGGATTAGAGGAATATTCTTAACGGCAAGTTTTCAATTTTTTATCTGGATACAATGAAAGCGAGAAGCTCTCCTTTTCGAGGGTTGTTAGCTCTCGGTTATGTGGCTCAGTAGAGGTAGATGTTGTCAGGATTATTTTACGGTGACAGCTTTTCTAAACAAGGCGTAACGAAGGAAACACTATGGAAAAAATGATATTGTTGATTGTAGGCGCCCTGATTTTTTTGTGCGCGGAGTCAGCCTTAGCAAATAAGGCAACTGTGCATTTAGGAGCTCCGGAGAATACGACCCAAGGGGAGAAAATCAAAATTACGCTCTTTGTTACGCACAGTGCCAATAATTTTTTTCATTACACAAAAAGAGTGTATCTCAAAATTAATGGCCAGGAAAAGGCCAGTTGGGAGTTCCCCCCTGTGTTAGGAAAGATGTCGCCTCTATTTTTTTAATTTGTGTGTTAATATAGGGGCAAGGAGAAACATCAATTATGGCCATGAAATATTCTAAAGAATTTAAAGACAGCATTATTGCCAAACTTCTTCCACCATCCAATGCGAGCGTTCCGGATGTGGCAATTAGCCTGGAGTCGGCAGCATTTTGTAATATACATGGCAGCGCCAACACGGCAACGGTGACAATAGGTCTGAAATAGTTTTTGCTGACTGTTTTCAATATATTGAAAGGAGTGATGGCATGCAGATTGACGGAATTTCCCTGGTGCATATCCTTGGAATTATAAATTTTATTCTTCTTCTGTTTCAGATGTTTTCCGGCCAACATTGGATACATGTGAAATTCGGTATTCATCGCAAGGTTGGCCTGGTGTTTGTGGCCACGGCAAGCCTGCATGGATTTTTAGCGTTTGTGACTGCCAATTGAAAATACATAAGCACAGCGGCCAAGGACAGCTTTTCCTGGTCCTGCTGGTAGAAAATTTCGACCATATCGTGAGGTGAACTCATAAGAGCTCTTCTATTTAATGCCTTCCGAGTCGTTTTTCTCTCCTTGTTCGTCCCGCACGGCATGTATCATGTACACCCTTGAAAGGGTGTAATCGTTGTAAGGTCTCGAAAATTAATATTGTATTGTTGGCTCTCTTGCCATTATGACAAGACCTTTACGATTAGAATTTCCCGGTGTCATCGATCACCTGACGAACAGGGGTAATCAGCTGTTATTTTGGGGCGTATTTGTACAGTTTTCTCTGTAGGGTTCTTCGGTGAATGCCCAGTTTTTTGGCGGCGCAGCTGATGTTGTCTTCGCAGTCTGTGAGGACCCGTTGGATATGTTCCCACTCCACCCTGGCCAGCGATGGGGGCAGGAGTTCCTCTTCGGGGCCTTCCTGCTGCAGATTGTTGCTGGAAAAGGCCTTGAGGATTTCGTCGATATCAGCGGGCTTGGCCAGATAAGAAATTGCTCCCAGTCGGATGGCCTCGGTGGCCGTGGCAATGGAGCCGTAACCGGTGAGCACGACGATCCGCAGTTCCGCTGCAATGGCCAGGGCATCTTTGACCAGAAGCAGGCCGCTTTTTCCCGGCATCTTCAAGTCTATTACGGCCATGGTAGGCTGTTCTTCCTGGATGATGGCCATTGCTTCGTCGTAACAGCATGCTGTACAGGTAGAGAGACCCCTGCGGATAAAGGCTCGATTCAAGCGTTCCCTGAAGAAATCCTCATCGTCAACCACTAAGATTTTTTCCATTAATTCACTCCACTGTTTGTTTGTTCCTGCTGCCTTTTTTGAATCATATTCAGGGCAAGGGTCAGTGTTACCCGGGCGCCCTGTTCTGCTTGCGGCTCTATGACGAGGCTGCCGCCGAATTGTTCAGCCATGCTCCTGGCGAGGAAAAGACCGAGGCCGAGCCCGGAATCCTTGGTGCTGAAGAATGGTTGACTTGCCGGGGCTTCCATCTGTTTTTCAATACCCGTTCCCCTGTCACACACCTCAACCCCCAGATATTCAGCTGTTGTAAACCAACGCATGGTTACCTCCTCGTGAGGTGGGGAGGCCTCAAGCCCGTTCTTTACCAATCCCTTAATCGTCCGGCACAGTGAACGGAAGGGCATGGTGATCTTCAAGCCTTCAGGCTCTATGACTACTCTGACCCGCTGACGACCTTCCTCCCGGATCTCCTGCATGATCTGTTCTACCACCTGCTGGATCGTAAATTCCCGGATCTCTTCACCCAGGTGCTCACCAGCCCCTGCAGTCATTTGGTAGAGGATCTCTTTGCATTCAGCCACCTGGCTTCTGATCAGACGGGCATCGTCCAGAAGCTCTTTGCTTTCTTCCTGTTTTTCCAGGGCGTGGATCATTTCACAGGAAACCACGGCTACCGTGCTGAGAGGAGTAGCGAGCTCGTGGGCAGCTCCGGCCGCAAAGGTGGCCAGTGATGCCAAACGCTCATTGCGTTCCCGTTCTTTTTCCAGGGACTGGATCATGAGTCGGTGTTCAGTGAGGGCCTTCTGGATTTTACTGACAAAAAAGACCACGAACAATGAAGTGACTATGAAGGCCGCTCCCATTCCCTTCAGGTGGAGTTGGAAGGAGCCTGTGAGGCTGTCGATTCGCTGCAGTTCAGTGGAACCTTTCAAGGCTTCCGGCTCGGAAAGTGCGGAAATAAAGGAGGGTGGGAAGTAGAAGAGCAGGCTGTAGCAGGCCAAGGTGGTAGCGGTGATCAGCCAGGAACACTTTTCCTTAAGAATGATGGCCCCGCTGACAATATGAATCAGGTAGAGAAAGACAAAGGGGTTCATGGCCCCGCCGGTGATTTGCAGGAGTCCGGTGAGGAAAACGGTATCCATCAGGAGAATAAGCAGAATCATCAGGTTGGAGACCGGTGCGTTGCGTCGGTGCCTGAAGTGGAGGTGCAGATTACTGGCCACCTCAAAGAGGATGATAGTGGCAACCGGCAGGAGGGGGATCTCGATATCCATCATGAGCCATACCGAGAGGATGAGGACGATCTGGCAGAGCACCTCGCCCCAGCGCAGGGCCAGGAGCCAGGGAAGGGCCACGTCGATCTGTTCTTTTTGGGCCTGACGGATGACGGATCTGATCTGGGGAAAGAGCATAACTGTCCGGATGTATTGATTAAATTGTCGTTCGGCTGCGGGCAAAGTAAAAACGGGAAGGTCGGGTACTTATTTTTGCCGGCGGTAGTAGTATCCTGCGCATGTGGCTACCGGATAAGACTAAAGGCTACCTTGAAAATTGGTCTTTTTGCCTAAGCTCTGCGTTGTTCTAAAAATTTTATCCTCGGAATGTCAACTATATGCCTGCTGCAAAGTTTTCTTTACGCCTTGATCTTGAACTAAAATCCTGATTTTTCAAGGTACCCTAAATAGAATTTCAAGATCTATTTTTTAAAAAAGTAAAATCTGTATGGGGTGGTCTTTGTTCAGGGAGTTGTCACTACGTATGATATCATCTTTTGAGAGATGCGACAATCTGCCACATTGTGGCACTTGCCTCATTCGGTTACTCTGGAATTGTCAATGAGGCTTGATTGAAGGCGGCCGACCCTGATTCGTTGGATTGGTCAATAACCGTACAAACAGCATGTGGAGGAAAGACCTTATGGAAAAATCGGACAAAAACTGTCATAGCCTATCCCGCCGTCAGATGATGATCGGTACCGCAGGGGTACTCGCCGCAGGAACCGCTCTTACTCAGTTTGGCGGGTTGCTGAGTTCTGCCCATGCCGTAGGTGGACCGACTGAAAAATGGCCATGGCGCTATGAAAAACTCGATCCTGCCGAGACCGCAGAGATTGCTTACGCAGAATGGTACCGGGTTTTCTGTGGTGCTGCAGTAATCAACAGTGTTTTCAGCCAATTAAGGGGAAAAGTCGGTGAGCCTTATATCTCTTTCCCCGTGGATTCCTTTGTCTTTCTTGAAGGCGGCATGGTGGGTTGGGGCATGACCTGCGGCTCCAATGCCGGGGCGGCCATCGTTGCCAATCTCATCATCGGACCGAGAATCGCCGGAGCCGCAGAAGGACATGAAATCAGTGAGGATATCTTCCAGTGGTATTCCGAGGCATCCATGCCGATTTTTGTCCCCAAAAATCCCAAAGTCACCACCAAGCTTGTCAGGACCACCAGCGAGTCCCCCCTGTGTCACGTCTCTGTTGGCAAATGGATGAAGGCCTCTGGTTTCCCTATTGGCAGCCCGGAGCGGAAAGACAGGTGTGCACGGGTTGCAGCCAGTGTTGCCTTCCATCTTGTTGAACTGCTCAATGACTGGAAAGACGGCAAGTATAAACCGACAGCCACGCATAAGCCGGTCAAGGAGTACGGCATCACCGCCCAGATGAACTGTATGGAATGCCACGGTGATGATGTTCCCACTCCGCCCATGGCCAAGAAATAAAAAAGGGGCGTTCAGATTTCGGAACGAGGCGACCGCTGTTCCGCTTTACGCTCTAAGGTTATACGCAGCGACGTAACGCCGCTCCCGGCACATATCTGCCGGGGCGGTGTATGTTAAATCCTCTCCGTCACCCAAAACACATCCTTCTTTCCACCATCCCCTTTCCTTGCCTGGTGATGATTCCATCAGATCCCGCTCTGTTTTATTGTAACCTTTGTACCTTCTGGGGTTGATCCGGACAGAGGCAGAGGTGGGTAACCGGGGACGGAGCACGCTGTTCTTGCCCCTGATTTTTTCCCCAAAGAGAGATACGTTACTTTTTAGCAGGCTGTGGCCGGGTGAACACCCAATTATTTTCAGTCGATTCCTTTGCGGAATATTGATATCCACCTGTCACGAAGGCCTTTATATCTTCAACATGCTCTATTCGGTTTCTAATAATAAAGTCTGTCATCATGCCACGAGCTCTTTTAGCAAAAATTGCGATTACTCGACTTTTACCCTCTTTGCTTTCTTCGAAATTGATATTGAGTATCCTGCCATTGAGAATGTTTTGATTAATAGCCTTGAAATATTCATTTGAGGCAAGATTAACTAAGACTTGTTCCATCTGCTCTTCCAGAATCTCATTGAGCTTTTGCGTGATCTGATCCCCCCAGAACAGATAAAGAGTATCACCGCGTAGATTTTTTAATCTGGTTTTCATCTCCAGTCGGTACGGCTGGATTAAATCCATTGGACGCAGTGTGCCATAGAGCCCGGATAGAATACGGAGGTGATCCTGAGCAAAGGCAAGATCGTTTTGATCATATTTTTCTTTTTCAATGCCTGAATACACATCGCCTGTAAATGCAAATAAAGCGGCCTTTGCATTTTCGGTAGTAAAAGGGATATGCCATTGCTCAAAGCGTTGAACATTTAACCTAGAAATGTTTTCGCTGACAGCCATCAATTCACAAATGGCTTTTATATCAAGTTTTTTAACTTCATTGATAAGCAGTTGTGACTCTTCGAGTTGATCAGGAAGAGTATAAATGTTTGAAGGTGTTGGCGTCTCAAAGTCCTGCCCTTTTGAGGGAGACAGCGTAATGATCATGAGATTGTATTGGTTTATTCAGCTATGAGTTTTTTCTGCCAGTTAAAAGGTGATGCCGAACAGCAGTTTGCAGGAGTTCAGAGGGTCATTGGGTTCATCACTGCCTGCGTTCGAGATGTGATGGTAGCGAAGTTCAAACAAAAGATTGTGGCTCGGGCTCGTCTCATATTCAAGCCCGATTCCGAACTGATAATTGCCGTTCAATTCGGCTCCCATTCCGGGAATATCTGCAAAACTGTAAACAGGGCCACCGCCGCCAAACAGATAGGGGCGCATCTCCTGACCGGCTGTAAAAGTATAAGTGGCCAGGAAATTCATACCAACCATACTGGAGACATCGGGGCTGACGACAAGATGAACAGGAACTTCCAGCAAGAGGGAGTGAAAGCCGCGATACCACCCGGAACCGATGTCGTCAAAGATAAGATGATTGTAACGGGGGACCAGATCAAAGGTTTGGACCCGTTGGGTGGTTTGCCCCCAACCGGGAAAACTTTGTCCATAGCCGCCCAGCACTCCCCAACTGTCTTTTGACGTATCAATGACAGCGGCGTCAGCAGAATCAGCCCGGAAAGCAGAACTTAAAAGCAGGAGAAATAACAAAAACAAAAGGGCAGCATCTTTGCCAATAGAATTTTTTTCCCCAGATTGATGTATTATCATTGTTTTTTGCACCCTGGTAGACAGCGTTGAGCCATTTACCGAAAAATTTGATGAAAAGCTTATTGAGTATCTGTTCAGAAAGCGGATAAGGAATCATTTCTGAACAGATACTATGAAATAATAGAGCCGAAAGATGCCGAATAGCAAGGTGCTATGGTTGGTGCGTACCCTTGGTTTAGTCTCATCGTTCGTTCAATCGATCTTAATGTGCCGGCATGGAATCGATGACGTTTTGGGCCACAATTTTTCCCATATCATCAAGAAGGGTATTGTCAGAACCACTCCAGGCGGCACCGAATGCATTATTCCAGCTGGACATTTTTTCATCTCGAATCACTTTTTTGGTGGCACTGTCGATCAGTTGAAGGTTCAACTCAACTCCAGAACTGCCTGCCATTGCTCCTCCCCAGAAGCGGGCCGCGCCATTGACAATGCGCAGATCAGTGATATTTGCCTTGATAATAAGTGTTTTTCCATCAGCGGGTTGATTGTCTGAGACGATGTCGATTTTCTTGAACTGCTTTTCCATCTGCAAGGTAGTCATCATACTGTGTTGCAATTCCTTGGCAGCCTGAGGGTAACCTGTGGCAATCTCCGCGTTGGCAGTGAATGGGGAAAAAAGGAGAGTATCATATTGTTTCGCCAATTTTTTTACGAAAGGAACGGCAGCTTGATCTGGTTGGTTTTGTGTGCCGACGCAGGAAACCAGAAGAAACAGAACAAAGAGTACAGCCATCGATTTAAAGAGAGAGGAAAATTTCATAGTCACCTTCTTTGTGTAGTGGTTTTGATCAGGTTTCATACTGCAGCCAGATCTGATGAATTTGCTAAGAGTATCCATTGAAAAAGATTTATTGTCAAGGGCAACGAGTGGTTCTTGATCCTTTACTGATACTGTTCGTGAACGCTTTTTGGTCAATATCTGTTGCATCCTCGGGGCTTGATAGATGTATTCGGTGGGGGGTATAAGAAGGTGAGCACTCAGTTGAGCCGGGTTTATCTTGTCCATACTCTGAAAAAACTGGCAAGAGAATGAATGGTGATCTATGAAGGTCGTGGAGCTGGGTTGTAACTGTTTGACAATGAAGAGGTTCATGGTAAAGTAATGAAGTAGGATGAATTTTAATAAAAAGACACTCGTCCACATATTCACCTGGAATACGGTGATAACGAGACATCAATAACTGCTTGGGAAAATGAAATATTTTTCGTGAATTGGTAGCTTATTACAGGATGAGAGAAGGAAGTGTTTTAAGTAGTAAATACTCATTGTATTATAAGTACTTGTTGTGCATGGAAAGCATCAGACAGGTTATTTTTTTGATATTTAATCGTAAGGAACAATCATGGTAACAGCACAAAAAAATTGGACAAAATCAAGCTGGAAGAATTTTACTGCCCTGCAGCAGCCAAAATGGCCGGACCTGGAGATGCATGACAAGGTTCTTGCAAATCTTTCTCGTCTACCTCCTTTGGTCTTTGCCGGTGAGATTCGTGATCTGAAGGCGATGCTGGCCAAAGCTGTGGTGGGAGATGCCTTTCTCCTCCAAGGAGGTGATTGCTCTGAAGATTTTTCTCAGGTTACGGCTCCCAAAATCAGGGAGACGCTGAAGGTGCTCCTGCAGATGGCGGTTGTTCTCACCTATGCTGGTGGTAAACCCGTCATCAAGCTAGGCCGCATAGCCGGTCAGTTTGCCAAACCGCGTTCAGCCGACACGGAAATGGTGAATGGGGTGGAGCTTTCTTCCTATCGGGGGGATATGGTCAACAGTTCGGAGCCGATTGCTGCCGCTCGTATGCCTGACCCCAATCGGATGATGCAGGGATACAATATGGCTGCCTCTACCTTGAATTTGCTGCGAGCCTATACCCGTGGGGGATTTGCCGCCCTGCACCGGGTCCAGGCCTGGAACCAGGAATTTGTGGTGCAGTCACCCATGGGGCGCTCCTATGACCGTCTGGCCAAACAGATCAGCCAGGCCATCCGATTCATGGAGACCATCGGTATTCCCACCCATAACCCTCAAATCAATGAAGCCAATTTTTTCACCTCGCATGAGGCCCTGCTTCTTGGTTACGAGGAGGCCCTGACCCGTGAGGACTCAACCAGCGGCGGCTGGTATGACTGTTCTGCCCATATGCTATGGATCGGTGAACGTACAAGGCAGCTGGATAGCGCCCATGTGGAGTTTCTGCGTGGAGTCCTGAACCCGATCGGGGTCAAGATCGGGCCGGATTATGATCTTGAGAATGTGAAGCGGTTGATCGAGATCCTGAACCCTGAGAATGAGGCAGGCAGGCTGACCCTGATTACCCGTCTGGGAATGAAGAAGATTGAAAAGGTGCTGCCTCCCCTGCTTCGTGAGGTGAAAAAAGAGGGTTATAATATCGTATGGAGCTGTGACCCCATGCATGCCAATACCTATACCGCCGAGTCAGGTCACAAGACCAGGAATTTCAACGATATTCTCTCTGAGATTACCTGCTTTTTCGAGACCCATTGGGCCGAGGGGACTATCCCCGGCGGCATCCATCTGGAGATGACCGGGGAGAATGTGACCGAGTGTACCGGTGGCGCCCGTAATATCATCGATGCAGAACTTTCCAATAACTATCTGACCACCTGTGATCCTCGCCTGAACGCGGAGCAGAGCCTGGAGGTTGCCTTTCAGATTGCGGAGATGATCAGAAGCTGAACCAAAATTATTCTTATAAAATTCTGGGAGTATCATGTGTATTCATGCATGGTGGTCTCATTATTTTATGATGGGTATTATTCTTTATCCGATCTAAACAGTGAAATATCAATGAATATGCGGAAAGTTACCTCGTTGTCGATGCTGGCTTTCCTTTGTGCTCTTTATTCTCACCAGTATCGTTCTCTATATCGTCCCGGAAGGGCGGATCGCCTAGTGGGCTGAGTGGAGATTGTGGGGTCTGTCCAAGAGCGAGTGGGGGAACCTTCACATCAACCTTGCCATTTTTTTTGTCGTCGGCCTGCTCCATCTCTTCTATAACTGGAGCGTGGTCGCCGTTTATCCGAAGAACAAGGCCAGGGAAGTGAAGATCTTTACTTCCAGTTTTAATGTCGCCTTGATTCTGACTCTGGCTTTGCAAGGTGCGGCGGAACAGTTTCCCATTCAGGAATGTTAATAATTAACAATGAGGTTTCATGTTTCAAGGTTTTGATACGATTTTACGGCAGTCTGCTTTTCCCCCGTCGTTGATACAGATGACGCATCTGTTTGTCTTGTTGTTCCTGCTGGCCATAACTGTCCTATTTGCATACTGGATCTCGCGGAAGTATCTCGTGGGGATTTTAGAAACGATTGCCCACAAAAGTACATTTCAGTGGGATGATATCTTCATCCATAATCTTTTTTTTAAACGTCTGGTTATACTGGTTCCGCTTATTTTGATTCATACGGCTGCGGATCTGGTGTTTGCCGACTTCCCGGGAACAGCTGAATTTTTGCGCCGGGCCTCGCTTATCTGTTTTGTCCTTGCCGGTCTCCGTATTCTTGGTGCCGTATTACGTTCAGGCAAGGAAATTTATCATTCAAGCGGGATTGCCGGCGATTGGCCTGTTCAGAGTTATCTCGACGCCTTTAAAATCATTTCGTATATCCTTGCTTTCATTTTCATCATCTCGATTCTTACCAATAAATCCCCATGGGGTATTATCAGCGTCTTTGGCGGTCTGACAGCTATCCTCCTTCTTATTTTCAAGGATACAATCATGGGATTTGTGGCTAATCTGCAGCTGACGGCCAATGATATGATTAACGTTGGTGACTGGATTGAAATGGAAAAATATGGTGCTGATGGAGATGTCATAGATATCTCACTGCACACAGTGAAGGTTCAGAACTGGGATAAAACCATCACCACCATTCCGACGCATCAGATGGTGAATGATGCCTTTAAAAACTGGCGGGGAATGTCTGAATCTGGGGGGAGGCGTATAAAGCGTGCCCTTTATATCGATACAAGCTCTATTCATTTTTGTACCGATACCATGCTGGAGGAATTCAAAAAATATACCCTTCTGGAAAACTATCTTAAAGAAAAAGAAGAAGAAATAGCAGAATACAACAGAACACATCATCCGGAGCCGGAAAAACTCGGCGGCAGGCGGCAGACCAATATCGGTGTGTTCCGCGCCTACGTCAAGTCGTATCTGCACAATAATCCTAAAATCAATCAGGATCTGACCTTTCTGGTGCGTCACCTTGCCCCCACCCCTCAAGGGCTTCCTCTGGAGATATATGTCTTCAGTGCTGACAAGGTCTGGGCGAATTACGAAGAGATCCAGGCTGATATCTTTGATCATCTCCTGGCAATTGCCCCTGAATTTGGTCTGCGGATATTTCAGTACCCGTCGGGTTATGATCTGCATTTCAGCAGCATTTCACCTGATGGTCAGATAACTGCTCAGAAATAAAAGGTACTTGAGGTATAATCAATTCCGGAGTTGATATGACAAATGATAACAATAAACCTTATATTGTCCTGATCAGCATCCACGGTCTGATCCGCGGTCAAAATCTTGAACTCGGTCGCGACGCCGATACCGGCGGTCAAACCAAATATGTGGTGGAGCTGGCGCGGGCATTGGGAGCGCATCCCGATGTCGGACACGTTGACCTTCTGACCCGGAGGGTGGTTGATCCTTCTGTCAGTGCGGATTACGCCCAGTCGGTTGAAAGGCTTGCCGATAATGTTCAGATCGTCCGTATTGACTGCGGTGAGGAGATGTACCTGCCGAAGGAACAGTTGTGGGACTGTCTGGATAACTTCGCCGACTCAGTCCTTGACTATTTCAAACAGCAGATCCGGAAACCCGCCATCATCCACAGCCACTATGCCGATGCAGGTTATGTGGGCACCAGAATTTCCCACCAGTTAGGTATTCCGCTGGTTCATACCGGCCATTCTCTGGGACGCAGCAAGCGCCGTCAGCTCCTGGCTGCGGGTCACAGTAAGGCATCCCTGGAGACCCGTTACAATATCACCCGGCGCATAGAGGCTGAAGAAACCACTTTGAGTGTGGCCGAGCGCGTTGTCACCAGTACCCGGCAGGAGGTGACGGAACAGTATGCGCTCTACGACCACTATCAGCCCGAACGGATGCGTGTTGTGCCGCCGGGTACGGATTTGCAGCAGTTTCATGCCCCTCAAGGCGACGAAGACAGAAGTACGATTGCCGCCGAGGTTTCCCGTTTTCTGCAGGAACCCGCCAAACCTATGATCCTTGCCCTGTCGCGGCCTGACCCGCGCAAGAATATCGTGCAACTGGTCAGCGCCTATGGGGAATCACCGGAACTGCAGCAGCTGGCGAATCTTGTCATCGTTGCCGGGAACCGTGATGACATCAGCGACATGGATGTCGGCGCCCAGGAAGTGCTGAACGATATCCTGCTGACCGTTGATCAGTATGACCTGTACGGCAAAGTGGCTTATCCCAAGCATCACCAGGCCTCGGAAGTGTCCATTCTGTATCGTCTTGCAGCCCTGAGTAAAGGCGTCTTTGTCAATCCCGCGCTGACCGAACCTTTCGGTTTGACTCTGATCGAGGCGGCTGCCAGCGGGGTACCGATTGTCGCTACTGAAGACGGCGGCCCCACCGACATCATCGGCAACTGCCGGAACGGTTACCTGATCGACCCGCTGGACCGTGGTGATATTATTGCCAAACTGCTGCTAGTACTGACCGAGCCGCAACAGTGGGCACAATTTGTTGCTAATGGACTGCAGGGTGTGCGCAAGTATTATTCATGGCAGGCGCATACGGAAAAATATCTGGAGGTGTTGAGGCCGCTGATTACCCGAACAGAAGCCTCTCCGCCGTTACGCACCAGACGTCGCCAACAGCTGCATCATGATCGGGCACTGTTCTCCAGTCTTGACCATAACCTGCTGGGGGACCCTCAGGCGCTTGCTTGCTTTATCGAAGCCCTGCAGGCTAACCGCAGATGCGTCCTGTTCGGCATTGCCACAGGACGGCGGCTGGATTCCGCCATCAAGGTCCTGAAGAAACAGCGGATTCCCATGCCGGATGTGCTGGTTACCAGCCTTGGAACGGAGATCCATTACGCCCCAGATTTGGTGCCGGATACGGCATGGGAGAGGCATATCGACCATCTCTGGCATCCGCGCATCATCCGCAGCATCCTGAGCGAACTGCCGGGGCTGAAACTGCAGCCCAAGAGCGAACAGAATCGTTTCAAGGTGAGTTATTATATCGATCCGCAAACCGCGCCGGACATGCAGCAGATTAATAGCCTGCTCCATCAGGAGGGCCAGACGGTGAATGCTGTGCTCTCATTCGGACAATACCTTGATATCGTGCCGGTACGTGCCTCTAAAGGGCTGGCATTGCGCTGGGTCGCCGACAAACGGGATATTCCACTGGAGCGAGTTCTGGCCGCCGGCGGTTCCGGCAGCGACGAAGACATGATGCGTGGCAATACCCTTGCCGTCGTGGTGGCCAACCGTCATTACGAAGAGCTTTCGGATCTGGAAAACGCCGAGAAGATTTTTTTTGCCACGCGCCCCTGTGCCGAAGGGATCCTGGAGGCCATTGAACATTACAACTTCTTTCAAAGCTGTGATCTGGTGACAACATGAGAGAGCGCCTGCTGATCTGTACCGATCTGGACCGCACCCTGATCCCCAATGGGGTGGACGCGGAATCAGCCGAGGCCCGTCAATGGTTCCATAAGCTGGCGTCCTTGCCGGAAATTGTGCTGGCCTATGTCACCGGGCGGGATCAAAGACTGGTAAAGGAAGCTGTCGAAGAATATGAACTGCCTCTGCCCGCTTTCGTGCTTGGGGATGTGGGTTCCACCATCTATGCCTGCGAAGGCTGGAACTGGCAGCTCTGGGAGGCATGGGAGGCGCACATCGGTCCCGACTGGGGAGGGCGCGGCCATGCGGAACTGGCCACCCTGCTGGCAGGAATTCCGGACCTACGGTTACAGGAAGAGGCAAAGCAGAACACCCACAAGCTGAGCTACTATGTCAGTCTGGGCGTCAACCACAGGGAGCTGATGGAGGCAATGGAGAGGCGCCTGCGGGCAGAAGGTATCCACGCCAGTCTGATCTGGAGCATTGATGAACCTGCCGACATTGGGCTGCTGGATGTCTTGCCAGCCCGTGCCACCAAGCGCCATGCCATTGAGTTCCTCATGGAAAAGCAGGGATTCGGCCTGAACAATACGGTCTTTGCCGGCGATAGCGGCAACGACCTGCCGGTTCTAGTCAGCCCGATTCCTGCCATTCTGGTGCACAATGCCAGTCCTGAAATCAAACTGGAGGCGCAAGAAATGGCGGCCATTGCTGGAACAACACAGGCGTTATACCTGGCCAGTGGCGGTTTTCACGGTATGAACGGGAATTATGCGGCAGGTATTCTGGAGGGGTTGGCTCATTACCACCCTGCAATAGCGTCCCAACTGGAAAGTGCATAAATGGATATTGGTAAGATGTCATCAGGCAATGATTCTCGTCCGCTCATTTTTGGTGAAGTGTTATTTGACCGTTTTCCCGATGGTTCCGCTATCCTAGGTGGCGCACCCTTCAATGTGGCTTGGCACCTGCAGGCCTTCGGTCTGGAACCGTTGTTCATCTCCAGCGTCGGCGCTGATCCCTTGGGCGAGCAGGTTCGATCCGCCATGCAGGAGTGGGGGATGGATCTGTCCGGCCTGCAAACCGATAGCCATTATCCCACGGGTGTGGTGGATGTCAGCTTCCATCAGGGTGAGCCGCAGTATCACATCGTGCCGGACAGCGCCTGGGACCATATCCGTTACCAGGGTCTGCCTCTATTGCCTGCAGATGGCCTACTCTATCATGGCAGTCTTGCCCTGCGGCAGGTGGTTTCCCGTTCAAGCTGGCAATGGCTGAAAGAGCAGACCACAGTGCTCAGTTTCGTCGATATCAATCTGCGTGAACCGTGGTGGGATCGTGAAACTATCGGTCAGCTGCTGACAGGCGTGCACTGGCTTAAGATCAATGGGGACGAGTTGGCGAAGATCGTCCCGCAGCTCGGCGACACCGAGAACCGTATCCACCATCTCTTTGATTCTCTGCCGCTGGCCTGGCTGATCGTGACGCAAGGGGAAGCAGGCGCCCTGGCTGTCTCGGCACAGGGGGAACGTCTGCAGGTCAGACCGAAACAGGCTGTGCAGGTAGTTGATACCGTCGGGGCCGGTGATGCGTTCAGCAGTGTATTGATTATGGGACTGCTGAAAGGGTGGCCCATGGAACAGACCCTGCGTTGCGCCCAGCAATTTGCCGCCGCCGTGGTCGGCCTGCGGGGTGCAACCAGCCGGGATCGTGATTTTTACCAGACATTCATTGCAGCGTGGCAACTTACATAAAGGACAACTCATGTACGAACAAGTATCTCATTCCCTTTTGAACGACATCCTGAGCGAACTCGACCCGGAAATCCAGGGGGAAGAGTTGCGTTATTTCTATACCCGGTTGGGGGCGAATTTTTACCCCATCTACTCACTCTTCACCATCCTTTATGGCAAACGTGACGATTTCCGGTCGCAGATACAGGCGTTGGTGGAAACCATGGCCCGGCAGTATGTGCAGCGGCCTGATTATCTGCGCCAGTCCGACCTTGAGCGGGAAAAGAACCATAACTGGTTCCTCAGTCAGGAATGGGTGGGCATGGCGCTCTATGCTGACGGGTTTGCCCGTGACCTCCCTGACCTGATCCAGCGGGTTAACTATTTTCCTGAGCTCGGCGTCAATATGGTGCATCTCATGCCGATGATGCAGTGCCCACAAGGTGCCAGCGACGGGGGCTATGCGATCAGTGATTTCCGCCAGATCGCTCGCCATTTCGGCAAGATGGAAGATCTGCAGGAATTGACAGGCGAACTGCGCAAGCGAAACATCCTGCTGACTCTCGATGTCGTGCTCAATCATACTTCCGACGAGCATCAATGGGCACAACAGGCGCGGGAAGGTGACAGCCGCTATCAGGATTACTACTACATTTTCGATAACCGCGAGGTGCCGGATATGTTTGAAGTCAGCATGCCGGAGATCTTTCCTGAGACTGCCCCCGGCAATTTCACCTGGGATGAGGCCATGGGCAAGTGGGTGATGACTGTTTTCAACAGTTACCAGTGGGATCTGAATTATAGCAACCCGGCTGTTTTCATTGAGATGGTCGATATTGTCCTCTACTGGGCCAATCAGGGAACCGATATCCTGCGCCTCGATGCGGTTGCGTTTCTGTGGAAAAAAATCGGCAGCATCTGTCAGAATGAGCGCGAGGCCCATTTGTTGCTGCAGTTGATGAAGGATTGCTGTCAGGTGACAGCCCCAGGGGTCTTGTTCATTGCCGAGGCCATCGTCGCCCCGGTGGAGATAATCAAGTATTTCGGCGAAGACGCCATCAACGCCAAGGAATGCGAAATCGCCTACAACGCCACCTTCATGGCCTTGCTCTGGGATGCGGTGGCAACCAAAAATGCCAGACTGCTGAATCAGGGGGTCAAGAGCCTGCCCGACAAGCTGGATCGCGCCACCTGGCTCAATTACCTGCGCTGCCATGATGATATCGGGCTTGGCTTTGACGACAATGACATCCGGGCGGTGGAGTATGATCCCTATGCACACCGTCAGTTTCTGGTTGACTATTTTACCGGAAATTACGACGCCTCCCCGGCCCGCGGGCTGCCCTTCGGCCACAATGACAAAACCGGTGACACCCGGATTTCCGGCTCGCTTGCATCTCTGGCGGGACTGGAGAGCGCCCTGCAGGCCGATGACCCCGAGCGGATTGATGTTGCCATCAAGACCATCATCCTGCTGCATGGCATGATCATGGCCTTTGGTGGTATCCCTCTGCTCTATTATGGGGATGCAATCGGTACCCTCAATGACCGCACCTATCTGGACGACCCGGCCAAGGCCAACGACAGTCGCTGGGCAAACCGTCCGCGTATGGACTGGGAAAAGGCGGAATTGCGGAATACACCGGGGACAGTGGAATACCGTTTGTTCACCGCCATCAAAAAGATGATTGCCGTCCGCAAAGAAGTGGCGGCCTTTGCCGATTTCAACAACCGCGAACTGCTGGATGTGGGTAACCCCCACCTCTTTGTCTTTTCACGTTTTGACTTTGCCCAGCCGAACAACCGAGTGCTGGTAGTGGCGAACTTTGACAGTGCTCCCCAGCACCTGAACCTCGAGGATGTTGGCCGGAAAGGGTATTTCCGCTATGGTTCGGTCAGGGATTTGTATTCCGGGGAGCGCCCCGCCATGTTCAAGGAAGAGCTGGTGATCCCACCATACCAGTTCTACTGGCTGACGGATTAGGTGCTGTCATGAAATAAGCACTGTTCTCTTGCGTGGCGTCTGATAGATAACAGAACAAAAAAAAGGGAGGACAAATAATGCCCTCCCCATTCCAAAACAGTAAATATAGGAAGAAACTCTTATTGACCCCCTCCGGTTATCTTGTTCGGTGAAGCTAAAACTGGGGTAAGCATATACCAAGGGAACCCGGTTTTTTTAAAGTTGACTACCTGTGTTTTCTCCACAGGTGTCATACACTGGAGTGTATTTACTGGCAATCTGACCAATTCGGCTGCCTTGGCATTGGCAGCGGCTTTGGAGGGTTGGCCCGTGGCAAAATTCATAATTATTTTGGTTTCGCCGGGCTTCAGGGTAAAGGTGTAGGCCCAATATGGGTTGTTACCACCATCGGTAAAATAGATATTGGCCAATCCCACCGACGCTCCAGGGCCTTGCAGAACATGGCCGAGGCGGGGGTCAGTGGAGGTGGTGCCGGAGTAATTCTGGAAGGTGCTGACCCAGGTATCCGTTATCGAGGCCGTTGTGTTGCCATCTGAACTGCTGACAATCTTTGTATTGGAATCGGAACCGAGGTTGTTGGCGGTAACCGCGGTAAGGGTCTGAGGCGTACTGCCCGTATTGGTGAAGATATTGAGCCAACGGGCAAACGAATCATTACTGGGCACAAACATCTTGCGAGACACTTGCAGGCTGCCGATTGTCTGCGCCGCAAAATTAAGCTGGCGGCTGTCACAATTCACATCAAAGGTTGCCGGCCCATTTTGATTATATATCGTATAGTCGGGATCGCCGGTAGTACAAGGGCCGGTAGCACCGGTCAGGCTCACACAGAGCGTATTATAGCCGTCAAAGGCGTCGTCGAGCACCACCATTTCTGTGCCGCCGGCGCTGGTCGTGGCTGTTACCGAATGAGTGAAGGTGGCGTCGGAAGCCGCTGCACTCGCTGATGATGAGGTTGCAAAAGTAATATCGGTGTTAACAAACCATTCCAACCCGCCCTGGTCTATCAACGACTTGCTGCCGGTAGCAAGAGGTACTGATATTATACCGTCACCGGCTACAGCCTGGGCATCAAGCAGGTATGAACCGTCTTTGTCCTTGCGGGGCTTATCTTTTTTGGTTGCCTTTTGAAGGGGAGTGATCTGGTTGTTTGTCAGCAGGAGAAAACCGTCGCCAGCAACATCAGTGGTGGTAAGGTTTAAACTGTCGGAGAAATCCGGAAGGGTGTCGCTTGCCTGACTCTCAGCAGCCATAGGCGACGCCAACGGCAGGCCGAGAGCTAACATCAAAGTCCCGGTGATCAGACTTTGGTTCAATGGAGTCTGCCGAGGTGGCAAACAGTTAACGAGGTTGCGTTTATGTTTCATTTGATCAACTCCTCCTATCCTGCATGTTTATAATCGAGGCCTTCATCAACTGCTTAGATAAAGTAGATGGCAGCCAATAACGTATGCTATCCCCACTTTTTTTACTGAGCCGGTTCAAGTGTTTCGGCTGGGCCGACAGTTACCATGGTTTGAATCTCCTCAGATCCCAAGTCAAGAACCATAGGGCGGCGCACTTGTGGTAAAGCCACAACATCATAAACTTCGCCGCTCCCGCCGGCTAAATTTAACCAATGGGCCACCTCGCCGGTGCGAAGGTCAACAATAAACAGACCACGAACTGATTTCAGTTTATAATTATTCAGTTTATTATGCAAGGGCAAACCGTTAAAAAAATCGGCGTGGCGCGGTCTTGAGGAGCCGACGATAGCAAAATCACCCTGAAAAGCCAACCCGCGCAGAAAACCGGGTGCAAAGGCTATCGGTTCATACTGTCCCCGCGCAAGGTCTATCCTGCCGAATTCGCCTGCACCGGAGTTAGTTAGCCACAATTGCCCCTGGTAGAACCGGGGGCAATGGGGCATACAAAGACCAGACAAAATCACTTCATTCGTAGCCACATCCGTGACTGTGCCGCTATTTTCCTTAACCTTTCGCCAACCTTCAAATTCGTCGGCAGTTTGGCTAAAGCTGGTTACATAAGCTGGTTTGCCTTCTCGCATAGCTAAGCCATTGAGATGGCAGCGATCATCAGGAGTTAATTCCGGTAAAAACGGAGGTTTCCACAGCGGCACAAAGTTATCATGTTTACTCAGGGTAGCCAGGCAGCCAAAACGGGTATTCACAAAGATGACCTGCCCGTCATTATCTACGGCAATATCGTGAATATTGATAGAGCCGGTAGTGTGGGCCATTTGGGGGATATAAAGACGATCGTAACCGGTGTCGGTCAGTTGACCTGGTGGCAGAGCATTTTCCAAACGCCAGATTTGATAACGGGTTACCATATATAATCGGTTGGTATTGTCCGCCACCAGGCCCATACAGCGGTCAAAGTGGCGCTCACATATCCATAATCGCCCATCCGGCTTCAAACCGATTATAAAGAGCCGGTTCCCCAAAGTGTTTGTAAACATCAAGCTAATCTGTTGCTCGGCTAACCACTGAGTAAAATGGGGCGACACGGTGACATGAAAATTAGTTAACTCAATGAATTCAAAATTGGGTTGCTGTTTGGATGAACTGGTCATGATGGAAAATTCTCGGTAATTTTAGTAGATGATTTGTAACTACTCTCCCTCGCAAGGTTTCAATCTCAATTTTCTTCTTGTGAGGGGTGCGGAGGTGGCGCTGGTTTATATCCAAATCCTTTCGGGTCGAAAAAAATGGTTTTTTGAATGTCATTGTCCACCAGACCAAGCGCCATTGGCCGGCACACGCCGGGTAAGGTGACCACGTCATACAACTCTCGCAGGCTGGTCTCGATAAAAAGCCAGTGGACAATCTTGCCTGTGCGCAAATCAATGACAAACAGACCAAGACGAGCTTCCTGATTTCGACGCTTAAGTTCATCATCGAGTGCCAAACCGGAATAAAGATTACCATGGCGCGGCTTAGATGATCCGACTATTGCGTAATTGCCACTAAAACTGAGGCCGCGCAAAAAGCCGGGGGCAAAGGCGATCGGCTCAAAACGTCCACTTTTCAGATCAACCCGACCAAATTGACCTGCTCCTGAATTGGTCATCCATAACTGCCCCTTATACCAACGGGGCGAATGGGGCATAGAGAGACCGTTTACTATCGTTTCACCCGTTGCAATATCTGTCACAGCGCCGCCATCGTGCCGGTGGTCGCGCCAACTGTCAAACTCATCCGTCTGGCTGACGCTGGTAACATAAGCAGGGTAGCCATCGCGCATTGCCAGCCCATTGAGGTGACAGCGGTCGCCGGGGATAATGCTGGATAAAAAAGGAGGGCGCCAGAGCGGAATGAAGTTATATTGTTCACTAATGGTTGCCAGACAACCAAATCGTGTATTGACAAAGATTACCCGGCCGTTTTTGTCAATCGCCACGTCGTGGATGCCGAGGAAGCCTGTAGTATGGGTGAGTCGAGGGATGTATTGCCGGTCATAACCATCTGTCGTAAGTTGTCCAGGCAAGAGAGAATTTTCTAAACGCCAGAGTTGATGGCGTGTGCTTAGGTATAAGGTGTTATCCTTTACGGCCAACCCCAGGCAGCGATCAAAGGTGCGTTCAAAGATGGATAGCTGACCATCAGGTTTCAGACCAATCAGGAAAAATTTGAGAGGCGGTGTGGTAAAAGCCAAACTAGTCTTTTGCTCGGCTAACCATGAAGCAAAATGACGGGAGACAATAATTTCAAATTCTGGAGATGGAGCTGCTTCAGTATTCATGCTGTATCTATTTATTTACTAAGTGAAAGAGTGATAAATAATTGCTTTGATGAGCAAGCTGTCAGCGAGGGGAAATCTCCTTGTGATGTCGTTTATCACCTCACCCAGAAAGGCCCAGAAACAGCATCCGTCTTCAGGTGACGCCAGTGAAAGTGACAACGCAGTTGCCTCTGTATCCTGCAGCTGGGCTTCCCGACCGTCAATTACTAAAAGAAAATAGCTTACAATACAGTGGGTTTGAAGGCAAGCGCTTAGTAATCGCTCCTTGGAGCACCATCTGACCGGACGGGTTACAATTTCACCAATATTTTTCTCTGACGCTTACCGCTTTGTTTTTTTATCTACTGCCAACATGTAGGACACCAGTTTGCGGACAACTGCAAGGGTTGCCTGATTCCGGTTGCCTTTTGCCTAGGGATCTACAGTCACCGCTAATCAGAGTCCGGTGGAGGGTTCGATAGATACCGGGGTTACGGCCACCATTTTAGGCCTTATTACCGCGCCGCGGCAACCGATGTGAACGGAACCGTTGCCGTCAATGATATGAGCTTCAGCACGGTTGGCCTGGCCCCTGCGGCGGCCAGAGCCCCGTCACTGGTTTCTCGGCCACGCCTGTAAGCGTGACTCTGACAGGTCTGCTATCCGATTCTACCTGCCATCTCCGAATTACGGCGACAAACAACTCCGGTACGAGCGCAGGTGCCGACAGCAGTTTCACCACAGCACACCCTCACTTCAACAGGTCATACTTTATATAGCTTATCCTCCATCACAACCTGGAAACTCGATCAGGATGCCCATGAAGGTGAATGAGAAAAAGCTCTATTCCATTTTCCAACCGGCCTGCCTTGTCCACCGGGCAGGCCACCTTTCCATAAATCTGTGATTGATTTCCATGTGTTGCAATAATATGTGATTGAATATTGAAAGGTCAAAGGAAAGACAAACTGAAGTTTTGTTCAGATTCCGAGCTTGGGTAAATTTGAAACAGACCACATTTTGCATGAGGGCAGAAAAGGGTGTATCTTACTTAATTATTGGATTTTTCTTTCAATCTCACCTGTCTCCAGTAACATTTGAGCCCCGCTTTGATATTTTTCAGAGAATATTCACGCTCTGTCAGGAGGCGTTTCTGATGCGTTCCAGCTGGTCGGCCAGATCGCCCATCTCCTGCTGCCAGTATTCCCGGCTGCCGAAATTGGGGGCCACCCGTGACTCCCCGTCCTCGCTGAACTGGTGAGCACACCAGGCAATATAATGGATATAGCGCATGGCCCGCAGGGGTTCGATGAGTGCCAGGCTGCGTTGGTCGAAATTCATGAAGGTTTCATAGCCTTCAAGAAAGAGATTGATCTCCCGCCAGGAATCTTCCTTCAAGCCGGGAAGCAGCATCCAGAAATCCTGGACCGGCGGCCCTACAGCCATGTCGTCGAAGTCAATGATATAAAAGGACTTACCGGGGAGATAGATGAGATTGGAAAAATGGCAATCGCCATGGATACGGATCATCCGGGCAGCGTTAAAGAGAGGAGTGATCTCACTGAGCAGGGCGTCGGTCAGTTCTTTAAATTGCTGACATAAATCAGCCGGGATCAGAGAGCTGGAGAGCAGTTGATCAACCTGGGTTCGGGTGGAGCTGTCAGGAACCATGGTGATCCGGTCCTGTGGAAGATGTATGGCCCCGATTGCATGAACACGACCGATAAGGCGGCCAAGCTCCAACCATTGATCTTCTGAGTATTCATCAAAACTGCGGCCACCGCATTTGGGAAAGCAGGCAAACATTATCTTGCCGTATTGGCCCAATGTCCCGCCATCCGTCATCTTCAGGGGGGCGATAACCGGGATTTCCCGGTCGGCAAGTTCGAGGAGAAAAGCATGTTCGTCAAGCAAGCCCTTTTTAGACCAGCGGCCTGGCCGATAAAATTTGATAACCAGTCCGGTCCTGTCTTCATACTCAAGTTCATAGACCCGGTTGATGTAACTGTTCAAAGGGCGGCAGAGGTTGGTGCAGCGCGCTCCCAGGCTCTTTTCCGCCAGGGTAATGATCACGTCCGGGGTAAGTCCGTGAAAGGCATGTTTCCCGGGATCTGATGCACTATCTTTCATTGTCCAAGGTATCCCTTATCCACCGGCAGGTTTTTTTCTTTTAAAGCTGCCACCGCCAGTTGATCGCAACGTTCATTGAGGGGGTGGCCGGCGTGTCCTTTGACCCAGTAAAAGGTGACATCCAGCTCTTCCACCAGTTCCAGCAGTTCAGCCCAGAGATCGGGGTTCACGGTCGGTTGTTTGTCCGATTTAATCCATCCTCGCTGCCGCCAGCTTCTGGCCCAGCCCTTATTGATCCCATTGACCACATAACTGGAGTCGGAGCAGACGGTGATCGGTCTCTCCTTCTGTTTTACTGCGCGTAAGGCCACAATGCAGGCCATCAGTTCCATGCGATTATTGGTGGTCAGCTTGAAGCCGCCGGAGATCTCCTGCTCTTTGCCGTCAAAGACGAGAATGGCACCATAGCCGCCGGGGCCGGGATTGTTGCTGCAGCCCCCATCGGTATAGATATTGATCTCCCCGTCGCGGGGTGGAGGTACGACAGTTGGTACCGTTTTTGAGCTGTCGTTTTTTTTTGCCGGAGCATGGTTGTATTGGGGATTCTGGATCCAGGCTTCGGCCTCAGCTCTGTCGGTAAAGCCTTTAAACTTGGCCCCGGCATAGCCTTTCACCTGTTTCTCTGCCTCCGGCCAGTTGTCATAAATTCCGGGATTGAGCCCGGCGGCAACGGCATAAACTTTCTTCTTGTTCATGAAAACTTCCTGCTAACAAAGAAACCGTCCGGGAAACTGCCCCGCACGGTTTCTCCAATCACAATCCACCAGTTTGGTGATATTTTCATGAACCGATCATGCCAATAACAAAGAGAGATATAATGACAATAACCAAAAATACACCAACCTTTATATTGATTGAATTATCCTCTGCATGCACAACTACCTCATGATGCTCGTGTCCACTCATTTTCCCTCTCCCTTTCGTTGATTTTTATGTAGATACTCTTTTGTATGAAACCATTACAAATTGTTATTGAACAATTTTATCCAGTTTTGTCGATCACTTTCTTGGTTTTATGAGCCGTTACGAAAGAACTGTTTCAGTCGCTTGTTCTCTAAAATTCGAAACTCCAGACTCCAGGATATGAATATAGGCCATTTTTAAGAGAACCACCGCTTAACGCTTCTTGCCGATGATGCTCGGCAAAAACAATATCCACGGAAATTCTTCCGGGCCACGGACGAAAATGTCTTCTGTGTCATTTGTATCGTTGGCAACCAGGTTGGTAGTATTAGAGGTGAAGGCTACATATTGTCCGTCTGCCGAGATCGAAGGGTCGAAGCTTGACCAGTCTCCTTGAGAGCCGCTGGAATCGACGCTGCCCCTGGTTGTTATCAGCGGCTGGGCGGCAGAGCCGAGGGAGTGGAATAGCACCAGTAACACCCAGGTCAGATGAAACACTATACAATAACGTGTACAATTCATAACTCCTCCTGTAGAAATGGGATGATAATCTACATCTAGAATAATAGAGTAATTTGGAAAGGAAAGGTGTTCACGTTTACTTCACTGATCGAAGTTCTGAAAAAATTGTTATTTGAATATGAGTGGCCGTCATTGTCGGGAGAATCACTGATTAATGCTTTTTGCTGAGTATGGCCGGCATAAATAATATCCAGGGAAAAGTTTTGTTAAAGATGACACTTACAGTACATTCTTCGGTTAATGAAGCAGTGGTATAGAGATTGCCGGTCAGTGAGCCGCTACAACCTGTGGCGCTGTCGATGCTCCAATGTGAGTCGGGCGTCAGGAGCAGTTCGGCCGTGGCCCCGTGCGGATACTCACCCGTCCAGGAGACGCTGCCGCTGCCACTGATACTGGTGCTAATCATGAAGCGCGGCAACTCTGCCAGATAGGGATAGCCGCCGTTGAATCCTGTGCCTATACTCCAGGGTGTAACGGCCTCGAACCAGTCGACATACGTTACATCGGCAGCGTAGGCTATACCCGCCCGCATCTGGGCAGTGGTACGCGGCTCGCCTTTGCCGGTATCGGATTGACCGCTGGTTTCACTGTTGTAGTAGGAGGCGGTGACAGCACCACCATAGTTAATACCGATCAGGCCGCCAATATTACTTGCTGTGCCGATCACGTGACCTGTTGCGTAACTGTTGGATACACTGCTGTCGGCAGTTTGCCGCCCGATTAAGCCGCCAACATTATCAACACCGCTTGCGTCACCTGTCGAAAACGAGTCTGTGATGCTCGCACCACTATCTGATGTTCCAACCAGGCCTCCGAAATTACCCGTGCCGTTCGAGGTGGTAGTGACATTACCGGTCGCATAGGCAACGGAAATTGTACTCATACCATTATGGCCGATCAAGCCACCGACACTTTCTCTACCGAGAACACTACCGGTTGCATAGGAACTGTTGATAGTGGAAGCCCAGAGGGTTCCGGCCAGGCCGCCAACACGGAAGGCGGTGCTGCTGATAGAGCCTTGCGCAGAGCAATCCTTGATCGACGAATCGTTCTGTACATTTCCCACCAGCCCGCCAATATCGGCGCCCCCTCCGTAGGTCTCACTCCCTCCTGACACCACTGCAATGGTATGCGATGATGATATCGGGACCTCCCGGATACGACCCGCCAAGCCACCGACTGTATGCCCGGTACCAATAACCGAACCATGAATGTGGACAGCCATGATTGCACCAGGCTCCAGATTACCGACGAGACCGCCTACCTGGGACTTGCCGGTGATGTTGACCAGGAGGCTCAAATTGGAAAATTGGGCGTTACTTGCATTACCAAACAGACCAATGTAATCCTGATCGGAACGGTTGATCAACAGGTTGACAATGGAGTGGCCTTTGCCGTCAAAACCACCTGTAAAGGGGGCGTCAAAAGTTCCGATCGGCTCCCACCCCTCGCCTTGGCTGTACGGTGCGACATTAAGGTCAATGTCGGCGGTCAGGATTAAATGGGCGGTGAGGTAATCGCGCACGGCATCAAGCTGTGCAGCGGTCTCAATTTGGTAGGGGTTGGCCTCTGAGCCATCGCCGCCAGCAAAGGGAGAGGGAAGGATTCCTCCGCGAACGGGCCAGACATAATTGGTGTCGTTCTTTAACCTTGCTTGTCTATAGCCCTCATACATGCCGATCCTCAGTGCTCCCTGAGTCAAGGCGGACGCGGTGGTTGAAGACCATAAATCACCCCACGTAACCAGGTTGGAAAAGGGGTGAGAGGCCGGCAGGGCCGGATTATAATGGGAAAAATCGATGAGACTCAGAATCTCTTTGGAATTGGGCAGGCGCCAGTCGGTCTGATGGCTACCACCACTGGAGATGTCACCACAGTTATTGCCGTTCATCGTACCGTCGGCATTCAGCCCGGCGACATCGTCAAGGGCGGTTTGCCAGTCTCTTGTCCCATTTGCGCAATTGGCATTCTTCAGCCAGGTCAGGCCGGAGAGATTGTCGGTGACAGTTCCGTTGCCATTGTCGGTGAATCGTGGATCGGGCCATGCCGATCCGGTCAGGAGATCCGCATCCTGGCCGGTCCCGGCACAAGACACTAGTAGAGTACCGTTGATATCATAACAGGTGGTCTGTCCTGTCCTCCACACCTTGGCCGGCCCTGTCGAAGATCCCCGCACAGCAACAAGGTTATAATATGAATCCTTGGGATTGAAGCCCATGTACAAGTATACGGAACTCATGTTAACTGACCACGCAAGATCGTTTTGACCCTCTTGTATCACGGTCGACGAAGAAAAATAATCACCGGTAGCCATATTGGAAAAGCCTTGGGCTGTGAGCCATACTGCTGGTGAGGTACATGTTATCCCGCCGCATAATTCGTTTCCGTAATCGATGCTCACCAGACTTTCCAGTTCGAGAATATTCGGCAGTCGCCAATCCCCCGCACTGGAGCCGTCCGTAAGTTCACAATTGCCTGAGGCAAGATTGTTGGACCAGGTAAGTGCCTCATTCCAGTAGAGTCGTCCATCGTATCCGTTGTCTCTGCTTATACCGCCCACCGTATCTATACAATTGGCATCCTGCAACCAGATCAGGCCGGTAAGGTTGTCGGTCAGCGTCCCATCGCTGTTATCGGTGAACCGCGGTTGCGGCCACTCCATACCGGCGCGTGTATCGCCGTCTTGGCCAGTCAAGGCACAGTCGATCGCTGTACCATCGGCGTTGTAGCAGGTAGTTTGGCTGGTTTGTGGCAGATCAACCGTACCGGCCGCATGGGCCACGTTTGATAAAATATGAACAAAGGGTATAATGCAAAAAAGTGCCAGCGAGTAGGTACCTGCCATTAGTAACTTGATTTTCTTGCTCATCTTTTTTACCTCTCTCTTTCTCTCGAATTGTACGCATAGGGATTCAAGTCCTGTAGTGCAGCGTATTGAACATGCTCCCTAAAATTATAGCGTAAAGTGGTGAAAAAAAAGAAAGAACAAAATCCATCACCGGATCAGATTGTGTTGTCTTTTTGTAATTTCTTACCAGATCAGATCATCCGGAATTTTATAGGCTGCGTAAGGATCGTCAGGATCATCTTGCGATTCTTGTTGCGCAGCATTAGCCAGGACAATGAGCTCCGGCTGCCATTCCCGTATCTTCTCGGCAATTGTTGACGGCACTACGGCATAACTGTTTTTTTCTCTGACGATGGCCAGTTTCCCTCGGCTCAATCCGTCTACCATTTCCTTTGTCGGCACAAAGATCTTTGCTATCCTGTTGCTGTCTGAGAAGCGGTAGGCAATGACGCCATCTTTCAGGGGCAGACGATTGGTAGTGATGAGTTGTCTGATCTGAGCGATCTTCTCGGCTTTTTTTGCTGCTTCCTGTTGTTTCTGGTTGGCACCCTGGGCCTGTTTCTTTTTCTCTACCAGGGCCTGCTGAGCGTGGATCTTGTTTTCGTCCGGGCTCTGAATGCGGCCTTTGTCCTGTTCTTTGTTCTTCCTATAGGTGGTCTTTTTGGCCTGACTGGCCTGTGTCTTGTCGACCAATCCCATTTTTAAAAATTGGTCCCGCAGTGACTGTGCCATGGATTGAAACTCCTTTCAGGAAAATGAGGTCGCCATGGGGATGGCCTTCTCTTCAGTGATGTGAGCCCTTTGTTCCCAGAGCGGGCATTGTTTTCGGATACACTCTTTATTGTGCAGATACTGATCACAGTGGAGTTCTGCCTCGGCCCGCAAGAATACGGAAAGCATTTCAGTTGAGAGTCTGGCTGTTTCGGTGAGGGCGATATAGGTCTCACGCTGACAGCAGCGGCCGCCTTTGCATGCGGCAAGGGCCATAAGGATTCTGCCGGAGAATTCCTGAGCCAGTTGACGCGGTCCAGGCGTCAGCGGTGTTGCCGAAAAAATTGTGGCTATACCAATGCCAATACCAATGGCCGCACCACATGCGCCCCAGAAGCCACAAACTCCGCCCGGTACATCGGCACCGCGATTGATAGCAGTTAAGATTTCTTTGGAACTGATCGCCCCTCCGCAATTGCGATAACAGGCGAGCAGAATGCCGGGTATCATGGCATGATGTTCCGGGCCGTGCATGGGGATGGAAGGGTGGCTACGGATGAGCTTGAGCAGTCCGATCAGATCCTGTTCCTTGGTGGTGGTACAGATGGACTTGATGACCTCCAGCCCATTTTCCTGGTGACAGCGGTTGCAGACAAAATGTTCTTTCGTGCAGCAACCATCAGCAAATCGTGTCCGGCCGCAATAATGACAGGCCATTTTCCGGGGTTCAGTAAAGTAGTGCAATTCTTCGCCGCAGCACATACAACCGGAGCTTTGTCGAGTTGTGTTTGTTTGGGTGGTTTCCGGCGGCGAGCAGTAGGAGGTGGAGGTATTCGTGGTAGACGGAGGAATGCAGCAGCTATTGGTCATGACCAAATTAGTGACAGCCCCTTCCTCATTAAGAATGAAAACCGAATCATCGAGGAGCGCAAGGTCGGAAGCAGGGATTGCGGTGCGCCGCCCTTTGACCAGCAGGACACCGCTTTCAGTGGAGACGGCAGCATAGGGTCCCCGGTAGATGACGGTCATGGATGGCTTTGTATCGTTTGCGTCAGCCTTTTTTTTCTGTGCTGGTCGCTGTGCCTGGTAGGTAAGAGAGAAGAAATCCATTCCCTCCACCTGACGATAAGGGAAACGTTTTACCAGATGGATGGCTACAAATCCGGCCGTCTCCAGCATAGCCACCAGCTCTTCTTGCTGCATGGCCCCGCCCAGACATTCTCTGCGATAGAGCACGTTGTTCTTGATGCTCGGAGGAATGACTGTATCGGTAATGATATCAGAGATCACCATCCTGCCTCCCGGTTTCAGGACCCGGAAGATTTCCCGGTAGGTCTGGCGTTTATCAGGGCTGAGATTGATGACACAGTTGGAGATAACAATATCTGCACACTGGTTATCAAGTGGGATCTGTTCCAGAAATCCCTTGCGAAATTCCACATTGTCATAGCCAAGACGGGCTGTGACCTCTTGTTTTGAGGCGCTGGCCAGGTGGAGCATCTCGTCGGTCATGTCAATGCCAAAGACCTGTCCCTGCATCCCCACGGCAGCAGCGGCCATGAAACATTCTACGCCGGAACCGGAACCAAGGTCCACAAGAGTATCACCCGCTTGTGGGTTTGCGTCCGTCACCGGACTACCGCAACCGTAAGAGCGTTTCCTGGAATCATCGGGAATAAAATCAGCCTGATCTTGAGCCGGAGCCAGTGGGTTGACGATATCGTTGTTAGCAGCCAGGGCCGCCTGGCCATAAAATTCACGTACCTGACCGTGCCCATGGCCTGTGGCTATCGAGATAACACAGTTGCAATGGGTCAGGGTCACGCTGCGGGCTGCCGTTTCGGGGTCCGGACAGTCATGACGGATATCTCCCATGCGTAGTGCTATGGTGCCGCAACCCTGACCCTGCACCTGATCAGCCTGTCTGCTGATCAGGTGCAGGGCAATCTTTTCATACAGCTCTACATAAGGGTCATGGCCCACCCATTCACCACCGGTCAGAAAACTGTGATCGGTGTCCCCACCGCCAATAAGGAATTTCAGGGGATTATTATGATATTGAGGGGAATCAATCAGTGAGGCGTTGCGCAGGGTTGTAAGCACCGGGCTGGTCTGCCAGACAGTGGCCAGGCCCTGTGTCAGATCGCCACAGGCTGTCTCGGCAAGTCCTACCAGGGCAGGGGAAGGATAGATCATGCCATCAGGGCCTATGGCCAAGGATTCCCAGCCACTGTTGGGCAGATCATGGCGGGTGCCGGGAGTGGAGAAGACCTGACCACGGATGGACTCGATATTGTCAATAGTTATCCCGCACTGCTCAGCCCGTTGCCAGGCTGCAAGCAGATAGGGGAAGATCTCCGCAGGCGGAATAAACTGCTCCCGGCTGCCCTTGCCGCGGATAAAATGGTAGAGCAGGTGGATGCTCGTGGCTCCGATGCTGACGGCCTGGCTGACCATCTTTGCCAGATCGGCCACATTAGCCTGACTGACCGCAATAGAGAGGGTAAAGGCTATTCCTGCTTGCTGCAGAGCTGTGAGATTGTTCAGGAGCTGCTGGTAGGTGCCCTTGCCTCGCAGACTGTCATGGGTCAGTTCCAGCCCGTCGAGACTGACTTGCAGATGCAGGCGATCCAGGCGATCCAGGGCTTGCAGCAGGGGAATATTTTTTTCCAAAAGCATGCCGTTGGTGAGGATCACAGCATGGACCTTGGGGTTTTGTGATAAAAAGAGTTTCAGCCAGGGGAAAAAATCAGGATAGAGAAAGGGCTCACCGCCGGTGAAATAAAATAACCGGCAACCAAGTTCCAGGGCTTGACGGCTGCCGCTGTCAAGCTGTTCCCTTGGCAGAGTACGACTCTTGGACGGAGAGGACGCAAACAGGCAGTGGCTGCAGCTGAGGTTACAGCGGTCGGTCAGATGAAACCAGCATTCCTTCAGGCGATCCAGGGTCAGTTCCTTGCCGCGTCCAGCATAGCCTTTTTGTCTGCTGATATTCAGGACCTGTCGAAGGCGGTCCAGCTCAAGCAGAAGGTGGTGTTCATTGTCTGGAGCCTCTGAGGCCGTGTGGGGAAAGGTATTCCGCAGATTCTTGACTGCATCGGCGAGGCTTTCAGCGCCTGCCAGCGCCTGCAGCAATTGATCACCATAATCGGATGGCACCAGCCAGTCCGGTGTCTCCGGCTGGATATAAATGGCGCGGCCCTCATGTTCTATTCTCTTCCATCCTTGGGGACTGTTTCCCCTGCGGGAGGGGATTGAAAGGTTTGCTATGGTCATGGTCGTTCGTTAGAGAGTAATTTGTCAGTTTGAAGGAACTAAGCCATTGTTAAACAAATATCGGTAACGTTCCAGAATCCCTAACGGCCCTTAAAAATAAATTCCTTTTACCGCGGCCTCTTCTCTGGCGGCCCCGGAATTTTCCTTGATGGATTCAGCGACCTGGGTGGCGCTTTTGATCATGTCATTGAGTCCGATGCCTTCCCAACCGAAGCCGTGAATGAACAACCCCTGATTTTCTTGCATCAACTGATCACGCCAGTTCAGAAGGGCAGGGTAGCCTGCCTCCAGTTGGGGAATTCCGCCTTTAGGGCGCAGAACTCTTGCGTAGACGGGTTCTCCCTGCAGGGGCAGCAGTTGGCGCAGATCCTGTAAAGCCTGACGGATCAGGGTGGCATCATCAAGATCCAGTCGTTCAGGGTGTCTACGTCCGCCGATCAGGGCCTCAAGGAGGATATGGCTCTGGGGTGCCCTGGCGGGAAACATATTGGATGAAAAGAGTGCTCCCAGGCAGAAGCGTTTTTCCTGTTCTGGAGCCAGATAACCAAATCCAGGCGGTAGCGTCGAGCCGAGGCCAAAGCCCATGGCAATGGTTACAATCCGGGCCTCAGGGACAACATTCTGAGGCATAGTGGGGGTAAAGGTGTGGAGCAGGCTTAAAGACGGATTGATCGGCAGGGCCAGCACCAGATTCCTGGCCTCATGGTTGCCTTGCTCTGATGTCACTACCCAGCCTGATTGGCTCTTGCTGATACTTTGAACGCCGCAGTTCAGCAGGATGTCACGACCTGCTTGCAGTGACTCGGCCAGCCTTTCCGGTAGCCGACCCATGCCGCCGGGAAAACTGGTCATGGCGGGCAGCCCCTTTTTCTTCGCGCCAATGGTGGTTTTATCTTGTCTTGCCTGTTTCATCTTGGCAAACAGGCCACGAAGTACCGAGCCATGGGTCGTCTCCAGACGGCGTACTCCCGGCATGACCCCATCGATGAGCAGTCGGTTGAGGTCGCCGGCGTAGGTGCCGGTGAAGACCGCGTCAACATAGGGCAGCAGGGCCGGGCCAAAGCGGTGTTCCACCCATTCCGCCACCGTCGGTTCGCCTGGTAGTGGTTTTTTGAAGAGTTCAGCCAGGACCCGAAGCTTGGCCAGCGGTGAGATCAAGGGAGCCATGATGATCTTTGGCGGACTCTGCGGAATACAGCGCAGGGCGCCATCCATGCAGACATAGCGGACAAATTTACTGAGCGGTGCCTTGATGCATTCCTGGTCAAGACCGGTTTCCTGCAAGAGCAGTTGACTCTCCGGGCAATTGTCGAGAAAACCGTGGGGGCCGTTTTCCGCCAGAAAACCATCTTCAGCATGGCTCCAGATGACTCCGCCTGCCCTGCCGGATTTTTCCAGGATAAGGGTCTGTTGCCCGGGGCAGAGCTGTTGCAGTTTATGGGCTACGGTCAGACCAGAGAGTCCGCCGCCAATGATAAGGGTATCCATATTTTTATCAATTACGAATTATGAATTGCGATATGAAAACGAGAATAGGGAAGAAATCTTGACACTTCAGCTTCGATGTTTATCATTTTGGCCGAATTCAGGTAAAAAAGCAATGGAATAGGATGATGATGGCTGCCGCTTTGTGTCGCTTTTTTGTCATCCTTGGCTCGTGCGAACGCTGGAGTATCGCTGTTCCGCACCATAATCAGAGAAATCAGAGAAAAAGAGGTATCTTCAATGACCAGTCAGACCACAACCCATGAATTTCAGGCCGAGACCAAAAAACTTCTCGATATCGTTATTCATTCACTTTATACCGAGCGCGATATCTTTGTCCGGGAGTTGATCTCCAATGCTTCGGATGCCCTGGAAAAATTTCGGCACGAGAGCCTTACCACAAGCGATGTCTTTGATTCCCATATACCCCTTGAGATCACCATCGATCTTGATGAAGAGAAGCATGTCATGACTATTACCGATACCGGTATCGGTATGAGCAGGTCGGAACTTGAGGCCAACCTGGGCACCATTGCCCACTCTGGTTCCAGCACTTTTTTGAGTGGTTTGGCCGAGGCGGCTAAGAAAGATGTGAGCCTGATCGGTCAGTTCGGGGTGGGCTTTTATGCCGCCTTTATGGCAGCTACAACGGTTCGGGTCCAGAGCCGTTCCTGGGACGGGTCGGAAGGGCATGAGTGGGTCTCCGATGGCACCGGCAGTTACACCATCAGCGAGTTGCCGGGGCTGCATCGGGGCACACGGATCATCATGGAGCTGAAGGATGATGCCCATGACTATGCCATGAAATGGAAGGTGGAGAATATTATCAAACAATATTCGTCCTTTGTGCCTTTTCCGATCAAGCTGGCTGGGGAGGTCGTGAATACGGTGTCGGCCTTGTGGACCCGCAGCAAAAATGAGATCATCGAGCAGGAGTATACGGATTTCTATAAGTTTATCGGTACGGCCCATGACGAGCCTCTGTACCGCCTCCATTTTTCCGCCGATGCTCCGTTGGCCATTAATGCCCTACTTTTTGTGCCCAAGGAGAATTTTGAAATCATGGGCTTTGGCCGCGTCGATTCCGGGGTTAATCTCTATTGTCAGCGAATTCTCATCGATCAGCATTCGGAGAATGTTTTGCCTGAGTGGCTTCGATTCCTCAAAGGCGTAGTGGACAGCGAGGACCTGCCGCTCAATATCTCACGGCAGTCGTTACAGGACAATGCTCTGCTGGCCAAACTGCGCAAGGTAATCACCAAACGATTCCTTAAATTCCTGGATGAGCAGGCCCAGGAAGATCCGGAGGCCTACCTCACCTTTTGGAATACCTTCGGCATCTATCTGAAAGAAGGCATTACCTCTGATTATGAGTTTCAGAAAGAGCTGGGCAAGCTGGTTCGTTTTGAATCTTCCCGCTCGGAAGAGGGGAAGCCCACATCCTTGGCTGCTTATGTGGAGCGGATGAAAGAGGGTCAAGATGCTATTTATTACATCAATGGACCCAGTCGTGAGGCCATTGAGGCCGGGCCGTATGTGGAGATGTTCACCCGCAAGGATATCGAGATCCTCTACACTATGGAGCCCATTGATGACTTTGTACTCAGTCATCTGGCTGAGTTTGATGGCAAAAAATTGCTTTCTGCTGACCGGGCCGATCTGAATCTGGGTACGGGGGATTTGTCTGAGGACAAGGAAGAGACTGCCAAGTCGGAGGCAGAACAGCTGGAACAGGGTGCCAAGGCAGTTTTGATCAGCTGGTTGAAAGAGACCCTTGGCGATAAGGTTGCTGATGTGGTTGAATCCAAACGTCTGGTTGAGGCCCCGGCCATGATTGTCAACCCCGATGGTTATATGACTTCCTCCATGGAGCGGATTATGGCTGCCAGTCGCAGGGAAAAAGGGCAGGCGCCGGCGAGCAGTAAGAAGAATATGGAGATCAATACCGCCAATCCACTGATCAAGCAGTTGGCGGAATTGCAGAAAAGCGATAAATCCTTTGCGGCAGAGGTGGCTGCCCAGATCTATGATAATGCCATGATCCAGGCCGGACTGGTGGTTGATCCTCTGGCCATGGTGGAGCGGAATTATAAAATCCTGAACCGCGCCGTGGGCGGTGTATGACATAACTGTTGAAAAAAGGTGATTGCTCAGGTAGATAGTCTATAGACGGTAGCTGCTAGTCTAAAAGGTTATAATCTAAACTACCTGAGTAGTTACCTGTTTTATTTAATAGTTTCCCCTTTTTTAACGGAGAAAATGCAATGTCTACCTCCATACTGTTTGTCTCTATACGTCGTTTTGCTGTTTTGTCGATCAGCGTCTTACTCCTTATGGTCATGTCTGGTTGTCATAATCATCCTGTACGTCATCTGGTCTCGGATGTCGGTCTGATCAAGGCTGGCGAAACCACTCGTCAGGAGGTGATCTCTTTGTTGGGAGATCCGGATTCCACGCGGATGGTCTCTGCTACCATTGAAGAATGGACCTACTATGATGAAGACAAATCCCTGTTGCAGCAGACACCTTTGATGGGCGAGGCTTTTTCCTCTAAAGGATATAATACGGTTGTCCTGCTCCTGAATGGCGATATTGTTAGTGCTGCCCGTTATGGTAGCTATGACAAGAATGAGTTTGACTGGCAGAACGATTATCACTGGCAGAAGATTGAAAAAAAGACTGACCAGTGACAGATAGTTTTGAAACTATTCGCCAGCGGATGGTGCAGGAGCAACTGAGCTGCCGCGGTATTTATGACCCGCGGGTACTGGCAGTCATGGCTGAAGTGCCGCGCCATCTCTTTGTGGATGATGCCATGCAGGCCAATGCCTATGGCGATCATCCACTGCCTATTGTGGACGGGCAGACCATTTCCCAACCTTTTATTGTGGCCTATATGACCCAGGCCCTGCAGTTGACAGGAACGGAGAACGTTCTTGAAATCGGGACAGGCTCAGGGTATCAATCGGTTATTCTTTCCCGGCTCTGCGCCAAGCTCTATACGGTTGAGCGGCACAATAACCTGCTTTCCGGGGCCCGTCGACTCTTTGACCGCCATCGCTGTTATAATATCCAATCAAAACTTGATGATGGTACTCTGGGCTGGCCGGATTATGCTCCCTATGATGCCATTATGGTGACGGCCGGCGGCCCTGAGATTCCGGAACCCTTGGTGGCTCAACTGGCAGATCCCGGGAGGATGGTGATTCCGGTAGGTGATCAGGAAGTCCAGGAATTGCAACTTGTCACCAAAAAAGATGGCCTTGTTCAGGTGGAAATCCTGGAACGTGTCCGCTTTGTCAATCTGGTCGGGGAGTATGGCTGGGAAAAGTAAGTTGGCATACAACACCCGCCCCTTTGGGGGCATCTCATCCATACTTTCGCTCACCCTAATCTTGTTGAAGGATTGAAGGGGCTCAACCTACTACTTACTCACCGTTCACTACTCATTATTCCCCTCTTACAAAATACTGCAGTTTTGCAAATCGGCGCTACCACCAGCACTGACCTTCTGATAGAGATCCCATAGGTGTTCATCCACCCGTTTCTGGCGTGCACTGGCCTCTGCTTTTAAAAACCGGCGGCTGGCACGTGGTCCGGCGTTGTATGTTGCATAGGCGGCGCGGGCAGCAAGGTGGGGATTTTTCTTCTCTTTGGCTATTTGAATGCCATACTGCTGAAAGTAACGCATCATGATCTGATTTCCTGCCTGGATATTGTAGGTCACGTCCCTTTGTAGTCGTTCTATGTCGTAAAAGCCCCGCCAGACATGCTGATTGATCTGCATGATGCCAATCCCGCCCGCTGGAGATCGCAGGGTGACGATTTTGTCGTCTTTTCGTGTGAATTGCTTCCAGCAGCTTTCAATCATGGCGGTGGCAGGGATCAGATGTTGGTAGATCGTTGCATAGCGAGGATCAAGACCGGCCTTTTTTACCTGCCTAAGGGCAGATGCCGCCAGAAGTTTCTCGATGATTTGTTTGTATTCATCAAGCTCTGACGAGCTTGGTACCCAGTTATCCAGACGTTTGTTCCGGTCGGTAAGGGCCGGGGTCGGTGACTCTGCGGCATAGGCGACCCCCACCAGAAAATCAAGAAGGCGGCGGCCTGTTGTTGAGCTTTGCGGTGTCTCCGGTGGAAATTCTGCTGGTGGATTTTGTTGCGGTGTCTCCGGTGGAAATTCTGCTGGTGGTTTTTGTTGCGGTGTTTCAGGCGGCAACTCTGGTGCTGGGTTTTGTTGCGGTGTCTCCGGTGGAAATTCTGCTGGTGGTTTTTGTTGCGGTGTTTCAGGCGGCAACTCTGGTGCTGCGTTTTGTTGCAGTGTCTCCGGCGGTAACTCTGCTGGTGGTTTTTGTTGCGGTGTCTCAGGTGGCAACTCTGGTGCTGGTTTTTGTTGCGGTGTTTCAGGCGGCAACTCAGCTGCTGGTTTTTGTTGCGGTGTTTCAGGCGGCAACTCAGCTGGTGGTTTTTGTTGCGGTGTCTCAGGTGGCAACTCTGCTGGTGGGTTTTGTTGCGGTAACTCTGGCGGTGCCTCTTGGGTCTTTTGTTCTGGTTCTTCCGGTTGAAATTGAAACAGATCGCGAAGGGCAGGATCGATCTGCCAGTCAAAGCGCAAGGGGTCTTCTCCTGTACCTGGCTGCAGCATCCTCGCCAGTCGCCGCAGGCCATTGCTGGTAACATGGATTCCAAGGCCAGGGGCAGCGGCATCTAATGCCAGCAGGGCGTCTCCGGCATTGATAAAGGTCATAAAACGCAGCAGCTGTTTCTGCATCAGTCCATTTTCCCCGCTGCTGCTTTCGATGATGGGTCGTAATTGTTGCCAGGCATCGATAAATAACAGTCGTAATGGGTCTTCGGTCTCTATGGGCGTCTGGCCGGTCAGGATCATCAACAGTTGATAGCGGCTGGTGATCAGCAGGTCAAAGAGTTGTTCCTGATGCAGCGAATTACCCATGTTGCCGCTGAGGCTTTTGATGACAAAGACCATAAAGGCATCGAGCGGTTCAAAGACATGCTGGAGCTTTTCTAATTCTTCAAAGCCGAGCGGGGCCTGAGCAGGCAGAGGTGCTACTGCCTGTGTCTGCTTGTCAGCCACCGTCAGGAGCAGGGGAACGATCAGGCCGTCAGCGTTGGTTCGCAGGGTTCCCACGGTGAGCGTATTCAGGGCCGTCTCAAGTGGCGCTGTATCTGTGGGGGAGGCGCAGGCACGAAGCAAAATCATAATTTCTTTTTGGGGCATGGCAAGATCAAACGCGTATTGTTCCAGGCGTGGATGGAGGAAGCGCTTGCAGAGCTCCCAGGCAAATCCCGTGACCACTGGCTTGCCGCCCTTTTCATTGTAGATGGCGGAGTCAATAATGCGATAGCGTAACTGCCATTGTGGATCCACATAAAAGTTCAATCGCATGAGAATGGAGCCACTCCATTTGACCATCGACGGCAGGAGGCCGAGTGAGTCGAACCCCATGCCGGCGGTCGCATTGCAACTGAAGTAAGGCTGTCCGTCGCGGATGGACAACTGGGGCTCAGAAATATGAAGATAGTTGTAAGAGCCCTCCTGAAAGAGTACAGTGGGGCGGTCAGGTTGCGGGGTGAGAGACTCTACCAGGGCGTTCTGTAAAATCTGGGTACGGAGAAAAAGCGGCAGCTCAACGGTTGCGGCACTCGCAGGGTTTGGGGCTGTGGTGAGCAGAATGCAGAGCAGAAGGAATGATTGAATGAGTCGTTGCATGCAAGGTTGTTTAGTCTGTCATATTTTTAGGGGCCGTTAAGAAATAATCTGGCCTTTTATACCTATTTCTTTACGGCCCCTTGTGCCGTCTTGGTCTTTCGCTTGGCCATGTTGTTTGCTGACAGCGGCTTAGTCTGTCAGGATCGTCTCTCTGTTCACCATCCACTTAAACACCTATAGGCTCTTCACTCTAACATTTACCATATAAAACTTAAAACTTTTTTAATATCATGCATGAGATAAAACCCGGCCAATCTATCGAACTGTTGAAAGAATTGCATATTCTGACCCGAGACGGGAAGATGAATCAGGACAGCAGGCGTAAGCTGAAGCAGGTCTATCATCTCACCCAGTTTATTGAGCCGCTCCTGCAGGAGATCCAGAAGGAGTATCAAGAAGTTCAGCTCGTTGATCATGGGGCCGGGAAATCATATCTGGGATTTATCCTCTACGATCTTTTTTTTAAAATGCTGGAGGATGGGTCGCATATTTATGGCATTGAGACTCGGGATGAGCTGGTGCAAAAATCCCGGGATCTGGCTCTGCGACTGGGCTTCCCTAATATGTCTTTTCTAACCCTGTCAGTGGCGGATTCAACGCATTCCTCCTTGCTGCCGACGCATGTTGATATGGTAACCGCCCTGCATGCCTGTGATACGGCAACTGATGATGCCATCCAATTTGCCTTGCAGAAAGAGGCCCAATTTGTGGTGCTGGTACCATGTTGTCAGGCGGAAGTGGCCTCGGTACTGAGAAAACATAAGGGAAAGAGACTGGGCGGCGATGTCCTCACTGAAATCTGGCGACACCCGCTGCATACCCGGGAATTCGGCAGTCATATAACCAATGTCCTGCGCTGTCTACAGCTTGAGGCCCATGGGTATCAGGTGAACGTCACGGAACTGGTGGGGTGGGAGCACTCGATGAAAAATGAGCTGATCATTGCCACATATAAAGATCTGCCGCGCCGGCGCCCAAATGAGCGTTTGGAAAAACTGCTCCATCTCCTCGGCCTGGAAGAGATGGCAACGCGGTTTTATGCAGGGGCTGTTCAGGAATAACAGCATCTTTGAGGGTTATTTCTTCACAGCCCTTAGTCCGTGTAATGACTACTTGGAAGGTCGTTGGTAGAGGCCAATGATCTCCGCGTGGGCAAGGATGTGGCCTTCCATTGTTTCGAGCAGTAAGTTTTTCGTGGGTTGGTGCAGCTCTGGCAGGATTATGTCCAAGGCATAGAGCTTATGGAAATAGCGATGGCAGCCGATGGGTGGGCAGGGGCCGCCATAGGTTGTTTTCTTGTTGTCACCCCGGCCGGACAGGGTTCCTTTCGGCAGGGCATTGGGGGCAATGCCTTCCGCCAAGCCGGAGGTCGTGACCGGAATATTGTAGAGGAGCCAGTGTACCCATGTCATCCTGGGGGCCGCCGGGTCAGGGGCGTCAGGGTCGTCAATGAACAACACCAGGCTCTTAGTGTTTGCAGGAATCCCGGTCCATTCCAGGGGAGGAGAGATGTTCCGGCCGTCGCAGGTATAGATGACCGGGATTTGTGAGTTATCTACAAATGCTGGTGAACTGATGGAGAGGGACATGTCTGGCCTCCTTTATGATTTTTTTTGGAAAAGAATGATGATCTCTCCCGGGACAGGATCCTGATAAATAATAATACTACATGCAGGTCGATGGATCTGGCCAGGTTGGTGTCTGGTGTTTATGGAAGTTGGTTTGCAGTGAACATTTTGGCATAAAGGATATTGGGTGATAGCCAGGTAATGAGATCATCAAAATTGGTTTCGCTGTATCCGGCAGAGACAAAGTCGTTGTTGTTGCCAATTCGATAGGTGAGTCCTGATGGTCCAATTAAAGTAGTTGTAGCTTCACCAGCATTTGCTACTTCGTCCGCATGGGTGAAGGTAGCCCAATTCTTTCCCATGGATAGTACTATTGCCGGAGCGGTAGTGGTAATTTGATTAGTACAAGCAGCTTCACGGCAAACACGCAGATTAGGAATTAAGGCAGTCATGCCAACTGTTTTTATCTGACTACTGGTGGTAAAGGCATTCCCGTTGGCAGTCGTTACTGAATAGCGAAGCGGATTGTTCCATGGATCGAGTAACAGGCCATCGTCATTAACCGACCCTCTGAGGCCAAGGGTAACGGAAGGTACAAAGCCATGTTGTAGTGTGCAGACCCCACCTCCTACTGGTGCCTCCGCACCGTTACTGGTGGGAGTGGCTGGGCATGGCAGTCTGCCATTGGCCTGGGCAAAACCGTACAGAGCTTCCTCTGTCTCAGCTAGCTGGGTGACAGCTTCGCTACGGTTGGTGCTTTCACGGGTTTGAGTGAGAGACATCATCAGGCCGCCCAGCATTAAACCGACAATTACCAGAACAATGGCCATTTCAACGAGAGTGAAACCTTTCCTGTTGTGTATTGTGTAAGTATTAATTTTTATTGTACTACCTCCAATCGGTCATTGAAAGTTGAGTCAGGTGCTTTAGTCTCAAAAGTATTGTCGCCGGAACTGGCATTCTGGTCCTCGAAATAATCAGTCAGTCCGGTAAAGGTGTTACGGGCTTGGCCGCTCAATTCTTTGCCAGCCAGAATGACTATCGCTTTCTTGTCGTCATTAGTGGGGGGCGGTAAGATGGTGAGACAGCCGGGGCCAGGTGTACATGTGCCGCCACTTTGGACGGTAGCAGAGGCTAAGGCGTAATAGCTGAGGTGATGCCAGTTGTTGGCCGTCAACCATGGCGGGACGGTTATGCTGGCTGCACAACCGGTCCCCCAGTTGCTGGGTAAGGCAGTTCCTGTTGGTAGTAAACCTTCCAGTGTGCTGATTACACTGTCGAAATCTGATGCGGTCCGGGGGTCGATGTAAGGCCGCGGCCAGGGGTATTGAGTGCAAGCGGTACGATAATCATTTATTAGTTTTTCGAACTCCCCAGTTACCCGTTGTTCCACCGCAGTCATCAGTTCATCTATGGTGATATAGATAAGTTGGTCGTTTGTCGTGTCGTCGGCTGGTCGTGCCACAAAGCCAGTATCCCCGGTTTCGACGGCATAATTGGTGAAGGTTGTTCCATTAATGGTGATTCCTTCTAAGAATTGGCTAGCAGCGGGAGCTGCACCTGAGCGATCCTGGGGCTGGATCACGCCTCCAGGGGCCATGATCACCACTGCAGCTCGGTTGGTTAACACTGTACCCTGTCCGTTGACCACTGTCAGCCAGCCATTATTTTGGTTCAAAATTTCCGAATTAAGCACTGGGTAAGAGCCATTTGTTTTTACCAGGTGACGCGAGACGGCGTACCAGAGGGTCTCGCCGGTTCCGTCTTGTACTGGTTTGTCAAAAGCAGGAACTGCAACACCGCAACCTTGTTCGTCTAGAGAAGGCCATTTCCCGAGGAGATGCAGCGTTTCGTTGAAGCCGGACGAGACGCAGTCACTGTTACCGTCATAATTATTGTCACTGTTGCGGTCTGGAAACGACAGGCCACCTGGTGTCACGCTGTTGGTAACGGCATGGGCTATTACTAGTTCTTTGGCCAGTGCCAGTGCTTTGGTGGTAGAGGCATTTTGATTCAGAATGGGATTTTTGCCACTCAATCCCTTAAGCACTACTGCTGCGCTGACCATGAATAATATTAAAAACATAATCAGCAGCGCCGCACCTTCTTGAGATTGTAGCCTTTTGAAAAATTTATTGCTGAGCTTTATTGTTGAGTATTCCAAATTTACGCCACCGCCATTTTGGTCAGGATAACACTTTTCTGGTCCTGTTGTCTGATCACTGTGTGCTCGTCTGCTTGTTTGTCATCTGTCTGGAGCTTTTTGCAGCGGTTGAGATAGTGTCTTTTGGAAGAGTATAATAAATCTTTTATAGTGTCGGAGCGAGGATAAATCAACTTTTTTTGAAATCATCAGCCTTCAGTCTGGATGTTTTTGTGGATAAGCTTCTTAATAGCTATGCAAGAGGCCTTATCAGAATGGAAAAGATATTGTCTTTCTTGACAAAATTGATAATATCATTGATACTCTTTGTTGTTTTGATATTGGGGCTTAGATTTTCCCGATCATGAAAATTAGAAAATGAAACCTTACCATTCCGATTTTAAGTTTTAATGCTTTTGGTTGCTTGGTCGATACTCTTTTATGGTTTCTTACTCTATTCTTGCTATTGCCTTGTTGTTGCTTGTTCGTATTTTTTCCCTTCTTGTGACGTGTCATGGAAAAAATCAGGTGCAAAATATCCTGTACCGGTTGGTGCGGAGAGAGGTGGCACAAATTTCCGCTAAGACCGTAAAGGGTTTGCATGTATCTTGAGTACTTTGACCTGAAACGCCATCCCTTTCGGATTACTCCTGATCCGACTCTTTTTTGTCCAGTTGGTGGCCGTGGAGATATCCTTGATGCATTGATCTATGCCATTACCACTGGTGAGGGCATAGTCAAGGTGGTGGGTGAGGTGGGCAGCGGTAAGACAATGCTCTGTCGTATTCTGGAAGAGCGTCTGCCGGAATCGGTGGAGATCGTTTATCTGGCCAATCCGAAACTGTCACCCCATGATATCCTGTACGCTATTGCCTTTGAGTTGAAACTACCGGTAGAATCTGAGACCGAACGTCTGGTGGTGATGCAGCAGTTACAGCTCTATCTTCTGGGCCAGCATGCTGCCAATCGGAGTGTGGTTGTTTTTATCGAAGAGGCCCAGGGAATGGCGTTGGATACTCTTGAAGAGATTCGTTTACTTAGTAATCTGGAGACCCATCGACATAAGCTGTTGCAGATTGTGCTCTTTGGACAACCGGAACTAGAAAAAAATCTTCGGAAACGTGATATCCGTCAGTTAAAGGAGCGGATCACCCACAGTTTTCATCTAGGGCCATTGACCACGCCAGAGACCAGTGAGTATATACGTTTTCGACTCCAGGCCGCTGGTTGTGGTAAATCAGGAGTCTTCAGCCCAAGCGCGGAACGGTTGATTTCCAGGGTGTCCTGTGGTCTTATCCGCAGGATCAATATCCTGGCGGACAAGGCCATGCTCGCTGCCTATGCTGATTCTGCTGTCAGGAGCATCTCAGGTTCCGCGCGGGCAATGGTTCATGCCCGTCATGTCCGGGCCGCGATTCGTGATAGTGAGTTTCACCTCCCTTTCTTCCGTTCGGCCTGGTTGCCGGCTATTGGCCTGATTTCTCTGTTAGTTGTATTAGCGCTTATTTTTGGATGGAACCAATTCTATTCAAAAAAAGGGCGTCTACTCTTCTGGACGGGAAATCCCCAGTTGTTGGCTCCTGTAGAGATGGGGGGGCAGGCTAAATCGGACTTGGCTCGAAATGAGGTCCGTCCTGGAAAAGGTATCGAGGAGGCAGAAGTGGTTTCAGGGGGCCCAGTCAAGCTTAAGGAGCAGGAAGCTGATTTCTCTACTCATCCAGCAGAAGTTGAGATTGGCAACAGATCACCCCTCACAGCTTCGGCAATTCCAGCCTTTGCCGTATCCCCTGACTTTTTGTCACCGGAAACGATCAACATGTCATCTCTTGTGGTGGATGCTCAAACAACCGAAGTATTAACGCCTGAACTGCCTCAGGGTACTGTTGATAAAGCTGTCGGAACTCTGATGGAGCAGCGCCGCCAGGCTTTTAGTCAATGGATTGAACCAGGAGAGACGAAGAACTATACAATTCAGTTGATGTCAGTTGCAATGGATAGTGAGGTTTCTGCGGAGGTCGAAAGGTTTTTGCAAAAAATCAGGCCAGTCTCTTTGCTGGATCGGATCTATGTCTGTCAGGATTCGAGTGGGGAACGTCAGATGTGGGTGATTGTGTATGACGATTTCCTGGAGCTTACTCCTGCCCGCAAGGCCATTGAGGCCTTGCCTCCAGTGTTGCGCCGTTTTCAACCTTTTGTGCGTCGTATTGATAATTCACTGCGTGCCGGTAATATGGATGGTGTTAAGGGCTGAACCTTGAGTTGCTTGCGGCGAGAGTACGAAATAGAATATTTTGTCTTGCTATATATCTTCCTTTACTTGGAGAAAGTTGGAGAAATAAATGGTCATGCGAAGAGCACTCTATCTTAACAGTTTCCTTTTAGTCGTCATGATGGCCCTTGTAGTGGGTTGTGGCGCGAACCTGCCGCAGCGTCCTGTCGATGGCAGGCATCTTGCGGCTTCTGAGGCTCAGGCAGTGCCGTCAATCCCGGCAGTGGTTCGCACTCCCTCGCTCGTTCTTCCTCCTGCACCTGAGGCGAAGGTAGAACTCTATTCCGTGGTTGTTCAGAATGTTCCGGTTCGGGAACTGCTCTTTGCCATAGCTCGCGATGCCTCACTTAATATTGACGTCCATCCGGAGATTACCGGTGATGTTACCCTGAATGCTATTGATCAGACTCTGCCACAGATTCTGACCAGGATTGCCAGACAGGTGGATATCCGCTGGAATCTGGATCGCCCTAATCTTATTGTCGAGCCGGACAAACCAATCCTGCGGACCTATCGTATCGATTATGTCAATATAGCCCGGAAGTCCAAAGGAGAAGTGAGCGTGGCCACCTCTATCTCTACCACCGGTTCTGCGGCAGTAGGGGGCGGTGGTGGAGGGGGATCTGCCGGCAGCAATAACTCGACAACGGTTCTCAGTCAGGAATCCAATAATACGTTCTGGGCTACTCTGGTGGCCAATCTGCATGCCATCCTTGGTGAAAGTGGAGGCGCGGCAGGCGGTGCCGAGGCTGGAGCAGCATCTGGAGCAGGAGGTACGTCTAACTCCATCATCAGTAATCCTGAAAGTGGACTAATCACAGTCCGGGCCACAACCCGCCAGCACGAGGATATCCAGCGATTTATTGATCTGGTGATGACTCGTTCCCTGCAACAAGTATTGATTGAGGCCACCGTGGTTGAGGTGAAGCTGAACGATCGGTATCAGGCCGGGGTGGATTGGAGTTCTCTTGCTCGCGACGGGGGACGGTTTGGCTTTGTCCAGAGTCTTCTGGGAGCCAACATGGCAGCTCCTCCAGTGACGACATTGACCATCGACAAAAGTGCTGATCCAGATGCCCTGACGGGAACCATCAAGTTACTGGAGCAGTTTGGTGATCTCAAGGTCTTGTCCAGCCCAAAGGTGATGGCGCTGAATAACCAGACGGCCATGCTCAAAGTGGTGGATAATAAGGTTTATTTCACCCTTGAGGTTGATATTGAGGCGGCTACTGATACCAGCCCCAGGCTGATTACCTATACCAGTACAGTTCATAGTGTGCCGATCGGTTTTGTGATGGCGGTGACCCCACAGGTCAGTGAAGGAGAACAGGTAACTCTCAATGTGCGGCCAACCATCTCCCGGATTATTGGTTATGTCGAGGATCCAAGCCCTGCTTTGGCCGAAGCAGATGTGATCAGTCTGGTGCCGGAGGTGCAGGTTCGGGAAGTGGAGTCGATTTTGAAGGTGGCGAGTGGTCAGATTGGTGTCCTTGGTGGTCTGATGCAGGATACGTTGGACAAAAACACTGACGGGATTCCAGGTCTCTCCCGGATTCCCTGGCTCGGCAGTCTATTCAGCTATCGGGATGATACAGCAACGAAAACCGAGTTGATTATCTTTTTGCGGCCGGTGGTGATTAAACAGGCTGATGTGAATGGTGATGGCGACCTGCGGCAGTTCAGGAAGTTTTTATCTCCACAACAGCCCATTCCTTCGTTGCCTTTTGACGGGCCGACAGGCTCCTAAATGACAGTGAGGCACGGATGAGCCTATTGATGGAAGCCTTGCGAAAGGCGGAACAGGCCAAAAAACAGGCTGCAGGAGCCCCTGTTGCTATATCTGGCGAATCATCGGAAGCTCAGAATAAGCAGCAGGTATCGCCCGAGCTGCATCTATCTCTGGAACGGCAGGATCCGCCCAAAATTACTTCCTTGGGGCGGAATCGTGCTATTGCTGTTGATTCTTCTGACGCGGTGGTGAATCTCCAGGGTGGAGAACGTCAGGTGAGTCAGGCCAGCCCGAAAGGAGACGGGAAGATTGAACAGGCGGATGCAGGTGACGGTGGGCAACAGAGTGCTCTAGTGGTTGATGGGGAGGTGGCTGATATGATGGTGGTGGATGCCTGCGTGCCATCTGATCTGAATGGCATTCCTGAATGGGAAGCCGGCATGGCTCTTGAACCTGAATTAACCGCCGAAAACCCAGTGACAGATGGTGCGGTATCGCCATTTGAGGATTTGAAAAAATCTGGGCCTGAAATCGAGCCGGAGCGGGGTGTCCCCGATGTCTCGGTTATTCATCCTGCCATTACTTCGGCGGAGTCTTCCAGGAAGACTGCTCGCACGGTCTTTACCGCTAAAAAAGAGTATCAGCGCCGCAGTCGTAATCGTCGTTTGCTTATTGTGGGGATTGTGGGTGGAGTCGCGCTTTTCGCTATGGCTGGATTTTTCTATTTTACTTATCGTACCACGATGACTTCTGCTAGTTCTGTTGTTGCGGTTGATAAAAATATTTCTCAACAGGGTTTAGGAGATGCTGCTGTATCAGAGGTGAGGCCAGAATCGGTACCTGCAGCAGGGGAGGTACCTGCATTGTCTTCTTCCGGGGGTGGAGCTGGAAAAGTTGAAACTGAAGGTGCTGGCAAGGATGTTGAGCCTACCTCCCAAAATCTGCCGAGTGTCCCCGGTATCTCTATGTCTCAGAGCGCGCCAGACCTCTCTCCTCCCCCTGCTGAAGCTCTTTTGCCGGGTGCCACCTCATCATCTGTGTCTGCCGTGGCCACCACCTTAGCGTCTCCATCTTTGCCGGTGAATCAGGGAGTGCCTGCACCCAGTAGAGATGAATCAGAAACACAGATGTTGTCAGATTCAGTCAATGAACCTGACAACCCTTCTTCGGAACCAATTGTCATAACCCATCGCGCGGTGCAACCCCAGGTGAGTTCGTTACTGGCTGCTGCATATGGCGCCTATCAGAAGGGTGATTTCGAACAGGCAAGACAAGAATATCAGCAGGTCTTGCAGGCCGACCCGCAACATCGTGGTGCCTTGCTTGGTCTGGCTGATATTGCCATGCATTGGAGTGAAAAATCCCTGGCCCGTGATCTGTATCTGCGTGTGCTGGATCAGGATCCCGGCGATCCTCTGGCCAGGGCCGGTTTACTCGCCATTGCGCCAATGGGCGATCTGGTACAGCAGGAAAGTGAGTTGAAACTGCTTCTTGAGCTGCACCCCAATATCGCTCCACTTTTCTTTTCCCTGGGGAATGTCTATGCCGCCGGTCAGCGGTGGAGTGAGGCGCAGCAGGCCTACTTTAATGCTTTACAGGCGGCAAAGAACGTCGCTTTGAATTTTACGACTAACCCCATGGGTACTTCCGGGGCTGCGACTGGATCGAGCGGTACTGCAATATCCAAGCCCTGCGTTCATCCTGACTATCTTTTTAATCTGGCCGTCAGTCTTGAACATCTGGGGCAATTGAAATCGGCCACAAGCTTCTACCGGGAAGCCTTGCAGTGTACTGTGGATCGGTCGGCTGGTTTTGAACCGGATCTTCTGCGCGCCAGGTTGAAGATTCTTGAACAGGGAGAGAGGCCATGACCGCTCCAGGTAAGAAAAAACCGCTGGGCGCGGTGCTGGTCGACCAGGGATTTATCTCTGAGGATCAGTTGCGCATTGCCCTCTTGGAGCAGAAACAGACGAATAAACCACTTGGTAAGGTGTTGATCGAACTGGGTTTCGTCACCGATGCCATTATCCGCGATGCCTTGAGTGAGAATATAGGTCAGGGCAGTGTTGATCTGACCCATACGGTTATTGATGCCGAGACGCTGAGAATGGTGCCCCAGGAGTTGGCCCGTCGGCATAATGTTTTACCCCTTTCCCTTGATAAAACTACAAATCAGCTTGTTCTTGCCATGGCGGATACCTTCAATGTCGTGGCCATTGATCAGATCCGAGCCCTGCATGGCGGGGCATTACAGATCACTGCCGTGCTTGGTGGCGAGGCGGATATCCTGCGTGCCATTGAGCAGTTTTATGGGTTTGAACTCTCCATTGACGGCATCCTCCAGGAGATTGAGACGGGTGAGATTGACTACCAGAGTCTGCAACTAGGCAATGATGAGTATAGTCATCCCATGGTGCGGCTCATTGATGCCCTGCTGGCGGATGCGGTGTCGCGGGGAGCCTCTGATATTCATTTTGAACCGGAGGCGGGTTTTCTGCGTATCCGCTATCGGATTGACGGAGTGCTCCGTCAGGTTCGCAGCCTGCACAAGAGCTACTGGTCGGCCATGGTGGTACGTCTCAAGGTGGTCAGCAATATGAATATCGCTGAATCACGGGCACCCCAGGATGGCCGTATCTCTCTGTCTCTTGTCGGCCGGCAGATTGATTTCCGGGTCGCGGCCCAACCCACGCTCCATGGTGAGAATATTGTTCTCCGTATCCTTGATCGTCAAAAAGGTCTTGTCCCTTTGCATAAACTGGGGCTGACCGATGAGAATCTTGACCAACTCAAATTGATGCTGGCCAGGCCGGAAGGTATTATCCTGGTGACTGGTCCGACCGGCAGCGGCAAGACCACCACCCTTTATTCAGTGTTAAGTCATGTCAATACCGAGGCGGTGAATATCATGACCATGGAGGATCCGGTTGAGTATCCCATGGCCATGATCCGTCAATCCTCAATTAATGAGTCGGCTAAGATGGGTTTTGCTGATGGTATCCGATCGATGATGCGGCAGGACCCGGATGTTATTCTGGTCGGTGAGATCCGTGATCATGAAACCGCGGAGATGGCCTTTCGTGCCGCCATGACCGGTCATCAGGTGTTTTCCACTTTGCATACCAACTCGGCGGTTGGCTCTATCCCCCGTCTTCTGGATATTGGGGTGCTGCCGGATATCATGGCCGGCAATATCATCGGTATTGTTGCCCAACGCTTGATTCGACGCCTATGCCCAGAGTGTAAATATGCCTATTATGCAGGGGAACTGGAATTGAAATTACTTGGGATTGAGGCGGAGGGGAAAGAGGTTGTCCTCTATCAGCCGGTGGGGTGTAAGGCGTGTGAGCAACAGGGGTATAAAGGCCGAACTACGGTTATGGAGTTGTTGCGAATCAATGCGGAGCTGGAAGATCTGATCGCCCGGCGGGTCAGTACCCGTGAGCTGTTGAACAAGGCCCTGGCCGGCGGATTCCGGCCTTTAGCCGATGATGCCTGCCGCCGGGTGCTGGATGGCACAACCAGCCTGGACGAGATCAGCCGGGTGGTGGATTTGACGTACCGGTTGATCGATTAGCGATTTTATTGTCATGTCACTTTTTCAATACAAAGCCATCACCAGCAGAGGAAAAGTCAGAACCGGCAATATGGATGCCGCCAATGTTGCCGATCTGGAACAACGGTTGCTGCGCATGGGGCTTGATCTGGTTACCTGCCATATTCGCAATCAGACAATGCCGACGCTGGGTGTGCGTAAGGTGCAGCGGATAGACCTGATCAACTTCTGCTTTCATATGGAGCAGTTGATTCAGGCAGGGGTGCCGTTGCTGGAGGGCTTAGCTGATCTGCGTGACAGCATGGAACATCCCCGCTTCCGTGAGGTGATTGCCAATCTGATTGATGAAGTGGAAGGGGGGAAGACCCTTTCTGCGGCCATGGCCGAACATCCGGTGGTATTCGATGTCTTGTTTGTAAATCTGATCAAGGCCGGTGAGGTTACCGGGCAATTGGGGGAGGTCTTTGCCTCTCTGACCAGCACCATCAAATGGCAGGATGAGCTGGCATCCACAACCAAGAAGATATTGATCTTTCCAGCCTTTGTCGGCACGGTGGTTTTTGGGGTTACCTTCTTCCTGATGGTCTATCTGGTACCGCAGCTAGTGGGTTTTATCAAGGAGATGGGGGGGGAACTGCCTTTTCATACAAGAGCCTTGATCGCGGTGTCAAATTTTTGTGTGAATTACTGGTATCTGCTTTTGATCGTACCCTTGTCTTTGTTCTTTGGTATCAAACTCCTGACGGCTACCAATTCCAAAGCGCGCTATTTTTTTGATGACTGGAAACTGAGGATCTGGATGATTGGCCCAGTGCTGAAAAAGATTCTGCTTTCTCGTTTTGCAAATTTTTTTGCCATGATGTATGCGGCGGGGATTCCAATCCTCCATTGTCTGGAGATCTCAGAAGGAATAGTGGGTAATATGGTCATTAAAGAGGCCTTGCAAGAAGTGGGAACAAGTATCCGTGAGGGAATTGGCATTGCTTCCGGATTTGAAACCAGTGGCCTGTTCCCGCCCCTGGTGGTGCGGATGTTGAAAATAGGAGAATCCACCGGGGCCCTTGATAGTGCCCTGTTGAATATCAGTTATTTCTATGACCGGGATATAAAGGATGCAATTGGCAAGGTCCAGGCCTTGATTGAGCCGATCATGACCGTTGTCCTGGGTGCGGTTCTGGGCTGGGTGATGCTCTCGGTGCTGGGTCCGATCTACGATACGATCAGTAAAATAAAGATGTGAGTGATTCTATGGGCCTTTTTCAGACATCGACCACTGTCCGCGTGCTTCTTCTGACCTCGCAGGGTCTGCGCGCCTTCACTTGGCAGGACAGTGTCCTCATACCAAGCGGGCAGTTTGCTGCCGATGAACAGGGGCAGGATGAGTTTAACCGTTATCTAAGCTCTCCACCCGATAGTCCTTTGTATCTTGTTGCTGATGTCATTGAAGAGGACTTCCGTCTGGAAAATGTCGCCCATGTCCTCGGTAAAGACCGGAGCGCGCTGCTGGAGAGAAAACTTGCCCAATTTTTCCGCACCACTGAGTATCGTTCTGCCCGGGTTCAGGGCCGGGAGGAAAGCGGGCGGCGGGATGATCAGGTGCTGTTCAGTGCCTTGACCAACAATGAGCAGATTGGCCTCTGGGTCAAGCTCATACTTGCGCAAAAAGCTCCATTGCAAGGAGTTCTCTCAATCCCTTGGTTGATGGAGTTGTTTGCCGGATTTCAGCATCTTGACCAGGTCCCTCATCTCTTGCTGGTGAACCTGGAACAGCAGGGTGGCCTGCGGCAGACCTATATTCAGGCAGGGCGGTTGAAATTCAGTCGTATGACCTCGTTGGCTACAGTCCGGACCAGCAATCTTGCGGAAACGATAGTCGGGGAATGCAGTCATACCCGGCAATATCTGGAGAGGTTGAAACTCCTTCCCCGCGATCAGCCACTCGATATCCATCTTGCCGTTCAAGCTGAAATCGGAGAAGAGATTGGTGAGGGGTTGGAGAATAGTGCGTTGTTTCGGTTTCATTTTCATGAAACCGGGATTGTGGCCGCAGAATTAGGGATTGACCCGGTGCTCGAAGATGGTCAGGGCGTGGTGTTCCTGGCTTTGATGCAGGCCCTGCGCAACAAAGGGTTGTTCAATATATATGCTTCAAGATCGGTTACTCGTTATTATCTTCTTCGTCAGATCCGCCGGTGGTTGATTGTCGGCACCTCCTTGTTTTTTGTCGTGGCATTGGTTATTGGATTTTCCCTGCTGGCAGATGGATTCAAGCAGCGGGGCGAACAAAAACGTCTGAACCGGGAGGCAAAACAGTTTGAACAACAATATCAGGCCCTGCAACAAAACCTTCCAGAGAGCCCACTCCCGGCTAAGACCATGCAGAATGTGGTGGAGTCGGTTGAGAAAATCCAGCGACAAGCTGCTTCTCCCATGGAGATGATGGATCTGGTGAGCCGGGCCCTGGGGCGGTGTTCGGATATCCGCTTGCAGAAACTTGATTGGAAGCTGGTTGTGAGTACCAGCGACAGCGAGGAGGGTGCAGAAGGAACTGCGGTTGCCGCACAACCGGTGGTGAGTGGAGAGGTGGCGGCGCCTGCCTTGCTGCTCGGTATGCTTGGAGGTAATACCCAGGCGACCACTATACTCGAAGGGACTGTATATCCCGGTGGCGGATATCTGAATGCGCAGCAGAGCGTTATCCGTTTTATCACGGCCTTGGAACAGATTCCCGGTATGAAGGCCACCCCGCTTGTCATGCCGACCGCAAGCAGCCCTGACAGTTCCATGAAAGCTACTTTGGACGGTGAGGCGATTCAGGCCGTGTTCTCGCTCCAGTTGGCCTATCAAGGGAGGCAATGAAGATGAGACGTCCTTTCTTGTCTCCGGATCTGTTGTTGTTGAAATGGCCAGTGCTACTGTTAACAACGTGTGTCGTGGCCAGTGTCATATTATGGTTTGGAGCCCTCAGGTTCCGGGAAAACAGTACTTTGTCCATGCAGGCGGCGCAGGTAGATAGGGCGCAGATGGACACCATGATACAGCAGATCAAAGATGAGGGGGAAAGCATCCGTTCCTATAGTGACCGGTATCGCCATTTGCAGGCCAGCGGGGTGATTGGTGACGAGGATCGTCTGGAGTTGGTGGAGGCCCTTGCTCGGATCCGCTCCCGGTACAATCTCTTTCCGATTCAGTTTGATATCGAACAGCAGTCGGTGCTTCCCTTGCAGGAAGGTGAACCTGAAAATACAGGACCTTCACTTTCATTGCGGGCTAGTCGAATCCAGATTGTTTTGCCATTGCTGCATGAAGAAGATTTGAGCCGGTTACTTGCTGAGCTGCGAGGTCTTGGCCGTGGCATGTTTGTGGTGGAAGAGTGTTCCATCAGTCGTACTGGCGGTGAGGCGGCGAGTGAACTTTTGAAATTGAGTGAAAATCTGAGTGCGTCCTGCAAGATTTTGTGGCTGACTTTGAAATCCCAGGAGAAGGGTATGGCCCCGCTTGGGGAGTCTGGATCATGAATATATTGAAGTTAAGAGTGCTTTTGATCCTGTTGCTCTGCTTGTCTTGTCGTACTGCTGCTGGAGCGGATACACTGGGGCGTCTTTTCTTTACGCCTCAGGATCGTGTGTATCTGGAACAGCTTCGATGGGCACCTCCTGAATCTTTACCTTTGATCCTTGAGCAGCAACAGGAAAAGGTGACGACCCCGGACAGCAAACCTGCCGTCATTACCCTTGACGGTATGGTGAAGCGTTCTAACGGTGCCCAAGTGGTCTGGTTGAACGGGGTCTCCTATAACAGGACCGATCTTCCAGCGAATGTACGATTGCCTCAACCCTTTACTACTGAGAAGATTGAGCTTCGAGTGAAGGAAAAAGGGAAGTTCTATCCCCTCCGGCCTGGTCAGACCCTGGATATTGATAGCGGCCAAATCAGCGAATCGTATGAGCGGGGTGCCGCGCTTTCTGTGCCTGGGAATGTCCCACCTCAAGAGCCTAATTCTCAAGAGCTTCCTGTTGAAGAGAGTATTGTTAGCCCCAAGGTTGTCCCTGATCAGAATCCGGCAGCTTCATTACCCGTAAAATAGGGGCAATAGAAGGAGACATGGGAGTCATGTTTGTATGATCGTAGCTGAGGATTTATGGTGAAGTCCGATCTGACTTATGAACAACTGGAGCGCCGTCGGCGGAATGTGCGTTGGATAGTTCTTTCCATCGCTGTACTTTTGACTGTTGCTGGTTGTGCAGTCTTGGCGGTTCCGCCTGAGACGTCTATGGACAGGGCGATTCCTCGCGCGTTTGTGGGGATGGCCCTGCTGGTTGCCGGTTTCTTTGTGGCCTTGTTGAGTCGCTTGGTGCCTTGAGTGATGGCTGGAATAGATTTTTTTAATAAAAACATCAAAGTGCCTGCCTTATGGTTTTAGCCGATACCATCCTCCTGGTTGAAGATGACAACGCCTTGCGTCTGATGCTGCGTGGCATTCTGGAAATGCAGGGGTATCAGGTGCTGGAGGCAGATAGCCGGGACAGCGCTCTGGATATCCTTAAAATTCCTTCTTCTGTCGGGGTGGTTATTCTTGACCTTGGCTTGCCGCCATCACCCCATACTCCTGTGGAAGGGTTGGCCTTGATCAGCATGCTTTGCGATGAACTCCGTTCTCTTAAAATTATTGTCCTGACTGGTCAGGATCAGGAAAGTGCTGCCTTCGAAGCTATCAGGGAAGGGGCCTTTGATTTTCTGGCTAAGCCCGCTTCCACCGCTGATATACTTCAAGCCGTGCGTCGCGCCTTCCTGTTTTACCGTAAAGAACAGGAGATGGCTGCGGGTGGCTTAACTCGCCTGCAACTGAATGCCCGGGTGAGTGACGGCCTGAAATCTGTCAGGGATGAGGTTGAGGAAAAATTGGTGCGCCAGGTGCTGCAGGAGACCGGATTCAATGTCAATCAAAGTGCGGCCCGCCTGGGACTCAAACGAGAAAGTCTCTATTATTTTTTGAAGAAATTTGGGATCGAGCGGCGGGATGATTAGCCTCTATCCCTCTCTGATTCTGGTTGGTGTCACCATTTTAGCGGTGATGGTTGTTCTCTTGATTCAGTCCAGTCGCCATGCCCGTGTTAATCTGGATCTGTTGCGGCTCAATGAAACCCTGTGTTTTGATCTGCCGGATTTACTTCGTAAAAGTTGGCCGCAACTCGCGCGGGCTGGATTCACCGGTCTGTCGTGGCAGCTTGACTGGTTTGGCACGTCGCTTGCCGGGGAGGAAGGGATAATTGGAAAAGCTTTTTTGAATCGACATCTGGAGGTAGGTGAGATTGCCCTCGACGTGACTTTGTTTCATGGTGGGCGTCGCTGGGAACAGCGTTATTTCAGCGATTCTCTGGCCGAAAACTTTTTCCTTCTGCTACATATGAATATGTGGATTAAAATGGGTGCGGTCCAGGGGGCCTTTGGTCAGGCAGCTAAGCTGGAGCTGTTTCTGCAGCACGATATGAAAAATATCGCCCAATTTATCCGTCTGGCGGCTGAGCAACTGGAAGATGTCAAGCCGGAACATGAGGCCAGGCTGCTTACCACCTTGCGGGGTGCCATGCCCACTGTGCGGGTTCGGGCAGAGCGAATTTTGGGAACCCTGTCCTGTAATGCCGCCAAGGTGGAAAAATGTTACTGTCGTTTGGCTGAGGTCTGGCAACAGGCAGTAGATATGCACGGCCTGACAGCCAGGATTCAGGGTGATCCCACCGTCTTTCTCGCTGAGGCGGCGCTGCACAGTATCATTGATAATCTGGTTGTCAATTATGTCGATCAGGCTCTTCGGAATCCTGAGACTCTACCTTGTCTGCAGATTTCCTTGAGCCAGGAACATGAAAAGGTCACGGCCACCATTCAGGATATCCAAGGCCGACCGTGTCCTTGGCCGGAGAGGTTGTTTGAGCCGTTCTGGAGCGAGCAGAGGGAAGGACTGGGTATCGGTCTGTATCAGGCCAGGCAACTGGCTGAGGCCGCTGGCGGCAGTCTGGACGTAAGGGGCACATCTGATCTGCCACTCATTTTTGTTCTGACCTTACCCGCTGCGAAAAGCCAGCCAAAGCCGACTCGAGCTGTTATTTCGACCGAAGGGAGAAATCTTAAGGAACGTTGAAGGTATGGGGTGTAAAAAAAACCTACATCTTGCGCCGCCAGGGGAATAGAGTTATTTGTAAGTTTATAATTTGAGAATCTAGTAAAATCTCTCAAAGAATGTGGAGAATCACTTGCACTGCAAGGAAACAAAGTAACCAATAAAAAAAAGGGAGAAGAATAATGAAACAACTTAGAAACCAAAAAGGCTTTACCTTGGTGGAGATTGCCATCGTCCTGGTCATCATCGGCCTGCTGCTGGGTGGGGTGCTCAAGGGGCAGGAATTGATTGAGAATAGTAAGGTCAAGAATGCGGTCAATGATTTGAACGGTATTACTGCCGCTTATTACGGTTATGTCGATCGATTTAAAAGTATTCCTGGAGACGATGGTCCAATTGCTACTTTGAATGCTCGTGGTGGTACATGGGCGACTCTTGTTGCTGATGGTGCCGGCAATAATAACGGCGTTCTGGGGCCACTCCTTGCTGCTGTAACATTTACCGGACAAGGCACCAATGATGAAGGTGATGCCTTCTGGATGCAGCTCAAGGCGGCAGGTCTGATCACCGGAAATGTCGCTGCTGTAAACGTAGCAGCGCTGCCCCCTAACGCCTTTAACGGACTCACCGGCGTTACCACCGATGGGTCGATTATGGTTACTGCGCCTGCGACAATTTGGTCCGGAACCAAGTTATGCATGTCTCAAGTTCCTGGAAAGTCCGCACGGGCTATCGATACCCAAATTGATGATGGGGTAGGGGATACAGGAAGCGTTCGCAATACAGTTGGTGCTTCTGGCTTGAATACATCTCCGGGTGTCGCTGTGGCTGCATATGATGACGATAATGTGTACACGATTTGTCGTTCATTGTAGTTTGTAAGTTGGTGACGTCTAGCCTTCTTGAATCATCTTGTCGGGATTCATAGAGCCATCTTTCCATGTTTGGAAAAGAAAACCCCGTTCTTCCTGGCTTGCGCCGGAAGAACGGGGTTTTTTGTTTAGATAATAAAAAGGATGATTGTCTTCCCGTTTTAACCCATTATTGGATGACCTCTTCCCTAGTCTTTTTCTCGGATATTGTTGCGTTTGCCAGTTGTGTTGGCCTGGTCTCCATAGGCAGGCTGTATTGTTTCCCCTGGAAGATATCAACGCCCACGGTCAGGATCTGATCCAGCCATGTCGTAGAGGCCTCACAGGTGGCTGATTGCTCGCTGTTTTTGCACATCTCGACTTTGCCAGGGGCCGAGTTGATGAAGTGTACACCCCATAAGGGACGAACGCCGACGCCGCTGTTGCCTTCAGCATAGCTCATGATGGTTGGTTCGCTCATGCCTAACAGCTCAAGGATCTTACCTGGAAGCTGGTAAAGGGGGAGGCTTCCCAGCTCCACAGGGCCGCGCTTCCCGTCGATAACGATGAGCGGGGTGCTTACATAGGTCAAAAACATCTCAGGGGTGAATTGGTCTCTGGTGCCAGCCAGGGTGCCCGCTTCCACATAGCCTTGAAAATTGCCACCAAGGAAGGGGAGATGGTCGCCAAAGGCGACGATAAGGGCGTCAGGATCACTTATGCGGAGATCATCAAGAAAGGCCATCAGCTCTTTTGCCTTGTAGTGGACGGCGTTAGCAAACGATTCGATCTCCGGGGTTGTGCATTCCTCCATACAGTGGATAACCTGTGGTCTCGACTCCTCATTGCGAGGGTAGGTGCGGGAACCGTCCCAGTGGCCGAAGTAGGTCACGATATAGTTGAACACCGCTTTTTTCGGTTTTTCCCGTTGAGCCGATTTCTGCACAACCTGCCGGTACAAGGATGCGTCTGAAAGGAATTTGTAGTTCATGTCATCAAGGGTAAAATCATTGATAGACCAGTAGGTCTTAAATCCCATCCGTCGGTAGGCGTTGGTTCGATTCCAGAAGGCAGCGATGTTGGGATGGGAAACTACAGTATCAAAATCGTGTTTTTCCAGGACTGCTGGTAAACAAGGCGCCGCATTGATCATCTTTCGTTCAAACTTGACGTCATCAGATACCACCGGGAATCCGCACATACTCTCGAATTCGGCGTTGGCCGTGTAGCCGCCAAAGACCGGACTCATGATCGTTGAATGGCCGGTGGCCTTCCATAGCTCTCTGAACGAGGGGTCCAAGGGATCCTGATTAAAATGGATGCCTTTCAGCAAAAGCGGGTCCCAGAAGGATTCGAGAAGGATGACATAGACGTTTCGTGGGGCCTGGGTGGCGGTGGGGGGATTGGCGGAGGAGGTTGCCCGCAAGGAAGACGCGGCATTTAAAGCCTGTTGTCTGTCCGGTGTTTGTTCGCCATCTTTGAAGAAACGGGCTGTCTCCTGCAGGGAATAGAGAGTTGCCCCTTTATGAACGTAGTTGGCGCGCTGATCCCAGACGGAGTTGCCAACTCGTTTGTCGAGTGCGGCGACAATGGGTTGGGGGTAATGGATCAGGCTTAGTCCCAGGATCAGGATGAGTCCCAGGGCCAGCCATGCCTTCCGACGTCTGAAGTGAAAGTTAAAGAGCAGAAGCCCGGCCAGCCCGGTTAGAGCTCCACCGACCAGCAGGCGTTGCCAGCCATCCAGAATAAGGAGGAGAGAGCGCAGGGCATAGACATCATCTGGTACCATGGGGCCGCCAAAAAAAGCAAGCTTTGCCGCATTGCCGATGTAGAGGATGGCGATCATCAGCCACTGAAGAGCGATGAAGGCCCAGATGTTACGGGATAAGAAAAAAATGAGGTAAGAGATGGCAAGGATAAAAGGAAAATCCCGGAGTAAACCAAGAGGTAAGATGGTAACAGAGAAGAACAACCTGCTGATCAGGTATGCGAGGATATAGGCCAGGCTTGCGGAAAGAGCTGGTAGAAGCAGGGCCGGGATTCGGAATTTTTGTGACATATGTTTTGCGGAGGTAAAAAGTAAGGGATGAGGAAATGGTTAATTTGAAGCTAAAAAATAATCATTATTACAAGAAAAAACAATAAATGGTTTTTTTCTTTCAGGCGGTCAAATTGACCTGCGTTCTATGAATGATTTCAGATACGTGACACATGTCTGACGCATTCCACAAATATGTCTTGGCCAGAATAAGCTTGCGCCTCCGCTTGCCGTCATGCTAAATTCCATATTTTTTTCATACTCAGTTACAATACAACTCTGAGCCTTAAGCACTCAGAACCATCGATTCTATTACTTAAAAAGAGATTTTGCTATGATCAATGCTTCCAACGTTGCCCTCTCCTATGGCAAGAGGGTTATTTTTCAAGATGTCAATATTAAGTTCACCCCCGGGAACTGCTATGGTCTGATTGGCGCCAATGGGGCCGGAAAGTCCACCTTTCTGAAGATTCTGGCCGGAGATTTTCAACCGGACAAGGGGGAAATCTCTGTGAGTCCCCGGGAGCGAATCGCTATGCTCAGGCAGGATCATTTTGCCTTTGATGAGGAGACCGTGCTCAATACGGTGATCATGGGGCATGCCCGGCTCTACCAGTTGATGGCGGAACGTGAGGCCCTCTATGCCAAGGCCGATTTTACTGAGGAAGATGGTATTCGCAGCGGTGAGTTGGAAGCGGAATTTGGCGAGATGAACGGCTATGAGGCCGAGTCTGAGGCCTCTGTGCTCCTTAGCGGTCTGGGAATTACCGAAGAGTTCCTGCACAAAAAAATGAAAGAGCTGGAGGGCGGAGAAAAGGTGCGAGTGCTACTGGCCCAGGCCCTGTTCGGCAATCCGGATATTCTGCTGCTCGACGAACCGACCAACCATCTGGATCTGCAGTCGATCACTTGGCTTGAAGACTTTCTGGCCCGTTTTCAGAATACGGTGATCATCGTCTCCCATGATCGTCATTTCCTCAATCAGGTCTGTACCCATGTGGCGGATATTGATTTTGGCAAGATCCAGGTCTATGTAGGTAATTATGACTTCTGGTATCAGGCCAGCCAGCTCAGTCTGAAGCAGCGGCAGAGCGACAATAAAAAGGTGACAGACAAGGCCAAGGAGCTCAAGGAATTTATCCTGCGCTTTTCCGCCAATGCCTCTAAGTCCAAGCAGGCCACCTCCCGGAAAAAATTGCTTGATAAGCTGCAGATTGACGATATGCCTGTTTCTTCCAGAAAGTACCCCTTTGTCTCATTCAAGGCGGGACGTCCCTGTGGCGATATCATTCTTGAGGTCAAGGGTCTTTCCAAGACTGTTGATGGTGTTCTTCTGTTTAAAGACCTGGATTTTACCCTGCGCCCGGGTGATAAGGTTGCCTTTGTCGGCACCAACAGTGTGGCCAAGACCACCTTATTCCAGATCCTGGTTGGAGAGGTCGAGCCGGACAGCGGCACCTTTCGCTGGGGTGTGACCATGAGCACTTCCTATTTCCCTATGGATAACAGTTCTTATTTTTCTCAGGATATGACCCTGGTTGATTGGCTGGGGCAATATACCCCAATTACCGAGGGTGAGACTTTTGCCCGGGGCTTCCTCGGTAAAATGCTCTTTTCAGGCGATGAGGCCCTGAAAAAGATCAGTGTCCTCTCAGGGGGAGAACGGGTTCGCTGTATGCTCTCCAAGATGATGCTTTCGGATGCCAATGCCCTGATCCTCGATGAACCCACCAATCATCTTGATCTGGAATCGATCACTGCCTTAAATGACGCGCTCATTGCCTTTCCTGAGGTGCTCCTTTTTGCCTCCCATGATCATCAGTTCGTAGCCACCATCGCCAACCGGATTATGGAGATCCTGCCTGGGGGTGTTATTGATAAGATGATGCCCTTTGATGATTATCTGGAAGATGAGAGCGTGTCCAAGTTACGGGAGCAGTTTGCCTGAAATTGACCTGTCATTGTGGACCGATGTGAAAAATCGTATCTTCTGCATTACAGAATTCTTTTCTTGGTCGAAATGACAAATTTGTTGAGTTATCAGTGATAATAAAAAAACACATGAGGAGGATGGGCATGAAAATAAGCAGCGGGGGGGTAGTTGTGTCCTTGGTACTTCTGTTGTCAACCTTGGCAATGGCGTCTGATTCTAACCCTTGGGAAAAAAAATTGCCGTTTAAAGAAGCCACTATTCATTACGTGCTCAGTGGTATGGAAACCGGCAATGAAACGCTCTATATCCGGGATCATGGTCGAGAAACCGCGACCTATCGGGTTGGTAAGACGAGCATGATGGGGGCAACTGTGATGAACGAGACCATTGCGATTGAGTCGCCGGATTGGCTGTATCATTTTGATTTGACGAATCATACCGGCACCAAGTCTGTGAATCCACAAAAATATATGATTGAAGAGTATCATCGCCTGTCTGCGGCTGAGCAGAAACAGGTGAATGAAAATATTCAGAAAATCGGTCTGCCGATGACAGACGCCATGGGTGGTACGGTAGAGCAGAAGGTTACGAAAATTCTTGGTTATGACTGTGACCGGACGCAGATGATGGGGACAACGGTGTACACGCTCTATGGAGCTGGTATCCCTCTCAAGATTGAATCGAATGTAATGGGTATGGCAATGAGGCAGGAGGCCACGGCTGTGAACGAGGGAGTTGTTGATCAGAAATATTTTGAGCCACCTCAGGGAATTGTGGCAGTGGTAGACCCGGAGACGGATGCCATGGCTCGCACCTTGGCTCAGCAGACCCTGGCCATGTTGAAATCACCTGATGGTGCCAAAAAGATGCAGGAGGAAACTCCAATGAATCCCATGATGCCTCAGGGTAGTGGCCAGCAGCAGATGTCGCCGGCGGAACAACAGGAGATGGAGCAGGCCATGCAGATGTTGAAGGGGATGATGGGAAACCAGAAGTAGTTGCTTCTGTAAAAGGAGGGGTGTCCTGAGTGTCGATGTCGGAACGGTCTATCCAGTTGGTGGTTGTATAAATCGCTATTGCAGCTCTTGCCTTGTTTCGGTATCGGAGGATGCAATTCTTCTTGAGACTGGAGTTGGAGAAGTGTGACACAACTTTGGACCGAGTTGTTCCAAGGAATCAAGTTCTGCAGGTGGTATGCTTGTCAGGGAATATTCGCCAGCTCCTTGTTTACCGAATCGTCCTGACAGATGAGAACTTGATTTCGACCGTTTTCCTTTGCCTGGTAAAGGGCTATGTCGGCAAGTTTGATAATTTCCCAGATCGTTTTGGTTGAGTCGTGAGAAAATTCGGCCACCCCTATGCTGATAGTCTGCTGGAGCGTTCTGTTTGGCGTATGCACTTTGTGGGACTCTATCGTGGCCCTGATTCGTTCTGCCATGGTGGCCGCACAGGATTCATCACAGTCAGGAAGCAGGAGCAGAAATTCTTCTCCACCAAAACGGATCACCAGATCTGATTTCCTGGCGCAGCTCATACCGATTTGCGCTAACTGGATCAATACGGAATCGCCGGTGTCATGGCCAAAGAGGTCATTGACCCTTTTGAAATGGTCGATGTCGCACATCAAAACGCCTATCTTGCTTTTTCTGCGGATTGTTCCTTCGGTAAATTGCTCAATGACCGAGTCCAGATAACGGCGGTTGTAGAGCCCGGTAAGGGGGTCTTTAGTGGCCATATCCTTCAGCTTTTGAGCAAGATGCTTGGCCTGGAGAATAGGGAGGGCCTCGGCAATATAGTAGCGGGCCTCTTCGACGGCCTTGTTCTTGATGTGTTGCACCGCTTCAGGCAGGTCCAGGGAAAAGAGAAACTGGACCACTCCGATGACATGACCTCCTACCAGCATGGGGATGCAGATATGATCCATAGTATCTGAAAATGGATATTGCTTGCAGATAAACGGGGTTTCCAGAGAGGTGATCATGAGCCCGGTCCGTTTGGCGCGGCAGTGCTCGGCGATGGCAAATTCCGGGAGTTCCGGAGCCAGTTCTGGAGGGTTGCAATAAACGGGTGCCATCGCTGTGGAGTTCTCATCGGATTGTTCCAGGATCACAAATAGTTCCAATCCCAGTTTATATTCAAATATCTGCGCCAGTCTGGCATAGATCTCTTCCGTTGATTCGTCGGCCTCAATGGTTTGACGAAAGAGAGAGAGTTCGCGCAGGCGAGTAATAAGCATTTTGACCGCCAGGGCCGCCTCGCCTAGTTCATCATGCCGGCTAATGGCCATCTCTGAGAGCTGGATAAGATTTTCATCTTCTGCCACCTGTTGTCCGCGCAATCCAGCCAGCAGTTGCGTCATTCTGCGGAGCAGCTCAACAAAACCTATCAATGGCCTGATCATTCTTTGATTAAGAAAGAAGGCGATGATCGCGAACAAGAATGCAGAGCCAATGAGACTGGCAGACACAAAGAGGAGATTGCTGCGGGCCAGTTGCAGGCTGGTGTCCATCAGCGCGGAGGCTTCGGTATTTTTGGTCAGGGAGTCTTCGGTTACTCCGGCGTTAAGGGTTTCAAGGAATTGTTCAATCCGCTGTTGAGTCTCCAGGGTGGTGATGCGGATGGAGGTGATGGTATGGACAGTTTCGTCAAGCTCGTAGTTGGCTGTTTTTAACCGCTCGATGAACCCCTGTTGGTTGGAATTGAGTGTTTTGCCGAGAGCGGTCAGCTTAGCATCCAGCGAGGTGAAGATCTCTGCCGCATCTATCTGGATACGGGTCAGGGCATCTATCTGGTTGGCAACAATGGCGGTCACATAGAGCTGGTGATGTTGCAGGCAGCTGTCAACAACTAAAGGCCGTATGATCGCGCCTTCTTCCCGGCTTGATATGTTTATGAGTTGTCCGGTGATGTCGATGAGTGCCTTTTCAGTCTGGGCAATTTTCTTGGTATTTTCTTCCAGGCTTTTCATCCGAATTTCCAGGGTATCAATCATCTCAAGAAAATGCCCCAGAGTTTTTTGTTCCTCTGTTGAGAGTTTACGTCGCAGATCTTCTGAATATTTGTGAATTAAATCAAGATTGTCGGCTTTACCGGACTGCATATAGAGACGTAACTGGGTATGGATTTCACCAATGAGCCGGGTTTTGTCAAAGTTGGTATAGAGGTTTTGATGGAGGGCCTGGGATGATTGCTGGATCGTCACCTGGCTGGAACTGAACTGCAGGAGGCGCCATCCGCCGAAGACTCCACAGCCCATAACAAAGAACAAGGCAATGAAGATAATAGCGTTGAGCTGCTGGCGAAACGACCAGGCTTTTGGGTGATTAGAATGCATATTGGTGGCTGACAAAAGACCGGGCGGATTGTTTGTAAATTTATACGGGGCTAGGCCGAGAGTATGTCTTGGGAGCTAACCGCTTTACAGATGGCACCCTGATCACGTGAAGTTGTATTATGAATCGTATTTGATGTCAACCTGTCAACGCATAATATGTTTTTTTATTTGAGTATCTTGCAGGTTGGTGCATTCGAAGTACTGTTATTTGTGAGGCTTCGAACGTCCTGGAGGTGGGTGAGTTGTCATGGCGAGCAGTGGGAACAATCCATCCTTGTCTTGAGGGTACCTTGAAAAATGGTCTTTTTGCCCAAGCTCTGCGTTGCGCTGAAAATTTTATCCTCGGAATATCAACTATATGCCTGTGGTAAAATTTTATTAACGCCTTGGTCTTGAATAAAAATCTTGATTTTTCAAGGTACCCTTGAATTATTTGGTTTCTAAAGGGATGAGCTCCATACGATGATTTGTGTCCGGGTGAAGCGGGGACGGTCCTTCGGTCAGGATGGAAAACTCGCCGGGAAGCTCAAAGCGGTGTTGGAGGTCATTGGCATATCTATTCCAGTCTTCGGGCATGGGATCGGTGGTCAGTGGATGCACCCCGTACGAAAAGAGGAGTTCCTGGCAGGTCTTTTCTGAGCTGGAGATGGCAAAGGTCCACACTTTATGGCGGAAACGGGCGATGTTGCGGGCTGTGGCCCCTGATTGGGTGGGGATGATCAGGAATGCCGGATCGATGCGTACGATGGTGGAATCCACGGCCAAGGCAATGAGGCCTGTGGCTGCCTTTTTCCAGTCGCTGTCGAGTGCAAGTTGCCTTTTGAGCGGACAGTCGGGGCGAAAATTCTCGATCGAGGCTCCGATGGAGGACAGCATGGCCACCGCTTCGACCGGATAGGCACCCATGGCGGATTCTCCAGAGAGCATGATGCAGTCTGTGCCATCCAGGATGGCATTGGCCACATCCGTGGCCTCGGCGCGTGTGGGCCTACGGTTGGTGATCATCGATTCCAGCATCTGGGTTGCGGTGATCACGGGTTTGCCGGCCTTTTGGGCTTGGGCCATGATCGTCTTCTGGGTGATGGCCATTTCCTCTATGGGGATTTCTACTCCCAGATCGCCACGCGCGATCATCACACCGTCGGCAGCCTGTAGGATGGCGTCGAGATGATTAAGGGCGGCAGAGCGTTCGATCTTGGCAATGATAAAGGGGGAATAGCCCCACTCTTTGGCTGTCTCTCTTACCTCTCTGAGGTCGGTCTCGTTTGCGACAAAGGATTGGCTGACCGCATCCACGCCATGTCTGAGGGCAAATTCCAGACAGTTTCGGTCATGGACAGTAAAGGCTGACATCCCAAGATCAATGCCCGGCAGATTAAGTCCTTTGTGTGAGCGTAATCTGCCGCCGACTTGGACAATGCAGTTCACTTCCCGGCCTTGCACTGAATCAACGATGAGCTGAATAAAACCATCATCGAGATACAGGATGTCACCTGCCTTAACTGCTTGCGGGAGTTCCTGATAGCTCACCGATACCCGGAAGTTATTGCCGCGAACCTCTTCGGTGGTCAGGGTGAAAACATCCCCGATCGCCAGCAGGATAGGCTCATCCTCAATGGTACCGATACGCATTTTTGGTCCTGGGAGGTCTGCCATAATAGCTATGCGGCAGTCACATATCTGGGCTGCTTCCCGAATTTTGGCAATGGTTTTGCTGTGCGATGAGAATGCACCATGGGAGAAATTAAGTCGGGCAATGTTCATTCCTGCCTTGATCATTTGGATCAGGGTCTCCACATTATCAGAGGCTGGTCCAATGGTGGCGATAATTTTCGTTTTGTTTACCCGGAGCTTCATTGGTCACCTGTAAAAAGTTGTGGTTTATAAGGGGTTGTGCTTAGTAGAGAATAAGATATGTGGAGAGATAAGTGAAGCATCTTCCGTCTTTTGTTGTTGTCCGTTCTGTTTGTTTCTTTTTTTCGTACAAAAAATGTGTAAAAGTGTTGACGAAGTTCTTGTGAGTATGCTATAGGTGCTCACAATTATTCCCCGGTAGCTCAGCTGGTAGAGCAGGTGACTGTTAATCACCCTGTCGGCGGTTCGAATCCGTCCCGGGGAGCCAGAATTCTCAAGTCTGATTGTTAGATTGGACTTTTTTAAAATTTTTGTGTCGGGGCGTAGCGCAGCCTGGTTAGCGCGCCTGCCTTGGGAGCAGGAGGCCGCAGGTTCGAATCCTGCCGCCCCGACCATAAATCAAGGACTTAGCGCATTTTGGATTGTTGAAAATTGGCGACAATTAGCGACAATTAGCGACATGCTATCCAATATGTGTTAAGTTCTTTTTTTTTATTATCTTAATCGTCTGTTTAACATCATCTGTAAAACTCTTTAACATCAACGCCTGCCCCCCATTATTTCCTCCAAAGACAAAATCCCGTATTTCTTTTAAGCATATGATTCACGGTCAGCGATAAAATCAACGAACGATGTGATTTTTATTCAATCTGCTGAAAAACATGTCACTTCTTCGCTTAAAGTATCTGAGTCTTATAGACTTCTCCAAGGGTACCATTACTACCTCCTCGTTGCAACTCCAGTGAAGATCAAAATGATTGCCAGTTAGTTTTAAAAATCACAGTTGGCCGGAATTAAAAAATATCTGATAGCATTTTGGGTGTCGATAATCTACACCTGTCCAAACTGGCATTGATTTTTATAGGACAATTTCTTGTATTATCTAAAAATCTGCAACTGTTCACTATTTAGGGTGTGCGGACTAATCGTAGGATTTAGACATTATCTTTTTTGGATTATGTGATATTCTTACCTGCATGAAAACAGATTCCTCGATAAATGCTATTTTTGAAGTTGAACAAAAGACCAAGGTTGTATGCCCTCTCTTTACCTGCGGCGTTTCTGCTGGTTTTCCTTCACCTGCCGATGACCATATAGACCGAAAACTTGATTTGAATGAGCTGCTGATTCAACATCCAGTTGCCACGTTCTTTGTAAGGGTTGCGGGTGATTCAATGAAAGACGTAGGGATAAATGATGGCGATATTCTGGTTGTTGACCGATCCCTTGAAGCAACCAGCGGGAAAATTGTCATCGCTATCGTTAATGGTGAACTGACAGTAAAAAGATTCGTACAAGACAGCACCTCTTGTCAGTTGGTTGCTGCAAACCCCGATTACCCACCTGTTGAAATCACTGAAGATACCGATTTCACTGTCTGGGGTGTGGTCACCAGTGTTATCCATCAATTCTAACCGGCCTGTTTAATGAAGAAAGTCTTCGCCCTCGTAGATTGCAACAACTTCTATGTTTCATGTGAGCGACTGTTCCGGCCAGAGCTGAACGGTAAGCCCGTTGTCGTGCTTACCAATAATGACGGTTGTATTGTTGCCCGATCAAATGAAGCAAAAGCTCTTGGTATTCCTATGGGTGAACCTTTCTTCAAGGTCAAGCATGTGATTGCCAAACACAAGGTTCATGTTTTTTCTTCAAACTATGCATTATACGGGGATCTCTCGCACCGAGTGATGGATGTGTTGCGGCAGATGGAACCAGACGTTGAGGTTTATTCAATTGATGAGGCATTTATATCATTACCGGTAACTAAAGTCTGGGACCGGGTCAAATATGCAGCGGAATTGAGGGAGAGAGTAAGAAAACAGGTTGGTATTCCTGTGTCCATTGGTATTGCCACAACCAAAACACTGGCAAAGATTGCCAATCGAGTCGCAAAGAAAGAGGAACAATTCAATGGAGTCTTCGATCTTGCTGGCAACAGTCAAATAGACCAGGTTCTGGCAATGACCGAGGTTAATGATGTTTGGGGAATTGGCAGACGTTCTACCGAAAAGCTGAACAGCCGTGGTATCTATACTGCACTTGATCTTAAGACGGCCGATGAAACATGGATTCGTAAGCAATTGACCGTTGTTGGGGCTCGTACTGCTTTGGAGCTGAACGGTATTTCATGTATTTCGCTTGAAAATGCTCCTCCGTGTCCAAAATCAATCATTACTTCAAGATCATTCGGGCATCCGGTTACCGACCTTTACAACCTCAGAGAGGCCGTCATCAATTTTGTTTCGATAGCTGGCGAAAAACTACGCAAACTGGGAGTTGAAGCAGATACTCTAAATATCTTTATCACAACCGGGCCGTTTGATGAACAGGCCAGTTATTCCAATAATCAAACAATTACTCTTCATCAGCCCACTTCTTCAACACCAGATCTCATAACCGCAGCTCTGCAGTGCCTCAAGTCATTGTACAAGCCCGGATATCGATATCGAAAGACTGGTGTTATGCTCGCCGGTATCGTTAAGCAAGGATACAGACAGCAGGATTTGTTCTCGTTCTTACGGCCAGCAGAGAAAGAGGATAAACAGTTGATGACCGCACTGGACAGGATCAATAGTAAATGGGGGCGAAGTACCATTCAGTACGGTATGACGACAGCTGAGGATAAACCATGGTTGATGCAACAGACACGGAAGTCACCAGCTTATACCACTAATTGGCAAGAGCTGCCTGTGGCCAAGGCTACGGGTTTGTCATGAATTTTGACACGACCACACTTATTGGATTAATTGCGGCAACATGTACGACCTGTTCATTCTTGCCTCAAGTTATCAAGATATTGCGATCAAAAAGAACCAATGATGTTTCTCTCCTGATGTATACCATTCTCAGTACAGGATTGTTTCTGTGGCTGATTTATGGGTTTCTCCTTATGGATCTACCATTGATTTTGGCAAATACGGTCAGTTTCACCCTTGCAATGTGTGTTCTGGTACTCAAGATACGGCATGGATAAAGATAATGTCAGATGTTACGGATATTTTGGAACAGTCTTTACTTTCAAGCAACTACATGCCACGATGAAAGACAAAACTAAAACAATAGATATTTCATTGTCGATGTTATTGTTTGGCGATACACGAGTTTGTTTTTTGACTTTGTGATTATCAGCAAAATTGGATGGAAGAACGAGTGATCATGTCAGAAAAACACGACAATTTCATGCGATAGCGTAAGATCTGTACTGGATAGTTGTTGCGATATTGTCATGGTCACTTTGTCAAAATAATACTGTTAGCTTCTTATATGAGAACTGAAACGCACATCATCGATTCCAGAGCTGTCAAGACCGTCATTGGCAAGCTACCGCACCATTGGGTCGTGAGAGAACTGAGCGAGCGCGATTACGGCATTGATCTAATGGTGGAGATTTTTGCTCCCGGCTTTAAGGATGCTAAAGGCAAGGATGCATTTGCCGCGACCGGATCCGTTTTCCACATTCAGATCAAGGGTGTAGACAAACCACTTCAGCCAGTTCGCGCAGGCACAATCAACTATTGCATCGACACGAAATCTCTCGCCTATGTTGAAAAGTTCAGCATCCCTTTCTTTCTGTTTCGCGTGAGCGTGGCCGATCCTCCAAAAGTTTACTTTCTTTGGATTCAACGGTACATCAAGGATGTCATGGATCGCAAGACTCCATTGTGGCGCGAAGATGAGCAAAGTTCGATCACGGTTCGTATTCCACCTGAAAATGAACTTCTGGCGGGTATAGGAAAAATTGAAAAAATCGCCTTTCGCCCTAAGTACCTGGAAGAACTTGCCGAGTTCGCGGAAGTATACGGGGATATCGGAAACAGAATTGACGCAATTCGTGCAGGTACGCACGACGTCAACGACGGCATAATTTCGGACTTAAAGTATCGTGCTTTTCGTGCTCGAAGGCTCAATGTGCTTCTCACCCGTAATGAGTGCTGTATTGATAGGCAGAGCGTAGATGCATTGATTCAGTACATCACGAACTTGGATACTGCCGATGGCCGTAACCAACCGATTCCCGACGCGCACAACTTTGAGATGCTTGCCAATAGCATAGCAGGAATGGATCTTGTTGAGAATTTCGTCTTGGAAAACGATGGTTTGTTGGCGTACTAATCGGCACGAAGCTAACACGGCGCTCCAGCCGACGGGCCAAAATGCGCGCACGGCTGAGCTAGGCGTTCGGTGTGAATGAGTATGGCTATTTGCAGAATAAATCGGGGAGACAAAAGTGCTGGAGAGTCTTTTTTTAAATCTCATTGAGAGAATAGTCGAAGTCCAACATTCGCACACTGTTTCTACAGAAAAAGATCCTCTTCTTTCTCGTAATTGGGAGTTTATTTTCGAGGATTTTGACGGATGGCTTGTTCTGTACTGCTCAACGCGGAAAATGCCTGGCGGATATTGGCTGTACCCAATGCTTTTGCCGAATGATAATGTTGAAGATTTCAAGAATAGCTTGCCAGAAATTAATGTACACCAACCGTCAGCAGCATATGGCCATGTTGTGAGTGGCGAAACACATTGGCTCGAACCAAGCTGGGGTGATTTTGAAGATTTTAAACGTTCCGAAATTCCTTTGTTTTTTGGCCGTCAATATTTTGGAAAACCAAAAGGTAAAGAAAATTATTATGAATTCAATCAGATAGTGACTCATCCGCTAGATTTGCATTGGAGCGAAAAACACAATTCATATTGTCGCATTGATGAACAGGGTGAAGAAGTTGAGATAGTCAAAATAATCAATCATAACGATGTTAGTCTGATCTTGGTCAGACGAAAAGTTTTTGAAAAACTTTTCTATCTTGGTAATTGGTGTTTGGTTCGATACTTTTCATTTACCCGTTTCAATTCTAAGTCACCGAGCTTTAAATCATTTACCAGAAAGGTTTTTGAACCGACAGAATATGAAGCAAAGTTTGAAATCATAAGATGCAAAGACGAATATGTAGAATTTAGAGGGGCTCAGATTGAAAGACCAAAAACACCTAAGGCACAACTACTGTCTTGGGAATTCAGTGACAATGAAGAAGAAGTAGAACAAAAATACGCAGAATTTATCGTTCAAGACTGGAAAAATAAAACATTACTAAAAAATTACTCAATTGATCCAAAAAATTTCGCCAATTACTTCACCAAAAGCGATCTACCTTTTGAAACCAGTCCAATTTTCTTTAAGGCAGAAGTATTAGACAAGTATAAAAACAATCCAGATAAATATGAATTAGCTGAACGTACTATCTCTTGTCGCGGAGGTTGGTATTTAGAGACATATGACATTAACGAATACAATCAAGTCCACACATATGCTGTTTATCTGGCTAGACTCCCTTATAAAGAGCAACTTCATTGGCTACAATACAATGAAGATCCAAAAGGAGCTATTTCCAAACGCTCCTTCCAGACTGATTTTGAAGCCAACTTCCCAGACGAAAATCCATTGCTCCAGCAACTCCAAGATTCCCTTGAGGCACTTGGAAAGACAGAGGTGGGGGCAGAACGAGTAATTATCTGGACACCAAAAGGTGGAAGCTGGGAATCAGCCAGCAAAGGGCTTCATTATGTTAATTCTGAAAACGCAAATCAATGGCATGATTTTATTATTGCGTTGGCCAATGCTACCAATGAAGGATTTCAGAAAAAGGCATTGAGTAAGATAGCCTCAAAGTTTGGGAATGATGATAATCTACTTGGCACCCTTGGATTGTTGAAATTTATATTAAAAGCCTCAAAAAACGAGGACAAAATTCCGATAACCCATGGAGTATTATCCGATCTGCAATTGCGGCGAGGAAAAGGGAAAGCTCATGGCACTTGGGATACTCCAGAAGGTTCACTGATAGAGGACGGAACCAAAAGGCTACAGGATGTAATTCATTCTATAATTCAGCTAAAACATATAGTTGAGTCTATTGAATTGCCAGCAGTTCAAAGCTAATAAACATCACCGAACAATTCTATTCAGCAGACGGCGTTAAGCGTGGCGGCGCTGACGCGGTAAGGTTTGGTAGCGCCGTTGCTGATACATGGCGTTCGGCGCTATTGGCGATCACATACTAATCACTATGAATAAATGGAACATACCTGACTGGTTGGAAAGAGAAGTTATCTTACGGGATACGTGTTGTATTTATTGCGGTATCGAGTTTGGATCTTGTGGTACTAGAAAATCAAAATTATCTTGGGAGCACATAACCAACGATGAAAGAATCATCACAAGAGAAAACATAGCCCTTTGTTGCATCTCTTGTAACGCCAGCAAAGGTGCCAGGTTGTTGGTCGATTGGATTAATTCAACATACTGCAAAAATAAAAACATTACTCCGCAGTCAGTATCAGGGGTTGTCAAACATGCTCTTTTACACCCGCCAAGTTATACAATGAGTTCTCTTAACCCATCTATCTGGCGCTATACAGACAAATCATGAGACAAATTAAATTTAATCAACACACAGCATTAAGGGCAAAATCCCTTGGTGCTGTCAATCCTGTTCTGGATTTGCATGAAGTGACCTCTTCTTTTCCTAACCCATAGAATGAGACAAGATCGTTTGGAAATATCTGCACCATAGCAAAGCGTAACGACCAAGCTCAGCGGACGCGTAACCACACAACGGTTGCGCGTCCGCTGCAGCGAATTGTTGGACGAAGCCGCTACCGCGGCAGACAGGATGCAGGCCGCAGCTTCATTCATGAATAATATTTTGCAATCTCACGGCATAGAGTAATAGAAAGAGAGCGGCGAAGCAAGTTTGATGCCATCTCAATCACCCTATTACCACGGAGGTTACAATGAACACCAGCATGCCCCAGGATCCCCACTTCACCAAGCAGTATCAAAATCACCTGAAACTCCTGAAACTTGGCGGTCTACAGCCAAAAACCGTTGATGCGTACGCCAGGGCAATCAGGCGTATCGGCAACTATTTTGATTGCAGGATTGACAGCCTTAGCTCTGACCAGTTGCTCGATTATTTCAACGAACTTCTGGAAGAGTGCTCCTGGAGCAGCGTCAAGCTTGATCTCTATGGTCTGAAATTCTTCTACTCCAGGGTACTGCATAAAACCTGGGAAGACATTCCCCTGATCAAGCCTCCCAGGACATCCAGAATTCCCGATATCCTGTCCGTCGAGCAGACGGGGAAACTGTTTGCCGCCACCAATATCTTGAGCTACAAGGTTTTCTTCTTTACTATCTACAGCATGGGCCTCCGCCTTGGCGAAGGAATCCGGCTTACTGTCGGTGATATAGACGCCCATAACATGCGGGTGCATATTCGCGATGCCAAGGGCAATAAGGATCGCCTGGTGCCGCTGCCTGACAAGACCTTGCGCATACTGCGCGATTTCTGGGCGGTGCACGGGCACCCCCATTTTCTCTTTCCCAGCAGGAAGAGAGGTCTGAAAAACGCCCACCTGGTTGATCAGCCACTGGATCGAGGCGGCATCCAAACCACCATGCAAGCCGTTGTTCAGCAACTCGGCATAAAAAAAAATCTCATGCCACTCACTGCGTCACAGCTATGCCACCCATATGCTGGAGGCCGGGGTCGACCTGCTTGAACTGCAACAGATCCTTGGCCATGTCAGCATCCTGACCACCTCCAGATACACCCACCTGACCACCGTCACGGGCAACAATGTCAGGCGGGCCGTCAACAGCCTGGTCGACTCCCTGGACATCAAGTGGGGAGGGCCCAAATAATGCTGCTCTCCGCAATCATCAACGAGTTCAAGGACCGCTTCTTTCGCCGCTACAATAAAAATCTTCTGCCGGGTCATATCAAGGCGCTGGATTCCATGGCCCGGTGCAGGCAGGAACATAGCCCGCACATGCTGGCCCAGTGTTCAGATCAGCATTGTGGCAAACAGAGCTACATTCCCCACTCCTGCGGCCACCGAAACTGCCCTCATTGTCAGCAGCACGAAAGTCAACAATGGATAGAAAACCAGATCAGCAAGTGTCTGCCGTGCCAATACTCCCTGATCACCTTTACCATCCCGGAACAACTCCGTGACCTGGCGTGGAGAAATCAAAGCACAATCTATTCCCTGATGTTCTCCGCAGTGCAGGAACTCCTGAAATCATTTACCAAAAACGACAAGAAACTCGGCGGAGCCCCAGGTTTCACCGCCATTCTCCATACCCATTCCCGAACCCTTGACTATCACCCCCACATCCATGTGGTCATGGCCGGGGCAAGCATCAATCTGAAACAGAGTCTCTGGAAGGTAAAATCTCCGGGATATCTCTTCAGTCACAAGGCACTGGCCAAGGTCTTCCGGGCCAAGCTCCTCCAGACCATGGTCAACAACAACCTGCCGGTTCCCAGTGATTGCCCCAAACAATGGGTGGTTGACTGCAAGGAAGCCGGCAATGGCGAAAAGGCCCTGATCTACCTCGGCCGCTATCTGTACCGGGGAGTCATCCGGGAGCAGGACATCCTGCAGTGCCGGGACGGCATGGTCACCTTCCGCTATCGACATGCCAAAAGCGGAGAGGATCGAACCAGAACCGTTAAAGGCGAGTATTTCCTCTACCTGCTCATGCTCCATGTGCTGCCCAGGGGCTTTCGACGGGCAAGGTCGTACGGCTTTCTCCATTCATGCAGCAAAAAACTCATCAACCTGCTCAAATTGATCCTGCGATTCAACCCCTTGCGTGGGCTTGCCGGAAAATTAAAACAGCGGCCACCCATTACATGCCCGGTTTGCGGGGCTGCCATGGCGATCATTACCACAATGATTCCACGGCCACCAGCCTATCCGGACAAATTTCACAGGTGAGCCAGCCGGAGGCGAAAGATATGTAAACAGCAACCCCACAGCAATGCTTGCCATAACCGGATTTCATCGGAACAGGATACTTGCGTCCAAATAAAGGCCGAAATCAGTGTGTAACAGCCCAATGTCTCATCAGAATCATCTTCAAAGATCAAAGCAGAGGAAGCTTCCTGCTCTCTGCCACCCCGCCGACTGATTCAACTCTCAGACGAAAAAGCTCTTTTCTATATATATCCACCGGGCTTGTCCAACCACCGGTTCAGATTGTGGATCGCTTCGCTCTCACAACCTAACCTTGTTCGTTCGGCAATCATTCCTCAAAGCGACTTTGGATGCGGTGATCTGTCTCAAGTAAAGCTATTTTCCGCGCCAATGGTTCGAAATAGTCGAGAAGTTGGAGCAAGCGATGCCGGTTTTCATCGCCGTGATCACCAACGGCCTCCAGTGTGTTTGTTTCAAATTCCGCCGCCGTCTCCGCAACCGTTTTCATCAGATCCTCAATCTGCTGAACAAGGCTTCGCCATTTCCTGTCATTCTTTTCGATATCAAGTTCTAAGTCGTTTATAGTCTGTTGGAACTCGCTGCTTATTGGCTGACCACATCGAAGCATGTCTATAAGTTGTCGGTGGTTGCGTCCAATTGTGGTTGACCCAAACGTGTCATCCGCTTTACGCTGCCACATAGTTCCCGTTAGTGCTTGGGCAATTCCCCCGCCCAATAGATGTTCTTCCGAAGTGCTGCTCAGTCCAGCCAAAATCCCTAGACAATAGGCACGCTCCGTGATGCAAGATTTCTTGATCCAAGATAGCCCAGCATTGTTCGCAAGTGCATCCTGTGCAGTAGCGAAAGCTTTCTCTACGGTATCTTTTTTATCATTGCTCATGCGACCTCACTGTAAGCTTCAACTTTATCAACCGAACGTGAACATCTGCGGCTTGTCCGCAGAATGTTATTGTGTACGCCCGGCATGGGCGTGAACTTGTGGGGTTAAAGTCCCCTGTAAGTGTTCCTGTGTTAAGTGAATAACTTAGCATAAATTACTAGCCAATGGCAAGGGCGTTACCGCGAGGTGGGGTCTAACCGCGCTGCCCGCTCGTCCCTTGCAGCGTTTTATTAGGCTCTTTATGCATCCCTATCTTCCCGAAGGTAAATGGAAAGATCAGCTTGGTTAATATTATACGTTTTCAGTAATCGTTTTATACTATCTCGGATTGAATTGGCTGAAAGGTTCATCTCCACATAAGTGGAAGAACCACATTTTTGTGAGCTTCTTAGATCACTGGGGTTACTTGAGAAGTATTTGTTGTTACGATTGGATATGTGATCCTGATTGTTTTCTAGAGAGTTAAAGATGTTTTCATCAGTATTCAGGAGGTGAGTGCAAAGCTGGATATATAACTCTGACCAAGTTACCTTGTTTGTATATGGAGTCCCAGTAAGTACGAAGCCATAGGGTCTTTTATATTTGAAATCTTCTGTTAAGTTATGCGGTTCCTTGTTGTTTAATTCTTCGATTATGCGCTCATTCTCTATGGAAGACAATTGCCTTTCTTTGCTTTCTACTTGCTGATAAAGTGGCGTGTTTGTATGATTTTGAATCAATTCAGATAAAGAATTGGCCGTATCAGAAAACTTCTTATTGTTTTTATTAAACTCAGATTTGAACCGAACGCCATTGTCAATAGCCTCATTGTCGTTGTGATCAATCTCCAACCACAAGTCATCCGACAATGCCAGTAAATCTTCTTGAACATTTTTGAGATTACTTAGTATTTTTTTTATACGTTCTTTCATTTGAATACCTTGCTGAATTTCAAAGAGAAGTGTAACGCAGAGTGAACCTGCAATTTTGAGTGTTGCTGTTTTTCACAGCAACGTTCAGAATTGTCAGCGTTACACGTATTGTTATAACCAAATTACGCAACCCGGCTCTTTAAGTCATTTATAGCACCCAACAATATTTCGTAAGTGAACTTTTCAATTCTTTCATCTATTGGGACATACTCTTCATTCCTCTGCTCTTTGGGTACAGAAGCTTTTTCTAACGATACAAGGCAATGCCTTAACCACAAATCTGTAGGCTGATGCTGTTGATTCAAATTAGAGCCGAAAGCTGAAATGGAACTACCAAATTGTGATTTTTCCCATATGCCCATAGAACCCTTTGTTTTGATAAGGCATTTTATAATGGTTAGGACGTCATTTCTTTGAAATTTTTTAAAACAGCTGCCCTAGTTTCAGAATCCAAATTTTTAAGTGCCTGAAACGCTAATTGGTATTTCCCTATAGGCTGCTCATTATTTTTTTCATATTTGCCCATTATTTCACATAATCGGCTAAACCCTGAATCAGTCAACGAGCATTCTCCATACAGACAGTGCAAATAACCTTTTTGTTCGATCCTTGTTACAGCGCTACTAATAGAATTATTTAACGTTTTATTAACCACATATCCTAAAGGACCAAGCAAAATTTCAATAAAACATAAAGCGCTTGTAGTTGAGTGCAAATCCGTTCTGGAAAATGTGATCTTAGGATTTTCAGAGCTTATTTTGAAAAGATGATCAATTAATAAGAATACAGCAACTTCCCAATTATTTTTCTCACCAGGAATGAGTTCATAATTTTTAGCCATTGTATATGCTCTCCATATTTATCGATTTATTTTATTGTAGCCTGTAATAATGGTGTTTTCGTTAAGAATCAGTGTTTTGTTAGCTCGTGAAATACCTTCAAGATCCTGAATTTTTCTTTTATACTCAGAGATTAAATTCCCAATAATTTTTTTAGGGATAGAACATTCATACGCACCACTTTTTGATTTCAATATGCCATGTTCCAATATCAGATCAACCTGTTGATTCTTTATTCCCCTTTGCTGACATCTATTTGCAGCGTGGTTGGATATTATCATATCAATCCTCCTGTTGTTGGTCTGAAGCGATAAGTATTGGAATTAATCTGTTTTTTAATCTATTCCAGACAGTTGAAGCCCCTTGTGAAAAGGCAACTGCAACCTCAACAATATCCACATCGTTATAATCAACTGGATAGGTAACTAATTCTTTGGAAATAAATTCATTCGTAAAAATAAAGTCATATCCATTTGAATAGCCTAACATTGTTTTCTTAATTGCTATGTTGTTTTCTTCTAAAAGATCTATAGTTTGTTGCGCAATAGGATCATTAGAAACCCATTCATAAGTCCAGTTACAGACTATCGCCAAATCTAACAGGTCCGCTTTATACCCTGCCCAATACATACCGTTTTCATACGACAACTTGAATTTTTCGTGCGACGATAGAACTCCAAATCGTTTTTTCCCCTCTAAGATCAATGAATCTATTTTATCAATTTCTCTTTTTAGAGCTTCTGAGCAAACGTTTGAAATATTAATTATGTTTCGGTACTCGGCTAATTCTTCGTGTAACTTATCAGAAATACTAAGCGTTAATTTTTTTGTCATTTTGCGCCCCCTGTGTTTGATTTAAAGACAATATAGCACGTCCATAACGCCCTGTCAAGCTTCAATGCGTCCTTTATGCCTTTTAATGCTATCGACACGTATATCATACCATTCTTGCTGTGATCGTCAACCTAGCGCCTTCAACTTGCTGCTAATTCTTCTATATTTATTGTTTGCATCTGTGACAGCACATGGTATGGCTCGTCATTTTTTGTTCATGGCTGCATCAAGGAGGTCTGCCATTTTTCTGAGGTTGGTTGCAAGTCGTGGGGAGAGTTGCCAGTGGTAATCTAGATAGTCAATGAGTTCCATGAGTCTCATTTCTTTTCGAGCTTTGCAGATCGTGGAGAGGGGCATTTGGGGAGGGGCTGCAAGGTGCTTGAGGGTTTTGGTTTTCCCGCCATCCAGCAGGAGTTCTTTGAACATCTGCTACGGTGAACTGTTGACCGAATTCGGCATTATTTGATTCTACGTATGGGATGTCGATCGTTGTCGTCTTGCTGCTGTTGTCAACTTTGTATAACACCAGCCCGCTACATGATGTGTTATTGAAAGTGACCATGTACAAGCTTACCAAAGAATATCTTTATTATCACAGCACCTTTCAATCCTTATGCTTTTACAGCACATACGAATGACAGGAGTTCAGATATCTCCTATCAATAGATCCGGAACCTTTTTTAAGAACCCCTGCTTCTTGCCATATGAACAATGAATCAATTTGACCGCATTTACACCCTGCACGCCCTCTTTTTGTCCCATCGGTATCCCATCTCCAGGAGTACACTGGAGGCCAGAATGGAATGCTCCTGGCCGACGATCAAACGGATTCTCAAAAAGATGCGCGACGAGCTGGGAGCGCCGGTTCGCTACGACAAGAAGCATGACGGCTACATTCTCGACCGCGTTCAGGGGAATGATGCCGTAGAAAACCACCATGAATTACCCGGACTCTGGTTCACTGTCTCCGAGCTGCATGCCCTGCTCACCGTCCATGAGCTCATCAGCAAGATGCAACCGGGGCTGCTCCGAGATGAGTTCGCCCTCATCCGGCACCGCATCGAATCCATCATGGAAAAGCAGAATCTCGCCACCAATGAGATTGTCCGCAGGTTCCGGTTTCACAGCGTCGGCGCTCGCCCGTGCCCTTCAGAACATTTCCATGCCGCAGCCAATGCCACCCTGCAACGATACCAACTGAATCTTCAGTATCATGATCGTGCCCATGATGCCCTTTCCAGCCGGGTTGTCTCCCCGCAACGGCTCATCTATTACCGGGAAAACTGGTATCTCAACACCTGGTGCCATAAGAGCAACGATTTTCGCACCTTTGCCCTCGACCGGATTCAACAGCTCGACATCCTCGAAGACAAGGCCGTTGAGATAGATGATCAACAACTTGACAGCTATTATTCCCAGGCATTTGGCATCTTTGCCGGACCAGCAAACAAAATGGCTACCCTTCGCTTTACCCCTGAGCGCGCCCGTTGGATCGCCGCCGAACAATGGCATCCCGACCAGCAGGGAAGCTGGCTGGATGATGGCTCTTATCAACTTCGTCTGCCTTACAGTGATTCCCGCGAACTGGTCCTTGATATTCTCCGCTACGGGCCGGACGTGGAGGTCATTGGCCCCAAGGAGCTCAGAGAAGAGGTTAAGAAAAAGCTCTTGGCCGCCCTGGAGAATTATCAATCATAAAAAAATAAAAAAAAGATTGTGAGGATCATATATTGAGCCTCTCCCCTGATATGTTGGAAGAAAGAGAGAACCTTACACGACTGAAGGTTTAACCCAACATTCTATCAGAGGAGGTCAACCATGGCTTTTTTATTAAAGTGCAGCAGCAAAACCAGTGAGACAACCTATCAGTTTCAATTAACCAATTCCGGCCTGCTTGACATGGTGGGCCGCGTCGAAAAATCCGAGCCCAATAGCGAAGATACCGTCCTGTTTCAATGGGAATTTGATGAGGTTGGCGGTAAATCAATATTGATTGCCACACCTGACCAACGCACCCATCTTTACTCATCCCAGTTTTCCGGCCTTGCCGTCATTGCCCGTATCGAAGCCTTTGTCCAGGCCGGAGTCTTTTTCAAGGCCGCCCAGTGGACCAATTATAAGTTTCAGCCCGACACCCTTTTTTGTGCCTGGCTCAAGGCCATGCTTGGCGCGGAGATTTGTCGCGAGCTGTACTTCTCGTTTCACCTGGGATCGTTTGGAGAAAAAGAGGAGCGCCCACTCAACACCAGCATGTTGATTGACGGGCCGATCCTTGACATGGACCAGGAGGTATACAAATGGCTCTCCAATTGTCTTTCTCTGCATGCTCGGATCGGCGGTTTTGGTTACCATCAGCAGCGATTTGAGGTTAGTAAAACGGAGACGTTCAACTTCGGATTATTGCAGGAGACAAAATCATTGTCCAGCGTTAATTCTCTAACCGGAACGATTTCTTTGCCATAACTATTCTCTGGAGGGACGGGGAAAAGATGGGAGTACATCAAGAATGAACTTGCCAGTTACCTGGCCCCCATCATGGATGTGCAGTGCAAGGCCCATACACAGACATGGTCACCGCTGTTCTTTCCGATTGGCGCGACCCCAATGAACGGGTATTTCTGGGCTGGTGGATAGGCGGCGAGTGAAGGCATTTAGCAAGGAATAATGGACATAAATTCCGGCATGTAGTACCTCCTTGACAGGCCTGTTAAATTACTGGATAGAATAGTGTTTCTAAGTTACGATACGCATCGAAACTATTATAAGGCCATCAGATTACTTAAAACGGTAACAGCGGATGAAGATCATCGACAACATTAACTCCCTCCTTGGCGATGACCTGAAATCCACTTTGCGACCTAAAAGCAAATTAAAAATTGCGGCTTCCTGCTTCTCCATCTATGCCTTTGAAGCACTAAAAACAGAACTGGCAAAGATAGAATCTCTGGAATTTATCTTTACGGCCCCAACCTTTGTTCCCGGAGAAGTCACAGATAAATTCCAAAAAGAACGGCGAGAATTTTTTATCCCACGGGCAGATCGTGAACGAAGTCTGTATGGCTCCGAGTTTGAGATTCAACTCCGCAATAAACTTACTCAAAAAGCTATTGCCCGGGAATGCGCCCAATGGATGCGGCAAAAGGCAACATTTCGCTCGAACAAAACCAAATCCCCAATGCAACAGCTTGCGTGTATCCAAGGACCAGGAGTGGAAGTTGCATATATGCCCATTCATGGCTTCACGGCCGTAGATTTGGGCTACCAACAAGGAAATGCGGTTTCCAATATAGTCAACCGTTTTGACGAAACAACCTTTACTTCAACCTACCTTCAACTTTTCAACCAGATCTGGAATGATTCCAGCAAACGTGAAGATGTCACCACAGTTATTTGTGATCACATTGACTCGGTCTACCAGGAAAATTCCCCGGAGCGTATTTATTTCCTGATGCTTTACAACATCTTCAACGATTTCTTGAACGATATTGACGAAGATGTTTTGCCAAACGACCGCACTGGTTACCTGGATACGCTTATCTGGAATAAGCTTTTCAATTTCCAGCATGATGCAGCTATTGGCATCATCAATAAGCTTGAGACATTTAACGGTTGCATTTTGGCTGACAGCGTAGGCCTTGGTAAAACATTTACAGCCCTGGCAGTAGTTAAATATTACGAATTACGCAACAAATCAGTTCTCGTGCTATGCCCTAAAAAACTGGCCGATAACTGGATGAATTACAACAGCAATCTTAAAACCAATATCTTTGCCAAGGATCGTTTCAATTATGATGTCCTTTGCCACACCGACCTTTCCCGCACATCAGGGGATTCGTTTGGTATTCCTCTGAACCGTATCAATTGGGGAAATTACGATCTGGTGGTGATCGACGAGTCACACAACTTCCGCAACAATGAAGCATACAAATCCCGAGAGACTCGCTATCAGAAGTTGATGAACAAGGTAATTTGCAACGGGGTTAAGACCAAAGTATTGATGCTCTCAGCCACTCCGGTCAATAACCGGTTCAGCGACTTGCGAAACCAGTTGGCGTTAGCCTATGAAGGCAATTCTGAAAATCTTCTCAAGAAGCTTCGCAGCAATCGTAATGTGGAGGAGATATTCCGTCGCGCTCAGTCTGCCTTTAATATTTGGTCAAGACTGCCAATAGAGAAACGCACTGCAAAAGCAATTCTTGACTCTCTGGAGTTTGATTTTTTTGAATTACTGGATAGCGTTACCATTGCCCGCTCAAGAAAACACATCCAGACCTTCTACGATACAAAAGATATTGGTCAGTTTCCGGAACGACGCCATCCGCTGTCTTTTCATTGTCCATTGACCCAGAGAGACGATGTTTTTGGCTTCAACAGCATCTTTGCTCATCTTTCTCTTCTCAAATTGTCTGTCTATGCACCAATCAGCTATATCTTCCCCAGTCGCCTGCCAAAATATGAAGCGATTTATGATACCCCGGTTGAAGGTGGTAAAGGGAAGCTGAAACAGGTTGATCGTGAACGAAGCCTGCAAGCATTGATGACCACGAATCTCCTTAAGCGGCTTGAAAGCTCCGTGGAATCATTCCGGCTGACACTGGGAAGTCTCCATGACAATCATGTGAAAATGCTGTCCAGAATCAGGGAGTTTAGGGAGTTAGGAAAAGGCACTGTTACCGACTGGACAGATCGCCTGGAATCTCTTGAGGCAGAAGAAGACGAACTGCCGATGTTAAACGGCAATGAGATAGGCGGTAAGGTCAAGATCAACCTGGCTGACATGGATCTTCCCTCATGGGAAAACGATCTTTCGGCAGACCTTGCCATTATTGATGCCTTGTTATCGTCAATGCAAAAAGTCAAGCCAGAGGACGATGCCAAGCTCCAGCATCTCCAGAAATTGATTTTAGAAAAAATTGAAAATCCTATCAATAACGGAAACAAGAAGATTCTTATTTTTACTGCCTTTGCGGATACCGCAAACTATCTTTACGATAATCTGGCGGGCCTCCTTCTCAAATCAAAAGGCCTCCACTCCGGTCAGATTACAGGAAAGAGTGCGCCCAAATCAACCCTTAACAAAAGCTACGATTTTCAATCTTTGCTCACGCTTTTCTCCCCCCGATCAAAAGAAAAAGCCCTTATTCTTCCAGAGGAATCCGCTGAAATAGACCTGCTTGTTGGTACCGACTGCATTTCTGAAGGCCAGAACCTTCAGGACTGTGATTATCTCATTAACTACGACATCCACTGGAACCCGGTCCGTATTATTCAACGCTTTGGCCGGATTGATCGTATCGGCTCCATCAACAAGACTATCCAGTTGGTGAACTATTGGCCCGATATTTCCCTGGACGAATACATCAACCTCAAGGAGCGGGTTGAAAACCGGATGATGATTGCCGATATGTCGGCCACAGGAGATGATAATGTCCTGACCGCCCAAAGCAGTGAAATCTCGTATCGCAAAGAACAACTTCGCCGTTTACAGGATGAGGTCATTGAGCTGGAAGATCTGAAAACAGGAATCTCTATCACCGATCTTGGCCTGAATGATTTTCGTATGGACTTGATCAACTTTGTTAAAACCCACGGTGATCTGGAACTGACACCGAAAGGGCTCCATGCGGTAGTACCGGCCCAACCCGATTTAGGCTTGTCCCCTGGTGTCATTTTTGTCCTGCGCAATCTTAACGACAGTGTCAATATCAACCAGCACAACCGGCTCCACCCCTATTACTTGGTCTATATCTCCACAGACGGAGAGATTATCGCCGATCATACGGAAGTCAAAAAACTGCTTGATCTGGTACGAAACAGTTGCAAAGGCCAGTCTGAACCAATTCAGGCGGTATGTCGTCTTTTTAATCAGCAGACGGATGAAGGCCGCAACATGCAGGCATATTCCGACCTGCTCGGAGCTGCCATCCGTTCGATGATTGATGTGAAAGAAGAAAAAGACCTCGACAGTCTGTTTTCAGGCGGGAAAACCACGGCTTTGGTGAATACGATTGCCGGGCTTGACGATTTTGAGCTTATCGCCTTCCTTGTTGTGCAGGAAAACGAATAATGGCGATTCATTTTGATTACCCCAAAGGTGCAGCGTTTGGCAGGATATTGCCCAAGAGCAAAATCTATGAACATGGAACGCCAAGCTCGGCGGTTAAAGAGCTTTTTATCCGCCAGGTGGAACAGATTGTCTGGCAGTACAAACTGGCCCCGGAAACTGTCAATCTGACAGGCACACGCTCTGTCCCGGAAATCCAGATTTTCAGTATTTCTCTCAAGGATGGAGAGTTGAAACAGGATGTGCTACGTTGTATTGATCAGGCGATTCCGTTCCCAATCCTCTTTGAGTTGCGTTATGAAAATGATGTTAAGGGTATTGCCGCCTATAAACGACCAAGTGAAGTTGATGGAGCAAAATGGGTTGTCAGCGGTTATTTTGAAACGGAATGGGTTCCCAGCGATACTCCGCGTAAACGGCTACCGTTGGTGTTTGACCTCGAAGCTCTATACACAAACTTGCTGACGCCCTTGATGCCATATCCAGCCCGCCCGGAAGAAGGCTTCCAGGCCCGTATTGAACGGATGGAGAAAATATGTTCCAGGCAGCGAGAGTTTGAGAGATGCGAAGCCCGTCTTCGGAATGAGAAACAATTTAACCTTAAAGTCGCGATCAATGCTGAACTGCGCGCATTGAAACAAGAATTAGAAAATCTGACCCGACCATTTTCTGCATGTGGATCGGTAGTTGCACCCTAAAGGATGGACATGATGGAAAAGATGAAAATGCACTCTCCGAATTTGACCCAGGAAAACATCCGCAAGATCATGGAGCTGTTCCCGAATTGCGTGACGGAAGTGAAAATAAAGGATGAAGGCGGAAGGATGAAGGATGAAAAACAACCTTCCGAAACTTCAGCCTTCAGCCCTCATCCTTCATCCTTAAAATTGGCGGTTGACTTTGATCAACTGCGGCAGGAGCTGTCCGAGGCCATCGTGGAAGGTCCGCAGGAGCGTTACCACCTCAACTGGCCGGGCAAGCGGGAGGCCCTGCTTACCGCCAATGCGCCCATTGCCAAGACCTTGCGGCCTTGTCGGGAAGAGAGTGTGGATTATGACACCACCCAAAACCTGTTTATTGAGGGCGATAATCTGGATGCCTTGAAGTTGCTCCAGGAGACCTATCTCGGCAAGGTCAAGATGATCTACATTGACCCACCGTACAATACTGGCAATGATTTTATCTATGAGGATGACTTTGCCGAGAACAGCGAGGAGTTCTTGCAACGGTCGAATCAGAAGGACGCAGAGGGCAACCGGTTAGTGGCCAACACCGAGGCGAACGGCAGATTTCATTCGGACTGGTTGAGTATGATCTATCCGCGATTGAAGCTGGCGAGGAATTTGCTCAAGGATGATGGGGTTATTTTTATTAGTATTGATGATGGTGAAGTACATAATCTGAGGAAGGTGTGTGATGAGGTATTTGGAGCAGACCGTTTTATCGCTACTTTTGTTTGGAAAAGCCGACTGAACAAGGACAATCGTTCAATGAATGGTGCCTCAAAAGACCATGAACATATAATTTGTTATGGCAAACTGATTCGTGGTTCAGAGCGGGATCAGTCCCAGTATAAAAATCCTGACAAAGATCCAAGGGGAGATTGGGCGAGTGCCAATATGGTTGGTCTTGCGACGGCAGACCGTCGCCCGAATCTTCACTACGATTTGGTTAATCCAGAAACTGGTATTAACTATGGCTGTCCCAAAATGGGCTGGCGCTATGAGCCGAACACTATGAAACGATTGATGTCTGATAGCCGAATTTTGTGGCCAGAAAGCCCGGATGGACGACCACGCCGAAAGGCTTTTGTTGATGAGATTGAATCAGCATTTACCGGTTTCTCAACAATTATTGGTGAAAAGTGTTTTACTAAAGATGGAACAGCAAACATTGAAAGTTTGTTTGGGGATAGAGTTATGGACTTCCCCAAACCCGTCGCATTGATCGAAGAAATTATAGAACAGGGTTCCTCAACTAATAACGATGTTATTCTTGATTTCTTCGCTGGCTCCGCCACCACTGCCCATGCCGTCATGCAACTCAATGCCGAAGACGGCGGCAATCGTAAATTCATCATGGTGCAGTTGCCCGAACCGTGTGACGAAAAGTCCGAGGCCTTCAAGGCTGGCTATCCAACTATCGCCGACATCAGCAAAGAACGCATCCGCCGAGCCGGAATAAAAATTATTGAAGGTAAATGCCATGAAGGCTGGAACAAAGACATCGGCTTCCGTGTCCTCAAAGTAGATTCCTCGAACATGGCCGATGTCTATTACACCCCGGATGCCATCAACCAACAGCAACTGAGCCTCTTCACCGATAACATTAAACCCGACCGTCATCCGGAAGACCTCCTTTTCCAGGTCTTACTGGACTGGGGCGTTGAGCTGACCCTGCTGATTCGCAAAGAGCTCATCCAGGGCAAGTCAGTTTTCTTTGTCAATCAACCGCCTTACGACCTTATTGCCTGCTTCGATACTGGCGTCAACGAGGAACTGGTCAAGGAACTGGCCCGTTTTGAACCCGTTCGTGTTGTCTTCCGCGATACCGGTTTTGCCTCCGATGCCGTTAAAATCAATGTCGAACAGATCTTCAAACAGATGTCGCCGAACACAGATGTGAAGACGATATGAAAAACGGGACTCACGAAAAAAAAGATATGGTTCAACCTGGCGAAGAATCGCTGTTTCAGCGGGTTGCTGCCATCCTTGAACAGGCGCGAGCCAATGTCGTCCGTTCAGTTAACTCCAACATGGTTCTGGCCTACTGGTTAATTGGTCGGGAGATTGTGCAGGAGTTGCAGGGAGGCGAGGAACGGGCAGAGTATGGCAAGCAGGTGTTAGAGGTACTGGCAAAAAAGTTGAAGCAACAATACGGAACCGGATTTTCAGTTCCCAATCTCCAGAATTTTAGGAAATTTTATCTTTCATTTTCAGACCGTATCGTCATTCAGTACCCGTCCGGTACTGAATTAAGTGAGCAGAACGAAACAAAACAAATTCAGTACCCGGCGGGTAGGGAATCTTCGCGAGGCTTTTCTCCGTTGCTCTCTTGGTCGCATTACCGAGCCATAATGCGGATTCAGGATCATGATGCGCGTGCTTTTTACGAGCAGGAAGCCATTGACTGCGGCTGGAGCAAGGATCAACTTGAACGGCAAATACAGTCCTCGTATTATCAGCGAATCATCGCTAACCATGGTCAGAATGGACTTATTTCTGCATCACGAGAGAGAATGTCGGGTGAATCAACTTCGGCTACGACCTTTCTGAAATCGCCTTTTGTTCTCGAATTTCTCGGCCTGCCGGACTCCCCTGATCTCCATGAAAGTAGTCTGGAACAAGCCATCATTGATAACCTTCAATCCTTCCTGTTGGAGCTGGGCAAGGGTTTTTCGTTCGTCGCTCGTCAAAAACATATTCGTTTCGATGATGACGATTTCTTCGTGGATCTGGTCTTCTACAATTTCATCCTGAAATGCTTTCTCTTGATTGACCTCAAGATCGGCAAGTTGACCCACCGTGATGTTGGCCAGATGGATGGCTATGTCCGACTGTATGAAGATCGCTTCAAGGTGACAGGAGACAACCCGACTATTGGCCTGATTCTCTGCTCTGACAAAAGTGAAGCAGTGGCAAAATATTCGGTCTTGAACGAAGGGCGCCAGATTTTCGCCTCAAAATACCTGCAATTTCTGCCCAGCGAAGACGAGTTACGGCTGGAAATTGAGAAGGAACGCAAGTTGATTGAAGCCGCCATGAGGGAAGAACGGTAATCGAGGATTTTGCAGAAAGAACAAGTCGGGTGCAGAAAGAAAGCTGTGCTTTTCAAGAAAATTTGCAGAAAGAAATTAAAGGATAAGCTGTAATGAAGCTTAAATTCAAAGTCCAGCCCTTTCAGACCGCTGCCGTTGAATCCGTGGTGGACTGCTTCGCCGGGCAGGTAAATACCTCTGGCTTTACATACGACATTGATCCCGGTCGAGGAAAGAAAAGTAAAACAGGAGTGTACCAACCAAGAATTTATGAAACCAAGGGTTTCAGAAATGACGACATCCAACTTTCTGAAATTCAGCTTCTTGAAAATATCCATGGAGTACAGCGACAACAGAATCTGCCCCTGTCTGAGAAGATGATTGTAAGTGCCGGTTGCAAGGTCAATCTTGATGTGGAAATGGAAACCGGCACCGGAAAAACCTACTGCTATATCAAGACCATCTTTGAGATGAACAAACGCTATGGCTGGGGCAAGTTTATCATTGTGGTGCCGAGCATTGCCATTCGTGAAGGAGTGTTCAAATCCCTCAGCGTTACCGCCGAGCATTTTACCGAAAGTTATGGCAAAAAGATTCGATTTTTTATCTATAATTCCAAGCAACTCCATCATCTGGAAAGTTTTTCGTCCGATGCCGGTATCAATGTCATGGTCATCAATATCCAGGCCTTCAACGCCACCGGCAAAGATAACCGTCGTATTTTTGAAGAGCTGGACGACTTTCAGAGCCGTCGCCCCATTGATGTTATCAGCAGTAACCATCCTGTCCTGATTCTTGATGAACCCCAAAAGATGGAAGGCGCAAAAACGCTGGATGCGCTGGCCAAGTTCAAGCCGCTGATGATCCTGCGTTATTCGGCGACTCATCGCACCACCCACAACAAAATTCACCGCCTTGACGCCCTGGATGCCTATAACCAAAAGCTGGTGAAAAAGATACTGGTTCGGGGCATAGCCGTAAAAGGGTTGGCGGGAACAAGCGCCTATCTTTTCCTGGAGTCCCTCGAGGTGTCAAAAAAAGCGCCTGTGGCTCGTATTGAAGTGGAGATAAAGCTCAAGTCTGGAAGCATTGTGCGAAAGATACTTCGTTTGGAAAAAGGCAGAGACCTTTTTGTTGAGTCAACCCTGGACCAGTATCGAGGCTTTGTGGTTGCGCAAATTGATGCTAATCAAAATACGGTGGAGTTCACCAATGGAACGGTATTGACCATCGGTGATGCGACCAGTGATGTAACCGAGGCAACGATCCGGAGAATTCAAATCCGCGAGACCATCAAGGCCCATATAGAAAAGGAAAATCAACTTTTCAACCAGGGGATCAAGGTTCTTTCCCTGTTCTTTATTGATGAAGTGGCCAAGTACCGTGATTACAGCCAGGCTGATGAAAAGGGTGAGTATGCCCGTATTTTTGAGGAGGAGTACGAACAGCTCAAAAAAGAGGTTTTAAGTGAATTGCCCTTTGAGAATAAGGTGAGTTATCAAAAATACCTGAGCGATATTGAAGTATCCCGCACTCATAATGGCTATTTCGCCATTGACAAGAAGACCAAACGACTCACTGACCCAAGTTATAGGATGCGTGGCGAAGATGCAGGATTATCAGATGATGTTGATGCCTATGACCTGATTTTGAAAGATAAGGAGCGTTTGCTCTCCTTTGAAGAACCTGTTCGATTTATCTTCTCCCATTCCGCCTTGCGTGAAGGCTGGGACAATCCCAATGTCTTTGTCATGTGCATGCTGAAGCACAGTGACAATATGATCTCCCGCCGCCAGGAGGTTGGCCGGGGCCTGCGGTTGTCTGTCAACCAGCATGGCGACCGGATGGATCACCCAGCCACAGTACATGAGGTGAATGTACTGACGGTTGTGGCCAGTGAAAGCTACAAGGATTTTGTTGCCAATCTGCAGAAAGAGATCAGCGACTCTCTTTCAGAAAGGCCACGCGTTGCTGACAAAAACTATTTCATGGGGAAAATAATCCAGACAGATCAAGGAAATGTGGTTGTCACGGATGATATGGCGACCGATATAGAATTCTTCCTGATTCAAAATGGCTATGTTGATAAAAAGCGAAATATTACCGAAAAATATCATAATGAACTTAAAATTGGGACTATTGCAGAGCTGCCTGAGGATTTAAAGCCTTATACGGAACAGGTTGTTCAACTCATCAATGGCATCTTCAGTGAGGCTCAACTGCCGGATATTGGAGACGCCAGCAGAACCAGGACCAACCCTCTGAATACCAAGAATTTTGAGAAAAAAGAGTTTCAGCAACTTTGGAGCCGCATCAACAAGAAGGCTGTTTACCGGGTCGAGTTTGATTCGAGTGAGCTTGTTCGGAATAGTATCAAGGTGCTTGATAAGTTGGAGGTTACGCCACTCCAATATACCATTCAGTCCGGAACACAGGACAACCAGATCACTGACTCGCAACTGAAAAGCGGCGACGGATTTATTCTTGAAAAAACGACTGTAGAAACGCACAAGGCCTCAATTCATTCACTGGTCAGCTATGATCTTCTGGGTAAACTGGCTGAAAATACCGGGTTGACCCGCAAGACCATCGCCGAAATACTTAGTGGCATGGAACCGGTCGTATTCAAGCAGTTTAAACAGAATCCCGAACATTTCATTACCGAGGCAAGTCGTCTGATCAATGAACAAAAGGCAACGATTATCATTGAAAGATTGAGTTATGACGAAATAGCCGGTTCATATGACAGCAACATATTTACCACTGGCCAGAGCAAACAGGACTTCACCAAGGCTGGCGAAAAACTCCGCAACCATATCTATGACTTTGTTATTACCGATTCTAAGGTTGAGAGAAAATTCGTTCAAGAGCTGGACACCAGTGATGAAGTAGTGGTGTACGCAAAACTTCCACGCGGATTTCTTATCCCCACACCGGTTGGAGACTACAATCCAGACTGGGCTATTTCCTTCAAAGAAGGAGCAGTCAAACACATTTACTTTGTCGCTGAAACCAAAGGCTCCATGTCCACCATGTCTCTGAGAGCTATCGAACATACAAAAGTCGAGTGTGCCCGGAAATTTTTCGCGGAGCTCAATCGCAAGCTTGATCCAGAAAAAGTGAAATATGATGTAGTAACCGATTACGGCAAACTGATGGAAATTGTCGGCATGGCGGTAACTAACTGCTGAGACAAGATAATTGGTTATAACTTTTTTGTGATTAGGCAAACATGTTTGGAAAGATCTTCACTCTCGAAGGCTCAAATCAAGTTCTCTGAAAATGATGCCTATTTTCTGTATATCACCTCATTATGTGTAGTACACAGAAAATAGGCAATAACTTGTTAGCGCGTACGTCTGCTTGTCGGCCAGAGGCGTCGTTGGCATTTCAATCATTCCTGTCTGCTGTGGATGTAAGACCGGACGTTGACCAGCCTTGGATTCGCGAGCAATTCAATTTGGTCGGTCGACCGGTAAGACTGACCCTGACACGACCTTGAAGTATTAAGATTGTGGGCACTATCTGGCCACGCAATCAGCGACTTCAAGTCGAAAACCCCCATCACAGAGGAATCAGTATGACCTCCGCTCCCGCAATACCAGTACTCTTCCTAGTTCCAGGGGAAACGCATATTGATTACACCGCGCTTTACGCGATTGCAATTGCATACGCGCATTCTGGCCTTTTGATCAGTAATCATGGAAAACAAACCGATCGCCTCGAGTTTACCTTTCCTGCAATTGTCTGTTCGAGCTTTGCGATTGAGCTCTTCATGAAATTCTTCCTTATGTTGGATAGGTCCGATAAAAAAGATGCAGTCCCTAAGCACGATTCTGGACACAAGCTTGGTGACCTTTGGAACAAAATCAAACCCGACTATCAGGAACTCATCGCAGGAATGTTTCGGAATAACACGGGTACCCCTTTGTTGAACGCCTCGAACCGACGTATAGCGTTGTTCATAGAAGCGCTAAGGAGTGTTGGAGACAATCCATTTGTGAGGTGGCGGTATGCTTATGAGGAGCCTGGGAACACTCTAATGTCACATGGCGCCGTGGCTGAGGTTCTTGATGCTTTGGGACGTGCTGCCGAGTATGTCATGGAGCAGAGAACCAAGACCGTTTGATGCTTAACGTGGCGAAATGCGGCACCCGACCATTTGCGGTCGGTCAAGATTGCTCCTATCCACTGGTTCAGCATGTTTTGAGAGATCTGGATTTTGAAAGCATCCACCTCCTGCAAACTGCTTTGTAGTGAACAGGCAAACTTAACCGATGTTACAAAGGCCACAATACTCAATTCAGTTGGCTGTGGTTGTTTAATCGGTTAAAAAACGACTAATGCATATTAGGTTCACTCCCGCGAAAATTGTCGGCTTGTGATCGGCTCACAAATTATACAGAATAAGCAATTTACTAATACCTCCTTCCTTAATCTCCAAAAAGGACAATGTATGAGCGGTTTCTTGAGCATGCTTTCCCCAATGCTAGAGTCATGGTGGAACAGGATCATGATATTCATTCCCTTGCTGGAGTCTGTTCCCAACAGGATTGTGATATCTTTTATCGCACTATTTATATTGATGTTTTTCTTTCAATTTGTGATTCCAGCGATTTTCTTGGGGCGGAAGTTGGGTAGTGCCATTAAACATCTCAACAAGATTCAGGCCGCGACCAATGGTTCAGATCTCGTTGATCTCGAACCGATTGTAACCCAGGCCATGACCACAAAAAGTCTAAAACACCTGTGGAGCGAATACACGGAAACCCTCCATCCGCAAAAGAGTATTGATGAATCTGGACAGGAGCGGGTGATTTGTTGGAGGGCCACAACCATGGCCGAGGCCTTTTTTACCGAGCAAGTCCTGGTTGATACGCCGCTCAAGACAGAATTTTACAAACACCTCCCCGGCATTCTCACCGGCCTGGGTATTATCGGTACCTTCGCCGGGCTCATTAATGGACTTACCCAGTTCGAGGTCTCAAACAATCCGGATGCTGTCAGGGCATGTCTTCGCAATTTGATCCAGGGCGTTGGCCATGCCTTTTGGATTTCTGCTTCGGCTATTGGGTTAGCAATGTTTTTAACCTGGGTTGAAAAAACCTTGGTCACATTTCATTATCGGCAGGTTGAGGACCTGTGCCAAATTATCGATAGCTTCTTCAAAGCTGGAGCGGGGGAAGAATATCTTGCCCGTCTGGTTCACGCATCTGAGACTAGCGCCACTCAGTCCATGCAGCTTAAAGATTCCTTGGTCACCGACTTAAAGCAAATCCTGTCAGACATCACCGCCCAGCAAGTTCAGGCATCCACAAAGAATACGCAACAGATGTCTCAGGACCTGGCTCAGGCCATCACGGACACAATGCGGCTCCCCATGGAGCGTATTTCGGTCGCTGTCGATCGGGCCAGCTCTAATCAAGGTGAGGGCGTAAACAAGATGCTCACCGATGTGTTGGTCAATTTTTCTGCACAGATGCAGGATATGTTTGGTGGACAGTTGCGCGGCATGACTGATCTGCTTGGACAGACGAACAGCGCGATGCTGGGAACGGTTGCCAAGTTTGACGAGTTAGCGGCAAATATGCAAAATGCTGGGCAAGGAGCGGCTGATGCCATGGCCGAAAAACTTCACGAGGCAATCGTTGCCATGGAAACCAGGCAAAGGGCCATGACCCAGCAGATGCAGGACTTTGTCGAGCAGATGCGGGCTACTTCACGGGATTCACAAAGCGAGTCCGCCCAAAGGATGCAAAGCATCATGACCGAACTTGGTGACAAGGTCTCCCTGATGGTCGCCCAGCTTGATACCCAAACCAAGTTGTCTGCCGGCAGTCATGAAACTCAGCTTGCTAAGCTCGCGGAGGGAATGACGGATTTTCTGTCGGGAATGCGCGATATGTTCCAGGAATCGCAGGGCCAAACCTCGCAAAAGCTACAAGAATCCCTTGGGCAGCTTGGTGAGCAGGTCTCCTTGATGGTTTCCAGGATGGATGAACAAACAAAATCTGCGGCTGGTGTCCATAATGACAGTTTGTTGCGGGTCACAGAGAGGATGGAATCTTTTCTGACCTCGACCAAAGACGCGTCGAGTGAGGCCCATCTACACACAGCCCAGGCCAGTCAACAGGTTGTCGAGAGCTTAGGCAAGCAAGTTCAGGAGGCTGTTTCAAGTTTGCAAGAGATGGCTAAACGTTCGGAAGATGCCAGCGCCAGCCGTCAGACTGAACTGGCAGAACAATCTGCCAAATTGCTTGGCCATTTGACCTCCCAGGTGGATGCTCTGGGACGGAGGGTGGCGGATGCCGCCGAAAGCACTAAGTCCAGCGCTGCATCCATGGCTTCTGCCTCAAAGTCTGCCATTGAACGCATGAATTCAGGGGCCGACTCCTTACTACTGGCAACGAGCGAACTTTCAGATGCAGAAAAACGAGTGGCGGCAACCATGGGGGCGATAGGTCAGACGGCCCAAGTCTTGCAGACCTCGGCAAGCACCTTGTCGGGGGCCAGCTCCGGGGTGCAGCTGGTCTTTGACGATTACAAGTCATCAACCGGCGCATTCGCGGCAATTGTTACAGAACTCAAAGCAACAGTGGAAACAGCTCGCCGTGAAGCTTCGCTCACTACCGACTTGGTTTCTCGGCTTCAGGGTGCATCCGACAAACTCGCCTCCGCCAGCATGGACGCAGATCATTATCTGGAGGGTGTGACAGAAGTCTTAAGCGAGGCGCATGCCACTTTTGCCGAGAGTGTCACCAAAACCATGCGCGAGGGTAATTTTCAGTTTCATAAAGAGTTGTCGGACGCTGTTGGCTATTTGAGGACCGCCATCCTGGAGTTGGGTGACACCCTTGATTCTGTCGCTTCTAAAAGGTAATAGACGATGCTCGGTATCCAACGACCAAATCGTAAGTCTGGAAAAGACGAGGCCGAAAAGCCGTTTTGGATCTCTTTTACCGATTTGATGACGGCCATGATGGTCCTTTTCCTGGTGGCCATGACCGTGGCTCTCTTGGCGATCACTCATGAAATATCCGAGGCTGACAAGAAAAAAGTGCAACGGGAAGATGAAATAACCAAGCTCCTTAACAGGATCAGCGAGGCCACAAAGGACTATCCTGGGGTTGTGGTGCGTGGCCATTCAATAGACTTCGGTGATCAGGCCCGTTTTGCTACGGCCAAGCACAATCTCACCGATGCACAGGCCTCCATGTTGCGCTCTTTTGTCCCGAAGATTTTGGCTGCTGTTCGCGACCCCTTGGGACAAAAATGGCTCAAACGTGTTGTGGTGGAAGGCTTTGCCGACCAGCGCGGCACCTATATCAGAAACCTGAATTTGAGCCTGCAACGCTCGGAGCGGGTCTTATGTGTCCTAATGGCCTATGGACAAGAAATTCCAGACGCCCTGAGCGAAGAAGACCGGATCATGATCCGAGATATCTTTCTGGTAGGCGGGTCGTCATTTAACTCACTCAAAGAGAGCCAGGACGAGAGCCGACGTATCGAGTTGAAACTGGAATTTCTGGATATTGACGAGCAACGACCTGCACCCAGAAATACCCCACTCGACAATGATCCCCGTTGTCCGCTTGACTGATTCCGCCATGAATGCCTTAGAACGATTACGCGACAAGATGAGCCAATCCTTTGATGAGCGGCGCCTAAGCTCTTCAGCCTGGGGGCAACCAAACTTGATGACCATGGCCCTGGCCGAGGTCAAGAAGGCCTTTGATGCCCCGACATCAGAACTGCCAGAACGATCGATTGTAAAAGTCCTGGACGGATACCGCAGAACCGGGAGTTTGCCGACCTTTCTGGACTTGAAATACGCCTGTTTTGGCGTTGGCCAGGAACTTTCAGGCAATTGGTGTCTGTTTGATGATGATCAGTTGTTTGGCAAACTGCTGGTTCAGGTCGATGACCTGCGGTCAGAGCCCAGGCGTTTTCGGAAAGGCTACCAGGGCCTTCTTTCCAGCTATTTCAGCTATGCCCTCTTTGCCCGTGACTCACAGAAAAATTGGGAACATCTGCGCGGTTATCTCGCCGATCGCCTGACGGCAGCCAAACACGCCACGCCTGTTGCCGGCTGGTTAACCCTGCTGGATGAACACCAAAACCTTCTGGGGCCGAAACCGTGTGAGCGTTATGTCCATGACCTTCGGGAAGGAAATAAGGATGTTGTAGTGCATCAAACGTTACGGGAAGGTCTGGGTGTGCCACGAGAGTCTTGGGTCTGGCAGGAGCTGATATTATCCCAGGTTGAAGTGGCCTGTCGCCATGATGATCAAGGCTATAAAGGCGATCTTGACCGGCTTCTCAGGCTGCTCCAAGCTAACAGTATGCTCTCTGTGAATCTGGTCATTCGCTGTATCTCCCTGCTGGTGAGCCGTTACGCTCAATGTTCATCAAGACCTGAACATCCTGCCTTACGCGACTCGGCAGTAGGCCATATCGGCAATCCGTGGTTGAAAAGAACTGCCTGGGACGCCCACGTCAAAACCAAGGACGGACAGCCCTACGAGGCCGCAAGGGAGATGGTTAACGGCTGGCTCAAACGTGAATTAATTAAAAACTTCTTTGAACTCCTCTCTGACGATGGTTCCGCTGATCAGCGGCGGCTCAACTACTGGCTTCGCTTGGAGCCGAATATAGAAGATTATTGGTTTGCTTTGGGGCCTCATGCAAACAAACACCAGAGTTCCAATTTTAAAGAGTTCCGAAATCGGGCCAAAGGCAAATTACATACACTTGAAGCCCCACCAGGTTCATCACAGAATAATGCTTTTATCATGCGGTTGGGGCCTGTGACAGTTGTCGAGTTCGGGTTAAAGGGCAGCGCCTCGTATATGTATCGATCGGATGAACTGCCTTTTGATCTTAGTAAAAGCTGTATTCGGGGGGATAGCGCTGGCTTAAAGAATCAAATGGGAGAACGATTTATCCATCGGGACTCCCAGAGCACCGGGACAAATTGGGAAGAGAAACTCGACGAGATACTTTGTCCGCTCATCGGTTTCAGACCACCTCAAGAAAAATTTATACGGCGCAGAGCTACCTCCGTTCCACAGACTGGAGCGACGATACGAAGGCCGGCATCACCGTCAACATCACCGAACTCTATTCCTACTTGGGAAAGAGACGTTAAGATTTTTTGCGAACGTTATCATTACATTGCAGAAGATAATCGCCCCAGTGGTGGTGCTTTTTGGGTCATATATGATTGGGGTCATTGTCATGACTTGGATCAACTGGGTTTCAAATTCAAATCCGGCAGAGGTTGGTGGAAGGAGTAAGCATGGGTTGGCCATTTTCTTCATTAAAAAAAGACGAGCAATATCGGCTCACATGCGAAATTCGTCCTCAGGGGTCTATTTACAGTGTTGTTCCAAGAATAGATGACTGGATTGCCACTCCCTCTGCCTTTGGCCCACAAGCAGAACTGGTTTCCCTCCTCAGCCAACTTGAAGAGGAAGGTTTCGCACAGTGGCACGACCAGGAGCTCATGTTACCATGGCCAGCCTTTTACGAACTAGCCTGCAATAGAGACTATCAAGACAGCATAAGCTTACTCGGTCTTCCGAACATAGAGGAGTGGCGGCCTGTGCTCTCCAGCCGGGGAAGCCTGAGCGACCAGGGGTTTTCGGTTATCCTCTCCGGATGGCTGGATCCGAACGGCCGGCCAGTGCATGACAACGTCTCCCGGACTGGTGCTCAGTTGGAACATGGCCAGACAAAGATTCTGTTACCTCAGGCGGCCTGGGAGACAGTTGAGGCAGTGACCATCTTTCATCAACGGGATTCGCACCAACGGAATCTGGAAGCCAACAAGCTTGCCTGGGCCGTTATTCGACGCGCAGCCTTCAAAGCCAATGCCGATCTGACCGATTTCCTGCGCAAGACCATTGTCTTGACTCCTGAACGTTTGAACATTGAATTGCGTAAAGCCCAGTTTGGCGAAAGCAAGACCGTGGAGGTGTTGCCAGGCTTCGATGGTGCCCCAGCTCGGTGGTTGGAAATCTTTGACCACTTACCCGATACTCAGGAACGTTACGAAATTGCCGACGGTGAGGGCCTGGTTCATGTCATTCTGGCCCCAGAAGTGCAGACGGTATTGCGTGAGATCAAGCGGATGCCAGGCCGCAGGGTGGCCGGTGAACGGGCCGAGGCCTTTATCCGCAATCCTTTTGCCGCTCTGGGACCAGATGCGGACAAGGCCATCGACCCCGCCCAATTTGAGCAGGCCCGCGAGCAGGCGGGGATTTCTTTTGCCCGATTTATTGCCAAGGTGCAACGAGATGAAAACGGCTTACCAGTTCATATCGCCTTGCTGGTTGAAGAATCTCTCCATGGAGAGATTCGCAGTGAAGAACTAGACCTCACTGCGAACGATGAACTGCAAAGGTTTGTGACTAAACTTGAGGATAAGATTGCACGCGGAGCACAGTGCTGCTTCTGGGAAGGCTACGACTTGGAGATTCTGGGCGACACGCCGGATCAACTTGCCCTTCTCAAAGCCGCACTACGGAATTTACAGCCGTCCCAAGAATTCAGCGCCAACGAAATTTTTGATCTGTCGCGTTACTCGGAGAGGGTGCAGGGCTTTGGGGTCGAAAAACCGTACTATTCAGCTTTTATTGCCAAAAAGACCGCCGACGATAAATGGTTCCCCGAAAATGTGGTTTTTGGGCTCTTCTACACCCCGGACGGTAAAGACGAACCAATAGCCCTGTCTCTCGATGACACGATGCTGGGAGAGCTTCAGGAGAAATTGCAAAAGGCCAAAGATGAGGGGAAAGAGATCTTTGAATTTCCAGGGTGCCCTAAACCGCTGAAGGTAGCTGAGGCCGAGGAGATGGCGGCTATCTTCAAGGAGGCGGGTAGCGATATCAGAAAAGGGGTATTCGATCCCAATAAGGCACGGGGAAAGACTAGTTCCATAGAAAAGATAGGCCTAGTGCTCAAGCCCAATGTGGACAAGCTTGACTATGCGGCAGAGAGAGGGGTCTTACCTCTTAATCCCCAGGGAATTAAGCCAAGACTGCCGAGCTCATTAAGAAATGATATCCAATTGAAAGACCACCAACTGAGCGGTCTGGCTTGGCTGCAGCATCTTTGGGCGAACTCTCCTGATAACTGTTGTGGGGCATTGCTGGCCGATGATATGGGGTTAGGCAAGACTATTCAGCTACTAGCCATGATCGCAACTTGTCTGGAAGACGATCCCACCCTCGATCCGTTCTTGGTGGTGGCGCCAGTATCCCTGTTGGAGAACTGGCAGGAAGAGATCGCCAAATTCTTTGCTCCCGGTACTCTGCCGGTGCTTACACTCTACGGTAACACACTTGCCGATAACCGATTGCCTAGGAGGGCTATCGAGGCAGAACTTACTGCCGCCGGGGTCTGTCGTCTTCTGCGTCGCGATTGGATCGGTCAGGCAAAGATAGTGCTGACCACCTATGAGACCCTTCGCGACCTGGAATTTTCCCTGGCTGCTCAACGCTGGTCGGCAATGATTTGCGACGAGGCTCAAAAAATAAAAAACCCCAACGCAATGGTGACCAGGGCGGCAAAAAAACAGAACGCCCGGTTGAAAATTGCCTGCACCGGCACACCGGTTGAAAATACCCTGACCGACTTGTGGTGCCTGTTTGACTTCGCCCAGCCAGGACTCCTCGGGGCTCTTAACTCCTTTGGCGACCGCTATCGCCGGCCAATCGAGGCGGAGAGCGAGGAGGAAAAGGCACGGGTGGAAGAGTTGCGCACCATTATTGCCCCTCAGATCATGCGCCGCACTAAGGCCGAGGTGGCCAAGGATCTACCTAGCAAGATCATTAATACTGAATGCCGGAGTCTGCCGATCTCTGATCGCCAACGCGCTCTTTACGCCCATGCTATCAGTCAATTCCGTCATCGACCTGCAGCAGGTCCCTCCGTTTCCGGCCTGCATAGCCCACTGGGATTGCTGCAGTATCTGCGTCGACTATGTTCCGACCCAAGACCTCCTGGGCAGCTTGGGACAGAGCGGGAGTCCTTGGCGGAAATCGAGAAGGACTCCCCAAAAATGGCTTGGCTGCTGCGGAAGTTGGTGAAGATTCAAACAAAAGGCGAGAAGGTTATTGTTTTTTGTGAATTTCGTGACCTTCAGCGGACCTTGAACCGTGCCATTACTGAACGTTTTGGAATTACCGCTGATATAATCAATGGCGACACCTCAACTAAATCCCAGAGTGCGACCAGTCGGCAGAAGCGGATCAGGGCCTTTCAGCAGAAAGAGGGATTCGGGGTCATTATCCTCTCGCCGCTGGCCGTTGGTTTTGGGGTGAACATTCAGGCCGCCAATCATGTCGTCCATTTCACCCGGCCCTGGAATCCTGCCAAAGAAGACCAGGCAACCGACCGGGCTTACCGCATCGGACAGACCAAGGATGTCTTTGTCTATTACCCGGTCATCACCGCCCATGACTTTCTGTCGTTTGACGCCAAGCTCGACAAACTGCTGGACTGGAAAAGAGGCCTTTCAGACGATATGCTCAACGGAACCGGTGACATCTCGTCAGTGGAGTTCGGAGACTTGGAGGATGTGGGTGGCGGCAACGCTTTTGGGAACGAGCCTGTTTCCCCAGAAGATCTTGCCGCCATGACCCCGGAATGTTTTGAAGCCTTCTGCGCCTCTCTATGGAATGCCCACGGCTATTCCAAGGTCTATACAACTCCTCGAACGGGCGATGGGGGTATTGATGTGGTCGCCATTCATGGCAATGGAAAAATCGGAGCTCTTATACAGTGTAAAAGCTCTTCTCTTGTTGACCAGGAACTGGGGTGGGAGGCAGTTAAGGATGTCACAGCTGGGACTGCGGCTTACGCAGCCAGACACTCAGGTGTTGCCTTCAAGAAAATTGCAGTAACCAATCAGCGTTTTAACGGGATGGCTAGCACCCAGGCCAATCTCAATCATGTCGAACTGGTTGATCGGGATGATTTGATTCAGATGCTGAGTGAAAAACCGGTAAAGAGAAGAGATTTGGAATTCTTTTTGTTGTCTGGAGCAGGGAACCAATTACGATAACCGGGTACGGATGCAGTAAGGACGTTCTATGCGCGACTGCAGGCCTGACAACATCTTCGACAAGGACGATGCTCTTGATTTTATTATCTACGAGGAGATTGAGACGCATGGTCAAGAGCGAAAGGGTGGAAAAGGCGGCTGTCTCGGTGTTGTAGTGCTACTGTTGTTACCGGCGGTGAGTGTGATGCTTCTGAGCTGGAAATGATAGATCACCCCTTATGCCTCTCTTCCTGCTTGCTTTCATACCATTATTTTGTCATTAAAAGATCATCCGTTCCACATCACCATAAAATCAACAGGAGAACTATCATGAACAAGTCAGAACTCGTCAGCCAGGTCGCCGAATCAGCAGGTCTCACCAAGGTAGAAGCAGAAAAAGCTCTGAAATCAGTGTTGGAGGCCATCGCTAAGGCATTAGCCAAAGATGAGAGCGTGACCCTTATTGGGTTTGGATCTTTCTCAGTGACCACGCGGGCAGCCCGTACCGGCCGTAACCCTCAAACCGGTAAAGAGATCAAAATTGCAGAGAAGAAGGTTGTGAAATTCAATGTTGGCAAGAATCTGAAAGAGTCAGTCTGTGCCAAGCCAAAGGCTGGTTGTGGCTGTGGATGCAAGACCGACAAGTTAAAGAAGAAATAGATGGGTTTTGCATTATTAAAGGTTGCCGATTCCTCAAGGGGTAGTGGTAGTATTATATAATAGGGATTATGAATAAGTATAAATACCGAATATTGAGCAAAAATAATCAGGAAATCTGGGTATGTGAGGCCTGTAAAAAAGAAAAAATTGAATCCATTTTGACTGGTAACTGGAAGTTAATTGATCGAAGCACTGAACCTGATATCCTATGTACTGTTTGTGAAGGGGTTGGGGATAAGCCTGCGAAGAAGTGTGGCCGCTAACTATCTTACTCTCTCAGCGAGAGGAATTATCCTCTCGCTTTATTTTATAGAGAGACATCTTGAGTATGAAAAATTATCCAATGATCCTTGCTAAATGGCGGTTGGAGGAACTTGTCAGGCAGTAACCGTACAGTGATAATTATCTGGCAGGGAGCTCATTCTTTTTCCCACTCACCGCCTTCTGCATTTCCTGTAATTCCTGTGGTACGAAATACTTGAATTTGACTTTTTTGCTCAACTTGCCGGTGAGCCCAGAAAAGGCCATTGTGAGCTCTCGTGCCTCATCCATGAGCGCGACACCTTCTTCGTGAGAGACTCCCCCGGGCTCTCCTAATTGCCCCTTGAAATTGGCATACGCCTGGTCAAACTGCCGCAGGACATTGAACATGATGCTGCCCATCGGCGAACTGATCTTCATGATTCTGGAATCCCGTTCCTTTGCCATAGAAATCTTTTTTTCCATGATTTCTTCACGGGTCATTCTTGGCCTTTCTCCTGGTTTTTCTACACGCTTTTCTCCTTTTGCATCTGCTTGTTCCATTTTTCCCTCCACTTAGAGATTTAGAAATTTTTAGGATTTGCCGGAAATTCTGGCATGATTACGCTTGATTTTACTTCGTCGCCACAGGTCTATGATAAAAACAGAGCCGTAAGGCAAGATGGCGGCCACCAGGATAAGTATCGAGCACCGAGTGGCTACCGGCATAATATGAGGCAACATCTTCATGTAGCTGTAATAAATCGCCTCGGCATTTTTATTGGCATGTTGAGCAAGTGACCAAATCCGTTCAGGTGTACTCAGGCCAGTGATGATTTTGTAAAAGACATAAACCATGAAACTTTTGGCAATGAGTACCATCATCCTGCCTGAAAATAGGGAATTGATGGCCTTTCTGGTAATGTTGCCCACATAATAGCGACCTACATAAGCACATAAAAAGGTGTTGATGATGACTGGTGTCAATGATCGCCCTAATGGAGCCACCTTGTGATCGCCCGTAATGGAGCCACCAGAGGTTGGCCGACTTTGGGTCTCGGGCTGGTGAAAATTTAGTTTGTTTTACCTCCTTTTACAATGGTTGATTTTGACGTGCTGGCCAGCGGCTTTTCTGATCTGAAACTCTTGCCGTCGAGAATGACGTTGTAGGCGCCGTGACGAATTCTATCGATGGTGGCAGCGCCGAGCAGTTTGTTGGGGAAGGCATCGCCCCATTCGCTAAGGTCCAGATTGCTGGTTATGATCGTCCCTTTTCTTTCGTAACGTTCGGCGATCAGGTCGTGGAAGTCCTCGTCCTGGGGCGAGCGCAGTGGTTTCAGTCCGAAGTCATCGATGATCAGTAAATCTACTTTGGCTAAGGCCGCCAGGCGCCGATCATAGGAGTTGGTGGCACGGGCGGCGTTGAGTTGTCCAAACATTTTTGTCTGTGTGAGAAACAAGACGTTATAGCCAATACGGATGGCACAGTGACCAAGGGCCTGTGCCAGATGGCTTTTGCCTGTGCCGCATGGCCCGGCGATTAAGATGCAGGCCTTTTCTTCCATAAACCTGCAAGTCGCCAGATCCAACACTTGGGCGCGATTGATCTTTGGGTTGAAGGAGAAATCAAATTCTTCCATGGTCTTATGGTTACGGAAATTGGCACGGCGCACGGCCATGGTCAGTTTTCTCTGGGTACGTCTGGCCACCTCGTCCTGGATAAGCATGGCCAGGAAGTCGGTGTAGGCGAATTTTTCTTCGATGGCCTGACGATTTCTGACTTCAAGGGAGTCGAGTATTCCTGAGAGTCGCAGTTGTTTGAGCATGGGGATCAGTTCTGGAATTGGATTCATTGGGGTCTCCGTAATTTATTGAATAATGTTGGTTTGTTGGGGGCGACAGAAGCGGCCTGAGCCGGTATAGGCGGCAGACAGGGCGGCGATTGGCGGATCGGCTTGCAGTAGATCAAGCCCTTTGGCCAAGATGGTTTTGATGGTCTGATATCTGGGGTTATCGTACAAGATGGCTCGTTCGCAGGCGGCCTCCAGTCGCTGTGCCCCAAACGATTTGGCAAAGCCGACGACACCTTGGGCGGCGCGCAGGTTGTCGAGCACCCGATGGGCAAAGAGCTGCTTGATCAGAGATGTGCAACAAGGGCCGATGGCTTCCGCCTGTTTCAGACACCACTGAGGGTCGTGCATGAGATAGGCAACGGCCTCGGGCGGCAGATGATCCTGAATGGTCGACTTGGCGCCTGGTTTATGAAGTCGGGGATGGATGGCCTGCAACTCATAGTTCCTGAATATCTTGACCGTGGTCTCGGAAGCCCTGACCCAGAGCTCGGTATGCACCAGCCGAAATGGCGCCGAGTAAAAGGCTTTCTCAAACTGGAGATGGCAATTGCCATGCAGCTTGTGTTTGGCCCAGAAGGCCAGTTCCGGCGGGACATCAGGCAGGGGCTTGAGGGATGATTTCTCGAAGTCTGCAAAGAGGGTCAGTGGTTGCTGTTTGGTAGTGCCGTGGATCCTGGTTCCAGCCGTTTCAAGGATCCACTCCTTGAGTTGACGGTTGGCATCGGCAAGACTCCTGAACTCCCGCAGGGGCATGAAGTTGCGTTTGACATATTTCACCCCGGCCTCGACCCGGCCTTTTTTCTTGGGGTCTCTGGGGGGACAGGGAGAGATCAAAAAGCCGTAGCCTTCCGCGCACTCGGCGTAGGAACGCTGCACCACTGGGTCATGCCAGCAGGCCTTTGTAATAGCAGCTTTCAGGTTATCGATCATTACCTTGGCCGGAACCCCGGCAAAGAACTCGAAGGCCCGACGGTGGCATCCCAGCCAGGTGGCGATCTTCTGGTCTTTGACCATTTCCACGTATTGATGCCGGCTAAAAGCCAGAGTCATCACAAAGAACCAGGTGGAATACTGCTCGCCGGTTGTTGTATCGATGAGCTTGGGCCCGGAACCGAAATCGACCTGCGCCGTATCGCCAGGATCGAAGTCGAGCATCACCGTGGCTTGCGGGGCATTCCCGGCAAGCTTCTGCAGCAGTCGGCGAACGGAAGAGTAGCTTCCTTGGAATTGATAATTGCGGACCAGGGCCTGGTGAATGGTGGTTGCCTGGATGCCTTCCGCCTGCCAAGCTCGCAGTTGATCCTCATAAGGTTTGGCTAGGGACTCTTGCTGAGGAAGACTGTTTCGGCACTGAAAAGCAACCGCCAAGACACTGTCGTCGGGGAGAGGATTGTGCGGATTCAGCCAGTCATGGCTTTGGGCAATGCTGCGGATTTCTCCGGCCTTGACCCGACCAATGATTCCGGCTTTGGCGAGTTGGCGGTCAGAAGCCCCCAATCGCATACGTGAAAGAATTTGGTGAAACTCATACATCTCGAACCTCCTGTTGGCCATTTGGCGCTCCCCCCTGAATGAAAGAAAAAATCAGGGAGGCTACACCAGTTAGTAGGAAAAGTCCGAGACCCAGTTTGTTTTTTTAGTGGCTCCTTTAAGGCGATCGCAGGGTGGCTCCATTAGGCCGATCACGATGTGGCTCTATTGGGGCGATCACGATCTCCGGGGTGGCTCCATTAAGGCGATCACAAGGTGGCTCTATTAGGCCGATCATTAACAACTGGCATATAAGGGATGAACCCAAACATGATTTTTAAGAACAGTCCTGGAGATTTAAGGATGAAAGGCAGTAAATAAAAATCGACGACCGGCAAAAGCAATGCCAACATCACCCCTTCGATCATTC
>Ga0180732_1000064_pt1 | contig 119933 bp, 175 predicted proteins | sample KR11_01MetaG_FD_148674 | JGI IMG/M metagenome (GOLD analysis project Ga0180732, IMG submission 148674) | Groundwater microbial communities from the Olkiluoto Island deep subsurface site, Finland - KR11_0.1 MetaG | ecosystem: Environmental > Aquatic > Deep subsurface > Groundwater | place... | reverse complement strand
CATCAGTCTTGCGCCTACGGGGTCTATTGCTATTATTGGTGGCGTAAACAGCGGAATTGAGCCATTTTTTGCACTTTCCTATAAACGCAACATCACAGAAGGAGTGGGAAATATTGCTAAAGATTCTATCTTTGAAGCAAACCCTGCCTTAGAACGGAAATTAAAAGAATTCGGATATGATAAAGAGAAAATAAATTCTATATTGGAATATGCTTCTTCAACAGGAACACTAACTGGATGCAAATTAGTATCCGAGGAAGTACAAAAATTATTTAAAACATCTAATGAGATTCCCTGGAAGAGACATGTGGATATTCAAGCTTCATGGCAAAAATATACCAGTAACGCCATATCCAAAACTATAAATATTCCAGAAGATTCAACAATTGAAGATATTTTTAACATCTATCTTTATATGTGGGAAAAGGGACTAAAAGGTGGAACTATCTATAGAAACAACAGTAAATCATTTCAAATTTTAGAAAAACCAGACAAACAATAAGGAAAAAACAATATGAAAATTAACGAATACTGCGAACTAGCAAACAGAACAAACTCAGAACTAAATTCTGAAACATTAAATACTCTACACATGTTAATGGGAATGCAAACAGAAATCGGAGAACTAACAGATCCATTTAAAAAACAATTGGCGTACAATAAGCCTATTGATTGGTTTAATGTTAAAGAAGAAATTGGAGATCTCATGTGGTACATAGGTAACCTATGTTATATGTTAAATTTTGATTTAGAAGAAATATTGGAAAAAAATATTGAAAAACTAAAGGCTCGCTATCCAGATAAATTTGATTCAGAATATGCCGTACAAAGAGATCTAAATAAAGAACGAACTATTTTAGAATCATAGCCGTTATACTAATCATGATTATAATAATTATAATTATAATTATATAGAAATCCCTAAAAAAATAACTCCTAAAAATAGGAGTTATTTTAATATTGGTACTTGACAACAAATATTAAAAGGTGTAAAATACTCCTATATTCAAAAATTCATAAACAAAGGAGAAAAAAATAAAGTATGACAAAGCAAATTACTAACGAAGAAGAAAAATCAAAGTTCTGGAATATTAGACAATTATTTAAAAAGAAAGGAAACAATAAGCAAAACGATATAATTACCAGAAAAATAAAAAACAGATAAATTTTGCGATACACCTAGTTTAACTAGACGATCCATAAAATCAAAACTTTGTTATTGCTGATAATCTTATAACCAGTTGAATAGAACAAGATCAACTAAAACAAAATCTTACGTGGAGAATCGGGAGTCGTGAGGGTGTAAAAAGAAAATAAAATATTCGTTTTATTAGAAAAGGAGAAAATAATGAGAAAAATGATAGTTGATATTTATAAAGATGTTGATATTTTTGTTGTAAAATTTGACGGTAAAGCAATCAGCAAAAAGAAAATCAAAAAAATTGGTAAAAAATTATCAAGAGTATTGGACACCAATTTCGAATGCATTGAAGGTATTGATGATATTGAAGTTAATTATAAGGATTCTAATTAATGATCGAAAAATTATATGTATTTACAGATGACCACAATTGGTTTGTTGCAAGAGATATTAACCATGTAAAAGAATTATTCCTAGCATTTTTTGGAGAATCATTTGAAGATTTAGATGTAGATGAAAACAACTGGTCAGAATTACCAGATGATAAAATCATATCAATAGCAGTTGAGAAAGAAGAGTTCAATCCAGAAAATGAAGTATTACCATATGTTCACATGTTAAAATTTGATGGTGCTCTTGTAAGAATTGAAGCTACGGCTGCTGAGTGGGTAAAAATTTCTGAGCCTGGTTTGTTGTGTAGTTTGGATTGGTGACAATATGACAAAATTAAAAACAACCCACGTAGGAAAAACTATTCAATTTTCGAAAGATAACATATATTTCTATGGTCAAGATATGTGTACGTTTCAATCAATACCAAGCGGTATTATGTTTGAAATTGTTGAAAAACTACAAACTAAAAAATATATGTTAACTGCAAACGGATATGGAAAAAATCCCTATGGTAATGGGGCAATCTTTGTTAGTGAAATAATCGTTAACGAAATGATTGAAAGAAATTCAGTAAAACCAGTTTGGACAGCATCATATTCAGAACCAAAACCAACCTACATATCACCTGGAAATCCTATAATTTATCCTGATGAATATATAATCAACGGAGAACCTCTATCCAATAAACAATTATATGAAATCATTACTTCAAAAAATATAACAATTGATGCAACCTTTATACGAATTGATGAACTAATGGATACAATAAAACACGTACGTAAGTTATTGAAGGTTGGATATTATGACAAGGCTATGAAGATATTGGATTCGATTTGTTGAAATTCGCTAAAACTACATATTTTAAGCGAATATAAAATAAACCAAATAAAACAAACATTTTATAAGGAATAAAGGAGAATCATATGGCTAATAAACTTTCTGGAAGATATTGTTTTGAACAAGATGGATATTATAAAACATACTGTATTCCTATAGAATTAAAAAATCAATTCAATAGACTTTTTAAAGAAATAGTGATGCTAAAATTTGAAGATTCATCTAGACAAGAGGAAAGAATAGAATTATTCAATTCCATTTTTTCAAGTTATTGTTTAGAAAAATCTTGTAGCCAATATAGTTTTACCGATCTTCAAGAAATAGAGGAATAATAAAATGGCTATTCAACACAAATTAGAATTCAAATTTCATTACGGAGGATTTATCGATGAAACGATAGAACAATCACATGAATTTAATGAATCCGAAGAAGGATTATTGGCTGATATGATAAGACAATATATGCGGTTTTTAATTGCAGTTGGTTTTCAACCAGTATCAGTTGAAAATGTTATGGAAGACATAGCAGAAGAAAAATCATGGTCTGGTAAAAATGAATAAACCAAAAGAATCAATAAAAAATATAGCCAAGTGTTTATTATGTGGAGACATTATAGAATCTAAGCATAGACATGATTATGTAACCTGTAAATGTGGAAACCTATCTGTTGATGGTGGAAAAGATTATTGGAAAAGAAGCGTTGTTCATGGTCTTGATTCCTATAAAGAATTGAATCTTTTAAAAGATGAAAACGATAGAGAATCAGACTATTGCGAGGATTGTGATTTATCTAATCCTAGTTGTGATAAATGTATAGGTTCATAAAATGTTATATGAAAAATGTGTCATATTATATATAAAAAACAATTATAATATGCAACATATTACAGATAAGGAATAATAAAATGAGAGTACAAAAATGGGAAGTAATTTATTGGATAGGTGCTCTTTGTGCATTATGTGGATATTATCTTAGAGATTTTGCTGTTATACTTGGAGGATTGTTGATCATATTATTAGGAACGATTAAAGGAATGAACAGACAATGAAGATTTATTTAGCAGGCGGACTAAGAAACCCTTGGAGAAAAAGCGTAAAAATAAACGCAAATTATCCAGACGTAAAGTATCTTAATCCTGATGAACATGAACTAAATATTCCATCTCAATATACAAATTTAGATTTAAATATGATAGATCATTCTGATTTAATATTTGGATATTTAGAAGAAGATAATCCAGGTGGTTATAATACTTTATTCGAATTGGGATACGCAATTGGAAAAGGAATACCCATAATTTTTATCAATGAAAAACCAACATGGGATAAGTATGTAGGAATGATAAAGGAAAGTTCATTATTCTACACGGATTGGTTTGAGGAAGGAATTAATTTTTTGAATAGATATTTAAGGATAATACGATAAATGAAACACGAACTTGAAGAAAAACTAAGAGAAAAATTTAAATTTTATAAATATGGTGGATTTTACGGAAAAGGACTTCCATTTGAATGTGAAGATGGATGGTTCAAATTACTATATGATCTTTCTAAAAAAATACAAAAATTAATAGATAATAAAAAAATAAGTCAAGATTTCAATGTTCATCAAGTAAAAGAAAAATTTGGATGTTACGATGAAGAAACTGAAATATTAACAGAAAAAGGATGGAAATTTTTTAAAAATTTAAAAAATACAGATTTAATAGCAACACTTAATAAAAATAATTTTTTAGAATATCAGTCAATTTTAGATTATATAGAATATGATTATTGTGGTGAAATGTATAAATTAGTTACAAGAGGAGTGGATTTATTAGTTACTCCAAATCATAATCTTTATATAGCAAAACCAAATAAAGTAAATGGAAGATATAAACCAAATAAAATAACTGAGCATGAATTTGAATTAACAACATATGAAAAGTATTATCATAAAAATAAAAAATTTAAAAAAGGAACTCAATGGAAAGGAACATATTTAAAAAGCATAATAATTCCAGGTTACAAATATAGCAATTTTATGAAAATAAGAAATAAAAACAGAACCTATACTGTAAATGATTTAATTTTTAATACGAATGATTTTTTGAATTTTTTGGGATGGTATGTCGCAGAAGGATGTTCGGACAACAAAGGAAATATATCAATAGCATGTTGCAATGTTGATGAAGGAAAAGAAAAAGAAATAATTTCTAATGTAATATCTAAGCTGGGATTTAAAATAAAAACAAGCATGGAAGATAAATCGGCTTTAATTTTTAGAATATATAGCGTGCAATTAGCAAGATGGCTTTCCGATAATTTTGGACACAAAGCATTAGAAAAAAAAGTACCTCCGTTTATAAAAGAACTTCCACCAAAACAAATTAAAATATTTTTAGATTCTTTATATGCTGGAGATGGACACAAAACAAAAACAGCACATATATTATATACAGTTTCAAAACAATTATCGGATGATGTTCAAGAATTAATTTTAAAATGTCAAGGATCTTTTAGAGAAACAATTCTTTCTCCAAAAAAAACAATATATGTTGGAACTGGCGTAAATAAAGTATATACTATAAATTGGTTATCGAAACCGTTTCATAACACACAAGAAAAAGGACTTTCTAAAAATTCTTTTGAAGGAATAGTCAACTATAATGGAAAAGTATATTGTGTTGAAGTTTCAAATCATATTATCTATGTTAGAAGAAATGGGAAAGGAATATGGTGCGGAAACTCTATTAGATATTATACAAATTTTTCAACAGATGAATTAGACGATCTAATATCTCAAGCAGAAGAACAATCTATGGTAACATGCGAGCAATGTAGTCAACCAGGTGAAATAAGAGACATCGGGGGACATTGGTATGCAACTTTATGCGATAATTGTTTTAATAGAATAAAGAAAGAAAGAAACTTAATATGAAATACTGGCTTACTACTGATACTCATTTTGGTCATTCTCAAATGATTGAATATTGTAATAGACCTGAAAACTTTTCCGAAATCATATTAAAAAATCTTCGTCATTGTGTCAAACAAGAAGACATATTGATACACTTAGGAGATATTTGTATTTACAACGATGTAAAGTGGCACTTACAACTTCTTACTGTTCCAGGTAGACATTGGTTAGTTAGAGGAAACCATGATAAAAAATCTAATTCTTGGTACTTAGAACATGGATGGAGCATGGTATGTGAACAATTTGAAGATAAAATATTTGGAAAAAGAATTATGTTTTCTCATAAACCTGTAGTTTGGAATGGAGAATACGATATAAATGTACATGGTCATTTTCATAACGCAGATCATAGACGACACGAACCAGAATTATTAGCAATAAAAAATGGATATCAAAAATTATTAGCGTTAGAATATACTAATTACATGCCTATTACTTTAGAAAAATTTATTGTAGGAAAGAAATAAATAAATTAACTTGACAAAATAAGTATTATCAATTAGAATAACCACAACAGTACCCAAAACGCCTCTGCTCGCAAGCGTACCGATTTTGTTTTTATTGAGGGGTTTCTCAATAGAAGCACAAACACCAATTATGTTTGGGGTCATATTCAATAAAGGTTGGATTGGCAACCTTTATTGTCTTATCTATAGAACAAAATTGGTTGTATTTCATCTTACCAGTAAGACACTACACATTTTACAAAGGAGTTTTGTGTATTTTTACACATTTTACATATGTAAATACGTAATTTAGGTCACCCAACCTTTAGGTTATATAGCCTATTTAATAGGTGAAAAATCATAGCCTCTAAAATGAATAATCACTCATTATTCATTCTATAGGTTATAAAAATTCAGTATAAAAAATAGATTAGAATTTATTTTATGAAAATCATTGACAAAAAAATAGTTATGGATTACAATTTTTTCACAATAATTCTATAATTAAAAACAAAAGGAGGTTTTGGAATTTGGGTAAATTTATTGATTTGACAGGGCAAAGGTTTGGAAAATTGGTCGTAATTGAAAGATCGGAAAATAATAAAAAGGGAAGTGCAAAATGGTTATGCGAATGTAATTGTGGGAGAACGACTGAAGTATTATCATACGATTTAACATCTAATCACACTAAATCATGTGGATGTTTAAGATACGAAAAAGGACATGACTTAATTGGAATGAAGTTTGGTCGCTGGACGGTTATTAAAAAAGATAAGAATAAAAAAGGAAGTCGTTCTTGGTTTTGTAAATGTGACTGTGGAAACCACAAAGTTATTACAAGTTATTCGTTGGTAAATGGACATAGTAAATCTTGTGGATGTTTACAAAAGGAAAAAATTTCACAACGTTTTAAAAAAGAATTTAAAATGGCTAGTTTCAATCGCTTGTATACGAGATATAAAAGAGAAGCAAAAGCTAGAAACTTAAAATTTGACCTTACTAAATTACAATTTAATGACATAACTAAAAAAAATTGTTATTATTGCGGAACTAATCCTCAATATATTATTAAAAATGAGTATCAAAATGGCGATTATATTTATAACGGAATAGATAGAATTGATAATGCAAAAGGTTATACTGTAGATAACATTGCTCCTTGTTGTGGAATATGCAATATCGCAAAAAGATCAATGTCAAAAGAAGAGTTCCTATTGTGGATAGAAAGAGTTTACAAACACTCAATAGAAAATAATCAAATAAAGGAAAACAAATGAAAAAAACAATTGACAAAGAATCGATTTATATGTATATATTTATGTTCTTTATAGCTATAGCAACGTGTGTCTTTACTCTTTCAAAGAATTCATCACCAGAATTCATTCAACAACAACAACAACAACAACAACAACAACAACAACAACAACAAATACAATACATCACCCAATCTAATTTTACCTGTGATAAAAATATTTGTTTATTTGAAATTGAAAACGACTATGAATATTGTTCTTATATTAAAGATACACAAAAAAATGAAATCTTAAAAATTCATTGTTATAGGAAATAAAAAAAACAAAAATCATAAAAAAATAGACCATAGAAATTAATCTATAGTCTATTTTAATTTATTAATATTTATTATTTATTCTTCAACTCTTTTTAAGTATTGAGTTCCAGCATGTTTTTCTGCAACCCATCCATTGATATCTTTATCAAAAATCCAATTCTCATAAGGAGCATAAGATTTTTCAAAAACAACCACATCTCCTTTTTTGAGTTTTCTTCCTGTAAATGTTGCTGAAGAAACTTTTGGTTCTGTTCTAATGTTTAATTCATTTGAAATAACTTCAAATTTAATTTTTTGTGAAGGTGCTTCAGGGGGATCTGTTGGATCGGGAATTGGCTCAGGTTCAGGAACAGGTGTACCACCATTTAAATTAATAAACTGAGAAATAAAATCTTTTTTAGCCCAATTTAAATCTAATTTATATGATTCTCCACCATATTTAATACCATCTCCATTGTCAGTAAATTGCCAAAGATCCCATGTATCCCAAGGAGTTAAATCCTTTACCTTCTGATTAATATAATCCTCACTGGTATATCCAGCTATCCACAAATTGAAATTAGTCCAAGAATAAGCCTGTGATCCGTAAGAGTGCCAGAAAAAAGCACCCGTATAAATTGTAGGATATATTCCTGATAAAATTCTCATTCTTTCAACAAAATTCCAAAGCATGTCTGCTGCATTTGAAGGGGGGTTAACTAACCAATATTCAAAATCACATACTGGAGGCAATTCACCTGGATCTTTTTCTAATAACCCCCACATAAACTCAGCTTGCTTTCTAGGATCATAATCAAAAGTCATAAAATGATATGCTCCTCTAGGCATTCCAGCTGATTTAGCATTTTTCCAGTTCATTAAAATATCTTCATCCATCCAATTTTTCTGAGAAGATTTAATTAATGAATAATTTATTCCTTCTGCGAGAGCTTGTTCAAAATTTACCATTTCAGGAGTAGAATTATTATCATTCCATTTTGACCAATCAGCACCAAGAACATAATCTTTTAAAACTGGTTTAAATATATAAGCCATTTGTTCTCCTTAACTTAACCCCCACATATGGGGGTTAAACAATAACCATACCCTATATATGGGGGTTAAAAACCAAATAAAATCAACATTTTATTTAAAATAAAAAGTTATCCAAAACCATACAGAGAAAGTTTTGTTCCTGCAATAAAATTATATCTAGTTCCGCTAAAACTTACCGATATTCTTAGTCTAGTAATAGGAGATGTAGATTTCCAAACTCCTCCTATTATTCCAACATGATATGAATTTTCTATTGTTGCAAGATATCCCATAGCTGTTTTAAAAAATCCACCAGATGCACTATAATTTGGAATCATAGCAAATAATGAATTTCCATACAAATTTCCAGAATAATTATTTGCGTTTCCTATAACAATTCCACCACAGGGTCTATCACTAAGATATTCTAAAGAGGAACTTTTAGACCATTGAACACTTCCATAATTACCCTGATTTGCATCTCCATTAAAATCCGCTACAACATTAGATATACTTGTATAGGCAGTTCCCGTAATTCCCATTATTAACAAATGAGAATGATTTTGAGGAATGTTTGTAAAATCTGCTTGACCAGCACCAGAAAATTCACCTAATTTTTGAAATTTGTAATTAGCAGTAACCAAACTGCCACTTAATGCAGTGGCAGAACCACTTAAGATAGAAATATTACTATTTATTGAAGTAATAGATCCACTTATATTAGAATTTAACGACACAACACATCCGCTTATTTCTTGTGAAAAAGAATCAATTTTCGTCATATTACTATTAGATGATCCAGCAACATCGTTTGTCCAACTAATGAAACTTCCACTTTGATCTGTTGTGCTGTTATATAAAATTAAATTTAAAAAAGAACTTGTAGTTGTCATTTAATTAGCACATCCTTTCAGTTATTTAAATCCATATATTGTTATTGCTGTTCCATCTAAAAAGTCATATTTACTACTTCCACTGCTTCCAAAAACTCTAACCCTATCAATTGGAACATTGTTTTTCCATGCGCCTCCAGATAAATTAATAGAAACCCGTTCATTTCTTGGAATTCCTTCATCGTATTTGTCTATTCCCGATCCGCTTATGGTAAGATTAATACCCATTGATGTTTTATAAAATCCACCACTTCCAGAATAATTGGGAACAATTCCTAAAACTATTCCTCCATATTCAGAATGAATATTTCCCGTTATTTTTCCTAAAATTATTTGATTAAAAGATGAAGAACCAGAAATAGTTACAGAATTATAAAAAAGTCCTCCACCTGTATTTGATCCAGAATTATCGTATTGAGTAACAGAATAATTACTTCCTGATGTATCGCCATTAAAATCAATTCCAATATTGGAAAAATAAGATGGATAACTAGACGAAGCAACACCTAAAATTATTAAATTTTCATAATCTTGAGAAATACTAGAAAAATCAGCTTGACCACTTCCACTAAATGTTCCAAGTATTTCAAATCTATTATCTAACTCAGATATTTGAGATGCAGAATTTGCTAAAATTGTATCCATAGAATCCAATGATCCACTAATTAATGTATTTGATCCAGAAAAAGAACTCAATATAGATGACAAAATAATGGGTTGTTGAAAAGCCCAATTATCTATTTTTATCATATTACTAGAACTTCCAGATCCATTTATAAAACTTCTTAAATCGTCAAATCCAATATCTCCATTTGTTCCTAAATTATATGTAAATAAATTTAAATTTGTAGTAGTCATATTAACTCCCACTCACAATTGTTAGATCAAATATTACAAAATTTATACCCTCTGGTTGCTGATTTGATGTTGGATCTGTACTTGGTAAAGTATGATCAACAACATTTAAATCTGAAAGAATTTCAAAAGCTAAATCAGAAAACATTAGTGGATCATAATATTTTAAAATTCCCGTTCTAACAATATGGTTTTCTTGATAAATATATAAATTTTTACTTCCAGAAACGCTAGTTGGATCAGCCATATTATCTTATCCTTTTTGTCACAGCTATGATTCCTTGAGCAGGAACTACTTCAACGCCATTAGAGAAAACAATGGTTGGTTGATGTGTATATTTGCCATTTGATAAATCTCTTGTATCAATAGGAGCAAGAACAATTTCAAAACTGTTGGTGGTAATCACATTTCCCGTTTTTGTTACTATAGCATAATCTGTTCCAAATGGAGCTAAGTTCCACGTACAATCAGCAGCACTAATATCTAAATCATTTCCATCTTGATCATAGCACAAAAATTTTATTGTATAACTTGTTCCAGCAATAAAATTTATTTCCCCTAAACTATTTAAACTTGAAAAAGTAACATAATTCATTTTTTCACCTTTCTAAGTTATCAATGGAACATATTCGAATAATACGCCATCTCCAACTTGAATTTCATCAATCATAGTTGCTCCACTAGAAGGAGATTCATTGTAATGAATTCCTTTAATTTGAGTAATTCCATTTACATAAATTCTACTTGAATTTCCAATATAACTTCCACTAACAAAAATATAACTGCCAGATTGACCAGTTAAATCTTCAATAACTGTTAAAGAACTTCCTTCAGCTAAACCACTACCGCTAATAAAAACCCCATTTCTAAAAGAAACAACGCCTCCTCCAGCAGTAACGATATCTCTACTAATACCAACTCCACCATCTACAGTGTATATTGTAGGTTCTCGTAAAACAACACCTTCTTGATTTAAAACAAAATTAGATGATCCGCTTGTAGAATTTATATTTGTTATATTTAAAGTCGGAGTTGCAGTAATTTCACCTTTAATATTTTCTGCAATAATTCCATAAGAAGAAATTCCAGATGGAGTTATAACATTGTCTATAATAATGGGTTTATTGGTACTCCAATCATTATAAGCCTCTTTAGTAAAACTGACATCTGAGGCAACCTTTAATGTTTTTTGAATATAGTCAGATAAAATAAAACTAGAATCATTTATCCTTTGTTTATTTGAAATTGTTATTGAAAAATCAGTTGGATCTTCATAATTAAAACTATATTCTAAAAGTGTGGCAGACAATAATAAATTCTCATCTGTTTCTATGGTTATTTGATCCCCTAAAACAAATTGACTTATCATAGGGGCAAAATCATAAATTGTAGGAAAATTTATAGCATTAATAGTTATTTGATATCTAGGAACAGCCATTTTACTAAGAACAACAGAAGAAGCATTATATAATTCTAAACTTTGATTATTGATTTCTGCATTACTCATTAAACTTGTAATAATTATATTTTCATTTTTATACGTGTTTTCATATATAAAATTTGAAAGTTTTAAATACTGTTCTGTTGTAAAGTTTGATGTATTAGTAAAAGACAATTCAGTATTAATATTGCTCATAGTTAATGCAGTAGAAGTTATGTCGTTTTGTATACCAATAATTACAAGGTTTTGATTATTTATCAAAATTTCTTGTTGATCAATCAATGCTTCTATTTCTGTTGTATCTAATCCTTGTTCACTTCTTACATCGTAGGTTTGTTGATAAACAGCTAATTGAGATTGAAGTTCCACCAATGTCGTTTGTTCTGTTACTAATTCGGTTTGATAATCTGTCAACAAAATAGAATATGCAAAATAATCATCTTTATATAATTCAATTTTATTTTCCCATGCGGTTATTGCATCTACTAAATCTTGAGACATCCAATTGGTATTTTTATAATAAGAAAAATCATAAATTAAATTTGTTCCTAACGGATTCACATTTCTAATAGTTAGATTACCACCACCGTAACAATATAATGCAGTTGTTATTTCTTCACTAATTTCATTATAGTCCTGATCTTTTATCAAATTATCAAAAGATAAATAAACATCTGTTGCCGTTATGTCTCTTTCAACATCTAATATTTTTATTGACCTATTTAAAAAATCAAAAATAAAAAAACAATTATACGCAGTTGAAGCATCTGATGTAAGAAATTGATATAGATTAGTATCTGTAATATTAAATGTTCTATACAAATCAATCAAAGTTGAATCTATTTGTGAAACACTCCAATTGGGAGCATAGAAAAGAATTAGTCCAACCAATGTATCTGTGTCTGTTGGATCATCTTCGTTGTACAATTTATATGTTCCTGATAATATGTTTATTTTTTTAAAAACAAGTTCAGATTCTCTACTATATCCTTTAATATGTTTAATGGGAGTTCCCCCATCATCACTTTTTTCAGGATCGACAATAATAAAATAACCTATTCCATCTAACAAAACAAGTCTTTTAGATTGAAGATAATCAAAACCTGGAAGTTCAACTCCATCGATATACTTAGGAAAATCAAATTCAATTTCACTTTGAGCATTAAATCTTAATATTGGTTTAACATTATAAGCAGATTCTAAAGAATAAAGTTGTTCCCCATCAGGATTACATAAAACTATTGATGGACGTTCAGGCTGATTATAAATATCAAATGATACTTGCATGTTATCCTCCTAAACGTCTGATAAATTGATACGTAATATTCAATTGAGATATGTCGCCCGTAAGTTCAAGATTGTTCAACCCATCTTTAAACCTCATAAAATTTTTATTAAAATTTGCCAATCTTCTATATCCTAAATTAGATTCGATAATTCCTAAATCAGAATTTACAGTTATTACTTCATATGGAGATAAACCTGTAAATTCAAATTCTCTATTTGAATCACTCGAATTAACAATAGAAATATCACCACCTGAAGCATTCATCGTAAAAGAAATATTTGGTCTATTATATCCTTCATAATGTGAATTATTATAGAAAACAATAGAACTTCCTGAAGGAGCACTCGCATAATTATATGTTGTTGTTCTAGGATATGTTCTAACCCATTGAGAATCACAAATACAAGTACCAGAAAATCCTCTTATCAAATTTCCAGATCTTATAATTTGAGGATTGGTAAAAATTGACTTAAAATAAATTCCTTCCATATCTGGTTGAGCTATTGCCAGATCTTTATAATTCAATCCACCAAACAACCATTTTTGAATATAACTTGCATCTAAAGCAGTTATTTCATCTGGAGAAAAAAAAGTTACAGGAAAAGATAAATTGGAACTATATTTTACACCATAAAAATATGGAACAGGTTTTCTAAAAATAAAATCTTGAATTACTTCTATAGTTCCACTTCCGTTTGAACTTATTGTTCCAACATCACTAGATCCAATCTGAAGATTATAAGATTCGCTTACTTCTCCACCATATACAAAATTTTTTGCATAAAAACCCATACTCGTTTTCCTCCTTTCTTAATTATTAGGGGAGAGTTTCTCTCCCCTATTTTTTAAACTATTAACCATAAATTGATGCGACATCTCTCACACTTCCTTGTCGAACAAGAGTAGAATTAATTTCTTTTATAACATCCCTAGCAATATCCTTTATTTTTGGAATTGTTCTTTCAATTACATCACCTTGAACAGTAATTAAGCTTTCAATATTCAAACCTCCAGAACCTTGAGACCTGTTGATAATGTTAGCCACGCTAGGAATCATTTTTAAAGTTTTTAGTATGTCGTTATTGTTCATTACTTCTTCACCAACAAGTAATTTAGAAAGAACCTCACCAGGTAATGTTCTAACACCACCCACTGCGCCAGAAGATAAGCCACTATGATGAGTAGGAAGTGTTTCAGTAGATGCAGTTGGAGAAACTCCACCATATAATGCATCTGCTAAATTTCCATACTTTAATAATGCATCATAGGCTTCGTTCCATGCTTCTATTACATCGGTTTTAATTCCAGATCCATATTCTTCATTCCAATCTATCAATGATTGATATAAATTAGGAGCTTGTTCACCTATTATGTTTAATGCATCTTGAGCAATCTGACCAGTTTTATCTAAATATTCATCAATAGCTGCAATTTGTAAATCAATATTTTCTTTATATAGATCATATTCTTTATCTAATGCCTCTTCTTGCAGATCATAAGATCGATCTCTTTGAGTCTGTTCTAAGTCTTTTTGAGCATCTGATAATTCTTCAGCAAGTTCTAACTGTCTTGCTTTCGACTCCGCAGAGGTATCAAGTGCCAAAATTGCCATTTCAGATTGAATTTTAGCAATACCCTTGGTTTTATCTTCAAGTTCCTCTTGGTATTCTATAGACTCTTGCTCTGCTTTTAGGATTTCTTTTTTGGCATCAATAATTTCTTCATAAGCGTCTAACTGTTCTTTTAAGGAATCTTTTATTGCGTTTTTCTCTGCTTTAATTAAACTGATTACAAGGTTATGAAGATCTTTGAGTGTTTTTATTTCTTCTTTTGGAGCAGCAGAAGATCCTCCACCACCACTACCACCACTACTACCACTACCTGAAAATCCAGGAAAAGAAGATCGAGTTGGAACATTTGTAGGAGGTGGATTAAAAGCTAAAGTTGTTGCTTGATTATTCTGTAGTCCCCATAGTGGATCATTTTCATCCAAAGTTCCAGGAGATACAACATTTCCAGTGACAGTATTGACCCAAAAGGTCATATAATAATTACCACTAATGGCAGATGCGGCAGTTCCAAGATTGTAAATTGCCTCTAAAGCTAATTGAGCAGAATCATATGCGCCATTTGCTAAATCAACTAATGCTTGATCCATTGCTCCCATAACTCTTACGGTTTCAGCGCCCATCAATCCCCAAGCTTGCATCATATCAGCAGCCATATTATAAGCAGCATTTTTAGCATCTAAACTAAGTTCAGATAAAGAAACTCTTTGAATAAATGTGCTAATAATAGACGCTTGAAGAGATTTTTCATAAGCATCGGCAGTTTTTAAAATATCCTGTTCAACATTATACAATTCATATTGAAGATCACCTAATTGAGTTAATTGTTCATCTGTCGATGTTGGTTGTTCTGAAAGCAATCGTATTTCTTCTCTTAGTTCTGCCGCTTGAATTGCTGCTTTTTCTTGTTTTTCGTGGTAAGAATCAAATGCTTTCCCAAATGAATCATCAAGTATGTATTGCAGATCATCAAATGCTTGAGATAATTCTTCTGTACTATCAAATATTTGACCATGAGCACGTTTCCAGGCTGTTACCCAAGTATCTAATTCTGCTTTCGTAGCATTAAATAAAGCGAGTTCAGCATCAGTAAGAACACCAAAATCATCCGCTGTTTTTACAACAACTTTTCCTGCTGAACTTACAGTCCTTACCAATTTTCCGTTTTCTGTTACAGTATATCCAGCTAATTCGGCTGCCTTTTCTACCGCCTCAATATAATCATTATAATTAGAAGTGGTATCTTTTAAGGTTACAATTACTTCTTTCAATCCTTGATCAAGTATCTTTTGTTTATCTACAAAAAGATCAGCTATCAATCCTGCCTTATTATGAGCCTCATTGACAGAATCCACCATTTTTTTATATTCACCCATTATTTGTTCGGTGGTCTTAATTTCTTCTCCCAAGTTTTTAAAAGCATTAGACCAGGCATTAGTTGTACTTTCTAATCCTAAATCTTGCTGTTTCTTAACTGTTTGTTGATATGTTATAATTACGGCAGTTAAAGCAACAATAGCAACCTGAAAAATTGAAACCCAAGAAATAGATGTTTTTAATAAAAGCTGTAAACTAATTAATGAAAAAGAAAATCCTTGTACTGCTGTAGCTGCACCCAAAATTTTAACAATAAAATTTGCCATTGTTTGAGCGCTTAAAACTGCAACTAAACCAATAATAGATTCCAAAATAGGAATTAATCCACCCATTTTGTCAATTGCTTCAGCAGAAGAAATTCCTAAGTCTAAAAAGAATTTAATAACATCATCATCAATGGCTTTTTGCCACAAATTTTCCATTGATGCCTTTAAGGTATTTGCTTTTCCCTCTATGGAATCCATGTAAATTTCATATCGTTCTGTTGCTAATCCAAGAGAATGAAGTTGAATGGCTTGAGCATTTAGAACTTCGTTGTAATTTGACATTAACACCAAAAAATTCTCACGCTGCCGAACACCAGCAATAGCATTTGCAACTGCACTTTGTTCTATTTCGTTCATCGTAGACCATTTTTCAGCAATCTCGTCCATTACATCCCCCATAGGTCTAAATGAGGTTTCTGTGTCTCTTAATTTTATGTTTACTAATGTCAAAGCTCTTTCTACATCGTTAAGAGTTGTTGCATCATCTTCGAACATTTTTCCTAATTTTATGTTCTCCATTCTGGCGAACATCGTTTTTAAGCTCTGTCCTATGCTTTCAGCACTTCTTCTGGTTACAGAACTTAAAACTGTTACATAACTTGCTAATTCATCAAAACTAATTCCTGCTTGTTGAGCGGAGTTTGACGAATATTGTAGGGCTGTGGCTATTTCCAATCTGTTACTAAGGTATCCACATACCTTTATGACTATTTAATAAATAAATAGCGAACAAGAATTTCTTCTTATTTCTGCAATTTTATTTTTTCGCATTATTTTTGCAGTTCAGACTATATATTCATCCTTTTTCAAGGAGGATAACTTCAGTATTTATATTACTATAAACACCCTGTAGTCGTTACGGATTCTTATTTATTGTTAAAAACTTTTTGGACAAAATTTTTAAATCTTTTGGGAAAATTGAAATTATTTTAATATTATTATTTTTACATATTTTTATTTTCTCTTTTGTTTTTTTATTATATTCTTTATCGTTTATCATTCCAAAATATTCAACAACAATATTTTCATTAATCAACCAATCCATAATATATCTAACGGGTTGATTTTTTATTATTTTTGAATAAGGATATTCTTTTATATACTGAATATTATTATCTATAAAATAATCTGTTATAATTTGTTCCTGAATAGAGTAACAAAAATCATGATTTTTAGAATAACATTGTGTTCCATATCTTCCGATGTTAGGAATTAATCCTGCTTTTTCACAAGCATTTGTAAAACTTCCAAATCTGTCAAAATATATGTCAACAGCAGGAAGATTTATATTATTAGAAATTTCACTAATATTAGGACATCTCCCTAGCTCTTTTGACATTTCTATAAGTTCATTTAATAATTTTTTATCAGAAAAATTATTTAAGTCTTTTCTTCCTCTAATAAAACTTAAGTTATTTCTTTTACAAAAAAGAATAATGTCAACGGATTTTCTTCCTAAATTTCTTGCTATTTCAACTGTTGTTAGTTTATCATGATTTTCTAAAATATATAGCGATTCTTTTTCATTTATTATAGATGGATTTTTACGAAATTCACCAGAATTGTTCATTCTTTTTAAACCAATCAATCTTGCCTTTTTAGTAATTGTTTTCCTATTCCTATTTAATTTATTTTCCAATTCTTTTGTAGAAAAATTGTTATAATTATTAATTAAAAACAATTCTTCATCTTCTGTCCACCAAAAATCATTTTTTACAGGAGAAATTTTATTTCTTTTTAATACACTCGATATTGTGCTTTCATCTCTGTTATATTTTTTAGATAGATTAACAACAGATATGGTTTTAGAATCAAATATTATTTTTTCAATTTCTTCTTTGGTGAAAGCAACACTTCCATTTTTAATAATTTTTTGTATTTTTAATTTATGTGCTTTTTGAATTAAAGATTGCTTATTTCTTTTAAAAATTTTTATCAATTCAATCATTGGAGTTTCAGGATATAGTTCTATGAAATTTTTTATTTCCTCTTTTGTCCAAAATTTTCTTTTTCCCATTATAAATAAGTCTTTCCTCGGTCTTAACTTTGCGATAAGTCTTTAACCGATATAGTTATCTTCTAATAATTATACCATATATTTTATGGTATAATTATCCATATATTACTATATGTTCTGGCAATTTTCTCTACCAGCAGACGTAGCATATTGGTTGTCCAAATCGATTAATTTATCGACAACCAAACTTGCATCTTGAGCCTCTAATTTAAAACCATTTAATGTTGCTGTTAAATATTCAGTAGCTTGAGCAGCCTCTAAATTACCAAGCTTGCTTAGCATCAAAGTTGACCTCATCAACTCAGAAGTTTCTTCAATTGTCTTTCCTTGCCTGAACCATTCTAGAGATCCCTCTGCCACCTGAAGAGTCGTTGCACCCATTTCTTTTGCAAGTTTATTATATTGAACAGCCAATCTATCAACTTCTTCAGCCGTCATACCTGTAACAATTTGAACATTTGTTAATTCCTTGTTCAAATCTTTAATATATTGTGTTCCCTCTTCTATTTTTCTAAGGCTTCCATAAATAGCTTGTGTTGCAAGAAACCATATTGCAACTTTTTTAATAGCAACTTCAAGCATAGATGTAAATCCATAACCATCTTTAGTCGTATTCTTCATAGAAGCGCCGACTTTAGTAACAGAAGTTCTTAAATCATCAAAACTTCCTCTTACATCTTGAACAGAAGCGCCACCTCTTTGAGAAAAACTGGTAATATTATCTTGAAGAACTTTTAAATTTGCTTGAACTTCCGCATTATTAAAAATATCTGGAGACTTAAACTGCATTCTCGAAATCTGATTATTCCACTGTTTAACATAGGAGTCAATATCTTTTTGCCCCATGTTAACGCTTGTTGTTATTTTAATATTCTTAGTTTTTCTATCTAGTTTTTGTTGAAGACCCGTAACATCAGGCTCAATTCCAACTATAATATTATAACCACCATCAGCCATTAATAACCCTCCTTTCAACCTCTAGAAAAGAGGTAATTTCATAAACCAAACATTTCATCTATAATTTCGTCTGTATGATCTTTTGAATAATCTAAAGTAGTTTTTGGATCAGAATGATGAAGATAAACTTGAACTTGTTCCAAACTAAATTTTTTAGGAATTCCATCTTTATCTAAAATTCTTTTATCTTCTCCTTGTAATAAACATTCACATCTGGAATGTCGATAACTATGGGGAAAAATATTCATTTGTTTTTCTTCAATTTCACTCAAAATTTCTCTTATTTTTAAAACCCAATCATAAATCATTTCATAAGAGGCTTCTCTTTTTTTATCACCATTGCCGACAATCCATAAAGATTCAACATTATCTTCTCCACGTTTATCTAACCAAAGTCTTATCAATTCTTTGGTATCGTCTAGATAAACTAATGGAAATATTTTTCCTCTTTTTCCTACAACTATATTGGTTTTATTACCGTTCAAAAGATTGTGTTTTTTTATTTGAGCAATTTCATTTCTTCTTGCTCCACTATCAAACATCATCATATGAAGTAAGGCAAGTTGAATTTCTCCCATTTCCAGTAATTTTTCTTTTACCCTTATGATTTGATCAAAAGTCATAAAAAAAGAATCTTCATCTGTTCTAACAGGCTCTTTTGGTAATCCCTTTATTTTCTGAGCCTGGTTAATATCATATTCATATTCATCAGAATCTTCAATATAAGAAAGCATACTTCTACAACAACTCATTACTCGATTTACTCTAGCGTTTGACATTTTTAAATCATCACTTAACCAAATACTAAGTTTTCTAAAATCTCTTTTTCCTAATTCTAATAAATTTCTATTTCCGCAAAATCTTTTTACAAAAATATTTATTATTCTGAGATCATTTTCATATTGTTTTATGGTGCTTGCTTTCATTTTCCGTTGTTGGTATTCTTCTAAAAAATCTAAGACGGTACTTTTATTAAATGAATTAACTTCATTATATTCATTTTCTGAATAAATTTTATTATATATTCTAACCATTTTTTATCCTCTTATAATCTTCTGGAAAATTTAATTTTGTTAAATCTTTATAAGTATCCCAACTAATGACATCATAATATTTGGCAGCATCTATTTCATCTTTAAAATATCCAAGTGTCTTATTAATCCCTTGAATAGTTAAGTGAACAACCCAGTTATTACGCTTTTTATACCAACTCACTCCAAAATAATCACTACTCCTATTCTTTACATTTTTTTTTGTGCCTAGATTTTTATATCCAATTTTCTTTTTTGTTTTATCTTCAACTATCCTACCCATGTTAGATTGAGATATTTTATTTCTAGTTTCTTTACTTAATTTTCTTTGAGATCGATAGATAGACATTTTCTTTCTAGCTTCGATTGACATTATTTGTCCTTTTGACGACTTGGACATTTTCTTTTTAGTTTCTTCCGTATGATGTTTTCCATACATCGGAGCTAATTCTCCACTCATACCAGTTCGTCCATCTCCTCCTCTAGTTAAGTTATAACCCCCCTTATCCTTAAAAAAAGATTCATAATAAACTATCCAATAAATTTCCATTAATTGTAATAAATCAATCTCACATTCTTGAATAATCCAAAAATTAAAATATTCTTCGCCATATTTATTCCATGCGTTTTGTAAGTATTTATTTTTATGATAATTTCCTCGCAACTCACTTTTATGTTTACTCCATCTTTTATAAATATTAATTGCCCACCCAACATATTTTTTATTATTAATAATATTTTCAATACAATAAATTCCACATATTTTTTCCATAATTAATAAAAAATCCTAATTTCTGTTCTAGGATCTTCTTTGGAATAATTACCTTTTATAGTTAAAGATTCCACATGATTAAAATCATCGTCTATCAAAAGACCAGAACTGGTAAAAGAATCGAATAAATTTTTAGGAGTATAGTTATCAGAATCGTGTCTTCTTTTACTATTAAAAAAATATTCTATTTCTATCTTGCATTTATCAATATTTTTATTTTCTAAATTATAATATTTTACTAGCCATTCTCCAAATTCTTTCCAACATTGTTTCTGGTGATTCATTTGGAATCTACGCATAACCATCCATGCATTTAAACTTGGAGGAATTGGATTTTCGATTGGTTTCTTCTTTCTTTTTGGATATTTTAAAAAATAATATTTTAAATATTTTTCCAAAACATTATTATTTATAACAATATTTATTTTATTCATTTTTTATCCTTTTTCATTATTTCTAAAAAAATAGAACACGCTCGGAGACCCGAAACGTGTTCTACATCCAATATTTCCAATTATTATGCGCTATTGTTTTTATCAACAATATGAAATGCTTTAGTCCCTAAAATATAAGTAATTACAGTTACAACAACCATAAAATATGGAGAGGCTTGTGCTATAATTTCTTGAGGAACAAAAGTAGTAATTGCCAAAGCCCCAATGCCTAACAAAGAAGGAATGACAATCATTAAAAATTGTTTTACTTTAGATGTTTGTGCTTGAAACCAATCCCATCTTTCAGCTAAAAATGAAACCAATAAAGCTCCACCACCGCCAGTTAACCAAATTAAAAATTCACCTAAATCTTTAAATTTTTCTTCAGCCATTTTTATATTACTCCTAATATATTCTAATAAATTTTATTTTGTGTTTTTTAAAAGCCTTTTCAATTATTTGATTAATTTGACCTGCATCCAATTTATCAATTAATGGATGCCAAAAGTCCCTAGGCTTTCTCCATTTTCCATCACCAAAAAGATCACCGCTTTTTCCTTCAATTACAATTTCTGCCAATGCTTCTCTAATATCACTTTCATACCAACCTTCTTGTCTTTTAAATTTACTACCATGTTGAAAGTTATCTTGATTTAATATTAATCTTTCTGGACTTTCTTTTACTTCACCAATAACTCTTCCCCCTACGGTTTTTGACTTTTCCTCCTGCCATAAATCTCTAAGACCACCATTATTACCCAGTCTTTCATATTTAACTGGAGAAAAAGCATTATATACTTTTTTATCAATATTTTTTTTCAATAACTCTAATATATCATCAACAATCATATCCATTACGGACTTCATTTGATTTAACATTATGAGTTTTAATTGGGTTTCATTTTTAATTTTCATACGTCACCCTCCTCACCATATTAAATTATTGAAAATCTTCTTGATATTTGTCCTTATGTTTTTTATCTCTGAATATTTCTGAAAAATCACAGGATCGACAATGAATATATTTTTTTGGATATATAATTCCATCTATATGTTCATTTATTAAAATTAAATATGTTTCTTTTGATTCACAGTCTGAACAAGGTTTCCCCAATCGTTTCAACGTTTTGTTTTTACCGTGTTTAATCATATTCTACTCTATTTTTTTAGGTCTGCCTGGTTTTCTTTTTTGTTCTTTTTGATCCTCAGTTAATAATCCAGGAACTTTATCATTTAAATCTTCCAAAGAATTATTAAAACCTTTTATTACATTCTTTAAATCTTCAACATCCAAATCTTTAAAATTATCAATTAATTTTACAAAAGAATTTCTAATAATATCAACACTATCATTTATGTTTTTTGATAATTCAGTAAAGCCATTCATTGCTTCATTTAGAATTTCTTCAATGGTAGATAACGATAATTGATCTTTTTGAATAAAAGAAAGAACATCTTCTAAGTGATTTCTAAAAACATAATAATTATCTATTCTATCTTTTATATCTTTCCAAATATATTTTTCAATAAGATTAGAATCAAAATCCTCTCCTATTTCTATGTTTGTTAAATCTTCAACAATATGAGACATTAAAACTTTTTCTGCTACAATAAATCCATCAGCAAAATGAGAATATTTATTTAAATTTTCTATGTATTCTTTAATATATTTTATTTCTTTCTCATAATCAATAAAAGTTTCAACGATTATTGTTTGTTTAAAAAAAGAAAATTCTTTTGTTTCTGATTCGGGAAAATTTATTTTTACCTTATTCATTTTATAAATCCTTATTTTATATTATTTAAAAAAGCAAGTAGAGTTATCTACAGGGCTTATAGCCCTAAAACTGAAATTTACATGTTTTACACATAGTTATATTATGTTATTTATTGACGTTCACTCTGAAATAAGTCCTTAACCTCTTTTAGTGTAGCTAACAATTTGACATCAGTAACTTCATAATCTTCTCGTGATTGCGGATCGTTGTCATATTTAGACCTCATTGCTAAAAATGATTCTATGGCTTTAATTAAAAGAATTCCCGCTTCTGTTTTAGCTCGCTCACGTCTTCGACTCGACTCTAATTCCAGAACAAGAATATTGTATTCTGCCTTCATCTCTTCCCGTTCATCTTTAGCGTTTTGTTTTATCTCATCCATTTCTTTTTGCATACAGATAAATTTCTTTTCGAAATCCTCAGTCATTCGTAAATACAAGGCTTGTAATCTATCAGTGAGTTCTGCCTGTTCTTTATCTTCTTTCAAATCGAACTCTTTCTCTGCTAGTTTTTGTGCTTTTTTTTCTTTATCAATTTTGGCATCTGTATCACGCAAGGTTTTTCGAGCGGTAACAATGGCAGTTAAAATAGCTGTAGCTGAACCCCCTAAGACAACAATGAGATTTATTATTCGCTCAAGATCTAGTTCCATATTTCGACCTCCCTAATACTGCACTAATAAGCAATAATATTAGTAACAATGTTGTATTTAGTCGCACTATTAAAGGGTCAAATATAACATTCATAATAATCAGCCCATATAATATCGCTACAATTCCTATATTTAGAGCAAACGCAAATTTCAATGTTCTCCATGCCGATTTGCAGCGAATAGCATTCCTAAGATAAAATGACATCCCCAACAATGCTAAAATAAAATTTAAAAAAGCTGTTGATTCTAAGTAATTCATTTTACCCTCAAATTTCTATTCTTCCAATCGGAAATGAAAACGCCTTCAATATAAAACATTCTAAAGCCTCAATAACGAGTATCAATTTAATTCCCATTTTTATCTTCCTTTTCTTTCTTTTTTACTCGAAATTTGCGCTAATGAAAACTGCTAGTAAAAATTTCACTTAATATTCTGAGAGAGATTTATTTCTCTCTCAGAATATATGAATTATTTCAACTATGCTGTGCCAACAGCACTAAATGTATCCGTCAATGATCCACTTGTGGGGTCATAATAGGTTGCCGTAAATAAAGCAGCATCTCCAACTCCAACAGTAGCACAAGCAGAAACTATACCAGTTGCAGCACCAATATTAAATGTAATACATCCACTTGTTCTAATCCAAGATGCAGATGTAGTAATATTGGCGTTTGCGTAAGTCCCACCACGAATACCTAAAAGATTAGCCTGTTTAGATTTTGGTAAATCCGCTGTATCAAAGGTTAAAACCGTAGGAGTAATAGCAATGCTAGAAACAGCAATAGCAGAAGTAGAAACAGGAATCCATGCTACACGATAATAGTAATTTGGATCAGTTGTAATAGAAGTAACTTCTAATGCTTTACCATCAAGAGTTTCAGTAGAAACACCATTAGCTGTCATAGCCAAACTATAATTACCGGAAATTTGGAATCGAGGAACATGAATCTGAAGTCTTTCAACAATACCCGTATTATCTTTTACTTCAGCAATCAAAATTAAATCTACAATGGTTGGAGGCTCAGTTGTAGAACCAACAACATAATCAACAGTATCGGTATAAGTATAAATTACAGTAACTTTCTGAGTTCCACCAGCCGAAACGGTGATGGTTGTTCCAACAGGAGTTACAGTTTGAATTGTTCCATTTGGAAGAATTACACTAACATTCCCAAGCGGAGTTTCACTTAAAGTACCATCATCAGCAACTAAAACAAGATCCTCTTGTTTAACACAAGTCAACGCACCATTTGTTACACTTGCCCCCGCATTTAAAGCCAAAATAGACTTTGCAAAAATAGCAGACTCAATTGAAACTTCAACCATACGATCATGATAAAAACTATAAAGTAACGGATTTCCAATTCCACCACGAACATCTGTATTCTGCATAGTAATATTGAAAGCGGAATTAATGTTTGCTTTACCTATAGCTAAGGTTTCAAGAGTAGTTGGGTTTCTCAATATTGCATCTGCAACACTAACTAAGAAATTATTTGCCATATTATTATCTCCTTTTATTTTTCATTTTTTAAATTATTTTCTTTCATAAGTTGATGATTATTCATAAAGTCATCTTTACTTATTAAGATTGAATCATACCTTCCCTCTTGTCCAATATGAGACATATAATGTTTGACAATTTCTTTCCCTGTCTTTGACTTTATTTGTCCCGAAATCTCTAATGGGAATAAATTCTCGTAATCGAGAAGTAGTGCCAATCTTTGAAAACTTTTTTTAAATTGATAAATAGTCATATTCTTAATCGAATCATCACAAATAGGAATTTTAGATAATGCACAATATGTAACCAACTGATCTTCAAATGTTACACCCTCTGTTTTCCTATTAAACCAATTTAATTTTTCTTCCAATGTTGGATCAAAATCTTCTATATATCTTACAGAACTTCCATTTTGTTTCAATATCATCTCTCTTAAAATATCAAAATCTTCTTCATTAAATGAAACACCATTTATTTTTATACTCAAAAGTATAGAATCAATTTCATTTTTAATAAAATCTAATTTTTGTACCTCTAAAGAAACTTTATCGGTTTTACAAATTTTTTTAAAAAAATTTTCTAAATTTTTTTGGACAATAGAAGAATCTTCTTTTGTTGCTAATGGAACATAATATAAGATATATTTTAAATAACTTAATTTAATTATTTCTTTTTCTTTTATATACTCTTTTGGATAACCAAAAATTCTATAAAAAAGTTTTTCTGTTAAAAAATCACTCAATTTTATTGGATGAAATTCAATTCCTTTGTATGTTTGAGGAAACCCCCAAACATCGTTTTCCTCATTATATACGTGTTCCATAAGATTTAAGCACGAGGAACCACAGGACTTATCCCGTGGAGGAACGTGTCCCTCCCTTCTATTAAGGTTGTTGTTCTTGCTTTCAATCTTACAAAACCTTTCTTTACATTCACTGATGAATTGATTATTTTACCTTCTAAGTCAGATATGACAAATATTCCCGTACTTCTTTTACCTTTAATCCATCCTGTACCCTTTTCCGTATGGATATAATCAAACTTTCTCAATCCAAATAATTTACCCGTTGGTATTCTTTTTTCTGAGAATTTTCCGTTTGTTTGTCGGTAATCTCCTTTAGAAACATGCTTTTTAAAATAAACAGTCGGAATCAAATTAACAGTTTCGTTTTTTTCGCAACATATCGCTACTGCATCATAATAATGCGTTTTAGGGAGTTTTAATATTTGCTCTCTTTTGAATTTAGTTTCATAACCAAAACATTCTTTAAAGTTGCCAAACTGCTTTTTCAATTGAGATGCAACAATCCCAATTTCAGTAGCATGTTTGGTTTTATTTATTACCCCTTTGATTTCAAACTCTTTATTGTGAAGTTTTTTGTGACAATCTGAACAAAGAACAACTAAATTGTCTGGAATGTCTGTTCCTCCGTTATTTCTAAATATAATATGATGAACATATAGTTTACCTTTTTTGGTCTTACACTTCTGACACAAATAATTATCTCGGTATAAAACATAAGCCTTTACATTATAAAAATCTTTTTGATTTCCATTTTGATAATCCTCTATTTTAATACTTGGGTTAGAGATTTTATGAATATCAAAACTCGCTGTTTCTACTTTCCAATAAGATACGGGTAATATTGATTCAACAAATTTTCGTTCCCTTAAATGCGAATCAATTTTAGACCTAATACTTGGAGCAAGCCTTCCTTTTTTTCTCATGGAAGCCCTATTTTGCCAACGTGCTTTTCTATATCGTGTTTTCCTACCTCGTCTGTTTCTACGATACATTCTTCTTTGTTTCATCTTTTTTGATATATCTTGTCTAATTTGAACTTCCGATTGATAAATTACTTTGTTGTTAGAAATAGCAGCACAACCAATCACCTTACTTCCCGTGTCCATACCAGCTATCACTTCTTGCTTGTAATCACTGGTATTTACAAGAAGTTTAATAGTAAATGGAATTCTTTTAATGCATTTTGCTTTATTTTTTTTCAATAGCAACCTTGCAATTACTGGTTTACAAGGCATTAAAGGTTTTCCTTCTTTATTTAATACATAAACTTCCATCAGTTAAATCCTCCTATAAATAGGGTTATGCGTATCCAATGCATCGAAGTTGCATTAGAATCCGACTTCACCTCGATCAGATATGGAAAGGTTTAACGATACAAACACTGTCCCTACCATCACAGGACTTTTAATCTGTATCCGAAGAGAAAAGTGCTGGTGCGATACACTTTTGTTCCTATTTTCTTTCCTATCGTTTATTAACAATTTTTACCTCCTGTTAATGATCTGGTTAACCTTGTATCTTTTTTTCAAAAGCTACGGGATTTATCCCGTGGTAGGTTACAATAAAATCCTGATTTTACTTCAAGACATAATTGCACATTGTTAATCCTTTACCCTTATATGGAGGAATGCCAATATTAATAAATTTAGATTCTCCACCTTGTCGATAATCAAAAAACAATGTTCCAATACCATCAATTTCTTTACCATTTAATGTTTCTATTAATTGTTGTAAAATAACCATATCTCTTGTTGTATAATTAGACAACGTGTTTACTTTATAATGAGAATAAACTTCAAATCCAACCGTTATATAGCCAAAAACATGATTAGTAGGAATTCCTTTAACCACCGAAACTCTTAATTGAGTTGATTCAATTTGCCAAGAATCATCGTTTCCTGTATCCATAAAAATCCTACAATCTGTCTGTGATTTTATTCCATCAAATATTAAAGATCCTTTTTGAACCTTTGATAAGTTTGAATGATTAGAATCTGATCTCCACGCATTTGAATCATTATAATAAAGTAATTTAAATATAGTTTCGTTATTATCAATTAAATAGGAAATTATATTATAGGAAATTAATGGAATAGAAGAATAAGTATTATAAGATTCTGTCATATTTCTCCTTATATCCAATAGCCATAAATTTCTATAACTACATCCAAGGTAGATGCTCCCGTTGCAGCACACTGGAAGTATATATCTCCGTTTGAATCACAAGGACATATTCCAGTCATATCTGTTCTTGTATCATTTGGAAATCCCTGTAATCTATTAACAATTGTTAAACTATTGGCAGTTCCATTTGGACTCAGTCCAAACCAGTTGACTGTAGCAGCAGCCGAAGCACTGTCCCATGCCTGAATACGAACAAGAACTGCCTTTATTCCAGCAGGTGCGCCAAACACCGCTGACAAATCAATCAGTGTCTTAGCGGTTGTGCTTCTTGCATCACCGTCCCATGATGTAGAGGTAAGGGGAGTGGTAAGGGGGATGAAGGTAGATGAACCAAATGGCATATCAGCTTCAGCAGAATGACTATAATAAAAATTACTTATTGCTGCATTTGCTACCGTATATGTTCCTACTCCTGTAACATTTACCGTTGTTCTATAATTTCCAGCATCATAACTACTAGACAAAACATAGAAAAATTTGGTGGTAGTTTGATCTAATTTAATTTTTGTTCCAATAGTAAACAGGTCTGTATAATCTCCTTGTGTAATAAGTATTGAAGTGGCACTAACATATGTTATTGATACATAATTTGATCCCTCATTTAATTTATGCCAAGGAGATAAAGCATGTATATTAACTCTATTTCCATACAAATCCATAGTAAAATCATTATTTATAAACATACCGGAAAAATATGACGCAAGTACCCCACTATAAGATATATAATGTGAACCGTTTGTGTTGTTTACAATAAATGTTCCAATATATCCACCTGTTAATCCGGTATAATTAGAAGTAACAACAGAAAACTGAGGATTTCCTGCCCCATATCCACTTACTCTTGCCTGTAAATGGCTACTCATATTCCCACTTCCTGAATCGTACACAAACTGTTGCATAGTGGCTGAATATGGAAGGTTGGTTGAATATGTGGACAATGGATTATTCCAAAGAAGTTGACTTCCTGGAGCATCATCTGGTTGACTTCCTCCGGTATAATCAGTGGCAGATAAATTTACACCCTCATCATCAAGCCAAGATAAAAATGATCCAGATACATTGCCAAATTGTAATCCTACATCATCTAATACTGCTTTTTGCACATCGGTATTTAACGCATATAATCCTGTGTTATCTAACCACAATCCAGTACCAGAACCACTTGAAACAGGAACAGGATCTCCTATAGCTATAGCCGCATTCGACCCACTCATATTGAGTATATTACTAATAAACGCACCCGTACTTTTAAATTCCATAACTGGTGTATCATAAATATTTATTCTTACTCCATTAACTGAATCAATTGTTACATTGCCACTTCCACTTCCATATGATCCAATAGCAACTCCCCATTCTTCTGCTGAATAATTCCAGTTACCATTTAAATCGCCAATTCTAATAATTTCCTTTTGTTGATTATATGCTTCTCCCTGTTGAATTAATTGAATTCTTGGAGTATCATAGGCGTTCAATTCAATTCTTCCATCTCCGGATTCCCCTAACTCAAGAAAAACACTACCTTCAACCCAATCATTAGCACCGCTTCCATCTAAATCTCGAACCACATTGTAAACTGTACTTCCAGAAGCTAAAGAACCTGTTCCAATATATTCAACTTGTAAAGAAGATCTAAAAACAGAAGATCCTCCTACAACCATAGTTTTACCAAAATCTATAGTTGTATCAGTAGAATCTACAAAAGAAGGAATCGAACCTTGATTTTTTCCAATGATTAACCATCCTCCAACTAATGCAGCAGTATTTTCAGCAAAAAGAATTGTATCTAATTCACTTAACCAACCTTTTCTCCATAAGTTGATAGAAGATCCTAAATCATATGTATCTGGACTTTCTGGTAAAACATTTCTTAATACACTGTTTCCTTGAACATTTAAAGAACCTAGAGTAATTCCTCCAGAAGCCGTACTTTTTAATACTGTTTCAGTACTTACACCAGAAACATTATTACTAGCAACAACACCCATTTTTATATTTGGATAAACCCCCTGTTCTGTTAAATGACTTCCAGATAAATTAACTAAATCTAATTGTCTCGGAGTAATAGGATAAGGATTTGTCATATTATTATCACCATGCTCCCTTTAATTCTATACTCAGATTTTTAGTAACAGATCCACTAGAAGTAAGAGTCAATATTAGTGGATAATCCAAAAACATTTCATTATTTTTTATAGAGAAATTATTTCCATCTATTTGAGTAAGAGTATATTTTGAATCAGGAACATTATTATCATACAGAGAAATAGAGAAAGTATCTGCTTGCAAAACACCATTTTGATATAAGGTAACAGAATAATTTTCTGTGTCTCCTTCTAATACATATCTATCACTAGGAGTTATTCTAATATCACTTTCAATGATAGCACTAGATGAAACAACCGATATAGTATCATAGACACTTGAGTTATCTTCTAAATAAGATCGAATTACACAAGAACCCGTAGACAAAATATTCACAACACCACTTCCTGAAACAGTTGCAACACTAGATGAACTTGTAGAATATAGAACATTTTTACTAATAATCAATTCATTTAATGTAACCACACTTTCCAATTCAAAACTATCTCCAATTCCACCAATAATAGCAGATGGAGAAGTAACCAATGAAAAGACAATTTTATTGGCATCTGCAATTCCATTTACCAAATCATCTGTATCTTCATTAACAGAATTTTTCCCTAAAACAAGTTCCATAACCGTTGACGTATTATTGTCAATTGATGAATTATTTAAATAATTTTTGACTCCACCTCCATAAACACGATAGCACATCCAATTATTTGAATTTCCAAATAGAAATCTCTGATTCTCTTTTATCTTATTGGTTTTAGTATTTTGTTGAGCAAATATATGAATTGTACCTTCGCCAGTAATTGGATCGGTTGTATTATTATTAGGAGAAGCAATTTTGTAATCAATTATACATGGTTCTTCATAAATAATTCCATTTTGATCAGTCCATCGTAAAACATTATTACATCTTCGTGCCAATGCTGTCACAGTAATTGATTTTATTACATTTACATTTGTAGCAATCCAATAATTACTATCAAAATAATATTTATAACCAAGTCCAACAGTATGATCAGATTTAAACAATAACTGTTTAAAATCATCACTTAATTTCATTCCAGTATCATTTGATATTGCGGTTGTAATTCTCGCATCCACATCCACTAAAGATCCAGACGAAAAAACGGTTTCTTCTTGAATTGTGTAAACATTTGGAGAATTATAAAAATCAGCATCTAAAAAAGAATCAAAATTACCTTTCCATGATACATTTGGAGTCTGCGTAATTAGTGGATATCCAGATAAAAAATATTTATATGACATAGGCATTCTCCTAATATGCTGAAAAATCCTGGTCAAACCAGGCATTCCACATATCCGCATCTTTTAATTTATAATTCATTAATTTTTGACTAATTTCAGATCTTTTATTATTATATAATAATTGTTTTTCTCTCAAGTTTTGTGCGTTTGAATGAATCTTAAAATCTCTATCTTGTATAAAATTATTCATCTGCAAAACATCTTGAACAGTTTTTTGTAGCCAAAACAATATCATTATCTCAGCTAATAAATTTTTATTTTTTTGAGATAAATCTACGGTAAAACTTTGAGTAGTTGTAGAATATTCTAAAGACTGATCGCAAACATCAAACATATCTATTGAAAAGAGTAGCCAAGGCTCTAAATAAGTATTTAAGGCTGAACTTCCAGAAGAATTATAAACTGTTGCTATTCTATAATCTTCATTTAAACTTAAAAACAAATCAAAAACATCTTCAGCAGAAGTTCCCATAAAACCTCCTTTCAAAAATTTTATTTTTAAATTGAAAATGACAATTTCGTCAATTCAATATATTTTCTAAGTAAATAGCCTCTAATAAAGAGGCTATATATAAAAATTTAATATTTATTACTACACTTTATTTTTTGTAATTTCTAAAAATGCAACAGAATCTTCATATTTTTGATTCAAATCCATATTCATTATTCTGCCTAACTTATCAAATAAATTTAAATCTATTTCTTCACCATTAATTCTTTTATCAATAATCATGGTTGCTAGAATTTTTTGCTGTTCTTTTGGTGCTGATTTTGCAAAAGTTAAAATATCATTTTCTTTTACATCACCACCTTGAAACCCCAAAAGTATCATATCCATCTTTTCTTTATTCATAATATTTTTATAAATATCGTCCAGACCATGTTTTCTAACAACCCTCTTGTCTAAAATAACGAAAAATCCTCTTTCAAGAAAATGTCTATTTTCTTCAATTATTTTTTCTAACTCTTGATAAATGATTCTCTTTGTTTTACCATATCCTCTAAAAGTAAATATCCTTCCTTTTCCGTGTCTTTCTGTACTTATATTTAATTCATATGGAATTAAAGACATTACTTTTATATAAGAATTCAAAGGAACTTCTTCCTCTTCTTCGTAAACATAATTTTCCTCTATGTCATCTTCAGAATTTTTTTTAGCTACTAAATTAGAATTATTTTTTATATTATTTTGAAGATCTTCAATCATTTTATAAATATTTTCTAGTTCTGTTTTTTTAATAACTATAGTTTCTTCTTCTGTAGATTTTACCTGAGAATTTTCAGTTAAACTTTTATTTTCCGCATTTTGCGATTTATCTTTTGGAGGTCTTCCTCTTGTTGCCATTGCAAAAACTCCTTTTTTATATTATATAATTAATTTTTTCTTAGTTTTTTGTAGGAGAGGGATTGTAATAATCCCTCTCCATACTATTTGTCCATTACAATTCAGACAAAGTTTATCTTTATAGTGTTAATACTCCTGCAATTGCGTTGCTACAGACGGCTGAACCCCAAGACTTATGCATAGTTGCACGTTGAATTAAATTACGGTTCTCATAAACAGAATCAGTAATAGAAAGGGTTGAACCCTCTAACACTAATTTAACAAATTTCTGAGAAGCAGGAGATAAAATCCAAAGACGATCTGTATCAATTTTCAAAGCCCATTCGGTATCATGATTGGCAACTTGTGGAAGTTCCATTACATCATAACCAAAAGCGGTTCGAACATGACCAAGAGTCATATAAGGATCATCTAAAGTGTAACGATAATTAGCGTCATTTGGTAAAACATTTACTAATGCACGTGCAGTACCAACAATCATTGCTTTATTACCGTTATTCCAAGCAGTAACCTGTTCACATAAGCGCATCAATGAATCTTGTGAGTATCCAGCAACCTGTAAACCAGTTGTAGCTGTAGTTGGTAAAGCAGCAGCCATAGCAGCAAAAGCATCGTACACATCATTCCGCATAGCGGTTTCCATAGAACGAATAACTTTTGTAACCAATTTGGCAAGTGATTCTTTTCCAGCTAACACACGATATAAATCAGCATAAACAGTTAATGCGTGATTTACTGGAGTTACAGTTTTTGTTCCCATAAATTGTTTGTAGGCAAAAGAATTTCTCTGACCACGACCAATTTGAGAAACAGAAAACAGATCATTAGATTCAACATCAAATTGAGCATTATCACCAAATCCAATAGTACGAACATCGGAATATAAACTAATAGAATCAATTAGAGTCTGTGGAATAATCATATCAACAATACTTGCCACAACAGCAAAGATTTCATTACGCAAACCCTGATGATTAAAGATTTGATCAGCCGGAGCTTCTGCAAGATAAGGAACGTTGGTTCGTTTCATTGCTTCTTTAATAATTGCATCAGTAATTTGTTTTTCTTTTTCCTCAAAAGTAATTAATTCACCTTTGTCGTTCGATTTGGCGAACTCATAGTTTCGAGTTTTGTCCTGTAAAGACTTGTAGTGATTCCACCAGTCAGGGATCATCTTATTATATAATGTGGGATTCCCAACAGCGAAATGAACAATATTATTCGGAATTTGCATATCATTTCCTCCTTATTTTTTTTTATTTACTATATAATGCGGAAAGCCCAACATTAGTTAGCGAGACACTGCATTCGATAGGCTGTAACTCTGCCACTTGCAACAGCAGGATTACCAATAGAGATCCATTTTGTAGCTAAGTATTTAAAGCATAAAGCATCAGGAGCATGTACCGCCCCCCAAACCAACTGCCAAGTGCCAGTCGTAGCATTAGCATGAGTGTTAGTGGATTTTGCACCAGTAAAACAATCTTCACTTAATGTTACAATATCGCCTGGTACGGGCTTAAAAGCATCGAATACACGATTTGCAGGATTGTAAAAATTACGTGGATCTTCAGAACCCTGATTAAAAATTTCTCCATCTGCGGAAGCCAAGAAAGGAATTATCTGTCCATTGACCATCCACACATCAACCAAACTGCCAGTTGCAATTTGAGTTGCGGTAAACACCTCATTCTGTCCAGATCCACTTGAAAGAGTATCTAAACGAATTAAAGTACCTTGTTCCAAATTGCTACCACTCGTTGCTGTTCGATTATAAATTCCCACATCAGTAGCTGCAACTTGATTTAATTCAATAACTGCATATGCCATATTTTACCTCCTATTATTTCCAGAAACTTGTGGTAACTGGTTTATTGTTATTTGCCGAATCCCAAGCATAACGAGGTTCTTCTTCCTCTTTCTTTGAATCCTTTTTAATTGCAAAATCTAACGCTCTAGCTTTTGCTAAATTTTCCCAAACGGAAATATTTTCTAAACTAAATTCTTTAGATTTTTCTTTTAAAGAACTCAACTCATCTTTTGGAATTTCAGTTTTTTCTTCAATCTTCTTTAAAATAGAATCAACGGAAAAATTAAATTGTTCATCTTCTTTTTCTTTCTTATATTTCTTCAACTCTTCATTTTCAGCCATATAAGAACTTGCTTCAGATTCTTTATTCTTTAGTTGTTCTGCCATTTTTTTCATTTTTTCAAACATATAATGAGTCATTTTTGAAAAATTCTTGGTTTCTTTTTCATCTGAAAATTCAGCAGCTAAAGATTTATAATCTTCTGTTTCTTCTTGAAGAAAAGCTAAAATAGCTTTAACATCTAAATTGGCATCCAAAGACATGTCTTCTGATTCAGAAGTTTCTTCATCTTCTACTTTTTCATTTTCAGATTCTTCATTTTCTTTTTTCTCAGCCATTTCTTCTTCTTTGCTTTTTTCTTCTGGTTTTTCAGCCATTTTTTCTTTGCCTTCTTCTTCGGGTTCTTTTTCAAAGTCTTTTTTTTCTTCTTCCATATTTTTTGATTTCTCCTTTCTTACCCATTTCCCATCTTCAACTCTATGAGTTTTTTTAAAGTTTGAAATAGCTATAGCCCAACCATTTTTTTTATCATCTGAACCAATTGTTTCAGCCTGTTTTGCTATTTCATTTGCTTGAGATACGGAAATAGGGGGATTTATCCCTTTTAGGGCGGGATTCATTTCCGACTTGTTCTTATAGGGAAAAGTAACCTTCTCAAAATTTTCAATATCAGAAAAATAAGCCATTTCTCTTTCATCTATTTCATTCATTTTTTCAACAATGTCAATAGACCATGTTCTTCCTGAATTTCCACCCCAAAGCATCCAGGCAATCCATCCATTAGATGTTTTATCATTAAGATTATCTTTAGAATGTCTTGGAAAGTATTTTGCTATTTGTCTTATTTTTTCTGGAGTTGCACTTTTATTTTTTATCAAGTATCTGGCAGTTGCCAACCCAACAGAAGTTCCACCACGATTATATTGCTTACGAAGACTAAGACCTTTTTGAGCATTGTTTTTTACTTCTTCTGGAATGGAAAAGTCAATTTCGTCATACATTCTTGAAAACTCTAAATGCAATGCTTTTTCATATTCTTTTTTTGCAAAACTAAGAACCTCTAAATGAGCACCAGGACTAGCTTCAGTAATGAGATCACCTAATACGCAAACAGCAGAATACTCAAAATCGAGCATTTCTTCTCCATTTTCCATCTCAGCATAATCTTTTAATTCCATTTCAACGGAAACTTTTTTTTCATGATTTTCTGATTCTTTTAATAATTGCATAAATTGAGGAGCATACATTTTCCATATCTTAGCTAAAACAGACAATGAAGTTCTTCCATCTTCCAATTCAACAAATTCCGTAGAATCTCTAACTACAAAGCCAGCAATAAAAGATTTATCAGGATCGGTATGAGAATCAAAATCACGAAATAATTTAGAAAAAGAATAGATTACAGGCTTATCATATATTGATGAAGCAGTGTTTTTTAATGTTTCTAATGAACAATATAAATCATGTCTATTCCAACCAGTATTAAAAGCAAAAATTTTTATAGTTGCAAATTGAGAAGATTCATTTTCTTCTACTACTTCTGCATTTTCAATATCAAACAACAGATGCTTATTAACACTCACATTTTTCCTCCTTTCCAGAAGGACTTATAAAATCTCTTCTCAATCTTCATATAGAATTCAATATTTTTAAATAAAAGGGAACTTGTTTTAATTTTTCTTTTAATGAATAATTATTAACAAAATAATATTTATCTTTATTTTTATGAATTAAAACTGCGCCTAATTTATAAATTAAATATTCGCCCATTTTTTTATTACAGGAAAACCACGAATTTAATTGTTCTTGAGTAGGATTAATAATATACATTATTTTTCTCCCAAATCCCAAAGGAATACATTAAACCAATTGTTTCCCGTTAATTCAGATTTGTCCATAAAGTCATTTGCTTCTTCATACTCATGTCTTTGAAGTGCAATCATTTCTCTCATAAACTCTTCTACAACTGGATTTGATTCATCTATTGATAATTTTTTAATTTCATCCAAACTTGTAGTGGTTTCATATTCTTTTAACAAGTATTTTTCAGCAATATCTAAAATGGAACTAATTGGAAAGTTTACTTCATCAATTTCAGGAAGCATTACCATTGCGTTTAGATCAGTTAATAAACTTATAATCATTTCAGAATGTTCGTTTTCTTCCTTATATTGATCATAAAACTTACTCCCCAAATGGTTTAATCCCTTATTTTTCAAGAAAGAAGATATATATAAATACAAATGTGAGTTATATTTTTCATGCGCCCATTGTGCCAATAAAGAATCAATCAAATTGTCACTAATTAATTTTATCCCCATTCTAGTCTACCTCCTTTCTAAAAAATTAAATAAAAGACATATTTTATTGGAAAGTGACAAGATTGATAATATCTCCTGTTTGAATTACACCAGCAGCAGGACTTGAAATTGTAACTGTTCCTGAAGCATTTTTAACATAATACTGTGATCCACTTGTAGGAATAACTAAAGAACCCGATGAACGAAATTGTTGAAAAACATATCCGGTAACAGAATCTAATCCAGTATCAATTGCTACAGATGAAGCACTTGCTTGACCAGCAGAAACAGTTGTTGCAGATGAACCCTGAAATCCCTGAACTAATGTTCCTAAACTTACGTCCTGAGAAGCACGATTCATTTTATTTAATTTTGATTTTTGTGTTGCAGTAATCATAATAATTTATTTCCTCCATTTATTGTCTGTATATTGAAAATACGGAAGCCAAATACCTTGTTCGAAAAGGCATTCGTTATATTTTCATTTTAATTTTTTTGCCTCATTTGAGCCAGTTTCTCTTGTTTGAGCACCAGCTTCTCCCAATTCACTATCCGATGATTTTGGTCTGCCACCTTCAGCATCTTTTCCACTCATTTGAAAACCAGAAATAATCGGAGTAAGTTTATCGACAAAGCCACTTCCTCTAGCCTCTTGAAGCATTCTTTCCAACTCTTGCGGTAATAATCCTATAGCACTAGAAATCAACTGTGGAAGAACTATTCCTTTATCTGCCATTCCCATAGCTCTATCATATCTTTGAGTTCTATTTAAATAATAATCATTACCTTCTAGTCTAAATCTATATTTATATTTACTTGTTCTTAAATTTACCCAATAATTAAGAAATGCAGCAAATTGAGGATATAATTGTTGTTCCATTATCTTAGAATCAGATTCAAATGATAATTGAGAATCCACTAAATTTGCTTTTGTTTGCATTGAATAAATTAATGCCGTATCCATTCCAGACATAGACATAGAAGTCTGAATCCATTTACTTAGAACATCTGTATCACCTTCAAAAGAAAATGCTTGCATATTTTCTAATGGAGCAGCAGAAACTTTAATAGCCTCTCCAACAGCAGATTTAGCCAAAGCCATAAATTGTCCTAATTGAACAGGACTTAATGCTGCCATATCTGCAACAGAAGCACCTTTATCATCTTTTCTCATTGGAACTTCACCAAACAATATTTTTGAAGCAGCAGCCATATTAATGTTTTTTTGTAAAGCAATCATAGTTTGATCGTTTATAAGCAAAGGCAACATAGCAGAAAAATATGGAATAGCAGTCATTAAAGATGTGTCTAATTTAAATACCCAACCTTCTGTTGGAGGTAAATCAACCCAAAAATTATATTCTGAATTTCCTCTTAACTCAGGTGGAAGAGATGGATTATATATTTGAACATTTGTTTTACCACCAAATAATTCGGCATATTTCTTTTTAAAGAAATCTGGATATAAATTTATATCAACTCCAGGTTGAATAAAATAATAAAAATTAAAAGATATTAAAGGCGCTCTACTTCCTTTAGCTGTAATTTTACAATATTGTAAAGGAAGTTCTTGTAAAACAATTGTGTCTTTATTTTCTCTTGGAGTAACGACACACATTTCATTTCTTAACAATTGCTTCGAAATATTTCTAAAAAATGATCTATAATCAAATTTATCAAAATATTCATATAGAACTTCTTTATCTTTTGTATAACTACTACTTTCATATTCTTTATCTTTCATTGAATTTTTTACAGTATATTGTAAGTCAAAAGCTAAATGACTTGCCATATATGAAAATATTCTTTTCAAAGGCATAGATAATATTTCAAAAAATTCAATATAATCTCTTAATTGTTCTTCTGAATTTTTTGCATTACCTAATGCATCTGTAATGTTTCTCTCAGTTGGAGAAAGAGGATTGAATGAAATTTCTTTTATTCTTTGATTCAATAAATCAGGAGTCAATAAATTATAACTTGTATTATACATTGTTTGCGCAAATTTTATTACATCAAAAACCTCTTCTTTAGAAAGAAGAATTTCATCATTTTTATTTTCTTCAGTCATGCACTCTCCTTTCTTTTAGTATTATTTTACCAATAACTAAGTGCAACCATAGCCTCTAAATCATCTTTATCTTCTTTTTGTTTAACTAATTCAATATCAAATTCTTTTGCTATGACATAGTTTACATAAGATATTGTAGAATATCTATCTTTATATGAACCTGGTTTTTCAACCAATTTAATTAATCCATTAACAGGTTTCATATCTAAATTAATACATTCACCAATTAGTAATCCTGTTTGAACATACGGATTTAAGAAAAATCCTCTAAGATACGAATCGTCTGGATCAGAAAGAAATTCTTTATTCTTTTTCAATAAATATTCTTCACCTTCAGATTCAGGAATTAAAAATTCCCACATTCTTCTTTGAAGTAAAGATCTAAAAGAAACAGCAATATCACTATTCATTGCCTGACTAGCGGTAATTGGAAATATAATTGGTTTTGCTTCTAACCCTCTAGTGTGATTTTTCCTAAGATCTTCTCTGGCATCTTGTTTTATAATACCAAAATATTCATCAACAACTGTCATTGCCGGATAAACAACTCCTCTTTCTTCATCAATAGTTTCTTCACTAAGAAAATCGAAGATTCCAATACCTGCTGATTGAACATCTAAAACTAAATAATCAGCTTCAAAATCATAAAATACTCTTTTTAATCTTTTAGCCTGTTCTCCGGCATGAGATCCTTTATGTGATTCTGCATAAACAAGTTGTCTTCGATATCCAACCCCAATTAAAGGTAAAGCCCTAACACACTCGATAATAGAATTGTCATTTGCTTTATTTGCTCTTGTAGCAATATCACAACTTACAAACCTTATTTCTCCTGTTGTTTTTGGCAATCCATAGGGATTTTTTTTAGTATTAAAATTATCTTCTTTTTGAGGATAAAAAGCCTGTTTTATGTTTCTTTTAAATAAAGTTGATTTGAAATAACTTTTTCCACTAGATCCACTTGGAATATTTAGATACTCCATTTGAACCGTTAAAGGATCAGCATCTTCCATTTCATTCTTAAGCATGGCTTTTGTTTTAATACCATGATGTAATGAAATTAAATAGTCAAACGCTAAAAAGTTCGCTGTTTCATCACCAGAATTCATTCTTTTTATACATGTTTGAACATAAGTGTACCAATATTCCATTGTGTACCAAGAAGATGTAATATATGATATAGTTCCTTCTTCTTGAAGTCTTTGATCATTAGCATATTTAGGATTATTTTTATAAGGAGGATTACGTGTTTCTAAAAATGGTTTAATAACTCCCTCTAAAATATCTTTTGGAACTAAACGACTTTCTTCTACAATAATGTAATTGGCACGATTACCTCTGGCTGATTCCGAACTAGGAACAACTATTATTGTTGATCCATTATGAAAAACACAACTATAATTATTTGGATTAGCTGTTATGCTTTCAATTTCTCTTTCAAGATTAGCGTGTTCTTTTCTGAGTTGCATAATCTTTTCAGAAATTATAATTCCACCTTGTTTCAACGTTTTAGCACAAACAATTATTTTTATACCTGGATACAAAACAGCTAAAGCACAAGACCAAACAGCTATAATCCAAGTTTTAGCAGAAGCACGACTGGCAACAATATAAGCCAAATTACTTCTTTGAAGAACCCATACCATCAATATTTGATAAATATGTAAATGAATTCCAAAATAATCCATAATAAATCTATGGGGGTTTCTTCTAAAAAAAGTAATCCATTTTTTTAATCGCTCTTTTCGCTCTTCCTCCAAAACCTCTTGGGTAATAAAAGATTTTTGTTTTTTAAAGATACTTTGACTATTTTTATCTTTTGTACTTTGGTTTTTATATGGTCTAGGAGAAGTTGGCATAGTCAATTCTCCTATTCATCAATAGCTTGATCCAGAACATCAAAATCATCATTATCATCTTCGATTTCCGATACATCAAAATCCCTTGTAACTCTAAGAAAATTCCCTAATGGTCTGGTAACATACTTTTTAAAATAAAAATTCAATTTATCAAAATCTTTAAATAAATTTTTGTCTTTATAATATTCTGCTGGTTCTGTTTCTTCAATAATTTTAATAAAATTAGAAAATGTTTCTTTACTTTTTCCAACAATTGCTGTTTTTGTTTCTTTTGGATCAACTCCTGCTAATTTCATCAAGTCAGAAAGTTGCTTTACTAAATTACTTGTATCTAAACCAGGTTGTTCGTTTGATGTATCTATCTCTAACTGTTTTCGACAAACATTGATTAAAGAAACCTCATCAGCATAAGTATTTATACCGTGAGAACCATCCCATTTTGAAAGTTTGTCTTCTAAATAGGCTAATTCATCTACCGAATACTTGTTTCCCCATTTTTTCTTTAATAGATTTATTTCGTCAATATCATATTCGGTATCCATAATATCTTCTTCAAATCTTCTATTTTCCATAATATTGTCCATAAATGTTAAATTGATTAAATCATCATTATTAACTGAACTTTGAATTTTGCTCATATAAATACCAAATGGACTATTAACAACCCTTCCCCTTTTCATAGAAGTATCTAAATGAGTTTTTAATTTATCAAGAGCAACTTCACTGTAAACAACATTTATGGTTTTACACATTCTATATACGGATTTATCAAGTGTTCCTTCAACTCCATAAAAAGTGTTGTACAATCCATCACAACAAGATTTACAAACAGACATTTTTCCATTCGTATCTAAAATTAAATCTGTTGCCTTATAAAACTGTGCTCCAGAAAGCATTCTTTGACATTTTCTACAGTAATTTGAAGATAATCCACTAGCATCAGAAGATAAAACCTTTGATTGTTGTTTTATTCTTCTACTTCGAGTTGCCTTTTTAGGTTGTTCATTTTCCATATTTTTAAACTCCAGTACCAATAAAATATCCCTTTTATTTAATAATTTGCATCCTAAGATGCATTAATAGCGGATACGGCAATCGAAACCGTTTTTACAAGTTTATGAGACTTGTGAGATAACCTAACCTCCCATCCGCACTAATAAAATTTAAAATCCCCTTCATTCAATTTTTTAACTATTCTTCTTCATCCTCAAAAACGGCATCAATAGAGCCTTTTATAGAACCTTTTAAAAATCCTAATAAATTAAATTCTAAATTAACATTCCATTTTTTAATGGGATCAAACCCTAATAAAAGACCATCGTCTTCATATTCGTCCTCGTCAAATGGATCTTCAATTGGATCATTAGGTTCTTCGGGAGGGGGAATTACAACTGGTTCCTGAGGACTTTTTTCCCACATTCCGGTTTCATCATGTGCAATATAAGCAATAGAAGCCTTGCTTGGATCTATGGGTTGTCCATATTCAAACCAATTAACATATCCCGTTTTAATTGAAGTAGGTTTATTTCCTCCCCAACCTATAATTAAAGGATCTGCTAATTCAAGAACCTTTTTTAATTCTGAATAAGCATTATCATACCACGAGTTCCACGTTCCAGATAAAATTCTTAAGATTGGTTTCGTTTCTAGGTTTACTCTAGCGTGTATATATTCTAAATAGCCCCTAATATGATGCAATTCAAAACTTTCTCCAGAGGTTGAATCATAAATATCTAAAATAATAGGAACTCCATTATTCCAGTTATTAGCTTGTAGTTCACCAAGAACAACATGCATCATAGTTCCATTTTCATTAATTCCAGCAGTTTGTGTTAGACCTAATTTATGAATCAACCCTTTTTTAGCATCTTTTATTTTGTTCCAATTATCAAAAAACTGAGGATGAATTACATTAGATTTTACCGCATCAATCCAAACAATCCCCCAAGATGAAGGAACATTGTTGGGATAAAGATTATAAACATATCCTTTTTCCATAATAAAATCTCCGTTTTATTCTATTGCTTGTTCTAATTTATCTTTTTCTTTTTTTGGTTTAGAAAGTTCAGGAACATCCATTATTTTCAACTGTTGTAGCCCACCTATCAATTGAAAAACCTCACTATAAGGCTTAGATGCCAGATATTGTAAAATTGCATTTGCTAAATCTTCTTGAATTATAAATTGTTTTTTATCCATTTATTTTTTAACCTTTTTGTTTTTAATTTGGAATGTTTATGAACCATTGTTCTTCAAGACCTTTTTCCAAATCCCAAAGAAAACAACACGTGCTTCTAACTGCTCCAACATATCCCTTTTTATAATGCCAATCATCAGTTGGAGACATACTTGGAAGATAGCGAATCACAGTACCGTTCTTCTCAATAGTGTCTTGCGAATGAAAATGGGCGAGATGTATTTCAGAATATTTTGTTTTTCCCCATATTTCTCTGGCTTCAACTTGTAACCATGAAAAATTGTTAGATTTTGGCATGTCCCCGTGTGAAATTCCAAGCAGTGTATTTCCAATTTGTCTAAATTTTCTAACTTTATGATCAGTATCTATTTTTACTCCATTGTGTTTTCTAAAATACATTTCTAGAGATTTAATCAAATAATAAGAAAATCCTAAATCATGATTTCCTGGAATGTGTAAAACTTCAACCTCAGCAATATTAGACAATTGCTCAATTGCATCAACAAACATATCGGTTGTTTCATCAAAAACAGTTTGAAGAGTTTTATTATTGGAAACTGGAGTACCAGCCGTAGTAGATCCATTTATACTATCAAAATTACTTGTATCACCCATAGGAGTAAAATATATTTTGCTTATATTCTTTCCCTTTGTTCTATTTAGGACTTCAGAAATAGTATAATAAAAATTATCCTGAACAGAATCGTCATCTAAGTAAGGAAGTTTTCCATTATGCATGTCTGCAATGGCAATTTCCAAAACTTTTTCGTTATTATCTTTATATTTTTTTATATTTATTTTAGATTGATACTCATAGTTCTCAAAAAATCTATCAACATCTTCAAAAGTAACTGACTTGTTTTGTTTCGGTTTTGCCGTGAGACGGGATTGATAAAGCAGCAATCTTCCTTGATCATTTTTTCTTTGAGAGTGCCATAAATTATTTCTAACCAAATATACTTCCCATAAATCAGGATCAAGATTATGGAGTTCCAACATTCTTTTAGGACTTCGTTTATCTTCCTCACTCATTTCAACAAGTTTATCAGAATAATAAGTCCCATCTTGTTTTAACTCTGAAGCCTCATTATATATAACTTCATCTGCATCAATGCTTTTATCTAAATCACCAATAATATTACTAGAATTCATTTTTGATGGAATTCCTCTTTTTGATCTTTCTTTTTTGAATGCAGAACGCATAGCTTCCTTGGTAATATATTCATTGGGATATTTTTCCATTAAAATGTCCCAATATCTAGGTATTTCTCCAATATAGTATCTATAACATTCTTGAAAAATATAATCTTTCAAAAGATTTCTCCTTATTTAATGATCTTTCTTTTCATAAGCGTTACCTATAAACATATTAATTTTTATTTATAAAAAATAATACTCTGGCATATACATTTTACGTCTCAAAAATAATTATAATAATAAAAATACGGACAACCTTTTGGCTAAAAGGGGTGATTTACCATATATGCTTGGCTGAATCTTATTATTTGAGTTGCCATCTCACGATTCACTTTCTCTAAACAGAATATTATATAAAAACTATCACTTAACAAAAAAACATTTTAAAACAATAAAATGTATCTTTTATTATGAATCGTCATCTTCCTCCATCGCATCAATCGCTAATCGTTCAAGTTCCCGTTCCCTGTCCGCCTTCACCATCTCGCTCAATCGCAGCTCCAAATAATGTTTGATAGCTTCGGGCTGCCAGTCATCAGCGTTGAGGTAGATTTGGATCATGGTGTTGGCGTAGTCGAGGGTGGGGGTCATGGGAATAATGCCCTCAAAGCGTTGTCAACCGCTAAAATCTGTGCATCGGTTGGCATTGAACTATAAATATAAAACGCAGGCCATAAGCCCTGTGCAACAAATGCTGTCGGATTTCCGCCGCTTCTAGTACCTAAAAGAACCAAAGTATTTGTCATATTTGTCCACGTAGCTGCCAGAACTCCTTTTGTCTGATTAAACCAATACATATTAGTTCCAAGTCCTGCCACATTAGCGGCTGTATTATCAAGAGGGATGCTTGTTCCATAATCTCCCCACCACGGTCTAATATTTCCGGTAGAATAGAGAGGAGCAAACATAAAATACCCACTAGCTATAACGCCAAACGCATATTTTCCTCCTGCGGACGTTATTCCACTATAAATACATAATACGAACGTTGTTTCTGTTGGGGTAATGTCTGTTATAAGATAGCCTGAATTAGAAGCATCCCATCCTGTTTCAGTAGACCAACCTGGTGCAGTTGCACCACTCACCAAATCATGTAGTCCAGGATTTGCCAGGTTGACAAGGCTTGCTGCGTATGAAGCAGCACCCCTACTTTGATATGCGCCTATTAATGTCGCTGGTAATATTCCACCAGACAGCCATGCGCCTGTTATATCTACTTGTTCGTGTTCTTTTACTCTACCTTCGGTACTTCCGATTGTTCCTGTAAGATACGCTCTAGTAGCAAGTGGTCTGTCTGGATTCTTACCACGATCAGAAGAATCAACACCAGCATTGTTCCAAAATCCTACATAATAAACCGGATGAACAACTATTGGCGTTTGTCCTTTATTAAATGATCTCCCTAAAATATAGATTGATGCCGTCCCTTTGAAATACAGCCCGTATACACTATCTATATATAGTTTGTTATCATAAACAAAAGTATAATTTGCGTATGTGCTGACAGCATTTGTTAAATCTGCTTCGTGCATTTCTAGTCCAGCTTTATACCATGAACCGCCCTCATCATCACTAAGATAAATTTGAGTATGTGCTTCTGACCAGTTCTCTGCTCCAGGTGCACCAGGCCCAGCCATTCTTGCGGTTCGCCATATTAAAGTATTTCCTAATTTAGCGGCAGCCCACATAACATGCATACCGTCATAAGACCAAACATCATTATTAACTCTCACACTACTTGATAAATCTTTTGTCCAACGCCATATTCCTGTTTCATCGCCAGCAGGATTGTTACTTTTTGTGGAATCTGATCCTGATATAACGTAATTTTGAGTAAACATTAAATCAACACAACGACCACGCTGTGAACCTGAATAAGATTTGAAGCCGTCAATTGTTGCATAAGCAGAAACAAGAGTATTGTCAGTCCAAGCCGTTGCGCCATCCCATCGGATAATTCCATTTTCAGCATCCGTGTCGCCTAATAATACATAAATATATCCAGTATACGGGTCTTGTTTTATTCCATGAGCATGCGATACTTGGTGACCGTCTGTGTTCCAAGTCATTGCGGCAGTCCAGTTAGCACCGTCATCTGTACTTTTCATTATTCTAACCATATCGTTTTGTCCACCCTCAACTCTATTTACTCCGTCAATTGCATTAGAGTTGTATTCTACAATATATAAATCTCCAACACCCCCACCACCAGGATAAGCAACGGTAGTTTCAAGGAAGCTGGCTTGTGTAAGGATGCTTACCGAAGACGAATCTACTCCCGCCGCCCCGTTTCCTTCTCCGAAGATCATAACCTGCGTGAATGTTGCCCCGCCGTCTGTACTACGAAGTAAGTAATGCTTTCCTGCGAATAGTGTATAGGCAACAACAACAAAAATTAAGTCCGGTGTTGTTGTAGTATAAACGGTCTGAACAATATAGTTAGCATTTACAGCGGTAACAGCGCCACGCTCTTCTATGACTTGTCCGGTAAGAAGTTTTCTAACAACAGTTGCAGAAGTTGTTAATTTTTTACCATATAAATATTCCACACCTTCTGTATCTAAATTAATTCCACCAGCAATTAACGAATGAAAACTATAATTGTCTAATTGTGGATGCTTACTTCCCCCCATCAACGTCAATAATTTTCGTTTATTCATATCATCTCCTTTACCAATTCGAGTGCCAGTTGCCAGATTCAGCATCAACGTAATATGCAATCGTGTTAGCTGGAATTACAAGCGGTGTAGTCCCGTTTATAGTATCGCTACCAGTAACGGCTGGTGTAACAGAACCAGTGCTTGTGGCTTCCAGAATATATGCATCACCGCTGCCCGTACTCGCTGGTAGCGTTATCGTCACCGTTTCGTCACTCCAGACATATTCATGTGCTGCTGTAATCTGCAAGTCTGCATCCGTGTAGGTTATCTTGAGTGATGTCAATTCCGTGATGTAGTTCGGGTCGACTGCGACCGTTGCGATTGAGATAATCTCGTTCAGTCCGATTGAAGAACCGCTGGCTAGATTAAATTCATATACAATTAAATTTTTAAATTTAACTATATAATGAGCAGTTCCATTTGTTGGAACAACTAATTCTGTAATAAAATCTCCAGAACTATCCGTTATAATTTCAATTGAGTAACTTGGAATAACTGCACCATCTGATATAATATCACTGACCAATCTAAATGTTAAAGCCCAATCGGTATATGCAGTACCATCAGGTTTAAGCACTGTTCCAGTTACCGTTCTAGTAATTGTCATATTTCCTCACGGTCTCCTCCTTAAAGAGGTCTGGTTACAAGAGTAATAATTCTACTTCCAGATTGAACAATAGGAGATGCACTTAATCCCGAAACAACTTTCAAATCAGTTACTCCATAAAAATTTTGTAAAGTTAAAGGATACCATCCTCCAGCAGAAGCAGAAGTAAGATAATATTCTGTTCCTGTATCATATCCTTTTAAGGAAGTAAAAATTCCATCTCCGTGAGAAACCTGAAAAGAGATATTATTGGTAGTCCAATCTGAAGGAGTAATTAAAGCAGCAATATCTGTATCACTAATTGTTACAGAGGCAGATACTCCTAAACCCAATGAACCCGAAGCCATAATTGTTACAATTTCATTTCTTAGTGCAGATTCAGACATTGAAGTCAGAGGATATAAAATTAGATCTTCTCCAACCCTATACCATTTTTGTGTGTCTACAACATAAACATCAGCACCAATCCAAGAAGCGTTATCAATTTTTCCACCAACTATATCAGTTGATAAAGCCTGATAACTTTTTTTATTATTTTCACTTATTACTGTTAAGCCCATTTTTAATCTCCTTTTCTTCCTCTTCCTCAAGAGAAAATAAAATTATAAAATTTATTTTATAATTTAATCCAATAAAATTCCTCTTTTATTTGGTTAAATTATTACCCGCTATTCAAACTCATCATCATCTTCAAAATTATCTAATTCAATATTATCAAAATATTTCGCTGCATTTCTACCGTCAGAATAAACATGATCATACAAAAGTTCTTTTAAACTTCTTGAAAACTGAAACACAATTCTTTTAGATTCATCAACCCATGCCTCTTTTTTCTTTAATCCAATCCACATTCTTCTTGCAGGAATTGTCTTTACATAAATTTTTCCAATACCATGAATTCTTAAGATTTTTTCTGAAACAATAGCACGAGCCATAATTCTAACTACAGATCTCCAAAATATACGGGTATCTGATAGTGTGAACCCTGCATCTTCTGATACAAGGTGTAAAAAATGACTTGTTGTTATTTCTTCTATTTCTGGACGGTTTTGAAGATTATATTTATTTTTTTTTAACATTTTGTTTTTCCTGTTTATTTTATTTTAAGTTTTTGTATATCTTAACTCAAATTATAGAAATCTTATCCTAAACCGTTACATTTTTATTTCTATATCTTTCTACTCTTTTTTTAATTTGATTCTTATTTACTTCTTTCCAACAATCGCTACACATACTATGTCTGTTGTTTCTTTTTTCAATTTCAATTCCACAAATTTCACAATGAGGCTTATAATATTCATAAATTTTATTTATATCTTCTATATAAAATAATACTTCAGAATCATCATCTTTTTCAAAAAATAAAATAAAATTTCCATTATCAGTCCTAAAAATAAATTTATTTTCTATTAATAAATAAATTAAATTTTCATTTTTTCTTTTACTTATTTTAGCCATTCTAAGCAAGGAAGATTCTTTGATAGTTAAACTATAATTATTGTATTTTTCATTATATTCTTCTTTATTTTGTTTTGTAATAAAAAAGTATTTAGCTAAAACAAGCATAGTAAATAAAAGTTTTTCTAATCTATAATTGTTTAGTTTCCTTATTTTATTAAATTCATTTTTTCTAAAGGGAACTGATTGAAAAAACCTTAATTCGCTTCCTCTAGAAGTTCTAATTAATTTATAAATAAATTCTTGATAAATTGCTTCTACAAAATCTGGTTCAAATTTATTTAAAAATTCAACAATTTTCTTATATAATAAATCTTCTTCGATTCCAATATGTCTAAAATACTTTATTAATATTCTAATATCTTTTCCTGACATAAATCGAGTCAATCCTTTTTTAATTATTGTTTCTGCATATTTAAACTCATCAAAGACTATATTCATAAAAATCCTCGTTATCATATATATCATCAATATTTATTTTTTTCATTTTATATTTATTCCCAAGATATTCTATATCTCCAAATTTATCCAAAAAAGGAACAAGTATGTTTTCTTGTCTATTTAAGTAAATATTTTCTAATAAATCATCCCCAAAAACACTCCATAAAAAATTTTTATTATCATTAGGATGAGTAATGTAACAAATATCAACAGCCATATTTGCCAACTCAGACCCATTAGAAGAAATGTAATTAGCTTCCTGTCGAATATATTTATTAAATTGATCAATGCTTCTAAATTTAATATTGTCATCTAAATTTTTAATTTTTGAGAAATTTCTTTTTTCACTTTTATATTTTTTATACAAATCATATAGTTGTTTATATTTTTTGGGATCTGTTTGAATATCTTTATTTTTCAATAGTAAAATAATATCATCGGTTATTTCTTGCTTTAAACTAATTTTTAATTGTGAAATATTTTTCTCCATATTCCAACAAATTTTATTCATTGTACAACTTGTTTCTAAAAAAGGATGATATTTATTATAATTATTTATAAGACTTTTTTCTTTTTGACTTAAATTTTCTTCAATTAATAGTTCGTCTAAAGTTTTATTAACATTGAATCTAACATTGTCTTTCCACTTATTTAAATAGATTAGGTATTCTTTATTATAATGAGAATAAACATATCTCATAAAATAAGGTCTTTTATTTATTGTAATATTGTTCAAAAATCTTTTTTTATTTTTTATTTCATTAGAATCATCTTCGTTTATTTTATTCCATTTAGTCCAATGAATAGGAAATGGTTTAATTTCTAAGCCTTTAGTTGCATCAATTGTACTTCCTTGTTCTTTTCTTAGTCTTTTCAGCCTGTCTATCAATTCAGAATATTCTTCTGTATTTTCTTTAAATAAAGGAAGCATAGCAAATGCAGTAGTCGCAACATTTGTAACAAATCCGACCTTAGAGTTAAAACCATCGATGTCCGCTAAATATAAGTTTTTTTCACATATTTTTTCTTTTGGTGCTTTTTTATTTTCATAATCAATTGGCAAACCTCTATATGCACCATTAATTACTTCTTGATTGTTTGTTATACATACTATGTCACCATCAAACCTTTATACCCTCGGTTTCCCGATATTTATTAGGGGAGTAGACTATCTCTTACACTATAAAAGTGCCTTGGCGCTTCACAAGCAGGAGTTTCACCTGCAAGTTACTTCCTTTCGGAATAGTCGTTACATGTTTCTTTTTTCAAGACTTCACACGGTATTATCATATTATAAAATTATAAAAATTAGTAAGAAAATTTATAACCCAAATATAAAGAATTATTTTTGTTTGCATTATAAATATTGGAATAAATTGTTTGTATCTTTTTACTTTTTGAAATATTTGAAGACATTAAATATTCTGCACATAAGCGGATAAATGCAAATTCTTTAATTAAATTTCCTTTATTATCAAGCATTTTTATAGGAGTGGCTCTTCCATTTTTAATTCCTTTTCTTGATTGAAGTCTTAATGCCTCTTCTGGATGCTCAGAATAATAGTTAGATAATTTTTTATTTCCAAAATTAGGATTTTTATCACCAATTTTTCCTTGGTGTTTTTTAATCCATCTTTTGTATGTTTGAGAATCCATTCTATCTTTTAAAGAAACACCGTACTGAGAATTATTTTTTCCTGCGTGTCTGCCATCGGAATTAATAAAACTTAATTTTTCTTTTGTTTCATCTGTATGTTCTTTTCCAAACATAGGATTATCTTCACCATACATAATTGGAGGAAAATGTCCACCAGGAGTTAAATTTGTTAAAGGGTGATTTTCAGATTTATATTTTTTAATAAATTCTATTTCTAAATTCCAACCTTCTTCTTGAGTTAAATTATTTTTTATTATTCTGGAAGAGCATTTATGTGTATTATAGTATTCGGTAAATAATTTATTTCTTTTCTTTGGATTATATTCTTTATATCGGTATTTTCTTCCGCTTGTTCCAATATAAAAAATTTCTCCTGTATCTACATTGTACCATTCATAAACGTAAAACTTATTCAAAATTCATTACCTTTTATAATTTTATGATTTTATATTTTATAATTTTATAACTTAGATTTTCACCGTTAGCAGAAATTTCTTTCTACACCTACTATTTAGTAGTTCACCAAGTTTTCACTTATATGTCACCATATAAGGGGACTATATTATTAATCCGATCCACCGTGTATCAAACAATCATTTCCAAAAACGTTATAAACAACACAAGAATTAAGATATTGAAACCACTCTTGTATTTTTTCAGAAATCTTCAAATTTAAAATATTTACTTCACTTCTCCATGTTAATGGAGCACGTAAAGCAGCAAGTTTTTTTTCTCCTTTATTCAACCAATATTGATTATAGTGTTCATCTCTTTTTAGAAGACCCTCAATGGGTAAATCAAATAAATATTCTAAAAAGGCATAAGGATCTGCTATCATCATTGTATAAGATCCATCAACTATTAAATTTCCAATATATGATTCTTTTATTTTTTTATTTAAACTATGCAATAAATATTTCTTGATATAAGGATCTTCTAAAATTTTATTGTTTAAAATAATTGCCCTTGTTATTTTATCATTTATTTTTTTAAAAATATTTTCATCATATTCTTCATCAGAAAATTTTCCTAAAAGATAAAGTAACGTATATCTTATATCTTCTTTAGTTATATTTTTAAAATAATTTAATGTTGGTTCACATAAATTTTTAATTGATTTATCATTTAAATTTAATGATTGAACAAATTGATAATTTAAAAATGTATGTTTAGATTCACTCTTTGGAGCAACTCTAGATATAGACCATTTTAATTTATTTTCCCTTAACTTCTTTTTATAATCCGAAATAGAAGAAAAAGCATTCCATAACTTAAATTGAGATTGAGTTAAAATAATGTCCATATCTCTTATATTTATTTTATCACCATAAATATCTGTTATAAAACGTTTGCCTATTTCGTCTGAAAATTTATGAAAATCAATTACTACAACAAGACCTTTTATGAAATTTGATCTAACTATAAAAGAAGAGGGAATGTAGTCTAATTCAAGGTCATTAGCCCATTTTTTAGCCATTTTAGGAGATATAATTCCTTGTCCGTCCCATAAGTTGAATGTTATTTTTTTATTTTCTTCTTTTACAACATCATCTTCATTATTAATTTCATAAATAAAATCTACTTTTTCTATTCTTTCTACTTCTTTATCGGCAACAACACAAAAATAAGGTTCGGAAACAGGAATAGCAGCCGATGTAGAAAGTGCAAAATAAGCATTAAATTTAGCAGGTGTAATTTCAATGTCTTCCCTACCATTGTTTAAAATTGTTTTTAATTGTTGTTCATATTCTTCATTAATAAATAAGGCATTATTTCTTCTTGCTTGACCTGCTCCACAAGAAAATCTAACAAATTTTTTATCATTCAAATAAAAACCATTCTTTCCAATATATTTATAATGTGCTTTATTTTCAACAAAAACTGAAACTATTTCTGGAACAAAAAGCATATTATCTATGTCTTTATCTATTTCAATTAATCTTTCTGAGTTTTCATCTGATGATTTTCTTCTTTTTATTCTTTTTCTTTCTATTAATAAATCATTTATTTTTTGTTCATCTGTGTTTATTCCTTTTATTTCTCTAAGACTTCGCAATGCCTGAGAATCTCCAATGGAAACTATTTCACCGGATTTTCTAGCATTTTTTATATCCAATTTCATTTTATAATTTTGTCTTTTCAATCTGTTTGTTGAAATTTTGAATATATAATATTGCTGAAGTTTTTTCAAATTATTATTTTCCTTTCTATTAAAATTAAAAAAAAGATAAAAAACTAAGTAACTATATACATTCCAGTTTTTTTATCTTTTAATTTTCTATTGTTCCCTTTTCCAACAACAACATATTCTCCAGATTTTACTTTTTCTTTATTCCCTGAATTAAAAATAGCTGCTAGAAGTAGTCCTACAATTAGATGCATAATATTATCCTTTCTTTTTTATTCTAATGTTTTTATTTCAACCAATGTTTTATTTATATCTTCATCCCAATTTCCACACGAATATTCATCATAATGATAATCCAATATGTTTTCACCATTTATTTCAAATCTATAATAAGACATTTCTTCCCAATCAAATTCATTTCTACATATATATTGTTCATCTTGTTCTATGGCTTCATCTAATAAAAACTCATAAAATTTATTGTAACATTCATTGTAAGGATCATCTTCATCAATATCTATATTTTCAAAACTCACTTCAGAAAAATTTTCCAGGTAAACATCTTCTAAATCTTCTTCTTCAAATATTTTTATTCTTTCTAATAAACTTTTATTGTGTGACATTTTTGTTTTTTATTTTACTCCTTATTCCCTTGTGCATACCAATAATGTTGTGTATAATATAGATAATTCTTTTATTAATTATTTTGTCTGGTAAACCAGCGTAGCGCAAATAATATTCTAATAATAAAAATAAAATCTACACTGGTTTACTAAAATGAATGTTATCATAGAACATATTTTTTGTCAAGTGAAAATGAGTTTTAGAAAAAAGTATCGTTGTTCTTGACAACAATGAAATATCATGTTATAAATTTGTTTGCTATCAAAAATAGCATTATTAAAAAATATAAAAGGAAAAAATATGACTAATCAAGAAAATAAAGGTTATTTTGAAGATGGATCTGGTCTTGAATATTTTAAAGTTTATAAAGATATGTTGAATCATTATGGAGTAATTCCCTCTATGGTATTTTCAGTTATTGCTAATTATTCAAAATACGCAATGTCTGGAGATAAAAGATGTTGTACTAAATCAGAAGTTGCCATAGGAAATGAACTTCAATTGAGTTGGTCAAGTGTAAGAAAAGCCATCCAACTTTTATTAAAAGACAAACTAATTGAAAAAGTCAATAAATCTCAAATGACTTTAGAAGAGAAATTAAATAGTGCTAACTGGTACAGACCTGTTTCAAAAAATATTTATCAATTGAAGAATAAAGAAAAAAAGGCTTATCTCAAAACAAATTATCAAAGACAAAGATATCAAGAAACAGGTCGTGAAAAAATAAAAGAAAAAATAATCCAAAAAGAAAAAGAAAAAAATAAAAAAAATGAAGAAAGAAATGATGAAAATAATGATGAATATTCCTGGTAAAATCTTTGAAATCATTAAAAGTATTGTTGTTTTTAGTAACAATTCATCGTTGTTAAAAAGAACGATGTATCGTTGTTAAAAACAACACACATCGTTGTTAAAAAGAACAATACACCTGTTGCTAAAAAGAACCTATTAAAGAATATATAAAAGAAAGAAAAGAAAGTAAAGAACTCTTAAAGAGAGAAATAGTGTACACCAGTAAAATTGCTTACAAAAAATTTTTTAAATTGCCTACGGCGTTTACGACAAAAAAATAAGAAGATAAAAATAAAAATTAAAATAAAGAAAGGAAAATAATAAAATATGTTTGCAAGAATTAGTTTTGAAAATCAAAAAATATCTAAACAAGAATTAGAAAAATTAGAAAGCACATTGGCAGATAAAATTGAATATGAGACTTATTGTATAAACAAAGAAAATAAAGATGTAAAATTTTATAATTGGAATCATAGTTTTGATAAAGATGATGAGGATGTTATTTCTGGTAAGAAAGAACTTGTAAGAGAATCAATGTTCGTTGGTCTTGATAATAAAAAAGAATATCTAACTGATTTAGAAACATTTCTTGGATTACATCCTAATATAAAAATTCTAGTTAGAGGATTGCCAAAATCAATTGAGCCTAGCAGTAATTATTTTTCAGTGATTCAACAAATGACTTATATTTATGATAAATTTGAGAATACTTTAAAACAATTTAATCAATCTATGGAATTCAATCAAAAATGTGATGTTCATGTTGGTAATTTAGGATTATTGAATATCAACCAAACAGGATATGCAGTTGATTATTGTACTGAAAGCTTACAAGGATTACTTGATGATGGATGGAGAATTATTGCCTGTTGTGTACAATCTGATCAAAGAAGACCAGATTATATTCTTGGAAGATATAGTCCTGATTTAAGAGATGGTAAAATGGAATGTGTGAAATTTTAGTGATCATAGAATAAGAAGAATAGGAGATTGATAAATGAGTGAAATAAATGTAAAAATAATTAAGTGTGATAGTTGTGGAGGAATCATTCCTGGTAAGTTTTATATAGATCAAAATAAATTTACTACTCTTTCTGAAGTAAAGGTAAAGGATAGTAGTGGTAATAATTTAGACTTTTGTTATGAATGCTGGAAATACTATGCCAGAAGAGCCAGAGGAAGGATTGATGTAAAAGTATTGATCAATGCTGAATTAGGATTCAATATTACTGAATATGAAGTTATTGGCTGTAGTGAAGAAGAGTTAATTTAGAAATAGAGTTAATTTAGGTATATAGGAGGTGTAATGTGGGAGATAAAAATATTAGCAAGAAACAAGAGCAAATGTATCAACAATGTTTACTGCGTAAGAGATCTGGAAATATAAGTATTCTTGATGTTAGTTGGATTCCTGTAGAGTATGCTGTTGTAGGTAAAGTTTTAAGATTGAAAAGAGAAGAAGGAAAAATAGATGAATCAGGTGAATGGAAAAGTGGTTGGGAAGATGATTGGATTGTAATAAAATCTTATAGTGTTGTGAGTGAAAATAAGATTTTGGATATGGATTGGGATTATAGAAATTGGGATTGGATTGAGGAACAGGGTAAAATATGAAAAATCTATTTTCAAAACCATATTTCAGATTTACTAAAGCAGATAAAAAGGGTAGAGAAATATTTTTTGTTGTTTTGTTTAATTCTGGAAGATTAGATTTTATATTTTCTTTATATTTTTGGGATTTTAATTTTATAATTTCAAGAAAAGATTATATGGTTAAGGGAGAGAAGGTTATTGGTGGTAAGGTTTATACTGTTTATAGTAAGAATTTGAAATATAGGGGGAGTAAGATTAATGTGATTAGCGTACCTTTTTTTAATGGAAAGTTTTATAGTTGTTTTTAATGTTTTGTTGTTTTAGATAGCTTGTTGTTTTTGAAAATTTAATTGAGTTGGATAATTTAGGTGTGTTATTGGTTTTTTGATAGATTTTTTATAGTTTTTTGGTTTGTATTGTTTTATGTGATGATTTTTGTTAGTGGTTTTGTGTAGGTTTGATTTGGGTTTTTGTGGAGTTGTTGTGAGTTTTGGATTGTTTTTATTGTGAAGTTTGGTGAGGGAGTTGAGGGGGTTTTTGATTGTTTTGGATTAATTTTGTTGAGTGTTTTGGATGGGGGTTTTGTAGGGTGTGTGATGTGATGTGCCTACCCTGGTTTTCGAACATTCTTTCTATTAATTCATGTAAAGTATGGCGGTCTTATTCTATGTTATGCCATGCCATAGGCGTCAATAACTTGTCATAATATATACATTATGACAACATTTAAAGCCATTTTAAGCCATTTTAAGGCGATTCTATGGCATAGTGGTATCAATGGATCAAATAAGCTTGATTGATTGCCTGGAATCGCTTGTCTCTTGTCTCTTGTTGTCTCTTGTTGTTGTGCTATACGTTGACTATATATCATTGTAATATACTATACAATCCATTCTAACGATATTTTAAAGGATAATAAGCGATTTATATAGTGATATGATATATAATGACCTATTGGTTATAGAATCGCCTTAGAATGGCTTAAATGATGATTGATTATTGGAGATTATAGCATTAAAAGTATATCACAACGTGATATATCACAACGTGATATATTCGCATAACATGGGATTTTATGCTGAAGTATTATAAATCTTAAACCCACTTAATCATTAACTTAACTTAATCATTAACTTAACTTAATCATTAACTTAACTTAACTATTTGATATCTAATCAATTCCTACCATCCAACAAAATACAATCACTATCAATCACTATCAATCACTATCAATCAATCCTACAATCCAACAAATAAACCAATAAACCAACAAATAAAAAAATAAAATCCTGATTATTTTCTCCAGGATTTTATTAATTCTAATTTTTTATTTTTTTATTCTAAAATTTTTCTAATAAGCATAATTTAAGTATTTTCTATTTTCAGGATTGTATTTCGTCAATCCTGTATATTGTTTTTCAGATAGTGGTTTATTATATTTATTTACAATTCCATTAATCCAATTATTAAACCATGTTACAACTTGATTTTTTAAAGATAATTTAAAGCTTGAATTGCCATTGTAAACCAATAAATTTAAAATATTTTGAGTATACTCAAAACCAAAATTTTTAGAATTGCATAATAAACTATAAACCAATTTTTCATTATCTATCTTTACAAGATTCTTAAAATTCCTGATAATGAAAAAATTATAATTTTTATGAATTCTAACAGAAAAATTTAAATCATTATCAAAAAATAAAATTTCAGTCTCTTTAATTTCAGTCACTTGATAATTATCTAACCGAAAATCATCGCTTGAATATAATCTATAATCATTAATTTTAATCTGATAATTTTCTTTACCATCAGAATAATTAATCTGATTATTTTCTAAATCTTGAGATATAAATAATCCAATAAAATTTTTTTCTGTATAACTAATCTCTCCAAAATTATGATTAACTGATTTAATTTGAATTGTTTTCATTTTATAATCTCCAATTTTTTTATTTTGATTTAATCGATAATATAGATTATAGGGATTAAAATCAAATTGTCAATACTCAATTTTAAAAATAATAAAAATTTCAATTTTTTATTATTTTTTGAAATTTTTATTATTTTTTTATTTTCCTGAATTCCTGATTATTTTTTCATATTTTTATTTTTTTTCTCCAGATTTATTATTTTTTAATTATTTTCAAAAATTTTAATAATTTGATCCAATTGGTTTTGATTGATATTTAAATAATTTGTCTCTCCAATGGATGATTTTAATTTAATTTTTACACTTTCGGATTTTTGGATTTTTTGATCAAATTGATTGACAATAATCTTATTTATTTGATTTACGATATAATTTAACATTTTAATTTTTTCTCCAATTCCAGGAATTAAAATTCTATAAATTTTTTATTATTTTTTTTAATTTTTAATATAAATCTTTTTTTGTTGTTACTGATAAAATTCTACCCGTCCAGTTAATTTCAAAAATTTTATATGACAAATTTTTTTGATCATCACTTAAAGCAAACGTATAAATAACTATTCCTGATTTTTGATCAAAATTTGTACTTGAATTAATGGGATTGAATAACATCCATAGTTCAGTTAATTTATTGTCTTGTTTTTTTGATGTTGTTTTATACAATCCATTATTATATTTTTTTGTTGTCATTTTATTTTCTCCAATTCTAATTTTTTTTATTTTCTGATTATTTTCTGATTATATCATAAAATTTAATTTTAATATCGGTATGCTGATTTTTTAGTAATTATTGAATTATTAAACATAATAACCAAAAAAACAACAAATAACAAAATGATCATAATTATTGGATTTATACCATCAATTATTTTTATGATCAATTCTATAAAATCTCCAATTAAGCCAAAATTATTTAAAATTTCCATATTTTTTATTTTCTCCAATTTTCTAATTTTTTTTATTTAATTTAATAACTATACTGATTATAGGAATTAAAAATTATTTGTCAATAGTCAATTTTTTAATAAAAATTCAAATTCATAAATTTTATTTTTAATATATTCGGGAATTCTTAAAATACCATCTAATCCAATTCCAGGATTATCTTTATAAATAATAATATTTTCTGTTAATCCTGTATTATATCCATATAAACAAGTTAATTTTAGACTGTAATTATCAATTAATTTACATTCTAATAACCAATATTTATTTTTAAAAATTGTATGATAATTTTCTCCAATTAAATTTTTTAATACCGATTCAATCTCTCCAGGTAAAAAAGAATAATTTTTAAATTTTGTGATTTTCATTTTATTTTTTCTCCAATTCTAATTTTTTTTATTTTTTGAATTTTTTTATTTTATTTATTCTAAAATTGTTTGACCTGTATATACAATTTTTTTTCTACAATTTCTGCAAATTCTATTTTGACCTTTATTAATTTTGTTGTGTAAGTTAATCGATAATTTAAAATTTTTATTACATGAACAAGTATAAATAAATTTTAATTTTGGTTTTCTTAATTCCTTAATCGATTCTACATTGTAATTATGACAACGTGTAGAATTAATGTTACCTAAAATTTTATTAATTTTATGGAATTCTTTACCATGTGATTTTATATAACTATTTTTATATAAATCATATTGGTATAAATGGGCTATTTCATGAATTATTGTTCTTTCGAATTCTAATAAATTGTCATTCATAATGATTAAATTAAACCATAATCTATATTTCCCATTTTTTAAATTTTGTGCTTTACCAGCCGTCAATCCTTTAAGATTATATTTTATTTCAATTTGATCAAAATTAATATTAACTGGCAATTTAGCATTCCCAATTTCTAAAACGTCTTTAATTTGTTGTTCTATTATTTTTATTAAAATTGATTGATTCATTTTTTTAATCCTTTATTTTTTATTTTTTATTTTTTTTTAATTTAATAACTATTCTGATTATAACAACAAAAAAATAAAATACAATAGATTTTAAAAAATTGGTATAAATTGATAAAAATTAAAAAATTGATAAAATTTTATACAATTTTTAACTATAAAATTTTATTATCAATAAATCATTTTATAATAAATTTTACTTATAATACCATCTAAAATTAGAACAAATTTACAACCAAAATAAGGCACTTTCAAGCGATTTAACAGAATATAGGTCACTTTATACCTTAACTTTAAAAATCCATTTTAAAGCCAAAAATAACGATTTACAGCGATTTTTTATCTTTTTTAATATAGTTTTTTCTAGAAAATATTATTATATTTTAATAATTTTCACGTGTAAAATTTAAAAAATAATTTTATTTTTTTGCTGTAATTCCTGGAGATGATTAAAAATTAATATTTTCTATAAAATATTATTTTTTTATTGTTGCAATGATCAAAAAAAATTGATAATAAAAATTGATAAAAATTAATACTTGTATTTTATTTTTTTTCTGTTATGATTTTTATATCGTATTAAACTTTAAAAAATTGGAGACAAAAATCATGCCATTAAAAAAACATACCAAAAAAGAATTAATAAACCTCGCTCCTGAAGCCATGCTATATAAACATATTGAAAATTTAAACTTAACTGAATTCATTAAAATTGAATTATTCGAACAAATGAATTTTTTTTCACGAACAAAAAAAATATTAATGAATTCCTGGTCAAAATGGGATTTTGAAAACTGGTATTATTCAGAATAAAAAAAAATAAAATTATAAAGGAATTAGAATCATGTTATACAAAAATTTTGAAATATTTAATCATGGTATTAATGACGGTTTATATGGATATACTTATTTAAAGCCATCCTGGAATGATGAAAATTTAAAAGATTATGAAAACGGTCTTAAAATTGGATTAATTCAAAATTCAATTAAGGAAAATAATTTTTTGAATGCAACATATGAAAATTTTTATAATCAATATAATATACATATTTGGTCAAAAAATAAATATAAAGCATTAAGTATTATTATTGAAAACAAAAAAGATTTAAAGGAATTCAGAAAATTAACTGGAATCACGTCAATTAAAAAACAAAATTAAAATTATTTAATAACAGATTGAACAAATAAAATTAGAATTTTATAAGGAAAATTAAAAAATGGAAAATCAAAAAATATATGAAATTGTATATAAAAATAATTGGGAAAATTTTATTATTTTATATACTGGCATGTTGGAAAATTGTATTAAAGAATTTGAAATTGATAAAATTTATTTAAATTCTAAAAATGCAATTATAAGGGAAAAACCTGAAAAAATTAAAGGATGCAATCCCTATATAGGATATTAAAAAATCCAATTGTTAACAATTATATCATTGTATCAAAATCTATTGACAATTGAAAAAAAATCGCTATACTGGAATTATAGAAATAACAGAAAATAATTTTCAAATAACAGAAAATAAAAAAAGGATAAAATAAAATGACTGAACAAATAACAAATGAACAAAAAATTAAATTTTGGGTAACAATGACTGACAAATTTATGAGTAATTGGGGAAGATCAGAAAATAAAATTAATAAACTTGTTTTCGAATGTGAATCCTTAAAAGACGCTCGAATAGTGGAAGACAACGCAAGGAATCGAACAGATCAAAAAAATATTAATATCTGCGGTAGAAAACCATATTATAACAAAAATAATTATTTTGTGCAGATTAAAAATAAAGAAATTTATCCATCCTGGTATGAAGAAAATTATTTTAAAAATCGATAAAATTTTTAATAACAGAAAATAATGATCAAATAAGGAAAATAACAAAATGAAAACAATAACAATTCAGGAATTAAAAAATAAAGATTTATTGCCAAAAAATTCTACTATTGAATTTATGTTTATACTTGATAAAAAATATATCATGATCAATAATGAAATTAAAACTCATATGTTATATTTTAAATATAAAAATTCTGGTTTTAATTTTTGGAATGAATTTTTTAAAAATGAAAATGACATGAAGGAATTTTTAGAATCACAAAAACCATTTTTAATTGATTTTCAGGAATTTTTAATACTTCCTGAAAAACCTTTAACAATGGAAGATCATCTTAAAAATCAATTACAACGTGATTTTAACAATTTATGGTTATATACTGGAGAGTATAGCCTGGATTATAATTTTAACAATAAAATAAATTTATGGGTTGAAATTTCAGAATCGAATTATTATGATCAGCTTGAATGCTTACCGCCTATGAAATTTAACGGAAAACATTTTCTAATTATGGAAGCCAAAGATTTTAAAATTCACGCTTGCATTATGAAAGTTAATAATAGATATTTTGGGAAGTATGTTAATAAATTCCTGGTTGATTATGGAAAATTTGAAAATGAAATAAAAGAACAATATAACATGAGACAATAAAAATTATATTTTATTAGTTGATTATTGGCATTATGATTATAATAATTTTTATAATGCCAATGATCAGAAAATAAAATAAATAAACAAATAACAGATCAAAAAAAAGGAATTATATCATGATAGAAAATAAGAAAAAAACATTTCAACAAATTAATTTTAATCCATATAATAATAATGTACTTGACTATATTGACAATGAAAATTTATATACTATTGATAACAAAAAAGTTAAAATTAATCACTTTATAAAATTTCAAATTGAAATTGAAGGAAAAGAAAATTTTATAACTGATAATAATTTGCAAGCTTGTTATTATCTTAATATTAATGAAGTAGGATTTTACAATTAAAAAGGAATTAAAAAATGAATGATAACAATAATAAAATTAATATTATAATCCACCTGGAAGATCAAAAAACCTTTAAATCATTTTGTAGATTATCTGAAAAAGAATTAAATCAAGCTTATTTTAAACAATCATACAATGACGTTAAAAAATATGATGATATTTGTCCAATATGCTTAAATAATCTTAAAATTAATAATGATAATAACAAACCATAATTAGAAAATAAGGAATAATAAATCATGAAAAAAATTAAAATTGGTATACATAGGATGCACAACAACAAAATTTATAATTATATTTTACCGAAAAGATTAACATTAAAATCAAATCCTCCAGCTTATAAATGGTTATTTTTTTATATTGCAATTGTTGATTAAAAATAATATAATCTAAAATAAAAAAGGATTAAAAAAATGAAAACAAAAAAAGAAACGAAAGAATTAAAAAAGAATCGCAAGGAAAAAGAAAATAAAAAATTATTAACTTATATCTTATTATTACAAGAAAAGGAAAATTAAAAATGGATACTTCAGGATTTTTTGTGGCTATAATGGTATTTATTGGTATTTTTTATATTATAATTATTGAAATTATTAAAAATAAAATAATACAATATGAAATTAAAAAACAAAATACCTGGAAAAAGAATATATATAATTTTCCTAAGCATAACAGATAACAGATAACAGATAACAGATAAGGAATAAACAAAATGGAAACATGGGAAGAATTAAGATTAAAAGAAATATTAAATACTATGAATATTCCAGAATTAAGAAAAAATGATTTTAATTGGTTGATTAGAAATTTGGGAATTGGAAACATAAATCATCCTGATTTAAGGGAAGCATTGGAATTAATTAAAAATATTAAAAAACAAAATGATAGAATAAAATAACAATTGGAGAAAATAAAATGGCTGAAGAAAAATTAAATTTATATAATGGAAACAATAAACAATATACAATCAATTTGCCAAAAATTAAAATTTTAACAAATAATTTTAATCCAATAGCATTAAATCACATTGAAGAAAATACAGGTTTAAAATTTGTTAAAGATTCCTGGAATAATTATTCTGCGCAACCTACAGAATCTAATCAAATTGTAAGATTATTTTTGACATATAATTTTAAAACAAATTATTATAATAATTCAATGTTACATAATACAATATTATTAAAATTTGATCATCATGTTGGCTTTAATGTTGATTCAATTTGTCCTGATTGTATTAAATATAATAATATTCAAGTTAATGACATTGACAAAATAACAAGATTAGCATGTTAAAAAATAACAAAAAATAATTAAACATTTTCTTCTCCTCCCTCGAATATGGCATATAAAATCAAAAAAAATATGCCATATTCTATTTTAAGCACAATTTAAAGCACAATAAAACACTTTACATAATAACAGATATAAAATAACAGATCATAATTTAAAAACGCTGAAAATGGCTAAAAATGAACAATAAAAAACCAATGAAAACAGTATTTTATTTAATAATTATTACCTGGAATTGGAATGTTAACAGATTGTTAACGATTGTATCATTGTATCAAAATCTATTGACATTTATTTATAAATTGCTATAATCAGTATAGAAATAAAAAATATTTAAATAAAAAAAATAGGAGATTAAAAAATGAATAACAAATTATATAAACATATTGCAGGAACATTGCAAGCATACCAAAGATGTATTGAAACAAATAATATTACCTGGAAAGATAAGCATGAAGAAAAATTAAATAAACTGGTTGATCAACTTCCTTCAGGAAGTGGAATCGATGCAGGAATTGAATTAGATTTTGAAAAATCTAAACCTAACAAATTAATTTTCAATTTTTCTTTTCACTTTATGGATGATTGCGGTATGTATGATGGATGGATTGATTATAAATTAACTGTTATTCCTGATTTATATAATGATTTTTCTTTATGGATTACTGGAAGAAACAAGAGAGAAATTAAAGATTATTTATATGAAATTTTTGATTATGCTTTACGACAAGAAATTGAAATATAATAACAGATCAAAAAAATAAAATCAAAATTTTATCAGAAAAAAGGAAAAATAAAATGTTAGACAAATGGGAATTAGAATTTTATAACAAAAAATATCAGAATTTTTACTTAGATAAAGATGATAATATTATTCGAGGAATAGAAACGCCAAAAGATATTTGGAAAATTAATAAACCTGAAGAATTGAAAAATCTATATATCGAAAAAATTGATAAATTAGAAAAATCATTAAAACAATTGGGAAATTATTATCCATATAAAAAAGAATTAGAAAGAATTAAAAAATCTTTAAATAAATTAAATCATGCTATTGAAAAATTAAATAAATTAGAAAAGGAAATAACAGAATGAAAACAAATTATTACAATATAAGAATTCATAACAAAAAAAATGGTGATATTTCTAATTTGGAAAAAATTCCTGCTTATCTTTATGAATATATGGGATATAAATTTTTAGTACATAAAACCTGGTTGTCAATAAAAAATAATGCCAAAAATCCTGCATGGCAAATATCAGAATTTGATACTGGTATGGGATTTATTTCATATGTTGATAGTAAAAAAGAATGTTATGAAAAAATTCATAATTGGTTTAATGTAGATAATGTTGGATCGAGAATAGAAGTTTTTGATCATGCTGTAAAATCTCAAATATTAAGATACGGTCAAGCAAATTAGAAAAGGATAATAACAGAATGAAAACAAGAAAAACCTTAAAAATTGGAAGTGAAATATTATATCGATATTTTAATAAACCTGAAGGAAAATTTTATGGCGATATAAGAAAAGGAATTGTAAGAGATATTTTTGATCATAATGGAGAAAAACTTTTTGAAGTAGAACATACCATTGATGAAACAGATATTCTTGTTAGTGTAATCCTACACAGAAAAGAAATTAAATCAATTCTATCATAACAGAAACATAAAACCAATAAAAGGTTAATTTTATCAGGAAAAAAGGAATAACAGAATGACCAATAAAGAATTGAAAAAAGGAATCAACAAAATAACGCCAAAAGATTTAATTGACATGTTATATGATGAAATTGCTGGTTTAGCTGATTTAGAAGATAATAAATATCCTACTTTTCCAAAAAGCAAAATTAAAAATCAATTTGTTACCTGGACTGAAAATAAAGAAACAGGATTTATATATTTTGAATTAGGAAAAAAAGCTTATGAAATTAAATTAACTGAATGTGGAAAAAGATATTAAAATTAAAATAACAATAACAGAAAACAAAAAGGAGATTTTTAAAATGAGCGCATTTATTGTAAACAAAAAACATATTGATTATATCGTAACAGTTTTATATAACGATAATCCGTTATTCACTAAAGAATTTTTAAATAAAACTGGTCAAACCTTAGTTGATGAAAATTTTAAAAGTGTTAATTATCGATATAATGAATCTAATCAACCATATAAATATATTTTTGAACAGGTAAGAAACATTAATCCTATTCAAGTATTAAAGGCAATCAATTGTCTTGATTATCAATCCTGTGAACATAACACATGGAAAAGATCAAACGCAAGAAAGATTTTAGATGATATTAGGGATATTTGTATTAATAAATTACCTGGTTATGATGATTTTCAATGGGAAGTAAGATAGAGAGGAATAACAAAATGATCAAAGTATTTTTTTATGGCGAAGATGATAACAGAAGAAAAATAACAGTAAAAATGAGTAGTATTAAATCTTACTATAAGTTTATCGATGAATATAAATATATTGGAGGATTTAATAGATTTTCAAGCGATGTATATGGTGAAATGGATAAAAAAGAATCTAATCGATTCTTATTTATACCAACCAATAACAGAGGATTTGAAACAGTTTATAAATTATTATATGGTCATTCTCCATATGTAGTAAGAAAATAAAAAATTGGCTATTGTAAATAACAAAAAACTTGTTATAATAAAAGTAGAAATAAATAACAATAACAGAAATAAAAATAGGAGACACTAAAATGAATAAAAAACAACAAGAAAGATATGACAGTTTATTACCTGAAGGAAAACCAAGATATATTAGATGTTATGATAATCAAGGTTTAACAATAGATAGATATACTGTAGTTTTCACTGGTAGATATACTCATAAAACCAATGGTGATTTTATAGATTTATCAATGAATAGTAATCCTTATCATCCTCAAGGATTTGGTCAATATGGTTATTCTGATTATCCCATTGATAGACCAGCTTATTCTCATTTAGGTAAAAAGATTAAGTTTGATGATTTACCTGAAGATTGTAAAAAATTAGTATTATCTGATTATATTGATTTATGGGATTTATCAAACCAATAAAAAGATTGTTTTATTAGAAATAACAGAAAGGAATTAAAAAAAATGGCTACAATATTTCAAACTTTGGATGTAACAAATGAGATGTATAATCTTCTTAAATGGCTGAAAAATAACGTGTCTACAGATAAAATGAGAGAATCCTGGACTGGTATTCATATTAAAAATAATGGAACAGTTTTTGAAGCTACCGATGGATTTAAATTAGTAGTTGCTAAACTCAATCAACCTTTGCATGCCGAACTTCCTGATGGAATTTGGCAACCTGTTACTATAACAAAAAAATCTATTGCACTTATAAAGATTGATGATGTTACTTTTCCTGATATTTCTGTTATTCTTACTGATTATGATAAACCAATAACAGATGCTCAAACTTTTATCAGTATAAATCCTACATTTTTGTGTAGTGCCATTAATGGATTTGATCAAGTTGATATTAATTTAATTACTAACGATAGACCCATTCAAATTGTATTACGTTCTAATAATATGCCTTCTGGAACTTATGTTGCAACAGTTATGCCTATACGATCCGATCATACATTTAAACATATACAATCAGATATTAAATTTGTAAAAGAGGTAAACAATGGATAAAACATTTTATATTCAAAATAATGTTGGAAAAGTAAAATATCTCTTAAATTTTCATGATGGAATTCAAACGCATAAAGATGGTAGTCCATTTTTCGGAATTTATATTTTTTCAAATATAAAAAAATTGAATAACAAAATTAAAGAATTAAGATCATTGGGATATCAGAAAAGATAACAGAAAGGAATAGGAAAATGTATATTCATAACTTTCAATTAATAAATGCAATAACAAAATTAGAAAAAGAAATCAAGTCTCATGGTAGACAGGATTCAGTAAAAAATTATTTATTATTTGAGTACAGTCCATTGGAAGAAACCAACAAAAGAATTTGTTTATATAAAACTGATGGATTATTCGTTGATGATAAGGATAACAAAAATTTTAAAACCTATTTAACAGCTAATTCAAAGATTTTCAATGGTCATGATGCGTTTTATGCCATTATACCAGTAAAACAACTGTTAGAATCCCTTAAATTGCATGATAAGAATGAAATGGTTGAAATATCCATTGATGAAAATTATGAAATGACAGTAAAACATTCAAGAGTAATTGACACTACAAAATTAGACAAACAAAAAACATTAAGAAATTTAAATAATTATCTTTATAGAAAAGGAAGTTTTACTGTAAAGACAATTTGTTTCATTATTGATGGATATAAATTAAACTTTATTTCACAGGAAGGAAGGGACGATATCCTTAAGAATATTTTCCAGGAAGAAAAAAGAAATTATGAAATTATTGAATAACAGTCAACCAATAAAAAATCTATTTTATTAGAAAGGATATATGATGAATAACAAAAATGAAAAGAGAATTAAATGTATTTTTTATATGAAAGGTGGAATTCAAATAGAAAGAAGAATAACTTCTGATGCTTTCAATAATTTTATAAATCTTTTTACAAAAGATAAAGAAGGATTTTTATGGATAGCTGATGAAATGGAAGAATCAATAACTATAATTAAAATAAATGAAATTCAAGCATTAAAATATTGGAATTAATTAAATAGAAAATTGCCTATTGTAATTTGAAAATTAGTCGCTATAATCAATAATAAAGGAGATAACAAAATAATGACTGTAATCAACTTGAGATATACGCCAATAAAATATATGAACGATAAACAAACAATAATAAATTTTAGTACCATTGAAGATAAAATTTCTGATCTTTATATAATGAAAAATATTGAATTTTATTTTTCTATGAATAACTATCATTTTGTTAATGAACTTATCGACAGCAATCTTGAACTTGTTGGATGGGAATATAAATCAGAAGATAACACTTTGATTATACTCTTTGATCATCAAAATTGTGCTAATTTTTATAACTAACAGAAAGGAAAAATAAAAATGACAAGTAATCCGAAAACTAAAGTAAGTGATTTATTGAGAAGTTTAATTGGATCAGGAATAATCATAACAGATTGGAATAAATTAAATAACAGAATGGATATTTTATTTGGATGTAATACCAATGTTGAAATAACAATCAATAGAAAAAAAGAACAAGTTTTAATTGATGTAAATGGTGGTTTAGTACAGGATATTTGGTCAACTTCTGAGAACACTGATTTTACCGTTATTGATTGGGATAACTTAGAAGGTGGTCAAACAGATTTATATGAATTAGGCGAATATGGTGTAGAAATAAAAACAGAAGGTGATATTCTAAATGCCATTAATGAAATCAATCAAGAAATTTTAGATAATAACAAATTTTATAATGAGGAGGAATAAAATGACTGAAAAACATTTTTTAAAGCCTGGTGATTATTGGATCGGTGATCCTTGCTATGCAGTAAAAGATGAAAATTGGAGCGATTTGATTGATAGTACAGGTTGTTTTGGTTTAGAATTAGAAAAATTTCCTTCCAATTGGCAAAGTGGATTATTTAAATATAATGATCAATTATGCTTTGCTTATAAAACAAAATATGGTGATGGTGAATATTACGACAACAAGGGTAATGAGTATGGTGTGGATGCTGGATTAATTGGAATTATGTCAATGGAATGTTGTGATGGTGATAGTATGAATGGTGGAGTGAAACATAATTTTAAAAGATCATTCCAGGTATGGGAAGAAAATGGAAAATTTCATTTTGGAGATATTGAAATAGATACTTCTTATGAAAATGAAAACGGTGAAGATTTAGAATACTAATAAAAAGTTTATTTTATTATAATTGATATAACAGAAAGGATTATAAAAATGACAAAAATTAATTGGGATTTACCATTAGAAGATGAATTATTAATAGGAAAAATTACTAAACGTGCCATTGAAAAAGTACAATCAATTTATCCAAAATTTTCTCACATTGATTTAATAATGGATATTCAAGCAACCCATTATGAAAATGATAAATTAAGATTAGAAGATTGGCTATATGCTGATGACTCGAATTTCTATCATGACATCTTTGGAATAATGAATCATATGGATAGAAAAACAGGAAAATTAAAAGACTTTTTTGAACCAAGATTTACTGATTATGATATTGTACAGGAAGGATAATAAAAAATGAATAACAGAAAAAGACATCCTGGAAATTATAAAAAATTAGCGAAAGAATTAAAACAACGTGGATATAAAGTAGAAAAGAAAATCGTTTATGAATATAAAATTTTAAAAAAATCGATAAGAAATACCAATAAAATAGATTTTGTATTTTGGAGATTTACAGGAATGGGAATTAATGGAGGGTTTTGTACGCCTAATAAACAAAGTTACAGAAGTCTGAATGGTCATATCACAGCAGACAATATTGATTGTTTTGATAAGTGGAGTAAATGTCCACTGAGAATGAATATTCAGACTCTTGATTATGAAAAACTTTTTAAAGAATTAGAATTATTAGGAAGTCCTGAAGGGTTTGAAATATCAGATAATTTTGATGAAAATGGCGTTTTTACATATGAACAAGAAGACCTAATAAAATAAAAGTTTTATTGTATAATTAGAAAACAACAGAAAGGATAAATAACATGTGGAGTTTTGTGGATGCTGAACTAAGATGGAAAGAATCCCCTTCTAGGAATGAACTATGGATTGAATATTGGAATGCAGAAACAGAAATTCAAGCAGATTTTAGTATTAAGTGGTATGATTTACATTGTAGTAATCTAATTCCTAAGCTTGAGGCTTTTGAAGATTCCTGGTTGGCTTTATATCAATGTGGACAAGATTTTTTGAAAGTGCTTGCTGAAAACAATAACAAGAGTTTAACTAAAGAAGAAATGAAAGTTAAATTATTGGAAATTGGATTTGTTGATGATACATTCAAGGAATTTTAAATACAATAAAATGATATTTTTATTGGAAACAAATAATAAAAGATAAATTTTATTAGAATGAGGAAATAAGTATGACTAAAAATCTAACCATAGAAACCCAACCAAAGATTGTTTTAATGGCTTTTAACGAGGGTATAACAGATATAGGACAAATAACACTTAAGGATAGAAAATTGCTTAGAAAGGCTATAAAAGAAGGTTATTTGTTGATGATTCCTGATTATTCTTATCCTGTTAGAAAAAATCGATATGTAATGAATATCGAAAATTATGATATAATAACTGGTGAATTGAAATAATGAAACTTGAAGAACATCCAAATATTTATGTACGTTTCTTTATGAAAGATAGAATAAAAAAAGAAAGACCTGGATTGTGGACATATCAAAGAATGATTAAAAAAACAAAAGAAGAATTTAAAAATAACAGCAATAACAAAATAAATAACAAAATAAAATAGACATTTTATTAGGAAAAAACAATGTTATTATTAGAAAAAATTAAAAGAACAGACAGTAGAATTTTGGAAAATATGAAAAATCACTATAGTCAACCTAAAGGATTTGTGGGAAGAAATATTTGTTATGCTATTTTATGGGATAACAAATATTATGGATCAATTGTAGGTGGTTCAGCTACTTTACATCTTCCAAATAGAGAAAAATATGTTGGAGACACTAATTTAAATAACATTGTAAATAATATTTTTTATCATGTTGAAAAAATAAATAATGAATATCCTAAAAGAAATTTTGCTCAATTTGTTCTATCTGAATTTAGAAAAAAAATATCAAACGATTGGAAAAATAAATATGGAGATAATGTTTTGTTTTTTGAATCTCTTGTAGAACTTCCAAGAACAGGTGAAATATATAAAAGAGATGGATGGATTGAAATTGGAATAACAAAAGGTTTTACATGTAAAAGAATTGAAGGAAAAGGAACTGATAGTTGGAGTGGTAAAAGAGTATGGGATACAAAAAATCTAAGACCAAAAATAGTTTTTTTAAGAGAAAACAAATAAAATGTATTTTTTATTAGAAAAGGAGATTATAATTTATGACAAGTGTGCTTGGAGCGTTTTTATTGATGTTGTTTGGAATGATAATTAGTGGAATGAAGAAAAAGTAAAATAACAGAAAGGTAAAATAGAATGTGTCAATTTTTTAGCTTTGTAACAGAACCAGGAACAGGTAATAACAGCGGTAAACGATTTTATTTTGATTGGGAATATAGAAAAAAAGATTTGGGAAATGGACGCCTGACTCCCGATAGTTATACACATGATTCCCATTCTTCAATTTGTAGTTATTATTATCTCAATGAAGATGTTTGTAATAAGTATGAATATAACCCATTGACAAAATTTTTTGAAATTGATAAAATTAATTCTGATGTTGATGATAGAATTCAAGCTGAAGACTGGGTTAGAAATTTAGATTTTAGTAAAGTTATTGAACCTTTGATTATAAAAGACATAGTAAATCCTTTAACTGATTTATCTGAAAATAAAAGATACATTGATGATGATGTCATTATGTTGTTGAAACATTGGAGTTCTTCACAAAATTCAGTAAGAAGAAATGTTGATCATCGTTTAATAGATCAAGTGGGAAGTCCAGTAAAGGATTCAATTTATGATCATTTAAGACGTTCTTTGTTTATAGAGATTTGGCATTTGATATTTGCTGTCAAAGGAAGTAGTAATAAGACGTGGGATTCTATGTTAAATGCTGTAATTGGATATTTAGAATCATTTTTTAATATTAAACATCCTGTTGAAATTGAATCTCTTAACCAATTATGGAATATGGGTTATCTTCCTTCTTTTGATAAAGATAAATGGAGATTGCATACTGGTAAAAATGGAAATATTGTTTTTACAATTAGAGAATCAGATTTATCAAATTTTAAAATTGAACAAAATATAATGAGATAACAGAAAGGAAAATAGAAAAAATGAAATTCAATCCATTTCGGAATAATACAAACAAACAACTAATGAGAGAACTACAAGAACTTAAAGTAGCAATTTTAAAAAATTCTTTAATCCCAAGAATTCGCTATCAAGGATTCATTATTAGAGATAAGAAAACTAAACAAGCTGTTGGTAGTAAAGATGTTCCTGGTTTTTATGTTTATTTGAATGAAGATTCTGTTAAACAACAATTTAAAAAAGTAGCAAAAAACCTACAAGAAAATTATGAAATTTTTCCTGTAGATGTTGTTTATACTGAAGAAAGGCAAGAACAATGAGAATTATATTTTATGATAAAAAAGATGATGATAACAGCGAAATGACAATCGATCAGTTGATTGAATATTTACAATTAATTAGGTTAGAATGGAGAGGAGATTGTATTATGGGACTTCCTCAAGAGTTTCAAGATGATGATGGAGAGACTGTAAGATGGAATGCCTCAATTAGTAATATTGAAATTGAAAATTCATTACCTGATAAAACGGAAATTTTATTGTATTGATAACAGAAAGGAAAATCAATATGACAGATAGAAAATTAGCAAGTGTTCAAAAAATATTAGAAATTTCTCCCATTGAAGGTGCAGATAGAATTGAAGTTGCTACAGTTTTAGGTTGGCAATGCGTTGTTGCTAAAAAAGATAATTTTAATGTTGGAGATTTGGTAGTTTATTTTGAAATTGATTCAATTCTTCCAAATTTGCCTATCTTTGAATTTATGAAAGATAGAAAATTTAAAGTAAAAACTATTAAATTAAGAAAACAAATTAGTCAAGGATTAGTAATGCCTTTGTCTATTCTTCCAGAAAAAAAATGGAAAGAGGGAGATGATGTAACTAAAATATTAAATGTTACAAAACATGATCCGCAAGCTGAACAGGAAGAACGAGAAAGAAATATTAAGAAAAGTAAATTAGAAAGATGGTTGAATAAACAAAAATGGTATAGAAAATTGTTCCCAAAGAAAAGGGAAGGATTTCCTAATTGGATTAAAAAAACAGATGAAGATAGAATTCAATTATTTCCAAATTATTATTATCATTGGAAAGATCTAAAATTTATTGTTACAGAAAAAGTTGATGGACAATCTTTAACTGTTTTTCTTGTAAGAAATAAGAAATTTTTTTCTCGCAACAATATAGAATTTGGAGTTTGCAGTAGAAATTTAAGATTGAATAAACCAAATAACAGTTCTTATTGGACGGTTGCCAAATATGCAGGGTTAAAAGAAAAATTATTACAAATTCCATTTGATAAAACCATAGTTCTTCAAGGAGAAATTTTAGGACAAGGAATTCAAGGAAATAAATATCAAATTAGAGGATATGATTTATATGCGTTCAATTTAATTGTTGATGGAAAAAATTTTTACGGTGCAATGGCAAAAGAAATCTTAGACGAAGTTGGTATTAAATTTGTTCCCATTTTAGAAGAAGATTTTTCTTTACTTCCAACTATGCAAGAAATGGTTAATTACGCAAAAGGAAAGAGTGTATTGTTAGACACACTAAGAGAAGGACTGGTAATGAGAAATTATGAAAACAATATTAGTTTTAAGGTTATTAATCCTGACTTTCTTTTGAAAAATGATGTATAATAAAACGATGATTTTATTAGGAGAAAATTATGATCAAAAAAATTGATGTAACAGATCAAGTAAGATTTGATGGTAACGATGATGAACTATTACCAATAACGCAATGTGTTTGCGGTGCAAAATTTGAACCCTGGACGTTTATGATTGGTGTATATGATGATGAACCATATGCATGTCCTAAATGTGGTGCAAAATTGTGTTTTAGTTGGAGTGTTACAGTTTATCAAATTGAAGATGAAGGAGAAAAATAAAAAATGAGACAGGTAATATATAAAAAATTTGATAAAAATTACAGAGGTGATGAATATGGAATTGGTGAAGATAAACAGGGCGTTTTTGTTGCCTTCACGCCGGATTATAAAAATGCTGTGATTGAAACTGCGTATGGTGAAATTATTCATGTTGCTATTGAAAGAATTCGTTTTCTACATCCACAGGAGGCTTTATGAGATTGCCTATTCAAGTATTGAAAGAAATTGGGAAAAAATATGATTATTCAATTGTTGTTGTTTATGCATATGATGATTCAAAAAAAATACAACATGTGGCATCATGGGGTAAGTCAATGACTCTTTGCGATCAAGCTGCACAATGGGCTGATAAACTAAAAGATGCTTTAGGCTTTCCAGAATCATTACATGCTATGCCAAATAGGGTTGAAAAATATAAAAAAGAAAACGATCAATTGAAGAAAGATATTCAGGAATTAGAACAAAAAATTGATTTGAAAAAATAAAAAAATATTAAAAAAAATATACAAATTAGAAAGATTAAATAAAAGAAATATTTTATTAGGAGAATTATGAAAAAACTTATTCAAAAAACAATTATGTCAGAAGTAGTAAGAGCGGTTGCTTGTAATAAATGCGGAAAAGAAACTGAAAACACTGAAGAATACAATCCAGAATTTCATAATTATCAATCTTTTGAAATTACATTTGGATATGGATCTGAATTTGATGGATTAGAATTGGATTTTGATTTGTGTGATGCTTGTATGGTTGAATTGATTAAATCATTAAAAATTCCACCAATGGCATTTGGTCGTTTGATGTAATGTTATTACACAGAAAGGATTTTAGATAATGAAAAATTTGTTATGGAATATTAAAAATTTAATTCGTTGGATTCCTGTTTTATGGAATAATAAACATTGGGACTATTGTTTTTTATATGAAATCATTGCTTTTAAATTGACTCTGATGATTGAAAATTATGAAAAATGGTGGAGCGTAGAAGAGGATCAAAGAAAATCAACAATGATCAAAGCTAGGGATATTTTACAGGAATTTGTTGATATGGAAGGGTTCTTATTAGATGATGCTGAAGAAATAAATAAACTAAAAGAAGCCTTTGAAATTATTAGAGATCATTCTATGACCTGGTGGGATTAATTAAATAAAATCGTTGTTTTATTAGGAGAAATTATGAATTTTGATGTTGAAAAAGCCAAAATATTTGAATGTATAACTGGAAGTAGGCTTTACGGAACAGCTACTCCTGAATCAGATTATGATTATAGAGGAGTTTGTATTCCTCCTATGGAAATACTTTTACATCCATTCATGAGTTTTGATCAGAAAGATAGCGGATTTGAAGAAGAAGACAGGGCAATTTATAGTTTACCTAAATTTTTTAAGATTTGTGCTGATTCTAATCCTAATATTGTAGAATTATTATTTGTTCCAGAAAGCAATATTCTTTTATCTACTCCTACCTGGAATCTTATTTTAGAAAATAGAAATTTATTTATTTCCAAAAAAGCAAAATTTACTTTTACGGGATATGCATTTAGTCAGTTAAACGCCATTAAGAGGCATAGACAATGGTTTATAAATCCTCCAGATAAAAAACCACATAGAAATGATTTTGGACTCACAGATACCCCCGAAATTAGTTTTCAGGCTCTTGTAGATGCTAAAGCAATTAATTCATCATATTTTAAAGATGAATATGTTGAAGAAATTCAAAAAGAAAGATTATATAGAGAAGCTAAAAATGGTTGGGATCATTATCAAGAATGGATAAAAAACAGAAATCCTAAAAGAAGAAAATTAGAAGAAAAATACCAATTTGACTGTAAACACGCTAGTCATCTTTTTAGATTGCTTACTGAAGGAGAAGAACTTTTAAAAACAGGAAAAATAACTTTTCCACTTCCTAATGCTGAAGAGATTCTTGCTATTAAAAATGGATTATACACATATGATGAAGTTATTGAAAAAGCAGAAGAATTTGAAAAGAAATTTGATATATGGTACAATGAATCTCATCTTCAATTTGGAGCAAATATTTCAGAATTAACAAAATTATATTTTGAATGTATAGGAATATAAATGATGATAAAAAATGCAGAAAAAATTATCAAAAAAATAAATGATTTTGGATTTGAAGCCTATCTGTGTGGCGGTGCAGTTCGTGATATGGTTATGAATGATGCTCCAAAAGATTATGATATTACTACTTCAGCCATTCCAGATCAAATTATGAAGATTTTTGATAATGATCGTATTATTTTAACAGGAATTCAACATGGTACTATTACGATTATAATTGATGATATTCCTTATGAAATTACAACTTTTAGAAAAGATGGAAAGTATTCGGATGGTAGACATCCTGATTCTGTTGAATATACTACTTCTTTATTAGATGATCTTTCTAGGAGAGATATTACAATTAATGCTATGGCAAGTAATGGATTTGAAATTATTGATCCTTATGGTGGCATTGAAGATATTAAAAATAAAATAATTCGTTGTGTTGGAAATCCTAATGAGAGAATTACTGAAGATGCGTTAAGAATGTTAAGAATTATTAGGTTTGCTTCTAAATATGGATTCGCAATAGAATCAGAAACATTTCATGCTATTGAAAATAATGCTCATTTATTGTCTAATGTTGCAAAAGAACGTATTAGAGATGAGTTTAATCAAATAATAATGAATGATTTTGGTTTAGATTTAATTTTTTATTCCAGATTAATGAAATATATATGTCCTGATTTTTTGAAATTATTTGATGTAGAACAAAACAATCCTTATCACATTTATGATGCTGGCAATCATAGTCTTATATCTGTATTGTATTCTGGCAAAAAAGATTTAAGAGTTCATTTGGCTTTATTTTTACATGATCTTGGAAAAGCAGAAACAAGAACAAGTGATGAAAATGGAGTTGATCACTTCAAACATCATGCAAAATTCTCTGTTACAAAAGCACAGAAATTTCTAAGAGAATATAAATATGATAATAAAACCAGGGAAGATGTTCTAACATTAATAAAATATCACGACATTGATTTTATTCCTGAAAAGAAATATGTTAAAAGAATGTTAAATAATATAGGACAAGAATTGCTTGTACTACTATGTTATGTAAAGATTGGAGATATATCTGCTCAAAATCCTGATTTTTTTGATCAAAGAATGAATGAGGTCTTAAGTTTTTTAAAAATTATTAGTGAAATTATTCAAGAAGAAAGTTGTTTTCAAATTAAAGACTTGGCAGTAAATGGATATGATATGATGGAATTAGGTTTAAAGAGAGAAGAAATTGGTTTTACACTAAAGAAATTATTAGAAATTGTTATTGATGGAATTGTTGAAAACAATAAAGATGATTTAATAAACTACTTGACTAAAAATTAAAAAGTTGTATAATACAATAAAATTGTTATTTTATAAGAAAAAAGGAGAAAAAAATGGAAGAGCATACAGAAATAAAAATTTATAAATCCAGATCAGCGGTTCATTCTGAAGAAGAAAAATATATTTTATTAACCAGTAATCTTGAGGCTCAAGAAGATGATTTTACAATTATCTGTGATCCTCAATTGATGCCAGGAGTATTAAAACTTTCTGATAATTTAAGAAATCACGATTGGACATTTGAAATGTCAGATGATCATAGGTATTGGAGTGCCGGAATTGCAGAAATGAACACAATACGTAATCAGATTTTTCAATTTGGAACTGGTGGAAAAAAATTATTGGATTTCTTTTATCCAGAGAATAATAGCGGTTGTCATAATAAGAATAACTATCTTTAAAGGAGCAACCATGATCAGAGAAACATTTTGGAACGGATTCTATATTTACGTAATAGTTCAAGGAACTGTTATTGTAGGCAAGCTGGTAAAATTATTTGAAATATCCTGGTGGTTGATATTATCTCCAACAATTCTTATCTTTTTGAGTGGATTTGCTTTTGCAATTTATTTTGGATTGACTTGTAATCCAAGAATAGAAAGAGATGTCGACATAGAGGTTGCAAAATGAAAAATATAAATTGTGTCTATTGCACCTCAAATAATGAGTTTCCTAATTCTGGAGATAAAATTGATGTAAGCGATAGAAGTAATGTAACAATGTTTAATAGAATTGTTATAAAAGAGAATGAAGATCTTTATGTTTATTATTTTGACGAATTTGGAGATGAAGAAATATATTTTCTTACCAATCAAGATTATCCAATTTATTGGAGATTTCATCAAGTGGTTAATTTAAAAGATGAATATGAAAGGCAAAATAAATGATTTATTTAATTGGTTTATTAATTTATATTGTATTAATGTTTTTGTTTTTAGTGTTTTGGAAGTCCGCACATTATAGAACCCCATATGAAGAAGCACGTGATATTGAAGAAGAGGCGCAATATTGGATAGATGAATCAATACGAAAAAAAGAATTTCAAGAATATTGGAATGAACATAGCATTAGTTTGAAAAGAGCATTATCGATAATAATTCGTAAGATAAATCAAGAATGGAAAAAATTATAATGAAATGATTATTTTATTAGGAGCAATATGTTAGATTATATAGAAAAATTTTTTAAATATAAAACAGAGCATTATGATATTGACGAAGATTGGTTACAATATTCTATATCCGTAGATCACAATCCTTTTGGGTCAATTAATATATCAATTCTTGAAAAAGATAAACCCATTCATACTGCATTAACTTTATGGTTTGATAGAAAAACAACAATAAAAATAATAAACGATCTTATTGAATGTTTGGCTGATTATCCAGAAGATCAAAAAGAAAGAATTCAAAGAAATTTAGATTGTTGTTGTAAGTCCAGGATTGATAGAGAAGCCGAGTAAAGAACATAAAACTATACGAAAAAATAAAAGGAGTAAAATATTGAATAAAAAATCATCAACAAGTATTGTACTAAAAAAAGTACAAAAAAATCCAGAAATTTTAAAACAGGCAATCGAGAATTTGTCTTTGGCAGTTAATATTTTAGAATTTATTGGATCTGAGAATGTTGCGTATAGAAAAACAATTAAGAAAATTGTTGAAGATTGGGATCAATGGATGGTAGAAAAATGAAAATTGCCTATTGACTTTATCTTATCTTAATGTTAAAATCTTATTATCAAAAAAATACAAATGAAAGCGAGATTTTATTATGATCAACAAAAACAATAAAACAATTTGTGATCGGCATACGAACATACTGGACATTACAGAAGAATGTTGTAGAATGAAATTCTCAGAAGAATATGCAGAAGACAATTTTGATTATCTTATAGATAAAATGAATGATATTCATAAATTAGCAAGAGAAGCTTTAGATAATGGTCAGAATATGGAAGATCGGTTATATGAATATAAAACAGCAATTGAAGAATTAGGATTTCAAAGAGTTAAAAAATAGAAAAGGAGATAATATTATGAGATTATGGCATGAAAGTTTATTAGAAAAATTACCAAGACAACAGATCCTAGGGCTTCACAGAGAAGTTTGTGCCCTACGTGGAAATGGATGGGGAAAGAAACATTTAACCGTTGATTATGTATTTGCAAATCCATATTTAAAATTAGTTGCTTATCACATGCGAGTAATGGCAGAAATGGAACACAGAGGATATGAGGTTGATCCAGAATGGAAACAATATAATTATCGAGGTAAAACTTTGGGTTATGATAGTTATAACGGAGAAGACATAGCCTCTTTGCAGGTCTATTTAAAGCGTTTTCCGGTGTATTCTGAGCATGATGAGGCATATTTGGCTGAATGTTTAGATAACCTATCTAAAAAGGGCGTAAAACTGTAATAAAATCATGCTTTTATTGGAAAAAAATAAAAAACTATAAAGGAGAAAATATGACAACAAAAGAATCAGATAAAAAAACTAAGGCGATTATTGCTGGACTCATTGCACTATGGCTTCTAGCAATGGTGGGTGGTGGGTGGATGTTAGTAGACCATTTTCAAGATGGTAGACCGTTATTAACTATTACTACCTTTCAGGAACACTTTATTGATGTAGATGGTGATGGTAGATTAGATTTTGTTATTAATGCTGATGTTGTTCTTAATAAAAGCCAAACGGTTTTTCCATAAGGGCAGAGGATGGAATAGTTTCAGTTAGGACTGCTCCTACAGAAGCTCCCTCTGTCCCTGAAATTAGCGATGATTTAAAACCAATTAAAATAAAAGTAAGTCATTATGACCCTGCTTTGGGAGGAGTTAATTGTGCTAGATTTGTCAATGGTGAATGCGTTTCAAAAATGGCTAATGGAGAAAGGTGGCAAGATTACTACGACTCAAACAATACTATTGCTTGCCCTAGTGAGCTTAGCTTTGGTACTACTATTGTCATATTTGGACGAGAATATACTTGCCGAGATAGAGGTGGAGCAATCATAGTAGAAGGTGATGCTTATTGGGTTGATATGCTAAGAAAAGATGCTATTGTACCTTTTGGCACGGTTGTTGATGCCTATATAAAAGAGTAAAGGAAATCAAAATGAAAATTGAATGGGTTGAAAAATGTCAAGAATGTAAGGGAACTGGAGTCTATGTTGGATTCCTTGAGCGAAACAGTGATTATGGAATTGTTTGTAACGCATGTAAAGGAACAGGAAAAAGACATAAAAAAGTTGAATATGAAGAATTTCAGGGAAAAGAAATTTCTTCTGTCAATAAGGTGTTAGAAGTTAATCCTGGAATTATGATAGGAAAAACTGTTTATGATATGGGTGGTCTTTCTTATCTTGAATGGTGTAAAGGTCAAGAATTTCCTGTTGGATCTGAAATGAGAGAATACACTTGTCCTGCATGGTGGTTTCAATTTGCCAATTATAGCAAAAAACCTAATTGGGATGAATGTTTTTTTCCTGGTGCTTTTTCAAGTTGTCAATATTTTTCTAATAAACATGTATGTTGGGAAAGATGGGATAAGGGACATAAGAATGAACGAAGATGAAGAACTTGATATAGATGATCCTTATTGCGTATCCTGTGGAGCATGTGGAGAAACTGATTGCTGTTCACCGTTTTTATGCTTAAGAAAAGCTGTTTCAAAAAATAAAGACTGCATGTATGGAGAAACCCATTTAAAAGAAGTAAAGTTATATTATGAGTTAGGCAAAAAATTATATGACCTAATTTTAGAAAAAGGCAACATTGAAAATGTTCGAGAAGTAAATAAATTACATGATGAATTATTTAAAGAAATTTATGGAGGGAAGAATGTTATACAAAACCGATAGTGATGGATGGTCTTATAATGGTCTTTGTAATAAATGTGGAAAACCCTATATTTATGTTGGAGATGTTCCACCAAATGGATTTACTAAAGGGTTAGAACCCTACTGTACTTGTAATGAAAATAAATATACTTTAAACAGAGATTTGAGTAACATATTTATTTCTGGTAATCAAGGTTGGGTTTGTCCTAAATGTAATAGGATATTCTCTCCAAGTGTTTTTGAATGCTGGTATTGTAATAATACAAATATTACAAGCACTTGGTCTTCAACCGATACTGTAACTTTAGATAAAAATGATGATACACAATCTACTTTTACAGATGATAATCAGATAAATAATGAGGAGAATGAATGAATTTTGGTAGTTTATTTTCTGGTATTGGTGGATTTGATTTAGGATTTGAACAAGCTGGATTAGAATGTTCTTTTCAATGCGAGATTGACGATAATGCTGTTTCAGTGCTCGATAAACATTATCCCGAAATAAAAAAATTTAGAGATGTAACAAAAATGGCTCGAAGATTATATGACTGTGAACAAATTGATGAAGATGAATTTTTATGTCCTAGATGTGAAATGGAATTTGGAGATTGTGAATGTTCCGGTGCTGATGAAATGCTGGATGAATATCCAATTGATATTTTAGTAGGCGGTTTTCCATGTCAAGATATATCCGCAGGAAGAGATAGATGGGGAGCGAAAGGAATAAATGGTGAAAGATCAGGATTATGGTTTGAATATAAAAGAATCATTGATGAGTTACAACCCAAATGGGCAATTGTCGAAAATACAGGAAGATTGCGAAATGGAAGAAATGGAGATGATTTCAGGGCAATTGTGGAAGGATTCACAGAACTTAATTATGTGGGGATCGGGTTTGTTATTGACGCAGCAGCGTTCAATTTACCAGCCAGACGCCCCCGTGTTATCATCATGGCTAGAAGAATCGAACAAGGTTTTAGCAGTATTTCAGACTGGAAAAGGTTGGCGAACTGTTTCCTTCGCAACGACCCTGGATTCGTCATATTGGAAAGGGGTGGACAATCACTCACAACGGACAATGGTTTTAAACGACCAAGACCAGAAAGTTATAGAAAATTAACTCCTTTGGAATGTGAAAGAGCATTAGGGTTTCCTGATAATTGGACGGCAGGACAATCAAATACTACAAGATATAAACAAATAGGAAATGCTGTTGCTGTTCCAGTTGCAAAATTTATTGGAAAAGTAATTATGGAATTTGAAAAGGAACAAGAAAATGATATTTAAATTTCCTGATTCTGATGTAAAAAAAATAATGATAGAAAACTGGACGGATGAACCTTTAGAAAATTTATTAGATTATATTTCGACTTCTATAAAAATAAAAAAATCAAAATATAACTCAAATAAAATTTTAGGATTAGGTTTTGAAAAATTTATGGTACAATATCAAAAAATGAAAAATTTTGATAAATGGATTATTCGTAAAAATTTATGAAAACCAATAAATTTTGTATTTTATTAGGAGGTTAGTTTGCAGTATTTTGGCGGTAAACAAAAAATATCTAAATATATAGCAGAAGTTATAAATGACATTCCTGGAAATTATTATTATGAACCATTTGTGGGAGGAGGTTCTGTTTTGGAAAAAGTGAGCAAACATACTAGAATTGCTTCAGACATTAATAAATATTTAATCTCCATGTATAATTCTTTACAAAATGGATGGATTCCACCTAAAAGTGTTTCTGAAGAAGAATATAATTATATTAAAAACAATAAGGAAGAAGATTTAGCTCTTGCAGGATTTGTCGGATTTGGATGTTCTTTTGGAGGAAAGTTTTTTGGAGGATACGCAAGAGATAAAAGAAAAAAAGAAGATTTTGCTTTTACTGCTTCTAATTCTTTGATCAATCAACTTCCAAAAATTAAAAATGTTGAATTTTTTTGTGGAAATTATTTGTGTTTTGCTCCTATAAATTATATTATTTATTGTGATCCTCCATATGTGGGAACAACTAAATATTCTAATGAATCATTCGATCATGAATTATTTTGGAAAACAATGAGAAAATGGTCGAAAAACAATATTGTTTTTATTTCAGAATATGTTGCTCCTAATGACTTTGAATGTGTGTTAGAGATCCCAACAAGAACAGATATGAGAAATAAAAATAATAATTTAATTCCAAGAGTTGAAAAACTTTTTAAATATATACAATAAAATGATGGTTTTATTAGGAGAAAATAAAATATGACTGACTTTTTTCATATTGTTACAGTTGTTGGATTTGAATCAAAATCAAATCCTACAGATGATTGGGACAAAGAATTTTCCTATAATTTTTTTGTGAGTAAATAAAATGAATTTAAAAAATGCAAGATTGTTTTACCCATATGAGGCAACAATATTTTTTTCAAAGAAATTTAATATGTGCGGATATTATATTTTTAAATTAGGAGAAACTACGCCTGTAATATCATGTAGATATAGGGATAAGGACAATATATCAAAAAAGAAATTAGATAAAATTCTTCTTTACCAAATGCAGGAACTAACCAAAAATGAATTACGAAATTAAAAATAAAGAATATATAATCCAGCACACAAGAAGAGGATGGAGATGCATAAGTCATCACCCCCACTACGTTATGACACAATTTGTAAAATCAAAAGAGCAAGCGATATTAGATGGTAATAGGGCAATAGAAAAATATTATGAAGAATTATCTATTCGGGGTGATAATCCAAATTTTGATATAAAAGCAAGAAAAATGTTTAAGTTATAAGGATGAGAATGGAAGAAACTAAAAATGGATATATATCGCAAGATGATCTGGAATATATTTGCGCATTAGCAGAGGGTTACGAAGGATATTTAAAATTAAGTAGCGGAAAATTAACTTATGTAAATCAACCACAAAAAAGTCCAGAAGAAATAGGAAATGCTCTGCGCGCTGTGCATGATCGAATGATGAAAGAAAAGAAAGGTATATTATGAAAGATTTTACTAAAGAATGGATGGATGGAGCAAGGAAAGTTATTGGTAATGATAAAGCTACCGTATCTGGTCAAATTGCACTTGGAATATTGGACGATCTCGAACGCCTAATATATGAAATTAAAGAGTGCAACGATTTGCTACGTTCTGCTTTTATGATTGCCGAGAGAAAGGGAAAAGAAACTAATTGGGAAGTTTGGAAAAAACAGCTTGAGATTGCCCTAGCTAGACAACATATAATGATGTATGGAAAGGATAAAAAATTATAATAAAAATAAATGAAATTTTAGTTTTATTTAAATTAAATATATGCGCTTAAACAATAAAAAAAAATAAAAATAAGAAAGGTTATGGTAAAGGTAATGGAAATAAGAATTAATTACGATTTGTGTTATAAGAATAATTTTAAAACAAATGTTGGAGAAGCCGTTAGATTCTATATGAATCTAGGAATTGATTATAAATATAATATTGAAGATTTTGGAGGATTTGTTCTATATCCTCAAGCATTGAATCCATTTTTGAAAATTATGGAAACAATGGGAGAAAGTAGAAATATTATTATCTTACCAGGATTTAATAATGATAATGAGGATAAAGTAAATTCTCCAGCATATATTATTATTAAAGTAAACAATGAGTTGTCCGGTTATGTAAAAAAATTATTATTGGAAAAATAATTGACATTTATCAATTAATAAGTTAAAATGTTTAAGCGCATATTTTTGTTTATAATAAGAAAAGGAGAACAATGACAAATCTTAAAGACATTTTAATTGAATCAATTACCAAAGAAGAAAAAAATCTATATGATGCTGAATTGTCATTAAATATTTGTCTTGGATTTTATGATAATATGGGTGGCACAAAATCCAAAGATGCCATTATATATTTTAAAAATAAAGTAGATGATACTAAAAAAAAGTTAATTAAATTACAAAATCAATTAAAAAATTTGGAATATAAATAATTAAATAATGAATTTTGTTTTTATTAGGAGGTATATGGAAGTAAAAAAAGGATTAAATAAAGTTTTGGTAACAGGAGGAGCAGGATTTATTGGATCACACATTGTCGATATGCTAATTGAAAACGATTATGATGTAATTGTAGTAGATGATTTAAGTTCAGGAAAATTAGAAAATATAAACAAGAAAGCAGATTTTTATCTTTGTGATATTTCTTCTAAAACAATATTACAAGATGTATTTGAAGAAACTCGTCCTGATTATGTGATTCATCATGCAGCACAAGCCACAGTAATAAAATCTATGAGTGATCCTGTTTCAGATGTTTTAGTAAATGTTGTTGGAACTTTAAACTTACTAGAACTGTCTAAAGAGTTTAAGATTGTAAAGTTTATTTATGCTGGTTCTGGTGGAACAGCTTATGGAAATCCATGTTATGTTCCCTGTGATGAAAACCATCCTGTAAATCCAATTTCACCTTATGGTATTTCAAAACATACCGTAGAACATTATTTAAGTTTTTATCATGATCAATATGGATTGGACTATATTTCTTTTCGCTATCCTAATATTTATGGAGAAAGACAAGATCCTTCAACTGAGGCAGGTGTAATATCTATTTTTGCAAAACAAATGTTAAAAAATAAAGAAGTAATTATTTATGGGAATGGTTTGCAAAGTAGGGATTTTGTTTATGTAAAAGATATTGCTAGAGCTAATTTAATGGCATTAGAGAGTAATAATATACCTTCAGGGATTTATAATTTAGGATGGGGACAAGGAACTACAATTGATTTGGTTTATGAAACATTAAAAGTTATTACCGGATATAAAAAGAACCCTATCAATAAACCAGAACGAAAAGGGGAGGTTTATAGAACGTTTTTGGATGCTGAAAAATTTAGAAAATATACCTGGTGGCAACCAGAAATTACTTTATCTCAGGGTTGTATGTGGGTTGTTGATTGGATGAAAGAAAATATTAAATAAAATATTTTATTTTATTGAAAGGAGTTATATATTTGATTATATTAAGATCTGAAAGACATTTAATTAAAAAATCAAACCCAATGTGGAAAACGATAGATTACTATTGTTTTCAAGCAAAAAATCTTTATAATGCTGCAAATTATATTGTCAGACAGGAATTTATTAACAATAGAAAATGGATAAGATACTATGAATTAGATAGAATGATGAGAGACAATTTGATTTATTATGAGTTAGGTTCTCAGGCAAGCCAAAACACTTTGACTCTTTTGGATAAAAATTGGAAATCTTTTTTTATAGGAATTAAAAATTGGTCTAAAAAGAAAGCATTTGGATATTTAGGAAAACCTTCTTTGCCAAAATATAAGAATAAAAATGGACGATCTATATTAATGATAAAAAATATTCAATGCAAAATAATAAATGGAGAAATATATTTTTCTTGGAAACCACTTAATAAATTTAGAGGTATAAAAACAAAAGTTCAAGGTAAATTAATGCAAATTCGTTTTATTCCTATTGGAGCATGTTATTATATGGAAGTCATATATGAAACTGAAGGAATAAAAAATTCATTAGAAAATAAAAATATTATAGGTATTGATCTTGGAATTAATAATTTTGCAACTATATCAAATAATATCGGTTTACAATCAATTATTATTAATGGTAGAATAATTAAATCTATGAATCAAAACTATAATAAATTAAAATCTAAAATTCAAAAAGAAATAGAATCAAAATGGTGCAATAGATTACAAAACATAACCGATAAACATCAAAGAAAAATAGATTATTTTATGCATTGCTCAAGTAAACACATAATTGACTATTGCTTACAAAATGATATTGATACAATAGTTATTGGTAAAAATGATGGATGGAAACAACTTTCTAAAATGGGTAAGAAAAATAATCAAAATTTTGAATATATCCCTTATCAAAAATTTATATCAAAATTAAAATACAAATGTGAAAACCAAGGAATAAACTTTATAGAAACAGAAGAGTCTTATACTTCTGGAACAAGTTTCTTAGACAACGAATTACCGATAAAAGAAAACTATGATAGAGCTAGAAGAAAGAAAAGAGGTTTATTTATAAGTAATGATGGAATTAAAATTAACGCTGATCTAAATGGATCATATCAAATAATTAAAAAAGTATTCCCGAACGCTTTCGAGCAACAGGATAGAGGATGCGGTTTACATCCAGTTAGAATTAATATTTAACAAATTGTTTTTTATAAAAAACAAATAAATTATTGGTTTTATTGGAAAGGAAATGAATGCACAAAGTTAAAATTATAAACGAAGACAATATGAATGTTCAACTAGAAAAAGAATCTGTAGATATTATTTTTTCAGACTATATTTACGAAGATACTAACTTTCAATGGGTAGAAAAATATTGGGAATATGTAAAACCAGGCAGATTTTTTATTGCTATGACAGATTTTCATTCGCTTTTTGAATTTGGATATTTTATGAAATACAATATTGGAGCAAATTTTGTAAATCATATTGTTTGGAAAAACGAATGGGGAAACCACCCGAAGGACAGAATGCATCAATGTTTTGATGATATTGTTGTATTTTCAAAGGGTAATCATAATGTTTTTAATTCAGACAAAATTCAAGTTCCTAAAGCCACTATGAATAAAAAATTAAATCCTAGTGGAAGGCAAACAAAAACATCTACAGCTTTTTGGTCAGATATTTGTTTAACAACTACCAGTAAAGAAAGAATTAAAGATCCAGAAACAGGAAAACTTTTTAAGTGGCAAAAACCTTTAGCTCTTATGCAAAGAATAATGGATGCTTATTCGAATGAAGAAGATTTTATTGTTGATAATTTTATGGGAACAGGGGTTCTTGCAGAATGGAGTTTCTTAAATAATAGAAACTATGTTGGAATAGAATATGATAAAAATAGATTTATTGCAACAAAAAATAGATTAGAAAAATTAGGATGGAAACATGAATAATATCACAACACTAATCTTCTCAAAAAACAGACCATTACAATTAGACTTACTATTAAATAGTTTTTATCTACATTGTATGCAACCAAACACTACTGATATTTATGTTGTGTATAATTATGATCAAGAATATGGAAAATCATATAATGAACTCATAAAAGAGCAAGGGAAAAAAGGAAGAAATAATATTAAGTTTATTTATGAAAAAAAATTTCCATCATTCAAAATGTCTTTTGTCAACTTTATTAAAAACTATGAGTATATCATGTTCCTTGTGGATGATAATATATTTACTAGACCATTTGATTTATCACAAATAAAGAGTTTATTAGAATATAATATTGATGCAATTGGATTTAGTTTAAGATTAGGGAAAAATACAAAAAATTGTTATCCATTAAAAAAAGAACAGGAAATTCCAAAATCTGTTGGACATAACTATGTTATAAATTTTTCTTCTATATTTGAAATTATGAATAAAGGATTTCTTCCAGAAGTTGATTTTTATGTTCTTGCCTTTGATTGGATTACATCACAATTAGATTTCAAATACCCCTTAGAGGTTAGTTCAAGTATTTATCGACTGAAAGATATTCGTTATCTACTAGAAAATTCAATATATAAAAATCCTAATGAATTAGAGTCACAACTATATGCTAACCTGTGGCAATTTTATAGTAAGCCAAAACTATTGTCGTATTATAAAAGTGTTGCTTTTTGTGCTCCAATGAATAAAGTACAGAATGTGGCTTTAAATAATAGATCTAATAATATGAATATGTTTTCTCAAGAATCAATGCTTACAATGTATAAAAATGGCTTTAGAATTGATTCAGAGAGGTTTAATGGATTTGTAAGCAACGGATGTCATCAAGAAGTAGCACTATACACATTAGAGGAGTATGAAAAATATGCATTATAAAAAGAACCTGGTTTCCATTATTGTTCCACACTATAATTATAGCAACTATACTAATCAATGTTTAGAGAGTATTCTAAAACAAAAATATAAAAAATTTGAAATTATTATTGTAGATGATTATAGCAAAGAAGAAGAATATAAAAAGATGTTAGATGTCGTAAATCAACATTCAGAAAATACAAAAACCAACATTATTATTCATAGAAACAATAAAAATCTAGGACTAACCCTAACAAGAAATGAAGGAGTAAACAAAAGCCAGGGAGAATTTATTTTATTTTTAGATCCTGATGATAATATCGAAGAACTTTTTTTAACAAAAACAGTAAAAACATTACGGGAAAATCCTCAAATTGGATTTGCCTATGTTAATACAAGATACTTTGGATCAGAAAATAAAGTATTTTCACAACCTGAATATAATTTTTATAAATTAATCAATGTTGGAAATTTCATTTCTTATTGCAGTCTTATTAGAAAAAAGGCGTTTATTGAAGCCGGAGGATTTAATCTTGAAAATTGGTCTTATCTCGAAGATTATGAAATGACTATTCGTCTAGGCAGAAAAGGCTGGTATGGAAAACTAGTTCCCGAAGTTTTATTTAATTATTATGTACATGAAGACTCAGCTATTCATTCGGGGTTTACTGCTGAAGCACAAAAATTATTTTATGCTTATTTTATAAAAAAATATCCTGAACTTTATCCTGATCAATTTCAATTAGAAGCCAATAGAATTTTGCAAGATGTTCCCGAAAACTTTATGTCTTTATCGAAATCTGAAAATGAAAGGTGGTGGAATGAGTGGAAGAAAGGTCTTTAAAAGTATTTTTTAAAAACGGAAATTATGCCATAGTAGATGAAAAAGATTTTGAAAAAATTTCTAAATATAAATGGAACGAAAATTCTTCTCCTAAGTCTAAAAAAATTTATGCTAGAAATTCTAAAGTTGGATATATGCACAGGTTAATTATGGATGCAAAAAAAGAAAATAAAATAGATCATATCAACGGTAATGGCTTGGATAATAGAAAAAACAATCTCAGATTAGCTACCCATCAACAAAATAATTTTAATAAAACTCCTTATACAAACAACAAAATAGGTTATAAAGGAGTTAGAAAAGACGGGAATCGATATATAGCAACCATAACATATAATGGAAAGACTGAATATATTAGCTCACGATTGACACCCGAAGAAGCAGCAAAAGATTATGATAAAAAAGCACTTGCATATTTTGGAGAATTTGCATATTTAAATTTCCCAACTCCTTTGATTTCTATCATTGTTCCAACATATAATAGAAATAATTTTTTAATCAAGTGTATTGAATCAATATTAAATTCTATCTACATTAATTTTGAAATTATAGTTGTCCAAGATGGAGGAAGAGAAGAAGCAAAAGAAGTAGTTGATTTATTTAATGATAAAAGAATAAAATTATTTATAAAAGAAAATGGAGGATTGGCATCTGCTAGAAATCATGGTATAAAGAATTCTCAAGGAAAATATATATCTTTTATTGATTCTGATGATGGAATTTATCCCACGTTTCTTGAAAGCATGATTGATTTATTAGAAAATAAAAAATCAGAATTCAAAATTGTCTATTGCGATTCAGTAAGAATTCATCAAAGAAAAAATAATGATGGACAATATGAAAATTTTTGGAGAGATATTCCTTATTCACATGATTTTAATAAAGATTTGTTGTTAGTTATGAATATATCGCCAGTAAATTGTTTTATGATAAATCGAGAATGTTTTAACAATGTTCCACCATTTGATGAAACTGTAAAAGTTTATGAAGATTATTTAATGAATCTTGAACTTTCTTTAAAATATGATTTTTATCATTATCCAGTTCCTTTAGTTTGGCATACTTGGAGAGAAGATGGATCAACTATGTCTAGCAGTAGAGATTTTACAACTCCTCTTCCTGAAATTTATAAAAAATATTTTCAATATGCAAAAAATCAAATTTGGGTTGCTGAAGCTATGAACAATGTATTAACTCAAAGAGGACTTAAGCCACTTTTTAAAATTCAATACTGCGAATATGAAACAAAGGAGGAACAAGAATGAAAAAAAATAGAACAGATATTAAACAATTACTAAAAGATTTTAATGTTTCTACCGAAGATGAACTCCAAGAAAAACTAATGAATGAATCCACAATGGTAAAATGTACAACTGAAAATTGTTTTAATATGGTAGACTTATTGGATGGACAGTTTATCAACGGAGATCCAGTTTGTAAAAGATGTTATAGGGAATATTATAGCGAAAGAAATAATTATGATTTATAGTTTTGCTTGTGACGAGTGTGGAAAATATTTTGAGATTAATTCTCAGCCATTTGTGATCAGCAATAATCAAATTTGTCCTAATTGTAGATCTAAAAATGTTCACAGAAAATATAATTTAAATTCTATTCATTATAAAGGAAAAGGATTTACTAAAAAAGTAAAAGGTGATGAGGAGAATTCCCCTTGGAAGAGTTAAAAGATAGCCAACATAATGAACAAAACCCATTAAAACTTGCATTTGTCTATGCTGATAAACCAGGCGAATTAAATACTTCAATTTATCGTTGTGTTATCCCATATTTAGCATTAAAAAATGCAGGTCATCACGTTTCCTTAATTCCTGTTCATCTATTTGAGCAAAACACAGTTGAAGCCAATAATGCTTTATCACAAACAGATATTATTGTAATAGAAAGAAATTTTTTTGGAGATGTTTTAACTAGAATTGCATATTGGATTGTTAGAGGAAAGATTGTTATTGCTAATTATGATGATTATTATGAAGGAATTGAAGAAACAAATGCTTCTTATTCTTTTTGGAATAAAGGTGAAGTAGATATTGAAAAAATTGATTATATTAAAGAACTTAGATCATATGTTTATTCAGATAAATACTATAAATTTAAAAATGAAACAGTAAAAGAAGTTAAAGAAAGATTAAAAAGAATAGGTTATCCTCATCCATTATGGCAATTCAAAATGGGATTAAAAATGGTATATGCTCAAATTATGCCAAGTAGGTATATGATGAAAAAATATAAACACTTGTCTCCAACATATTATATGCCTAATTATTTTGTTACACAAAATTATATTCATATACCAAAAACAGAAAGAGATTTTAAAATAATAGGTTGGGGAGGTAGTTTATCACATCTTCAATCCTTTAAAGATAGTGGTGTAATTCAGGCGTTAGAAAAGGTCATTAATGATAGAAATGACATAAAACTTTTAATTGTTGGTGATCAAAGGTTATTGCCTTTAATAAAAATTCCAGATGACAAAAAATTATTTCAGCCATATGTGAAAAATGAAGATTGGGGTAGACTCATGTCAAGTTTATTTGATATTGGCATTGCTCCATTGGAAGGAGAATATGATCAATATCGATCAATGATTAAACCAATAGAATTTATGTTAACAAAAACTCCTTTTGTTGCATCTTACGGAGAAGCATATAAAGAATTGTTTCATATTGGAGGTCTTGGAAGTTTTATAAAAAATTCTGTTACAAACTGGCAAGAAAAACTTTTATATATCTTAAATAATTATGAATCTGAAAAAGAACTAATGAACGGGAAGCCGTTTGAATATGCCTTAACATGGGACTATATGAATGGGGTTGACTATATGGTTGAAACATATAAAAAAATTGCTAAAGAGTTGGCAAACAGAGAATTATAATTATAAAAATTGGTACTTGACAATGGATATTCTTTCTGATAAAATCATTATAAATAAAGAAAAAAGGAGATAAAATGTATACATCAAAATATAATCACTTAAATTTTGTCAAAGAATATTCATTGGTTTTGTCTTTAGATAAAGATGAAAAAACAATTCAGAGTTATCTGAGTGCTATTGATAGATTTTTCGACTTTTTAAATATTCAATCTAATGAAGATTTATTTTATATTTCAGCGTTAAAAGGAAGGGAATATCAACAACATCTAAAAAACCAGGGACTTTCTCATAATTCAATCAATACTTATTTCTTGTTTTTAAAAGTTTTTTTTAACTGGTTAGTCGGTGAAGAAAAAATTGAAAAATCTCCTTTGGTTAAAGTAAAAAACTTAAAAGCAAATGAAATCAATAGGACTTTCTTTAGCGAAGAAGAGGTAAAAAGTTTTTTTCAAAATTGTAAAACCAATGAAGAATTTGCAATGTTTGGAATTTATTTTACAACTGGATTGAGAAGAACAGAATTGATCAACATAAAATTAGATCAATTAGATGGATATACGATTCATAATGTAATTGTAAAACGTGGTAAAACAAGAGATATTTATATTCCAGATGATGTTTTAGTGTATTTAGTCAAATACTTAAAGCAAAGAATCAAAAAACATCCCGATAATGAATATTTATTCGTGTCTAATTGGGGAAAAAAGTTTTCTGGTGAAGGAATTAGATATAAATTCAACTCTATTTTAGAACGTGCTGGATTTCCAAAAGAAAGAATTGAAGAACTGCACGTCCATTCTACCAGACATACTTTTGCAACAAATTTATTGAGTAATGGTGAAAATATGAAAACTGCTCAGGAAAGTTTAGGTCATTCTGATATTCAAACAACTCAAAGAATTTATGCTCACATACATAAAAATCGTGTATCAGAAGCAATGAGAAATCAATCTATTTTATCTTAATGTTTTTATTTAGCTGAAAGGAGAAAATAAATTATGGGAATGAAAAAAATTATCAAAGAAATACGAGACGTAATGGGTGAAGATAAAAACATATCAATTAAACTATATGATGACGAAATAGCCTTTTACCTGTTTGAAAAAGAAATTGGAATTTACTTAAATAAATACAATTATAATTATCATCCATATATTGATTTTGAAGGATATGGTGGTTCAGAAGCTCGCTTAGGATTTGACGAAATAAAAATTATTTGTGTTATAATGGCAATTATTGAAAATAATTTAGAAGAAATTTTAAGTTGGATTGACGTTATGTCATTTGACTAAGAGAAAGGATTGAAAATGTCTGACAATAAAAATTTTGAAATATTGAATAAGTCTCTTCCAGAATATTTGCCTGAATTTTTTATAGAATTAGAAAATCAAATTTATAAAGACAATGAACGTTGGGGTGATACCTGGAAAGAACGTAGTCTGGTTTGGGAAGGTCTTACACAAGAAGAAAGAGCCTTTAATTGGATGCATGACAAATTCATCAATTGGAGTCTGAATAAGGATGTCTCATTTCCCTGGTTGAAAATGGCTGGTGAAGCTATGATTGGGTTTATTCGTGAAAAATATTTGAAAGATCAGGAATAAAATCTAGGTTTTATTTAAAGGGATAATATGAAATTAATTTCACACGAAGAAGCACTTAAAGAAGCATTAAAAGATCCAGAATTTAATGTTGAATATAAGAAAATATATTATCATGTAGATATATCAATTGCAGTTTATCGTGCTAGAAAAAATCAAAAATTAACTCAAAAAGGATTTGCTAAAAAATATAAAATTCCATTGAGGAAATTAAAAAAGATAGAAGATGGTGATTGTGAAAATATTACATTTGGGATTTTAGAAAATCTTTTACAAAAACTAGGACTATACATGTTAATTAAATTTAAAAATTTTAACGAAGATTTGGAGGATTAATTAATTGGATAAATATTTATGTTTGTTTGCTAAAGGTACACAGTATGAAATGGTGATGATTCACCAAAATGAATTAATGGAAAAACATTTTAAGACTATATTTAACTACAATGATAAATGGTTAGAAGATGCGAAATTTTATGATTTACCAAATGCCAGATATATTTTAGAAAACTCAAATACTGGTCACGGTTATTGTTCCTGGAAGGCATTTCTCATGTTACAAACAATGCCTCACATTAAAGATGGAGATTTGTTGTTTTATTTAGATGTAACAGATTATGTTTATAATGATGGATTTTATAATTGGGTTGAACATCTAGTAAAAACAGAATTAGATGGAGCATTCTTTAACATTAATTATTATAGACATGGTGATTGGACTACTAAAAAATGTCAGCAAATAATGGGTTGTGATGATCCGTTTTATTATAATCAAAAACAATTGGAAGCAGGTACAATTGCCCTAGTAAAGAATGAAAAGAATATTGCGCTACTTGAAGAATGGTTGCAGTGGTGTCTTACTCCTGATGCAATTCTAAAAGATAGAAATCCAAAAGAAGAAAATGATCCTGGTTTCATTGATCATCGTACAGACCAATCCATTCTTACAAATTTATTTTATAAATATGGATTGAAAGGTATTGGAATGGAATATGTTAGCCCTGCTCCTCATGGATATATTGTTTATAATTATTTTGAACAAGGTATGACAGGATTAGAGAATAAACATAAATATACTAATTTTAAATAGGAGAACTTATTGAAAACATTATATGATTTAGCAAACAAATATGGAACAGATAAACGAGAACAAGATCATAATTATGTAAAAATGTATGAAGAATTATTGTCTGGTAGAAACATTAATAATTTATTAGAAATTGGATTAGGATCTGGTGCTTCAGCTTTAATGTGGTCAGAGGCACTTCCTGATTCTAATATTCACATTATGGAATATTTTGATAAAGAACACATTGAAGTCTGGAATAGTCCTCAAATTTCTGCTCCAAATTTAACAATTCATAAAGGTGATTCAACTAAGCATGAATCATGGGCTAATATTCCTTATGGATTTGATGTTATTATAGATGATGGCGATCACAAACCCCAAAGTCAAATTGAAACATTCAATTTAGGGTTTTCTCATTTAGTAAGAGGTGGTTTATATTTTATCGAAGATACCCATTGTAATTTTGAACAAAAATATACCGAAGGAAAAGATGTAATATATAATTGGGCTTTAAATTTAGTTTTCAATCAACAACTTCCACTTTTAGGAAATACAAATGGAAACTTTTATCAATTAAGAAATTTAATGCCTATTCCAATTAGGGATATTTATTCATATCATTTCTATAAATCGGTAATTGTTTTTGAGAAAGCGTAATATGGATCAAGACATATCTATTGTAATGCCTGTACACAATCAAGAATCAATTATTGATAGAATTCTAACAGGAATTTATAAAAATTCTTCAGAGAATGTTAAAGAATTAATTATAATTTTAGATGGATGTACCGACAATACTCAATCAAAAACCATACAGTTTTTAGAAGAAAACAATAAAAACAATAGATTTGATGTAAAAGTTTTTGTTACTCCAAATATCTTTGAGGTAAAATCTTGTAATATTGGATTCAAACAGTCTGTATATCCCTGGATTATCAATATTCAAGATGATATAGAAATTATAGAAAAAGACTTTGATCAAAGATTAATGAAACCATTTTTAAAAATGAATAATCTTTTAGGGGTTACGGGAAGAGATTCAGCTAATGTATATTTAAACACTAAAGAAGAAATTGAATTTGGAGATTTAGCTGGAAGAGACGCTAAATTTCCTTTCTTAAAGGAAAGAAATAAATTTTATGTCCGTGATATCATTAATCGTGCTCCCATTTTATTTAATCATGAAAAATTAAAAGAGTTAAATTACTTAGATGAAGATTTTGCTCCAATTTGCCAGGATGATACCGACTTGTTTTTACGTGCCTATAAAGAAAAAGGTTATCTATGCGGATCTTATTTAATAGAGTATAATTCTCCCTTAGAATGGGGTGGAACAAGAAAAAGTATTGAGGTAAGTAATTTTGTTCATTGGTCTGAACAAAAAAACATGCAGTTGCTAAAAGAAAGACATTATGATATGATAGTAGGAGTAAAACATAATTTTGAAATCAATATATAAAGGAGAAAAAATGAAAGCATCTAATGTAAGATTTTTATTGTTTATTGGTGGAATAATATTTTTTGTTTCAATTTTTGTTTTTAGTATAATAATGATGTCAAAAGATATAACTGTGGTATATGGTGCAGAACCATCTCCTACATTTGATTGGGGTTATCCCATTGTTACACCTACAATTGAAGGATATCCTATTCCAATGCCTACGGAAAACAACGGCTATCCTGCTCCTGAGCCTATTGAAATTGGTGGATATCCCGTTCCCATACCTTCCGATCCCATTTACCCTACTCCTGTACAAGTCCCTATGGCTTATTATTCATCTGATTATAAGAGCGAACATCAATCTGTTTCTCAGCCTTTTGTAGAAAAGATAGAAATAATTATAAAAACAATTATACAGTTTATAAAACCAATTAACTCCGTTGAACATCACGGAAAAACTATATTGGAAATGAGGTAAAACAAATGAATTTTCATGAATATTCGCAAAAGAACTTTACATTAGCAATTGATTGTGATCCAATTGATAAAGCACTCAAAGGACTAGAATATTGTATAAAAAACAATATTTTAATTGTTGTTGCTGGTAATGGTGGATCAGGTTATACAGGAAGTCATTTTGTACAGGATTTAACAAAAGCCTGTTATGCAAACGCTAAATCGCTCAATGATAATTGGGGATTATATTCTGCAATATCTAACGACCTTGGACACGAAGATGTTTTTGTTCAACAATTAGATAGAATAAAAGAAAGATTTTTATTTGTAGCAATTAGTTTTTCTGGCAATTCTGAAAATATAATTAGATCAGCAGATTATGTTCGATATATTAAAAAATTACCTGTTTTAAGTTTTACGGGCAACGATGGTGGAGAATTAAGAGAAAAATCTAACTTAAATATAAACATTCAAACAAGTAATATTTATGTTGGAGAAGGTTTTCATTCTTTGATTTTACATTATTTGGTTGATGAATTATCAAAATCAATTTAGATTAGATTAAATCCTTGACTTTTTTCTTCAAACGTAGTAAACTAATCTTATATAAAAAAGGAGAATAAATTGATTATAGCAAAAACTCCACTTAGAATAAGCCTCTTTGGTGGTGGAACAGATTTTCCAGATTATTTCAAAGACAATCCTGGTCAAGTTTTATCAACTACCATTGACAAGTATACTTATGTAATTTTAAATAAAAGACCTTTTGATGAAAGAATCAGATTGGGATACTCTAAAACTGAACTTGTAAATTATGTTTTTGAATTGGATCATGAACTAGCAAGAGAAGTTATTAAAATGTTTAGTGTTTCTGGAATAGAAATGTCGACAATCTCAGATGTTCCAGGTGGGGTAGGATTAGCAACAAGTAGTTCTATTCTTGTAGGAATGTTGAATGCTTTAGCAACATATTCTAATACAGAATTTGATGTTTCTCATTTGATTGATTGGGCTATAAATATTGAAGTAAATAGATTAAATAAACCTATTGGATATCAAGATCAAATCATTGTTGCTAAAGGTGGTTTTCAGAATATACATTTTAGTTTTCAATATCAGAAGCCGTATAATTTTATATATAAATTCAAAGAAAGCACAATTGATCAATTAGAAAATTCTTTAACGTTGTTTTATTTTGGAGGTCAAAGAAATTCTTCGGATATATTATTAGAACAAAGCAGGAATATTGAAAAAAATAATGATACACTAAGACAAATGTATAATATTTGTGATAGTGCTTATGATGAATTATCTAAGGGAAATGTTTATCCAATTGGTGAAATGTTAGATGAATCATGGAGATTAAAAAAGACTCTTGCCTCTAATGTTAGTAATGCTGAGATTGATCATGTTTATGAAAAAGCCTTGCAAAATGGATCAAGTGGTGGTAAACTTTTAGGTGCTGGAGGAAATGGATTTTTATTATTTTTTACAAAGGATTATGAAAGTAAAGAAAATCTGCTTAGATTTATGAAACATCATATGTTACGAGTTAAACATGTCCCGTTTAGGTTTGACAAATATGGTTCAAGAATTATTTTTAATAATGAATAAGGAGGATGATTTGACATAATAAATAAAATTATTGTTTTATTAAGTTTACTTATTATTAAAAATTTTATTAAATTAAAGGAGAAATTGCATGGCAAAAACGCACGAAAGTTTTGGTGATTTAGAACAAACCGATGGATCATTTGCCTTAAAGGGTGTGATTACTGGAGTGGCAAAACCAACTTTTTATCAGGAAAAGAACGATAAAAATGGTAGACCATTTCGCATGATCAATTTCGGTGTTCAGGTTTCAAAGGATTGGGTTCATTATTTATCGATCAATGGAATGACTCAAGAAAAAGTATATTTCTACTCAAAAGACGATAAGAAAACGATTAGTCAGGATTGGAAATCTCGTAATTCTTTCCGAAAAGAAGGATATCGTTTAATCGGAATGAACTTAGGTCTTGAAAAAACCAAAGACGAAAAAGGGAATGATGTAAACGATAAAAAAAATCTTGTTCCTTTTGATGCCTGTGGATATATCAACGAACACTTAAAAGATGGAATGTCAGTATTTGTTCGTGGGAAATTAGAATATTCTAGTTTCAACAACAATAATGGTGAACTACAACGAAGTGTTAAACTTGTTCCTAACCAAATTTCCTTATGTAAAGATGTTGATTTTGAAGAAGAAGATTTTGAAGTTCAATCAGATTTTACTCAAACATTTGTCTTTATGGATATGGAAATGGTGAAAGATGGTGAGGAAATTCTTGGCGCAAATGTTCATGGAAGTATTGTAAATTATAACTCCATTGAACAATCTGAATTCTTCATTCGAGATTCTGCATTGGGAAAGAATTTCAAAACATTGAAACCCTATACATTCATTAAAACATGGGGCAATTTGGAAACTGAACGCAATAAAGAAGAAGTTGCATCTGAAGATGTTTGGGGTTCAAGTAATACTATGGAATCTGTTCGTTCCCCTTATAAAAAATTATTTGTTATTACAGGTGCAGATCCCAAATCTATGAATCGTGAAGATTATAGTGAAGCCAAAATGGATAACGCACTTCAAGCAATGAAGAAAGCACAATCAGAAAAAGAAGGGTTCAAAACACAGAATACTTCTACTACTGGAACTACCGAATGGGGTGACACTACTCCTATCGAAGATGAGGAAGAAACTGGCTGGTAATTATTATTAAAAATAGGTGGAATTGAAATATATTCCACCTAAAATAAAACAGGAGATTTTATGAGAGAATTGAAAACCGTAAAGATGAGTGCAGTTGATGAACTCAGCAATGTAACAGTAAAGTTAGACAGAAAAAATTTACCGGATACTGAAATTGAAGATATTCAAATGATTACAGAAACTTTTGCTGAACTTTTAAGAAAGCTACATTATGATCCTTCAGATATTCGTAATGCTGTTCGGGATATTTTAGAAAACTATGATTTTGAAGACTAAGGAGTGATTGATGAAATATGTTTTAAATGAGCCAAAGGTTGCATTAGAAAGTTTTCGACATTATTTACGTGGAACTAAAAAGGTAGGTAAAGCCCAACCCTTATATTCATCAGTTCAAACTCCCGATGGAGAAGTTGCAATTGGGAGTTTGCAAGTTGGAGATACTGTTTTTACAGTAGATGGAAGCAAAACTAAAATAATCGGGATTTTTCCACAAGGAACAAAACCTGTTTATGAAGTTACATTCTCTGATGGAAGTAAAACTCGATGTTCCGATGAACACTTATGGACAGTAAGAACTCATAAGATGAAGATTCTAGGAAAAGGATTTGCTAGAACTTTAACCTTGAATCAAATCAAAGAAGATTATTTTTCTTTAGATAAAAATGGTTATCGTCATCCAAAATTTGAAATTCCAATTGCGGCTTCTGTCGAATTTGATGAACAAGAAATTCCACTAGATCCTTATTTATTAGGATTATTATTAGGAGATGGTTACATTTGCAACAAAGTTGTTGGATTTTCTAATACCGAAGAAGATGTTTTAGAAAAAATTGAGGAAATTGTTTTTGAAAAATATGGATGTGGATTTAAAAGAAGTTCTGAAAATAATTGTGCCTATGTAATTAAAAAACCAGAAGGAGAATATCGAAATCCAATTAGAACTATTTTAAATGAATTAGGTCTATTAGGTTTAAAATCTCCAGATAAATTTATTCCAACAATATATTTACAGAATTCATATGATATTAGATTAAAATTATTACAAGGATTAATGGATACAGATGGTCATGTAAGTGAAACTGGTGGAATTAGATATTCAACAAAATCTTATCAGTTAGCAGAAGATATAAAATGGCTGGTTCAATCTTTAGGAGGACTTGCTTCAATTCACGAAGATCATAGGATAGGAAAAGAATCGTTTTATATGGTTATTAGAGCCAACGATTTTATTCCAGTTACATCAAAAAAACATCTACCGAAGTTTCACAATCATAATCCTAATTTGACTCGTTTCATTTCTGATATTTCTTATGTTGGAGACGAAGAATGTGTCTGTATTAAAGTAGATGATGAATCTGAATTATATCTTACAGATGAATTTATTGTTACACACAATTCTACACTGTTTCGAGATTTAATTGTTGAATATTATGGAGATCCAAAATATGGATTAATGATTGCTCCAGGTAATGAAACTGGTTTCAAAGCATTAGATAATTTGTATGCTATGGAAGCTCAAACATGGGAAGATTTTTGTGATATTGTTGATGACTTAGTATTGAATAAAGCAGATAATGAATTCAAGATTATTGCAATTGATACTGTTGATGAACTAATTGCTATCGCAGAAGAAAAGGTGTTGAAAATTCATTATCAACGAAAAGGCGAAAAAGCTACTTCTATCAATGCTGCTTTAGGTGGATATGGAGCAGGAAAGAAAATGCTTCGTAAATTGATTAATGACAAAATCAAGGAAGTTGAAAACGCAGGTTATACTTGGTTTTTCGTTGGACATACGAAGGTTCGTGACATTAAGGAAAAGGGACAGGAAGAAAGTTATCAACAATTAACTTCTAATCTCGAATTTGATTATGATGCATTATTCACAGATAAAGCAGATATTATCGCCTCTTGTTATATCGAAAGAAACGTAAAAGATAATTCGTTAGAATCAACTACACGATACATTTATTTTCGCCCCAATGGATTTGTAGATGCAGGAAGTCGTTTCAAAGATATGCCAGAACGTGTTCCCATGACTGCACGTGATTACATTAGTGCTTTTGAACAAGGCGCAAAAGGAACTTATACAAAGCCACTAACGAAAAAAGAATTAGATAAGAAAAAGAAACAAGAGGAAACAGTACGTCAAGAACAAGCTCAGAAATTTACTGAAGCTAAAAAGGCAAATTTTGAAGGATTAGAAACTGTTGAAGATTACCACAAAAAGATTCAGGAAATGAAAGAAGCATTAGATTCTGAGACAGCACGTGAAAAAGGAGAACAACTAAAAGAAGCTGGATTGCCTCTAAGGTTTAAAGAGATTGAAGATCTGGAACAATTGAAATTATTCTTGAAAATTGTTTCTTCAGACGATTAATTTGAATAAAAAATAAAATGTTCATTTTATTGGTTTTAGAAGGCTGTTAGAGGCAGGTTTTAGGCGATTTAGGGCGTTTTTAATGGTATATTATTGGTAGATAACTTTATAGGTGTATTATTGGTAGAATTCAGTAAAATAGGGAAGAAGAATAAAATTCTTCCCTATTTTAAAACAAAAAGATAAATAAAGAGGTAAAATTTTGATTAAATTATATTATGAAGATGAATATTGTACCTTACTTCACGGAGAAGCCATTGAAACAATGCAGAGAATGATAGAAAAAAAAATAAAATTTGATGCTATTATTACCGATCCTCCGTATGGAACAACTCAATGTAAATGGGACGTAATTATTCCCTTTGAAGATATGTGGAAATTTATTTTTTCTATCAGAAAAAATAATTCAGCAATTTGTTTGTTTGGAAAAAATCCTTTTACGTCTTTATTAAATGTTTCAAATATAAAAGAATACCGTTATGAATTAATATGGGAAAAAGAACAAGCAACAAATTTTTTATTTTTAAAAAATCAATTTGGACAATGTACGGAAAATATTTCCATATTTTATAAAAATCAACCAACTTATAATCCCCAAATGATAAAAACAGATAAACCAATAAAATCAAGTGGTGGAAATTCAAGCAATACCTATAAGGATCAAGTATTTATTGGGAATAAAGAAATTCGTTATGAAAAATATCCATTAAATATTTTAAAATTCAATAGAGATAAAAAAACTAAACATCCAACACAAAAACCAATATTGCTTATGGAATATTTAATAAAAACTTATACAAATGAAGGAGATACAATTCTAGACTTCACTTGCGGATCGGGAACGACTTTGTTAGCTGCAAAAAATTTAAAACGTAAATGTTATGGAATTGAAAAAGAAGAAAAGTATTGTGAAATTACGGTAAATAGGATCAAAAATTCTTTAGAATAAAAAAAACAAAAAGATAAAAATAATAACTTCGGGAGGTAAAATGATTATCACCACTCGGAAGTGTGGATTGTGTAAAGAAAATATCGAATTAGAAAAAGAGCTAAAAACAGTTCTTCAAAGTAAAAAATATTATCACTATGATTGTTTTATAGAGAAAGAAACAAGCAAGAAACGTAATACTCCAACTCAGCAAGAAGCAGAAGATTTAGCAGATCAACTGATAAAAGAAAATAAAGATTTTATAAATGAAATAATTAATAAGAATCATTTATATTTATGGTTACAAAGAAAATATAATTTAATAGTAATTCCAACTTACATATATCAAAAGTTAGCTGATATACACAATGGAAGTTGGAAAGATATTAATACGAAAATTCCTCCAGAAGATATTCTGGATATGTTTAAAAGACAATGGCATAACTTAGAACAAATTAATATTAACAATATCAATAAAGGAAAAAAATTAAGTCCAGAAAGTAGACTCAACTATGACTTAAGTGTTATAATAAATAAATCAAGTAGCTATTATGAATGGAAGAGAAAACAGGAGGAACAACAAATAGAAATAATGCAATCCATAGAATCTTCACAACCAACAAATAATTTTAGAAATTCTATGGGAATCGAACAAAATATTACAAACAACAATAAAGACTTATCTGAATATTTGGAGGAGATTTAAAATTGATAGAACAAAGCGACTTAGAAAATATTCCAAATGAAATAGCGTTAGTTGGAACTTTTTATAAAAATCCAGAATTGTACATTTCATTTGGATCATCAATTAAATCAAAGTATGACTTTGCAGGAGAAGTATCGAAATTTTTATATGATTGTTTTGAAATAATATATCAAACAATATCTCAAAAAATAAATGAAACAAAAGTAAATTCATTCATGATAATGGATGAAAAAAGATTGCAACTATATAAAAAATATGGTGGATATAAAACAATAGATGATTGGATGAATTTATCAGATCCAGAAGATTTTGATAATTATTTTGCCATATTAAAAAAGTATTCTTTAGTCAGAGAATTTCATAGAAGTGGATATAATGTTGAAAAACTTGTAAACCATAAAAAGTTTGATATTTGGAGCGCACAAGACATTTTTAAAATGATGCGTTCTAAGGTTGATAAAATTCATACTGTTATTCTTTCTAATCAAGAAAGTGTTATTCTTAACGAAAACGCAGAAAAAGATATTAAATCCTATGTGATAAAACCACAAGCAGGACTCTCCTATCCCTGGATTGTTATTGATGAAATGTTTAAGGGAATGAGATTGGGAAAAGCTGTATTAACTGGATTCCTTAGCAATGAAGGAAAAACACGAAATCTTGTTATGCTCATGGCTTATATAGCATTAGTGAAAAACAAACCTGTTTTACTTATGTCAAACGAAATGGATGAAGAAGATTTAAAGTCTTGTTTGATTACAACCGTTGTTAATAATGAATGTTTCCAGGAATTGCACGGTGTCAAAATGAAAAAAATGGAAGGGGAAATTGTTCTTGGAAAATACAGAGATAAAAATGGAGTATTCATTCAAAGAGAAAAAAATGATGACGATGTTTATGTAGAAAGTGAAGAAGATTTTCTAAATAGGTTAGAAAGAGATTCTGAAGAATACAGGAACATAATAAAAATCGGTCAATGGATTGATGGAAGAAAAGAAAAACTTATATTTTTTAAAAACGTGGGAACTGATTATTCTGATCAAACATTGGAGTTTGAAATTAGAAAACATAAGCTTTTATATGGTGTTGATTATGTTGCCTACGATACCATGAAGGGTTATAGGACTGATGATTGGATGACAGTAAAACAATCATTTACTAAATTAAAAGAATTAATGAGTGAGTTAAATATTTGGGGATGGTTTGTTTTTCAATTAGCTGACCAGGCAGTTCATATGGATATTTTTGATATGAGTAGTAATGAGATTGCTAACGCTAAACAAATTAAACATCCTGTGGATTATATGCTTTTAGGGAAAAGAATTATGCCCTCTGAATATCATAAATATAAATATCTTCCTAATGATTATTGGGGAACTTCAAAAGGAATGCCATTAGACTTAAGTAAAAAATATTTTTTGTTAAAACCCGAAAAAAATAGGGGAGGTAATAAGTCAAATTATCCAATATTTGAATATGACTTGGATTATAATATATGGGATAATGTTGGAATAGTTATTAGAGCCTAATATGGATGTCAAAGAATTAAAAAAATATATTATCGAAAATGATAAAGTAGAATATATTTTAGAGAATTTGAATTGTCAAAAAATCAAGTTTCATAATTCAGGTTATTGGACTTGTGGAAATCCTCCTCCATCTGATAATCCTAATGCTGTTACAATCTATAAAGATAATCTAAAAGTAATTAATTATACAAAAGATATGCCAGAACCATCAGACATATTTACACTAATTGAATATTATAAAGGTATCAATTTTTTTGAATCCTTAAAGTGGATTTGTGACTTATTGGAAGTTGATTTCTATAAAGATTCTAATGAAGAACTTCCCAAAGAGTTATTGATTACAAAACAATTAATGAGTATGAAAACGGGTTCTAAAAGAGAAGATGAAGATGATACTCCAATAAAACCATTACCTGAAGAAATAATTAAATATTATCCTGTGATTGGAAACACAATGTTTCTTAAGGATGGAATAGATTATCAGACTCAATATGAATTTGGTTTATCTTATGATAATGAAAGTAACAGGATCTTGATCCCGATACATTCTGAAATTGGAGATTTAGTGTCTTATAAAGGAAGATTATTTAAAGATCATGTTGAAGAATGGGAACAGAAATATTTATATCTATATCCATGTCCTAGAAATAGAATTCTCTTTGGATATCATAAAACTCATTCATTTATAAAAAAACAAGGCATTGTTTATGTGGGGGAGGCTGAAAAATTTGTTTTACAGTTATGGTCTTATGGTTATTATAATTCTATTGCTACAGGTGGCACAAAAATAGGACAAACACAAATAGATAAAATAAGTAGGTTAGGAGTTCCGATTTGTTTTTGTTTTGATAAAGATATAAAAAAAGAAACAATAGAAAAAATATCTGAAAGGTTTACTGATGGAATTGATATTTATGCTATTTTTGATGAAGATGATTTGTTGAGAGAGAAGGAAGCTCCAAGTGATAGGAGAGAAGTGTGGGAAACATTGGTTAAAAATAATGTTTACAAAATAAAGTAAGTATGGTAGAATAGAAAAATAAAGAATACTGGAGGTAAAATTTTGGCAAAATTATATTATAAAGATGAGTATTGTACGTTGTTACACGGAGAAGCCATTGAAACAATGCAGAAAATGATAGAAAAAAACTTAAAGTTTGATGCTATTATCACCGATCCTCCCTATGGAACTACTGCCTGCAAGTGGGATGTCGTTATACCTTTTGAAGAAATGTGGGATAAATTGAATGCTTTAAAAAGAAATATAAATTCCACCATTATTTTATTTGGCAGAAATCCATTTTTTTCTAAGTTAATTTGTAGTAACGAAAAAATATTTAGATATGAGATTATATGGGACAAAAACGCAGGAACAGATTTTGCACAAGCAAATAATAAACCCATAACAGTTCATGAAAATATCGCTGTTTTCAATGAAGGGAAAATATCATATAATAGATTTGATGATGAAGGGTTTAAAAGTTATTCAGATAAAAGGGCGCATAGAAAAAGTAGCGAACTAGGAGCAAAAGGATTATTAAAGAGAGTTCCATTTGAAAACAAAACAACAAGAACTCCAACAACGATTAGAACCTGTTTTCCAGATAATAGAAAAGGATTGGGAACTAATTTGCACCCAACTCAAAAACCAATAGAGTTAATGGAGTGGTTGATAAAATCCTACACTAATGAAGGTGACACAATTCTTGATTTTACCTGTGGTTCAGGTACAACCTTATTGGCTGCGAAAAATTTAAAACGTAAATGTTATGGAATTGAAAAAGAAGAAGAGTATTGTGAAATTAGTAAAGATAGATTGGAGAAAGCAAATGAATTATAAATTATTGAATAAAAATTACGAAAAAGAACTGGAAAATAAAACAATTAAGGAATTTGTTTTATTAAATAGGAATATTGAAAATCCTAGAGAATATTTATCGCTTACAAAAGATAATGTCCATAATTATTCCTTATTAGAAAATATAGATGAGGCTAAAAATCTTTTATTAGAAACTATAAAGAATAAAGGAAAAATTGGAATTATTTGCGATAGCGATTCAGATGGATTCGCTTCAGCATCAATTCTCTATCAATACCTATCAAGAAATTATGACTCATCCAAATTAACTTATTTTATTCATACCAAAAAACAACACGGTATTCATGATCTATTACAACAAATTCTAAAATCAAAAATTAATCTTCTTATAGTTCCAGATGCAGGAACAAACGATGTTGAAGAATGTAAAATTTTACAGGAAAAAGGAATTCAAACTATTATTTTAGATCATCACCAGGTAGAAGTAGAAAATCCTTATGCTGTTGTTGTAAATAACCAATTAGGAGAATATCCAAATAAGTTCCTTAGTGGAGCAGGAGTAACTAAAAAATTCTTAGAAAGTTTAGATACTGAATTTTGGGATGACTCTAGTGATTTTGATGATTTAGTTGCTATGTCTATTATTGCGGATTCTATGTCGATTTTAGAATATGAAAATAGATATTTGGTAACTAAAGGTTTGAAAAATATTAGAAATAAATTTATTCAAGTAATCATAGAAAAACAATCTTATTCAATTGGAAATACAGACAATATTAATGTAAATATAGTTGCTTTTTATATTTCTCCATTGATCAATGCGTTGATTAGATCAGGTTCTTTAGAAGAAAAAGAATTGATGTTTAAGGCGTTTATTGGAGATACAACAACTTTTCCATATAAGAAACGAAGCGGAGAAGAGATTCAAGAAACTATGCAAGAGATGGTTGCTAGGTTGGCTACTAATCTGAAAGCAAAACAGAATAGAGAAATAGATAAGTCATTGGAGTATTTACGTGGTTTGATTGAGAAAAATGAATGGAATAAAAACAAGATTTTATTTGTTGATGCTGACGGAGTGGATTATAGTTTTACGGGCTTAACGGCTATGAAACTGGCTTCAGAATATCAGAAACCATGTTTATTGATTAGAAAGGGTAGAGATAATATTTTTGCTGGTTCTGCTAGGAATTATGGAAATCAAATTGAAAATCTAAAAGATTATTTATTGGAAACGGGTTTATTTGAATATGCACAAGGGCATCCATCGAGCTTCGGATTGGGTATAAAAATAGAAAACATAAAACCAGCACTTGAAAAAATAAACGAAGAATTAAAAGATATTAATTTTGGTGAATTTATTCATTATATAGATTTTGAAATTGACATAGAAAATCTAACCATAGAAATCATTAAAGATATGAATGAACTATATGATTATTATGGAAATGGAATTGAAGAAAGTTTGGTATTAATAAGGAACATTCCAGTAAATACAAACGATATTGAACTCATGGGAAAAACAGAAGATACATGGAAGTTCTTGTACAATAATGAAATCCAATTTATCAAATTTAAAAATAATCAAGATGATGCTATTTTACAAGCAAGGCAAAATGATTGGTCTGGAGCAAATTTAAAGATTAATGCCATATGCAAATTAAGTATTAACGAATATGGTGGAATTAGAATTCCTCAATGTATTGTGGTTGATTATGAAGTAATGGGATAATATAATGGCAGGTATAAATACATACAAACTTATAAGTGATACCATAATGAGTCTTACAGATTATAAAGGAAAAATAATATATTTTAGTCCAGATAAATATGATAAAGTAAAGAATCTTACTTGGTCTATAGGGAATCATGATTATGGAATTGCCAGATTAAAAAAAGATGAAAGAATTAGAAATGTCCTATTTCACAGATATTTGTTAGATGTTCATAATGATGATTCTATAATTGTAGATCATATAGATAGAAATAGATTAGATAATAGAAATAAAAATCTAAGATTAGTTAACAGGCAATTCAATAATATAAATTCAGGAAAAAGATTTGATAATTCTTCTGGAATTATTGGAATAAGTAAAACAGAAGATGAAACCTGGCATTTTTATCTAACTTATAATGGGAAAAGATATGGAAGAATAGTAAAAACAAAAGAAGAAGCAATAATTAATAGACTAAAATTAGAATTAAAACATTTTAAAGAATTTTCTCCACAAAAGAATTTATTTAAAGAATATGGTATAGAATAAATATGATCACCAATTTTGAAAAAAAATATGTTTACGATATTGAAGTATTTCCTAATTTCTTTTCTTCCATATTTTTAGATATAGATACTCAGCGAAAAGAAACCTTTATCATATTTGAAAACAGAAATGATACTACAAAATTATTCAATTTCTTAAACAGAAATATTCAAATAATAGGATATAATAATATTTATTATGATGGTGCTATTCTATACTATATTATTGAAAATATGGAATTGTCAGTAGATGATTTATTAACTAACATATTTAGAATATCCAGTAAATTAGTTTCTGATAATTTTAGATTCGATAAAGAAATTAGAGAACTACAATTCCCTGGAAAAGAACTTCCTTATTATCAATTGGATTTAATGAAAATACTTGCTTTTGACAAACTAGGAATAAGTTTAAAACAAACATCCATTAACTTAAAATGGCATAAAGTACAAGATCTTCCCTTAGAATATGATACATTAATAAAAAAAGAACAAGTTAATACTATATTAAATTACAACTTTAATGATGTTCTGATTACTTTTGAGTTATATAAAAAAATACTTCCATTAATAAACTTAAGAAAAGATTTAGGTGAACTATTTAAAGTTGATTTAAATAATGCTAGTGATAGTAAAATGGCTAATGTTTTATTGGAAGAAATTTATTCTAAAGAATTGAATTTAGATATAAATACTATTAGAAATTTACGAACAAAAAGAGATCAATTTATGCTATCTGAATGTATATCAGATAAAATAGAATTTAAAACAAATAAATTAAAAAAAGTAAAGTTGGAGATAGAAAATACCCTTGTTCGTAAAGATACTAATTACAGATATAAAAAACAAATAGAATTTGCAGGATGTAAATACGAACTAGGTATTGGAGGATTGCATAGTGTAGATGATGCTAGATTATTTGAAACAGATGATAATTATCTAATTCAAGACTGCGATGTTTCAAGCTATTATCCTAATATCATACTAAATGAGAAAATTATTCCTGCGCATTTAGATGAAGGATTTTTAAAAGTATTAGATAAAATAACTAAAGAAAGATTGGAAGCTAAACACACGGGAGATAAAGTTAAGGCTGATGGTTTAAAAATCACAATTAATTCTATTTTTGGGAAATTAGGCAGTAATACATTTTGGTTAGAAGATGCTAAAGCCATGATTAGTGTTACTCTATCTGGTCAATTATATTTGTTGGGACTAATAGAATCTTTAGCTTTAGAAGGAATACCTACTATATCAGCTAATACAGATGGAATAATTTGTAAAATACCAAGAGATTTAGAAAAAAAATATTATGAAATATGTAAAGAATGGGAGAAAAGAACAAACTTTGAATTAGAATATACTCCTTATTCTTTGTACATTAGATCTGACGTTAATAATTATATCTCTAAAAAAATAAATAATGAAACAAAAGAAAAGGGAAGATATATAAAAGAAATAAACATTAAAAAAGGTTACAAATATCCTATTGTTGCTGTAGCAATGTATGAATATTTTATTAATGAAAAACCTGTTTTAGAAACATATAAAGAATCTAAAGGTGTTTTAGATTTTTGTATATCTCAAAAAGCAGGAACAGATTTTCAAATGGAATTTCACAAAGACGATAAAATTGAAATTTTACAAAAAAATAATAGATTTTATATTAGTAAGAATGGTGGAAAACTAATAAAAAGAAGAAAAGCAGATGGCAGTACAATCGGATTATTTGTAGATCAATTAACTAAAGTTCTAAATGATTACGATAAGAATGTCCCAATTGATACTTATAATATAGATTATGATTTTTATGTAGAAGAAGCGTATAAATATATAAACGACATTGAATCTAACAAAGATACAGAGATAGATTTTTCTATTAATGATATTTCTGAAGACGAAATTAAAATAGAAAAACCAGATCCAGAAATAGAAAAAATATTAAGTAAATTAAATAAGATAAAGGGTCTAAGCACGATAGTAGTTCAGAACTTATTGACTATTCATAGAGAATTTAAAGGAAAAACATTCCTCGACCTCCTAATATTTTCAGAAGACAACTCCTACATATCTTCCAAATTTGAAGATCTAATAAAAATAAGGTACTTTGAAGAATTTGGTAAAAATAAAAAACTCCATGAATTTTATAAAGAATTCACTTCAGGCAAAAATAGATATTCTAAAACACACACTGATAAAACAAAAGAAAAAAGAGTTCCTGAACTACAAAAAATATGGGATGAACTTCCCAATAAGAACTATTCAATTCAAGAACAAATAAAGAATGAGCTACAAATCCTAAATGAGATTCAAACCAATTTTCCTGTAAACAAAAATTATGCGGTAGCATTAGAAATAGATTTAAAATATTCACCAAAAATAGAATTTCAAAATCTCTTGACAGGAGAGAGAAAAACATTTAAAATAAAGAAGAAAGTTTATAATGAATTTCCTATAAATAAAGGTGATATTTTATTATTCAAAAAAGTTACAAAAAAGAATTCTATGACTAAAAATGAAGAAAGCAAGTGGGTTGAAATAGAAGATAAGTTTGACTTATGGTTAGAAGTGTATTATATTGTTAAAGAAAACGATAAGTTGATAAAATGAATGCAGGAATGGAGATAATTTTTGAAAGAATTTAAAACAAAACATTATAACGAAGAAGAAGATTTATTGTCTATAATTTCTAATAATAAAAAATCCGATCTCCCAATAGACTTTGATAAAACATATGAATTTACAGGGTTTATAACTTATGAAAGATTCTATTCAGATGATTCATCTTGGGGAGTTTATACTTTTAATTCAGAAATAGAATTGCCAACATCAATTGCTATAAGAAACAATAATCTCTTTTCAACAAAAGAAGATGATAGAATTCTCTACCAAGTAACTTTACGTGGAAAAATGCAACGATTAGATTATTCAGATGTTCCATATAAAGTAAAAGCCAAGTTGTCTAATCATTCTAAATGGGGCTATGGTTTTGAAGTTATTAGTATCTCACAGGATACACCTAAAACAGTTGAAGATTCTAAGTTATTTCTAAAGTCTATTCTTACAGAGAATCAAGTAGAAACACTTTTGGAAGTTTATCCAGATATTGTTGATATGGTTATAAGCAATTCTAATGTCGATTCTGAAATAGATCTAAACAAGTTAAATGGAATTAAAGAATTTACTTGGAAGATCATAAAGAATAAAATTTTAGACAATTATTTGATGGCAGATGTTTTATCATTGTTATCTCCGTATGGTATTTCACAAAAAAGAATCAAACAGCTTTTCAATGAAGAACCAAATCCATATTTACTAAAAGAAAAATTATTAAACGATCCATATATTATTACTGAAATAGATGGCATAGGATTTAAAACTGCTGATACTATTGCTTTGAAAATAAATGACGACTTGTTGGTTTCTGAACAAAGAGTAAAAGGATTTGTCAAAGATTACTTGAAAAACATAGGAGAAGAAAGAGGAGATACCTGGATTTATTTAAGTGAATTAGATTCAGCAATTAAAGAAAACATTCTTGAAGCAGAGTCTTTATATAATGAATTTATTGAATCTGAAAAACAACATGAAACCATTCTTCACATAGAAAAAGATGAAGAGAATGGAGACTACAAGGTCGGGTTGCATTACTATTATTGGGTTGAGAAAGAAATTTGGGATATTGTAAATGAACTTAATGCACAAGAAACTCTTTATTTAACACAAAACAATATTGATGAAGGAATAAGAATCGCAGAAGAAATACAGGGATATAAATATACAAAAGAACAATTGGATGTAATTTTAAGTGTTATAAAAAAATCGTTTAGTGTAATTGTAGGTCTAGGCGGCACAGGGAAAACAAGCATAACTAGAGCCATTTTAAACATATATGATCAAGCTGGTTATTCTATTGGTGCTTGTGCTTTGTCTGCAAGAGCAGGCAAAAGATTAGAAGAAGTAAGCGGATTTCAGGCAATGACCATTCATCGATTATTAGGCGCACAGGGTTTAAATCAATTTTTATATAATAGATATAATAAATTACCATATAGCGTTATAATAGTTGATGAATATTCAATGATTTATTCTGGACTATATTTAAAATTATTTGAAGCAATTAATCCAGAAACAAAAGTGATATTGATAGGTGATGTGGGGCAACTCCCCCCACTCTCATATGGTTCTTTCCCAACGGATATTCTTTCAAAAGAAAATTTTCAAATTAATAGACTTACTAAAGTTCATCGTCAAGCAGAAAGATCAGGAATTATTAGTGATGCTAATAAAATTAGAAAAGGTGAAGATCCATTAAAAGGTAAAAAAGAATTGAAAACTATTAATGGGGATCTTCAAGATATGTATTATATTTGTAGAAACAACAGAGAATCACTGAGAAAAATAGCAATTAATACATTCTTAAAATCAGTTGAAGAAGTTGGATTAGATAATGTTCAAATAATTGTTCCTAGAAAAAAAGATTGCATAAATTCAACAGAAGAAATAAATAAAATAATTCAAAATATATTAACTCCAAATACAGATAATGAAATTAAACACGGTAAAAGATCTTTTAGATTAAATAATAAAGTAATGCACATCAAGAACAATTATGATTTAGGTGTGTTCAATGGAGAAATTGGATATATAAAAGAAATTGGAAGAAATGTAAATCAAGATTATTTAATTGTTGATTATCCAGATAAAAGAATAGAATATTCTAGATCAGAATTATCAGAACTGGATTTGGCTTATGTAAGCACATGTCACAAAATACAAGGAGGTCAAGCTAAATATATCATTGGAGTTATTGATAATACTCATTATACATTATTGGATCAAACATTTTTATATACCATGCTTACGAGAGGGCAAGAAAAAGTTTTATTATTATATGAACCTTATGCCTATGATAGATGTTTGAGTAACAATAAAGTAAAAGAAAGAAACACTTGGATGAAAGGATTTTAACTTTTCTTTAACATTCATAATCTTTTCTTTAACATTTCAAACCTTAAAAAATTCAGAATAAAACAAAATTTTAACATTCAAACATTGACTAAAACGAACTTGCATGATAAAATAAAATTCTATTTGCCAAACAAAGGAGATATTATATAAATAAATGATTATAAAATCAGAATTAGAACCACTAGACTATGATGATGTTTTATTAGTACCAGAACAATCATCCATCAATAGCAGAAAAGATGTAAATATTTTTGTTACAGATAAAAAATATATGCCTATTTTTTCTGCTCCAATGAGGGGAATTAGTAATGTTCCGTTCATAAAAGAATTGAGCAGATTAGGTGGAATTGGTATACTCCATCGATTCTTTTCAACGGAAGCTGAAAGATTAGAAGCCATAATACAACTAAGGGGAGTTAGCAACTATGGTGTTTCCATTGGAATCAATCAATGGAAAAAAGAACTTGTTTATGTCAAATTAGCAGTAGAAAATGGAGCAAAATTTATTTGTATTGATACTGCTACAGGACATATGCAAAGAACAATAAATTCTGTTTCTTCATTAAATGAATACAGAAAAAAAAGTGGATTGGATTTTAAGATCGTTTCTGGTAATGTTGCTACATATGAAGGAGCTTATCATTTGGCACAAGCAGGAAGCGATTTTATTAGAGTTGGTATTGGTGGGGGGAGTGTATGTGCCACGAGAGGGGTGACGAGTGTGGGAATTCCAGATTTGACAGCAATTCAAGATTGTTCTAACATAAAAAATTTTTATCCAAATGTAAAAATTATTGCTGATGGTGGAATAAAAAATTCTGGAAATGCAATGAAGGCTTTTGTATTTGGTGCTGATTATGTAATGATAGGAAGTTTATTTGGAAAAAGCAAAGAATCTAACAACGGAGGTATTGTACATGGGATGAGTTCTTATAAATTACAAAACGAAATGGGAAAACATTTAAGATCAAATGAAGGATTGGTAATACAGATACCACAAGAAGATATTAGACCATTAAAAGAAATATATGAGGAATTTATATGGGGACTTAAATCTGGTTTATCTTATTTGGATTGTTCTGATATTAACGAATTACACAATCAAGAAATAACTTATATCAAAACAGGAAACGGAACTTTAAAAAAACTATGACAGAAAAAGAAATAATTATTGGAGTTGATTGTGATGATGTTGTTATCAATTTAGTTCCTAATTGGGTTAATATGTATAATGAGGATTATGATGATCATTTGGATATAAATACTATAACCGAATGGAAAATTGATAGTTTTGTAAAATGTGGAGATGAAATTTATGATTATATTCATCCTACTCCAGACTTTAATATATATAATCACTGTGAACCAATAAAGGGAGCATGGAAGGGAATTAAAAAACTAAGAAAGATGGGATTTAGAGTCATTTATGTTACAGCAAGTAACAGAATGGATTCTAAATATGATTGGTTAGAAAAACATGATTTCTTAGATAAACGAGAAAATTTTGTTCACGCTTATGATAAGTCTTTAATTAATATGGATTTCCTTATTGATGATCGATGGGAGAATGTTCAAGAATTTATTCAAGATCCAAATAAAAGAGCCATTTTATTTGAAAAACCCTGGAATACTTCTAAAAAAGATAACTATGATGAAGTGGAAAATAGATATGTTCGTAAAAATAATTGGAAAGAAATTATAGATTATTTTAAGACAATCAAAAAAGAAGAGGTCATTGAATGAAAGTAATAACTTTTTCTGGAAAAGCACAACACGGAAAAGATACAACCGCAAAATATGTAAAGGAAACTTTACAATCTTGTGGCAAAAGAGTTGTTATCTTACATTTTGCCGATTATTTAAAATATGTTTGTAAAGAATAGTTCAATTGGGATGGAATTAAAAACGAAGAAGGAAGAACTATTTTACAAAAAGTAGGAACTGATTTAGCCAGAAAGAATAATCCTGATATTTGGGTAAATGTAATTAAAGAATTTATATATGCTTTTGGAACAGAATTTGACTATTTCTTAGTACCAGATTGCAGATTTCCAAATGAAATAAATAAACTGAAAGAAGAATATTATGGGGTATATTCAGTTATTGTTAAAAGAAACGGGTTCGATAATGGATTAACAGAAGAACAGAAATCACATCCTTCTGAAACTGCTTTAGATAACTATAGATTTGACATCGTAATTATAAACGAAGAAGGATTAAACTATGTAAAGAAGAATGCTATAGAAATTGCTAGAACAATGGAATTGCGTTCTGATTGATAATTGAAACATATATTTTTTAATATTAATATTATTTTATTTAAGGAGGTATGATTGGCAGAACTTAATGAAAAGGCAAAAAAAGTTTTCGCACTAAAATATTCAAAAAACAAAACAAAGGTTTGGAGTGAAAAATGTAGAACCATCGCAAAACAAATAGCGGAAGGAGGAAGAAATTACGGATCAACTGATGAACAGATATTAGAATCCGAAGAAGAATATTATAAAGTCATATATGATTTATTTATTCTTCCTGGTGGAAGAATAATTGCAAATGCTGGAACAGGAATAAAAAATCTTGCCAACTGTTTTGTTTTATCTATTCAAGATTCTAGAAGTTCCATATATGAGGCTTTGAAAGATGCTGCTGAAGTTTTTGCTATGGGTGGAGGTGTAGGATATTCTTTTTCTAATATTCGAGAAAAAGGAGCGTTGATTAATTCTACTGGTGGTGAGGCTTCTGGTGCTCTAAGTTTTATGACACTGTTTGACCAAACAGGAGAAGTAATTCAACAAGCATCCAGAAGAGGTGCTCAATTAGGATCTTTGATTGTTTCACATCCAGACATAGAAAGTTTTATTGGATTTAAATCTAATTTAGATGTAAGAAATTCAAGATTAATGGAGGAATATGATCGTAATTTAAAATCTTTTGATGGCAGATTAAAAAACACAAAATACGAAAAGGTTTTAGAAAAAACTCTTTTAGACGATCAATTAACTCATTTCAACATTTCAGTTCTACTTACAGATGATTTTATGAATGCGGTAAAAGAAAATCGTAATTGGGACTTGATTTCTCCTGCAACAGGCAAAGTTATAAAAACAGTAAATGCGAAAGATTTATTATTGCGAATGGCAACTCAAGCATGGGAGTCGGGTGATCCAGGCGAGTTATTTTTTGATAGAATTAATGAAGATAATATGGTAAAATTTTTAGAATTAATTTATGCAACTAATCCCTGCGGTGAAGTCCCCCTATTATCTAATGAAAGTTGTATCTTGGCATCAATTGTTCTTTTGTATATATTTGACCAAAAGACAAAACAAATTGATTGGGATTTATTAAAAACACTTGTAAGAACATTAATCAGATTTTTAGATGACGTTACAGAAGTAACAGAAGCTCCATTGGATAAAATAAACATTGTTACAAAATCATTGAGGCGTTTAGGTGGTGGAGTAATGGGTTTTGCAGATTTATTAATAGAAATGAATATTCCATATGATTCAGATGAGGCGGTTGAATTATCGGAATATCTTTCATGGTTTATTAATTTTCATGCTTGGGAAGAATCATTTCAATTAGCTAAAGAGCGTGGTGCTTTTGCTTATTATGATTCAGAAAAAGTAGATCTTCACGTAGTTGAAAAAGTTTTATATGATAGCCCTTACGAAAAATCATATATTAATCGAGAAGAATTGAGACAAATTGGTGTTAGAAACGTTGCCTGCATCAGTCTTGCGCCTACGGGGTCTATTGCTATTATTGGTGGCGTAAACAGCGGAATTGAGCCATTTTTTGCACTTTCCTATAAACGCAACATCACAGAAGGAGTGGGAAATATTGCTAAAGATTCT